>Ga0366763_1001_pt1 | contig 39592 bp, 42 predicted proteins | sample TotcelHN113001M5_FD_207085 | JGI IMG/M metagenome (GOLD analysis project Ga0366763, IMG submission 207085) | Enriched cells from coal bed in the Powder River Basin, Montana, United States - Total cells N11 rep1 HSBNCT.N11.300.1.M5 ...
GATTGCTGATTATTGTCGCGATTTCCGGCAGGGCGGCGATCAACGCTTCCGCATTAGCGGCACCGATATCCATGGCTTTCTTGAGTACCGCGATGCCAACGGCATCGTGCGTCTGGGCCGAAGCGAGTGATGTTGCCAAGCTTGTAATATTATCGATTTCCATGATGATCCCCGTCAGGTTTACATATTCAATAGCGACAGTAGCATAAATTGCCACGGTGCAATAGAACGACTTTGAACGGTCGATTAACGGGTTTTTTCGATCAGCGCGGCAGGAGCTTTGTCATGGAGTCGCACCAGTGTCGAGGCCCGGGTGCCGTAATCTGGTGCTTCAATATACGGCGCAGACAGCACACGTTCCAGTTCGATATCGATGCCTGTCTTGGGCAAGCGGCAATCGGAAGCGGCGCGTGTGGTGTCGAACAGCATGTCGAAATAGGCTTCTTCGGGCGCGTGCTGGCATAACAGGCTGGCAAATTGCGCTTTGGTGCGAACCACTTTCGGCCAAGGGGTGTCGAGCAGCGCATTCGATATACCGTAAATTCCGGGTGCCAACGGCTGGCCGTTGCGTGCATCGTCTGCGCCGCGGTTGGAAAACCAAATCAATTGTTCGCGGTCGCCGACCAGCAGATTGAAGCCATTGTATTGCGCAGTCGTGCCGCGTAAAGAATCGATATAGTCGCGCGGACTCATGTTTGCGCTCAGGAAGTCAGATACCAGATTGCCGCGCGATGGCGCATCGGCGCGCTTTTCGGACGGCGCCCGGATATTCGTGATGGCAGCAAAACGACCCGGTTGCGTAATCCCCATCCAGGTCCCGCCCGCTTTCAGATCGCGTCCGGCGTAAATTTGCGGGTAATCATTCCACGCCATCGCAGGCGCGGTTGGACGGTCGAGGAATTCATCGCGATTGCCGGCAGCAATCAAAGGTACATCAGGCACGACATGCCAGGCGAAAACAATCAAGCACATAATGGTTTCCAGTAAGCCTATAAAACGGCTATAAAACGTTCGATATGGCGCTCGCCATCGATGTGCGGCGCAATCTGCGCCCCAGCCGAGGCATCGGCCAACGCGGCATCAAAACCTTCCGGTGCCGCCAGATAGACTTCCATCCAGGTTTGGCAGCCATTGTGCGCATCCGGACGACGCTTCAGCGCAGTGCCGACCTGATATTGCCGCTGCAGGGCGGCTTGCATCGGCATCACTTTTTCACGCAGCGATAAGGCTTGCGCGTCGCGGACCCGATAATAAATGTAGTAATCCATCCAGGGTGAGCTCAATAATTCAGTAAATCAATAAAAGAGCGGAGTATGCGAAAAATCACATGGTTTTTCGCATACATTCATTGCGTATTAAAAAATACAGAATCCAGTATATTTAAATGTGCAATTGCTTCGGTTCTTTCTCTTGCGCACCTATTCCGAATCGTTCGGTAACGGGTACGGCAGCGCACGGAATTGCAGTGGCGCACCATTGGCAGCGCCCAGATGAAGCGTGGCGTCGGTTGCTGCAGCAATCTTGACTTCGACCAGGCAATCGAAATTATCGCCTTCGGTGCGCTCGGCATTAACAATCATGCCGCAAGGCTGGTCCGGGTCGGCGTCGGAGAATACTTCCATGCCGGGGGCAACTGCAGAAGCGCTGATGCTGGCCAGCAGCATTCGGCGCTTGAGTTTGCCCAGATACTGCATGCGGGCTACGATTTCCTGGCCCGGATAACAGCCTTTCTTGAAGTTGACGCCGCCGATCAGTTCCAGATTCAGCATTTGCGGCACGAACTGTTCTTGCGTGGGCAGCGTGATTTGCGGCACGCCGGCCTGAATCGACGACAAGCGCCACGCGCTGCTGCCGGCCGCTGCTAACTGTGTCGTCAATACCGGCCACGCGTCTTGCGCTGCCGCGGCAGTGGCAACCCATTGATAGCGCGGCGCATCGAAAGCATCCGCTACACGCAGCAGGGTGCCGGCATCATTGGCGACGCTGGTATAAGGCGCCGCCGGCAGGGCCGGGAACCAGGCGCTGAGCGCGGCGCCTGCCGCTTGTCCACCCAAACCGAGCACTACCTGGCTATCGCTCAGGTCGGACAATGTAACCTTCGCTCGCATCACGTACATCTGCAAGCGCTTCTGGATCATCGGCTGCATCGCACGCGGCAATTGCAACAAAATCGCATCGTCGTGTTTCCACATCAGAAAAGTTGCCAGAAGGCGACCCTTGGGCGTGCAATAGCCAGCCAGTCGCACTTCATTCGCACCCAGTTGGGCAACATCGTTGGTTAATTGATTATGCAAAAAACCGGCGGCTTCTGCGCCGCTGGCAGCAATGATGCCCAGGTCTTCGAGCGGCGCGACGAAGCCCGTCCTCAGCGCTGCCAGCGGCGCAGGCTGGCCAAAATGCAGCACTTCGGCAGGATCGTCGTTGCTAACCTGCGCACCTTGCGCGACCAAAAATTGCAACCAATTATTCTTCATCTTTGTCATATATCCGCAATAGTAATTAAATCGGCGTCCTCCGCAAGCACGCCTATGCCTTATCATTGTGGGCGATTATAGAGCCGCTAAAAAAATTACGCCGGAAACCCCTACCATCACTCATGTCATTCCTAAAAAAATTATTCGCAATCTGCATCGTGCTAGCGCTGCTGGCTGGTGCCGGCTTGTACTTCTGGGCCAATCAACCGATCCAGGCTAGCGTGCAAAACGTCCCGCCTCAGGCAATGCCGTTCACGATCAAGCCCGGCAGCAATTTGCGCAACGCGGCCGATCAAATTGTCGCTGCCGGCATTCCTGTCAATGCCGAATTGCTGACGCTGCTGGCGCGCCTGACCTGGCAAGCCGACAAGATCAAGGCTGGCAGCTATGAGCTCAAGCCTGGTACTACGCCCAACATCTTGTTGCGGCAAATGGTGCGCGGCCAGTTTGCGCAAGAGTCGCTGGTGATTATCGAAGGCTGGACTTTCAGGCAGATGCGTAAAGCGGTAGCCGAACATCCTGGCTTGAAACACGACACCACCGATCTCACTGACGTGCAGTTGCTGGCCAAAATATCGCCCGAAGCCAAGCACCCGGAAGGCCTGTTTTTCCCCGACACTTATCTGTTCGCCAAAGGCGCCAGCGATCTGCAGATTTACCGCCAGGCCAATACCGCGCTGACGACGCACCTGAATGAGGCGTGGAGCAAGCGCGATCCGAGTTTGCCGTACAAGACGCCGTACGAAGCGCTGATCATGGCTTCGATCGTTGAAAAGGAAACCGGTAAAAAGGAAGACCGCAACACCATCGCCGGCGTATTCATTAATCGGCTGAAAGCAGGCATGCTGCTGCAGACCGACCCGAGCGTGATTTACGGCATGGGTGAGCAATATAGCGGCAATATCCGCAAGCGCGACTTGCAAACCGACACCGCTTACAACACCTACACGCGCACCGGCCTGCCGCCGACTCCGATCGCCTTGCCAGGCGCCGAATCGTTGCGCGCAGCGCTGGCGCCAGCCGCTACCGATGCGTTGTATTTCGTTGCGCGGGGCGACGGCAGCAGTCAGTTTTCAAGCAATCTGGACGACCATAATCGGGCCGTTAACAAATATATCCGTGGGGGAAACTAACGGTGCACCATTCTGTACACGGAAAATTCATTACCTTCGAAGGCATCGATGGCGCCGGAAAGTCGACCCATATCGGCTTCGTTGCCGCGTTGCTTGAAGCACGCGGAAAAACCGTAATCACAAGCCGGGAGCCGGGCGGCACCAGCCTGGGGGAAAAGCTGCGCGAACTGCTGTTGCATGAAAAAATGCATCTGGAAACCGAAGCATTGCTGATGTTTGCTTCCCGCCGCGAACATATCGCGCAAGTAATCGAGCCGGCACTGGCACGCGGCGACTGGGTTATTTCCGACCGGTTTACCGATGCCACTTTTGCTTATCAGGGCGGCGGACGCAAGCTCGATTTGCACAAGCTCGATGTGCTGGAGCAATGGGTGCATCCGCATCTGCAGCCTGATTTGACATTGCTGTTCGATGTGCCGCTGGAAGTGGCGCGTGCGCGTCTGGATGCCAGTCGCACGCTGGACAAGTTCGAGCAGGAACAGGAGGATTTTTTTTGCGCCACGCGTACCGAGTATTTACGCCGCGCAGCAGAGTTTCCGCAACGTTTTCGCATTATCGATGCGACTCAAACGATTGGCGGTGTCCGCACGGTGCTGGAAAAAATCATCGCAAATCTTTGATGAGCCCCATTCTTAAATGATGATATTTCACTTTTAAAAAACATAATAGTTTGATTGTTAATGAATAATTCGATTTATCCGTGGCAGCAAGATGCATGGCGACAGTTGCAGCAGCAGCGCGACCGGATGCCGCACGCAATTCTGCTGCACGGCGCCCACGGGATAGGCAAAACCGTTTTTGCCGAACGCCTGGCGCAAGCGCTGCTGTGCGATGCGCCGCGCACGGATGGTCATGCCTGCGGCCAATGTGGCTCTTGCGGATGGTTTGCGCAATACAGCCATCCGGATTATCGGCGCGTACGACCCGAGATTTTGGAACCGGAAGGCAGCGAAACCGGCAGCGAAGGCGACGCCGACGACGGCAAGAAAGCGGCAAAAACCGCCAAGGCGCCCTCCAAAGAAATCAAGATCGGCCAGATCCGGGCGCTGGCGGATTTCATGAATATTTCTACTCACCGGCGCGGCAAACGGGTGATCGTGTTATATCCAGCCGAAGCGCTCAACGAGATGGCCGCCAATGCATTGCTGAAAACGCTCGAAGAGCCGGCGCCGGATACCGTGTTTTTGCTGGTTACCAGCAATATCGAACGCTTATTACCGACCATCTTGTCGCGCTGCCGTAAATTTGCGCTGGATATGCCATCGACCGAACAGGCGCTGGCATGGCTGCAGCAGCAAGGCGTCAGCGATGCCGCCGTCTGGCTGGCGGAAGAAGGCGGAGCGCCGCTTGCGGCGATCACGCAGGCGCAATCCGGCAGTCGTGAAGAAATCGATGTGCTCCTGGCTTTGCTGGCCCGGCCCGATACGGACGCGCTGCTCAAAACTGCCGACCGCCTGCAAAAAGTGCCTGCGACCCGCCTGGTAACCTGGCTGCAACGCTGGCTGTTCGATCTGATTTCCATCAAGCTTGCCGGGAAAGTTCGGTATTATCCGGCTTACCGTACCGCACTTGCCGCCCTGGCTGCACGCATCGAACTGGACGCCTTGCTCTTGCTCATCAAAACTACCAGCCAGCGCCGGGCCATTGCGGAACATCCGCTGTCGGCCAAGCTGTTCATTGAAGACATGTTGCTTGATTATCTGACTCCGCTCTCTTGACTCTTGAAAGTATCCGCATGAAAGACGCTAGCGCCGCCGTCACGGCAGCCACCACACCGATCGGCCGCCCTTCGGTACTGTCGTTGTCGATCAAGGAAAAATCGGCGCTGTATTCGGCCTACATGCCTTTGCTGAAGAATGCGGGCATTTTCGTGCCTACCAGTAAATCCTACAAGCTCGGCGACGAGATCTATCTGATCCTGTCGCTGATGGACGATCCGAACAAATACCCGATTGCCGGCAAGGTGGCCTGGATCACGCCAGCCGGTGCGCAAAACAACAAGACACAGGGCATCGGCGTGCATTTTCCGGATGACGAAAGCGGCAAGCGCGTCAAGATTTCGATCGAAGCGCTGCTCGGAACCGCACTGAATTCGACGCGCGCCACGTATACCCTATAAAAAACAGACTCTGCACATGCCTCCTGCTTATCGCCTGGCCCGTTTCGACGATTTACCGGCCATCGTCGCCATTTACAATTCGACCGTGGCCTCGCGCATGGTTACCGCCGATACCGAACCGGTGAGCGTTGCCTCGCGCCACGCGTGGTTTGCCGAGCATACGCCGGAAAAACGTCCGTTATGGGTGCTGGAGTCAAACGCGGGCATCCTCGGCTGGCTGTCCTATTCGAATTTTTACGGACGGCCCGCGTATGCGGGCACTGCCGAAATATCGATCTATCTGCATCAGGAGGCGCGCGGCAAAGGTCTTGGGCGTTATCTTTTGAATCAGGCGATTGCTTTTGCCCCGGAGATCGGCGTGCATACTTTGCTCGGCTTTATTTTCGGCCACAATCAGGCCAGCCTGAAACTGTTCGAGGGCTTCGGTTTCGAACGCTGGGGCGTATTGCCGTGCGTCGCCACGCTCGACGATATCGAGCGCGATCTAGTAATTTTGGGCAAGCGCGTAGCGTAATTGCGTTTTACAAAGCAATGGCTACAGGGTTTGCCGGGAATCGACGTGCATTACATGCATTCCTGCCACATACCGGGGCATGTATTTTTAAATGCGCTTAAATTATTTGCGGAAAAGAGTATATTTTTCCGCATACCCCCCCCGCCATGTCATTGTCCAGCTGAATCGTTCTTCCGGTTTAACGCCGGTGCGTTTTCATGATCTGCTGTTGTTCGCGCTGCCAATCGCGCGTTTTCTCGGTGTCGCGCTTGTCGTGCTGCTTCTTGCCTTTGGCTAGTCCGATTTCGCACTTGACGCGCCCACGCACAAAATGCAGGTTAAGCGGTACCAAAGTGTAGCCGGAGCGTTCGACCTTGCCGATCAGTTTGCTGACTTCGGCAGCATGAAGTAGCAGTTTGCGCGTGCGCAAGGCTTCCGGATGTACATGCGTGGAGGCGCTCAGCAGTGCGCTGATGTGGGCGCCGAACAGAAAAATTTCGCCGCCGCGCGCAATCACATAGGCTTCCTTGAGCTGTACCCGCCCGGCGCGGATTGCCTTGACTTCCCAGCCATGAAGAACGACACCTGCCTCGAAGCGATCCTCGATAAAGTAGTCATGGAAAGCTTTTCTGTTATCAACTATGGTCATGTGGTGGGTAATAAGGCGAGTCGGTTAAAATTCGTGTAATTTTATCAAACGGTTGAGATTCGATGGCTGCAGTGCATAAATCAGTGATTGTAGGGTATAGCGCCGAGCAGATGTTTGCGCTGGTGGACCGGGTGGAGGATTATCCGCGCTTTTTGCCTTGGTGCGGCGGTGTAGAAGTACGGGAGCGTGAAGCCAATAGACTGGTTGCCACCATCGCGATACATTATCACGGCATCAAGCAGACCTTCACAACAGAAAATACCAATGTCCGACCGGCATCGATGCAAATGCGTTTGCTGGAAGGCCCTTTCCGGCATTTGCAGGGTGCGTGGGTATTTAAATCGTTGCGGGAAGATGCGTGCAAAGTTGAATTTGATTTGCAATATGAATTTTCCAGCCGCATCCTGGAAAAAATCATCGGACCTGTATTCAGCGTGATTGCCAATAGTTTCGTCGATTCGTTTTGCAAAAGGGCTGAGGTCGTATATGGATAAGCCGTCAGATTCTATACGGGTGCAAGTGTGCTACGCGAAGCCGGAAATCCAGCGCCTGTATGACGTCAGCGTGCCGCGCGGCACCACTTTGCAGGCTGCCATCGAGCAAAGCGGAATCCTTGGTGAGGTGCCGGAAATTGACTTGCTGACTTGCCGGGTGGGCATTTATGCGAAGCTCAAGACGCTGGAGACAATTTTGCGAGACGAGGACCGGATCGAGATTTATCGGCCACTGATTGCCGATCCAAAAGAGTCGCGCCGCTTGCGTGCCGATAGAAAATCCAGCGCAACTCCCGATTTGTAACGACGGAGTTTTATCTGGGCTGGTTTATTTGCATTCGACCAGAATGCGCTTGGTGTCGCGCAATTCCTGCGCGCGTTGCGCATCGCTGAGGAAAGCGCGTTGGCCGTCTGTGCCTTGTTGCGCGATGCGCTGCCCGGAATCGAGCGCTTTTTGGTAGGTGCTGGCGCGCTCACAGTTTTTGGCTTTGTCTGCTGCGCGCTGGGTTTCCTCGGCTGCTTTTTTGTCTTTTTCAGACTGCTCGATCCGGCGTTTCTGGAAGTCGGCATTTTTTTCGGCGGTTGTCATCGGCAATTGCGTTTTTGCTGTTGCATTTCCGCTTGCGTTCATATCCTCTGGTGTTATAGGCGTATTGCCCGGAGACTGCGCTCGCAATGCCGCGCCAGCAGATTTCAGGATGCGGCTGGCTGGTACGGTAGCTGGCGCAGGCATGTCCGAATAGTGCTTTACGCCTTTTTCATCGAGCCATACATATTGCGAAAAAGCAGGCAATGACAAGCCGAGCATCAGACTGAAAAGGGAAAATGCAATGCTGTGTTTAGGGTACGGGAAATTCATTGTCAGTCAGCCTTGCTCGATTACGCAGCCGGAACCGGGTGTCGTAGGAGGGTTACATGAAAATCGTGAAGGTAAAATCATGGGATTGCTGCGCTGATTTACCTTTTATAATTTACTGAAACCGCACAGCAGCCGCGCTTTCAACCAAAATTATTATATAGAAATACAGTCCGATGGAAAGTAAATGGTTGGAGGATTTCATTTCTTTGGCAGAAACCCATAGTTTCAGCCGATCGGCGGAACAGCGCCATGTTACGCAATCGGCATTTTCACGCCGCATTAAGTCGCTTGAAGCATGGATTGGCACCGATCTGATTGATCGCACTTCATTTCCGACCAGCCTGACGCGCGAAGGTCATTTGTTTTATGAGCAAGCCATTGCCATGCTCGGTCAGATCAACGATGTCAGGGCGTTGTTGCGTGAAAATCGTAGCAGCACCCAGTCTTCGATTGACTTTGCAGTGCACCATACGCTGGCGCTGACTTATACGCCGAAATGGCTGACCGAGCTCAAGACCGCCATCGGTCCGTTCAGTGCGCGTCTGATGGCGTTCAATGTGCATGATGCGGTACTGGTGTTGACCGAAGGCGGCTGTGATCTTTTACTGACTTTTTACCACCCGCTGCAACCGTTGCAGCTCGATGCCAGTCGCTATGACATGATGGTAGTGGGAACCGAAAAATTGTGTGCATATAGCCGGTGCAATCAGACCGGCACGGCAGAATTCGCATTGCCCGGAAGTGGCGATATGCCATTGCCGTACTTGTCTTATGCAAGTACCGCTTATCTGGGGCGCATCGTCGATTTGATCGTAGCCGATGCCATCACTCCGCTGCACCTGGAAAAATGCTATGAGACCGGAACCGCCGAAGCATTGAAAATGATGGTGCTGGAAGGGCACGGTCTTGCTTTCCTGCCCGAGTCGGCCGTAACGCAAGAACTCGTACAACAACAATTGATACGCGCAGACAGCGCGCGAATGCGCTGGGAAACCAATATGGAAATTCGCTTATACCGCGAAAAACCTTCCAGTCAAAAACCCGGAAAACGTATCGTTGCGCAGTTATGGGATTACCTCCAGTCGCATCACCTTTCAACACCTTCATCCTGAATTCAGACAGCTTTAAACTCTCATTGTGCACGGGTAAAATCAATAATTTCTACTCCGTTTTTCTGGTTTCCCACACCTCCAAACCGGGTCAGTCATTGTTTGCATAACCCTATGCAAACAATGACTGACCTATTCATTGAATTGAATATATATTCGTTGCGGTCTAACCGGAAGGCGGAGAGTATTCATCATAGGTTCGTCGTCCGGCGAGAAATAAAGAGATTCAATTCATTGGATTCAATACTAAATAGGGGAATGGACGATGGGTACAAATGGAAAGTGCATGATTAAAGCCGGCCTGCTTGCTGTCTCGCTTGCTTATGCGGGACTTGCGGCAGCTGCCACTACTCTGGTGTATTGCTCGGAGGGCAGTCCGGAAGGCTTTAATCCGCAATTTTTTACCACCGGTACAACCTTCGATGCTTCGTCGGTGCCGATGTACAACCGTCTGGTTGAATTCGAGCTTGGCACGACCAAAGTGGGGCCGGGGTTGGCAGAGTCCTGGGTGGTATCTCCGGACGGCCTGACGTATACCTTTACCCTGCGCAAGGGCGCCAAATTCCATGGCAATGCCAAGTTCAAGCCTTCGCGTGATTTCAATGCAGACGATGTCTTGTTCAGTTACAACCGTATGGCAGACCCCGCACATCCATTTCACAAGACGGCACCCGGTCAGACTTTTGCCTATTTTGAAGATATGGGGATGAACAAAATCGTCGATAAGCTGGAAAAAATCGATGACAGAACCGTGCGTTTCACTCTCAAGCATCCGGAAGCGCCATTCATTGCCAATCTGGCGATGGATTTCTCTTCCATTTTATCTGCCGAGTACGCCGACAAGATGATGGCGGCCGGCACGCCGGAAATAATCGACCGCGAACCGATCGGCACAGGCGCGTTCGTGTTCGGTTCCTACCAAAAAGATGCAATCATCCGCTACAAGGCGTTCGATCAGCATTGGAAGGGACGACCGAAGATTGATAACCTGATCTTTTCCATTACACCGGACGCATCAGTGCGGTATGCGAAGCTCAAGGCTAACGAATGCCAGGTGATGGCGTATCCGAAGCCAGCCGATATTGCGATGATGAAAGCCGACCCGGCGATCAACCTGTTATCGCAGGAAGGGCTGAACATCGGTTATATCGCATTGAATGTCGAGAAAAAACCGCTGGACAACAAGCTCGTGCGTCAGGCGTTGAACATGGCCGTAGACAAGAAAAGCATTCTCGGCTCGGTCTATCAGGGCGCCGGACAGGCAGCGGTAAACCCGATCCCGCCGACCATGTGGTCTTACAACAAGAAGATCAAGGATTATGCATATGACGTCGAGAAGGCCAAGGCCTTGCTTGCCAAGGCCGGTTATCCGAACGGTCTGGAAATAGATTTGTGGTACCTGCCGGTGTCACGTCCCTATAATCCGGACGGTAAACGCATGGCTGAACTGATCCAGTCCGATTGGGCCAAGATTGGCGTCAAGGCTAAACTCACCACTTACGAATGGGGCGAATACAAAAAGCGCAGCAAAGTCGGTGAGCAGCAAGCAATGATGTTCGGCTGGACCGGCGACAACGGCGATCCGGATAATTTCTTTGATACGCTGCTTGGTTGCAACGCGGTCAAGGGCGGCGGCAATGTCGCACGCTGGTGCAACAAGGATTTTGATGAACTCACCCAGAAAGCCAAAGTCGCTTCGAATCAGGCTGAGCGGATCAAGCTGTACGAAAAAGCACAGGAAATAGTCAAGGAAGAAGCGCCGTGGATTACGGTTGCCCATTCGGTTGCCTATACACCGGTACGTAAAAATGTAATCGGTTTCAAAATGGACCCTACAGGTCACTTTAATTTCAATAAAGTCGATTTGAAGAAATAAGCTTCTGTCTGCAGCAAGCATCATCGTTCGCAGCATTGTTATCGCTGATCCGGCTCTGATCACGAGCACAATGTTGCGGGCAAACGCTGTCGCCCTATCGCAACGTATTTCCCCTTGACTATCGAACAGGATTCCCCGATGTTTGGATTTCTCCTGCGCCGGATAGGTTTGGTCATTCCGACCTTCCTCGGCATTACCCTGCTGGTGTTTTCGCTGATTCACATGATTCCCGGCAATGCCGTTGAGGCCATGTCGGGCGAGCGCGGCATGGATGCGGCACGTTACGCACGGCTGCTGCATGAATTCGGCCTTGATCAGCCGCTATACATGCAATATTTTGACTATCTGAAAAACGTGTTGAGAGGAGATCTCGGACTCTCCCTTTCAACCCATGAGCCGGTATTCAAGGAGTTCATCACCTTGTTTCCGGCGACGATCGAATTGTCGATATGCGCGATGCTGTTGGCGCTGGTGATAGGCATACCTGCCGGCATTCTGGCGGCTCTCAAGCGCAATACCTATCTTGATTATTCGGTGATGGGACTGTCGCTAACCGGATTTTCGATGCCGATTTTCTGGTGGGCATTACTGCTCATCCTGCTGTTTTCGGTCACGCTCGGGTGGACGCCGGTATCGGGCCGTATCGACATCCTGTTCGATTTGCCGCCGGTAACCGGATTCATGCTGATCGACAGTCTGCTATCGGGCGAGGAGGGAGCATTCAAATCGGCGCTGTCGCATCTGATTTTGCCAGCGGTTGCGCTGGGAACCATTCCGCTGGCCGTGATCGCCCGCATGACGCGCTCAGCGATGCTGGAAGTCTTGCGCGAAGATTATGTCCGTACTGCGCGCGCCAAAGGATTGTCGAAATGGCGCGTCATCGGTATCCATGCGCTGCGCAATGCACTTATTCCGGTAGTTACCATCATTGGCTTGCAAGTCGGTACGCTGCTGGCCGGCGCTATTTTGACCGAGACCATATTTTCATGGCCCGGCATCGGGAAGTGGCTGGTAGGGGCAATTCAGCGCCGCGATTATGCGGTGGTGCAGGGCGGAATTTTGATGTCCGCCACCATCATCATCACTGTCAATCTCTTTGTTGACGTGCTGTACGGCGCCATCAATCCACGTATTCGCCACAGCTCATGAGCAATTCGATATCCACCTCTGCGGCGCCTTCCAATGCGCCACCGCATCCACTGCGTGAATTGTGGGGCTATTTCCGCCAGAATCGCGGTGCGCTGATAGGGTTGTTTACCGTCATCGGATTGTTGTTGCTGGCATTGCTGGCCGATGTCATTGCACCGCATTCCGCGATCGCGCAATACCGCGAAGCGACTCTGATGCCGCCAATGTGGCAAGACGGCGGCAGCAGCAAGTTCATTCTCGGTACCGATCCGGTCGGACGCGACATGCTGTCGCGATTAATTTACGGCACGCGGTTGTCGCTGTTGATTGGCCTGGTATCGGTCACGCTGTCGCTCAGTATCGGTATTGTTCTCGGCCTGCTTGCCGGGTTTTTCCGGGGCAGTCTTGAAGTCGCCATCATGCGCCTGATGGATATCATGCTGGCGTTGCCCAGCCTGTTGCTGGCAATTGCGGTGGTGGCCATTCTTGGGCCTGGCCTGATGAATGCGATGTATGCGATTGCCATCGTGATGCTGCCGCATTTTGCCCGCCTGACCCGTGCTGCGGTGATCGGTGAAGTATCGAAGGACTATGTGAATGCCTCGCGCATCGCTGGCGCCGGCAACCTGCGCCTGATGCTCAATTGCATTTTGCCTAACTGTGCTGCGCCGTTGATCGTGCAGACTACATTGGGATTTTCCAGCGCCATTCTGGACGCGGCCGCATTGGGTTTTCTGGGCCTTGGAGCGCAGCCGCCGACGCCGGAATGGGGTTCAATGCTGTCGAGCGCACTGGAATTCATCCAGAGCGCCTGGTGGGTGGTGACTTTCCCCGGTTTGGCGATTCTGGTTTCCGTGCTGGCTTTTAATTTGATGGGCGATGGATTGCGCGATGCGCTCGACCCGAAACTGAAGCGATAAATAGAACAATACATCATGGCACTTTTAGATATCAGGAACATGAGCGTGCAGTTCGGCTCAGAAAAAGCCCCTTTCATGGCAGTCGATGGCCTCGATCTGGAAGTCGGACAGGGTGACGTGGTCGGTATTGTCGGCGAATCCGGCTCCGGCAAGAGCGTCACTTCGTTGGCACTGATGGGATTGATCGATTATCCGGGCCGGGTCCAGGCCGAGCGCATGGCGTTCGATGGCCGCGACTTGCTGAAAATGCCTGAAAGCGAGCGGCGCAAGCTGCTGGGCAAGGATATCGCGATGATCTTCCAGGATCCGATGACGAGCCTGAATCCGTCGTTTACCGTCGCTTACCAGTTGATCGAGACTTTGCGCGTTCACGAAGGCGGGTCGAGCAAGGAACTGCGGGCCAAGGCATTAGCTCTGTTGAAGCAGGTCGATATCCCGGACGCCGAGCGCCGCCTGGATGCGTATCCGCATCAATTATCGGGAGGCATGAGCCAGCGCGTCATGGTTGCCATCGCCATTGCGTGTAATCCGCGTTTGCTGATTGCCGATGAGCCAACTACGGCGCTAGACGTCACGGTGCAGGCGCAAATGCTGGAATTATTGCTGCAATTGCAGCGCGAGCGCGGCATGGCGCTGATGCTGATTACCCACGACTTGAGTGTGGTAGCACAGACGGTCAAGCGGGTGGTAGTGATGTATGCAGGGCAGGTAGTCGAAACCGGAAACGTGCCGGATATTTTCGACGCGCCAAGGCATCCGTATACACAAGCCTTGTTGGCAGCGCTGCCGGAACACAATATCGGGCGCAATCGCCTGCAAGCGCTGGCCGGTGTCGTGCCGGGGCAGTATGATCGCCCGCAGGGCTGCCTGCTTAGCCCGCGCTGCCCTTACGCTACCGAAAAATGCCACCAAATACGCCCCGAACTGAGCGGCGCATCCGGCGCGCAGGCACGCTGCCATTTCCCGCTTGATCGCCAGGGTTGTCCCACCAACGGCTGGCAAAAGGTCTGATGATATGACTACACCACATGTTCTGCTCGAAGCAAAAAATCTCAGCAAGCACTACGCGGTATCGCAAGGATGGTTGAAGCCGAAAGCGAGAGCGCGCGCTCTCGACGGCGTATCGTTTGTACTAACTCCAGGCAAAACCCTGGCGGTGGTGGGCGAATCTGGTTGCGGAAAATCGACGTTGGCACGCCAGATCGTGATGATTGAAGCGCCGACCGGCGGCGAACTATGGATGGACGGCATTAATATTGCAAACGCGGATCAGAGTGCCCTCAAACATGTACGCCCGATGGTACAAATGGTATTCCAGAATCCGTATGCGAGCCTGAATCCGCGCAAGAAAGTGGGCGCGATTTTGGAGGAGCCGTTGGCGATCAATACCGGACATGCCAAATCGGAGCGGATGGAGCGCGCGCAAGCGATGATGGCCAAGGTCGGTTTGCGACCTGAGCATTACGGCCGTTACCCGCATATGTTTTCTGGCGGACAGCGTCAGCGTATCGCTATCGCCCGCGCGCTGATGCTCAATCCCAAGGTCATCGTGGCTGATGAGCCGGTGTCGGCACTGGACGTGTCGATTCAAGCCCAAGTATTGAACTTATTAATGGATTTGCAGGAAGCCAGCGACGTGGCATATCTGTTCATCTCGCACAATTTGACCGTAGTCGAGATGATCGCCGACGAAGTGCTGGTCATGTATCTGGGCAAAACGGTCGAGCACGGAGCCAAACATCAAATTTTTAGCAGACCAATGCATCCATACACACGTGCGTTGTTGGCCAGCACGCCGCGCATCGATCCGGCGCAGCGCCAGAAAAAAATTATTTTGAATGGCGAATTGCCATCGCCACTGGCGCCGCCGCCCGGTTGTGCGTTCAATAACCGTTGTCCGCATGCTACCGAGCGTTGCAGGGTAGAGATTCCGCTATTGGAACCGTTTGAAGGCCGGCTAGTCGCTTGCCACCATGTCGCCGATATCGGCTGAGCTAAAAAACTGGAGATTGTTTATTGTGCATCTTCCGGTTTCCGCGTCCTGACGCGGAAATACCGATTGGCGTGAAATAGGATTTTGTAAGGGAAAACGATTTGTTTAAGCGGATTTCTGTATAATTCTGTTTTGCGCCAATAGGAATTAAGATGCGTTTACTTCAAAAAGCACTCACCTTCGATGACGTGCTGCTCGTGCCGGCTTATTCAAATATCCTCCCCAAAGATACCTCTCTGAAAACGCGCCTGACGCGCAATATCACATTGAACATGCCCTTGGTTTCGGCTGCAATGGATACCGTTACAGAAGCGCGGCTGGCGATTGCGATGGCGCAAGAAGGCGGTATCGGCATTATTCACAAAAACATGACTGCTGCCGAGCAGGCGCGGGAAGTTGCCAAGGTCAAGCGCTTCGAGTCAGGTGTTTTGCGGGATCCAATTACCATTCCGCCTACCATGCGTATCCGCGACGTGATCGCGCTGTCATTGCAGCATGGCATCAGTGGTTTTCCTGTAGTGGAAGGCAAGACGGTAGTCGGCATCATTACCAATCGCGATCTGCGTTTTGAAGGGGAGCTGGACGCGGAAGCGCGGGCCAAAATGACTCCGCGCGACAAGCTTGTATATGTCAAGGAAGGGGAAGATCCTGCCGAGGCCAAGCGCCTGATGAACAAATACCGGTTGGAACGCGTGCTGGTGGTCAATGATGCGTTCGAATTGCGTGGCCTCATTACTGTCAAAGATATCCAGAAAGCAACTGAACATCCGTTTGCATCCAAAGACGAACATGGCAAGTTGCGCGTCGGAGCAGCGGTCGGGGTCGGTCCGGAAAACGAACAGCGTATCGAATTGCTGGTTAAGGCCGGCGTGGATGTCATCGTGGTCGATACCGCGCATGGCCATTCGCAAGGTGTACTGGATCGCGTCAAATGGGTCAAAACGCATTATCCGGACGTCGATGTCATCGGCGGCAATATCGCCACCGCAGCTGCAGCCAAGGCATTGGTCGAATACGGCGCTGATGGCGTCAAGGTCGGGATCGGCCCTGGTTCCATTTGCACCACACGCATCGTTGCTGGTGTCGGGGTGCCGCAAATTACTGCGATTGCCAATGTGAGTAAAGCCTTGCAAGGCACAGGCGTTCCATGCATTGCCGATGGCGGGATCCGGTATTCGGGTGATATCTCCAAGGCTTTGGCGGCTGGCGCTTCTTGCGTGATGATGGGCAGTATGTTTGCCGGCACCGAAGAGGCTCCGGGCGAAGTGATTTTGTTTCAAGGGCGCAGTTACAAGTCCTATCGCGGTATGGGCAGTTTAGGCGCAATGGCTGACGGTTCGGCCGACCGCTATTTCCAGGACCCTGCCAACAATGCCGACAAGCTGGTGCCGGAAGGCATCGAAGGACGCGTCGCCTACAAGGGCAGCGTGCTGGCTATCATGTATCAATTGGTCGGCGGTATCCGTTCGTCGATGGGCTATTGCGGTTGTGCGACTATCGAAGATCTGCGCGAAAAAGCAGAATTCGTTGAAATTACCTCGGCTGGCATGCGCGAATCTCATGTGCATGATGTGCAGATCACCAAGGAAGCGCCGAATTACCGCGCAGATTGAAGCCTTGGCCGATCAGGCAATGTTCTTCGCTCAACAGAAAGCCTCATCGCAATGACCCATCAAGAAAATAAGGATGATTCGATCGGGGCTGATACTGTGCTGTTGGATGTTGCCGGCTCCTCCAGTGTCCAGCAGCAGATTGTGCGGATACGGCGCATCGGCAAGCGCTTGTTTGCTGTCGCAGGCTGTTTTGTCAGTATTGCCGACATAACGGCAGGGATGGCCGAGCCCGGGCGTTCAATGGAATCGATTGAAGCCGCTTTTGTGGATGGATTGCCGATACCGCAGACTTTGCAAGTGATTAGCGATACCCGTCTCGATCCCTGCCTGAGTCACCATCCGCTGGTGCTGGGCGCGCCGTACATTCGCTTTTGTGCTGCACAGCCAATTATGGATGCGCACAATGATGTGATCGGTAGTGTCTGCCTGATCGACTATGCGCCACGCACCTTTAGCCAGGAAGACGCAGTTCTTCTGGCCGACTTGGCCTCTCTGTTCGAGCGTGAACTGCGCCTCAATAGCGCAAGCGCAGCACAGTCTGATCTGATCAAGAAAAATCGCAATCTGCGCCGGGAATCCCTTACCGATCCTCTGGTTGGCGCATGGAACCGCGTCGCCATTACGCGTTCATTGTCAGCCGAAATGGTCAATTGTCGCCAGGCCCAAAAACCCCTATCCATGGTTTTTGTCGATCTGGATCATTTCAAGACGGTGAATGAAGAACATGGCAGGTCTAGCGGCGATACTTTGCTGCTTAAAGTGGTCAGCCGGCTGCGTTCCTGTATCCGCCCTCATGATGCGCTGGGGCGCTACGATGGGGATCAGTTCATGGTGATCTTGCCTGGGGCATCGCATCTGGTTTCGCTGGCGGTAGCAGAACGGATGCGTTTGGCTATCATGGCGCATCCGGAAGTCATCGGTGCTGCCAAATTGCAATTGACCGTCAGCGCGGGTACCGTTTCAACCGATACGTTTCCCGCCGCAAGCCCTGAAGAATTGATCGACCATGCCGAAAAAGCGCTGGCAAGCGCTAAAAAAACTGGCCGTAATTGCGTCATTCAGGCTATTCCTGTTTCCTGTTGAAATTTCGTCGTTTTAATGTCCTTTTGTAAAAGTGCCCTCCATGCATTCTAAAATTCTCATTCTCGATTTCGGTTCCCAGGTCACTCAACTGATTGCCCGCCGTGTCCGCGACTCCGGTGTTTTTTCTGAAGTTTTTCCTTACGACGTATCGGACGATTTCGTCCGCAACTATGGTGCGGCCGGGGTGATTCTGTCGGGCGGCCCGAATTCGGTGATGGAAGGCGACACGCCACGTGCTCCGCAGGCTGTATTTGAACTCGGCGTGCCGGTACTGGCTATCTGTTACGGCATGCAAACCATGGCAGCCCAACTCGGCGGTGAAGTCGAAAATGGGCTGGTACGCGAATTCGGCTATGCGGAAGTGCGCGCCCGTAGCCATACCGCCTTGCTCAATGAAATCAATGATTTCGTCACCTCTGAGGGCCATGGCATGCTCAAGGTGTGGATGAGCCATGGCGACAAGGTGATTCAGATGCCTCCCGGCTTCAAGCTAATGGCATCGACCGACAATTGCCCGATTGCCGCGATGGCAGATGAGGAACGTCGTTTTTACGCAGTGCAATTTCATCCGGAAGTTACCCATACCTTGCAGGGCAAGGCGATCATCGGTCGTTTCGTCCATGAGATTTGCGGCTGCAAATCCGACTGGAACATGCCGGACTACATTGCCGAAGCAGTCGCATCCATCCGCCAGCAAGTCGGAGAGGATGAAGTCATTCTGGGTCTTTCCGGCGGCGTCGACAGCAGCGTGGCTGCCGCGTTGATCCACCGTGCGATCGGTGACAAGCTGACTTGCGTCTTTGTCGATCACGGCTTGCTGCGTCTGGATGAAGGCAAGATGGTGATGGACATGTTCGGCAAGAACCTCGGCGTCAAAGTGGTCCATGTCGATGCCACCGCAGAGTTCATGGGCGCGCTGGCCGGAGTGACCGATCCGGAAGCCAAGCGCAAGATCATCGGGCGCGAATTTGTCGAAGTATTCCAGGCCGAATCCGGCAAACTGCAAAACGCCAAATGGCTGGCCCAGGGCACCATCTATCCGGACGTGATCGAAAGCGCCGGCAAGGGTAAAAAAGGCCACACCATCAAGAGTCACCATAATGTCGGCGGCCTGCCTGACACCCTGAACCTGAAACTGCTGGAACCCTTGCGCGAACTGTTCAAGGATGAAGTGCGCGAACTCGGGGTCGCGCTCGGGTTGCCGCACGACATGGTGTATCGCCATCCGTTCCCAGGCCCAGGCTTGGGCGTGCGTATCCTGGGTGAAGTGAAAAAGGAATTCGCCGATCTGCTGCGCCGCGCCGATGCGATCTTCATCGAAGAGTTGCGCAATACCGTAGATGAAAACAGCGGCAGCAACTGGTACCAGTTGACCAGCCAGGCCTTCGCGGTATTCCTGCCGGTAAAATCGGTTGGCGTGATGGGCGATGGCCGCACCTATGAATACGTGGTGGCGCTGCGCGCAGTGCAAACGCAGGATTTCATGACTGCGCATTGGGCGCATTTGCCGCATGACTTGCTGGGCAAGGTCTCGAACCGCATCATCAATGAAGTGCGCGGCATCAATCGCGTAGTCTATGACATCTCCGGCAAGCCGCCGGCGACGATTGAGTGGGAATGATTTTAGGTCTTTCGGCAGCTTTCGCGGGCTATCGAAAAAGTCACTTAACTTATTGATTTATATGAATTTATATCGCGAAAGCTATCGGCATCTATTGACGACAAGCGAAACTTTTTGTCGGTAATCCTGACGGTAATGAAAGCTAGGCAAGTCATCTAAAAATATTTACCGTCTGACTGTTTTCGGCGCTGACGGTAAAAAATAAGAGAAAAGGCTAGTATTCATGCGGGTTTCAGAGCATTCTGTGTCTTTTGAGCCGTTGACGGTAAAATTGCCGTTCTCAGGAGGACACCATGCTGACCGATACCGCACTGAAGAATCTCAAACCCAAGGATGCGCCCTACAAGGTGACGGACAGGGATGGCATGTATGTGACGGTCTCGACGGCGGGTACCGTCACGTTCCGTTATGACTACCGGATCAATAGCAGGCGCGAAACGCTGACGATTGGCCGTTATGGGCCAGGCGGTCTGTCGCTGGCCCGTGCACGCGAAAAGTGCATCGACGCGAAGCGGGCAGTTTCGGAAGGACAGTCCCCGGCGCAGGAAAAGCAGCGAGAGAAGAGGCGCCTTTCGGACGCCAAAACCTTCCAGGAATTTACCGACGAGTGGTACGAGGGTGCGCGGATGGCCGACAGCACGCGGTCGATGCGCAAGAGCATCCTTGACCGGGACATCCTGCCTGTGTTCAAGAGCCGCTTGCTGAGCGAGATCAGTCCTGATGACCTGCGCGATCTGTGCGACAAGGTGAAGGGGAGGGGAGCGCCAGCAACGGCAATCCACGTTCGCGACATCATCAAGCAAATCTACGGTTTTGCCATCTTGCACGGCGAGAAGGTGGCCAACCCTGCCGACGACGTTGGACCATCGTCGATCGCCACTTTCGTGGCACGGGATCGAGCGCTGTCGCCGTCCGAGATACGCATCATGCTCAAGCAGTTGGAGTACGTCGCTTCGTACCCGACCATCAAACTGGGTCTGCGGCTGATCTTGCTCACACTGGTGCGCAAAGGCGAACTGATCCACGCGACATGGGATGAGATCGACTTCGAGAATGCACTGTGGACTATCCCAAAAGCCCGCATGAAGGCTGGCAAGGCCCACAACATCTACCTGTCGCAGCAGGCGCTCGACATCATGATCGCACTGCGCACCTGCGCCGGTGGCTCAAGATACCTGTTGCCTTCGCGCTATGACGGCGACAAGTGTATGTCGAACGCCACGCTGAACCGTGTCGGGCAGATAGTCGTGGAGCGGTCGAAAGCGAAGGGTCTGCCAATCGAAAATTTCACTGTGCATGACCTGCGCCGCACCGGTTCGACCATCCTCAACGAGTTGGGCTTCAACAGTGACTGGATCGAGAAGTGTCTTGCCCACGAAGATGGCCGTTCATCACGCGGCATCTACAACAAGGCTGAATACGCCGAGCAGCGCCGCCACATGCTGCAAGAGTGGGCCGACATGGTTGACGCCTGGGTGGCCGGCGAATCGCACACCCCGACGTTGCTGCCCCCGTCGATGAAGATCATCACGACACAGGCGTTGCTTTGACGGGGCGGTGCTTGCGCTGACGCACGTCCGGCGAGGGGGCTCGTTTTATCTGCGCGCTGTCGGAAGCTTGGCGGCGCGCATCAAGCCATGCCTCTACCTCCGTCAAATCCCACACCACGCAGCGTGCGGTTAGATTGAACCTGCGCGGAAATTCACCGCGCCGTTCCATGTCGTAGATCGTGGTGTCGGCCAGAGGCACGATTTGTCGCAACTCGGGACGGCGGATCGTGCGTCGGAACGGCAAGATATTCGGCGCGATCAGTCGTGGTAGCGGCATGCCGTGCAGGTCGTTTGCATCAGAGTCGTTGTTCGACCTCGCGGCCTGCAAACTTCGATCTGCTTTGTTCATGATCTTCTCCATCAGCAGGGCAGTTGCTGCGTGCATTGCAACGGCCGATATAAATACGGTCCTGTGATGGTGATCTTTCCGGCATCTATTGAAAACTCGCTCAGGCGTGCATGAGCGTATTCCGATTGCGCTCACGCGGCGTGGTTGTGCATCACTTCGCCATGCTCTTCTTGAAGCCGCGATCCCGCGCCATGAACGCTTCGAGCATGTGCGGGATCAGCGTCGTGGCATCAATCGGCTCGCCGTAGGTCTGAGCATGTTGCGCGGCGTAGCGTTCCAAATCGGTCTTCAACGCGGTGGTGAGCGCAATGGTGATTTTGACTGTCTCGGTCTTGGTCGGCAGCGGCCCCAGCCGCAGCTTGTTGGTGGATATGCTCATTGCGACGATCCCCTCTGAAAGAACAGCGGCTGGTACGGCCGCAGGATCAGATCCTTGTTCACCATGACCCGCATCGGAAAGCCGGGCCGAATAGTGAGCGTCGGCTGGATGCTCACATTGCGTTTGGTGATCTCCTGACCGACCTGGTTCACTGTGCCCTGCCCGCTCTGGCGGGTGGCAATGATGATTTTGCTATCGCTGCCGGTGCGATCAGGCGCAGCCAGTTCGGCACCCACGCCGAGTAGCGTGGACAACGCCGCACCAGCGAGGATGCGATCCCAATGCCAATCAACGCCATCTTCCAGTCCGGCATAACCGGCCGGGTCGATGCCGGGCAGGCGGTCGAGCGAAATTGATGAAGTATCGGGCAGGATCAACCGCGTCCACACAAGTAACACGCGCCGCTGACCGAATGACACCTGGCTGTCGTAGCGGCCGATCAGGCGCGAGCCCTGCGGAATCAGCAGGAAGCGACCTGTGGCCGTGTCGTAGACCGCCTCGGTGACGGTGGCGATGACCTGTCCCGGCAGGTCGGAATTGATGCCCGTCACCAGCGCTGCCGGAATGATGGTGCCCGCCATCACCTGGTAGGGAGAGGCTGGCAGTTGCAAGCTGGCCGGATTGCGGGTGGCGGTGTCGCCGCCATTGGCGACAAACGCCTGCTTCTGATCCTGCCGGTTTTGCACCGCCGTCGGGTCGGTCGGTTGCGCCGATGCGGCCGCAGGCGCCATCGGATTGAATGGCTGGTTGCCAGATACCGACTCGGGCATGGCCGTAGTGGGCGACGCTGCCGCCTTGACCGCACCGCTGCGAAAGAAAACCCCCGAATGTGCCGCCTCTTCGGCGTCACCCGGCTGTGCAATGCGCCCAGTCTGCGCAGGCGCTCCCGCATTGCGCTGCGCCACTATGGCCGGACCCAAGTCGCCCGGCAATGGCTCGCCCAAAACGGGCACCGGCTTGGCAGCGACCGGCACCTTGGAATAATCCTTGGGCAACTGGTCGAGGTTCTCGGCATGCGAGACACGGTCCACGTTGTACAGTTCGGTGGCCGCGTTGCGCTCGCGCTTGTGCGATTGCAGCGACCACAGTGTGCCGCCCAACACGACAGCACCCAGCGTTCCTGCAAGGACGGCCAGCATGCGCCGGTTCAGCCGCGTGACCGGGCGCGGCGAAGCGCGCAGAGTCATGGTGTCCGGGTCGGCCTTATTCGACCCAGTTGGTGGTGGCGTGGCGGGCGTGCTCATGCTCAATGCCTCCGCGCCGTGCTGCCCACGCCATCGGTACGCTCGATGCGAACAACGGCGGCCTTGTCAGCGCCCAGCCGCAACTCGGCCGCACCGAACAACCGATCCACCACGTAGTACGGCGAGCGAAAGCGGTAGTTCACGAGCTGGCCATCGCCTTGCGACCCGATCACGAATAGCGGCGGCAGTTCGCCCTGCGCGATGCCGGCGGGGAACTGGATGTAGACCCGCTCGCCGTCGTCGAAGGCGCGCAGCGGTTTCCACGGTGGGCTATCGCCAGTGATGGCGTAGCGGAACTTGATCTGCTCCAGCGACAAACCGGAGTCCACCGGCGCAGCCGTCTGAGCTTGCTGCGCTTGCTTTTGCAAGGCCAGCAGGCGGTCTTTCGGGTAGTCCCACGATGCGGACGCCATCCATGCCTGCGGCGTCGAAGACAGTTCAAGCAGGTAGGTGCGGCGATTGGTGGTGATGACCAGGTTCGTCTTCAGCCCGATGCGCGTTGGCTTCACGAGAATGTTCACACGCAGGCTGGCGCCCGCACCGCTGGCCGTGTCGCCGACGATCCAGCGTACGGTGTCACCGGCCGAGACCGTCACCAACTCTTCGCCCTGCTGCAAGGCGATGACGGTGACGCGGCCCGGACTGGTGTAGACCTGATACAGCGCGCCGTCCGCATAAGGCCAGACCTGGATGGCGTTGATGTAACCCTCGCGGCTGGGGGCCACCCGCGCTTCGGCATTGGCGCGCGCCACGCGGGTTTTCTCATCGGGTGATTCGGTTGTCGGTTTGTCCTCGGGTGTGTTGCGCAAGGACTTCAACTGCTCGGGCAGCGGCAGCGGTTTCGACACCTCGACTACCTCGATGGGTTTGGGTGGTTCTGGCAATACGTGTGCGGCGACAGATTCATCCAGCGTGATGTCAGGTGGCGGCTGTCCATGCGTGGCGCAGCCGGTGACGGTTGCCACGGTGACACTCAGGATCAACGGCAAAGCGTAATTGCGGATTTGTGTTTTCATGGTTTCTTCACTCCTTCAGTTGCGTCGAGTTCACGGCTCCAGGACAGGCCGTTGACATAGATTCCCAGCGGGTTTTTGCGCAGGCGTTCTTCGGTGCGTGGCGGCTGCAACACCACGGACAACATGGCGGTCCAGCGCTCGGTGCCCGAGGGCGAACCGTTCGCATAGTTGCGCTCGATCCAGCGCACCTGGAACGAGGACTCGCTGGCGCGCACCACACTGGTGATCTCGACCGCCGTCGAGGTCTGGCCGATGCGTGCGAACGGATCGTTGGTGCGTGCGTAGTCGTTCAGCGTGGCCGCACCCTTGTCCGTCGTGTAGTCGTAGGCTTCGAGCCAGTTTTGGCGGACAACGATCGGATCGATCGACAGCGAACGCACGTCGGTGACGAAGCGCGCCAGGTGGTAGGCGATCTGTGCGTCGTTCGGCTTGTACGGCGTGGCCGCTTCGCCGACCGCACGCACCTGGCCACCGGCGGCCACCTCCACCACATACGGCGTGACGATGGATTGCGCTGAGCGCCACACCAGACCGCCCGCCATCAACAATGCCAGCGACAGGCAGCCGAAGGCCATCAGCCGCCAGTTCTTCGCCTGCACGCGGGCGCTACCGATACGCTGATCCCAGACCTGCGCAGCGGCTTGGTAGGGAGTGACAGGCTCGGGCGTTTCCGAGTAGCGCACCTGTGGTCGTTTGAATAGCATGAATTTTTCTCCTCAAGGGTTAGCGTCAAGTGCTGGAGTCATCTCGCAGGCTCGGGCTGGCGCCGCTGCCACCGTGGTCGCCTGAGCGCAACGTGTGCGCTGCCGTCGAGACCGCACTGCTTGCCTGCTGTTTGCGCCGCATTTGTTTGGCCCAAGCGGGTTCGCCCGCAGGGGGCTTGGCGTCAGTCGATTCGGCCGATTCGGGTGCGCCGCCTGCCGCCGCAGGCGCAGCAGCCTCCGCGACGAAATTCGCTACACGGTCCTTGACCGCTTTCGCACCGGCTGCGACACGTTGGCCGACCGCACCGGCACCGCTCTTGGCCACATTGGCGAGGCCCGCGCCGGCAGCGCGAACACCGCTACCACCCGATGCCGCAGCACCGGCCTGGTAAGCAGACTTCGCACCGCTTGCCATTGAGCTGCCCGCACGCCCGGCCGAAGCGGCGCTGCCGATGACCGCGCGCGCGGCACCCGGCGCCATGCGCGCACCCGCCGCTACCGCTGCGCCACCTGATGCGATAGCGGCACCACCGGCCACCGCCAACCCAGCGACACCCAGCGCCGTTCCGGCCGCAGCACCAGCGCCGAGCTGTGGTGCGCCTGACACCAGCCCGGTCGCAATCCCCGGCCCGAAGATCCCCAGCCCCAGCATCGCCAGCGAGGCCAGCATGATGGTCAGCGCCAAATCAATGGATGGTTCGGTGCCGGGCGGCACCTGAAACTGCGCAAACAGTCCCGTGCCGATGCCCACGATCACGGCCAGCACCAATACCTTGATGCCCGACGACACCACGTTGCCCAATACGCGCTCGGCCAGAAATGCCGTCTTGTTCCATAGCGCAAACGGCACCAGCACGAAGCCCGCGAGTGTCGTCAGTTTGAATTCGATCAGCGTGACGAAGAGCTGCACCGCCAACACGAAGAAGCTGATGATCACTACCAGCCAGGCGAGGAACAACACCGAGATAACATCGAGGTGCGCGAACACCTCCGGGAAGCCGGTCATGTCGCTGATCTGCGCCATGATGGGCCGTGCCGCATCGACGCCGACTTTGGCTAGTACACCCGGTCGTAGAAACTGCGCTTGCGTCAGTGTGGAACCCGACGCCACGAGCCCGAGCCCGGCAAAGGAGCGAAACAGAATGCCCGCCAGATTGTTGAAATTGCCGATGATGAAAGCGAAGGCGCCGACGTACAGCGTTTTCTTGATCAGCTTGCCGATGACCTCTTCGCCGCCCATGGCCCAGAATAGTCCGGCCAGTGTCATGTCGATCACCACCAGCGTGGCGGTGAGAAACGCTACCTCACCATGCAGCAAGCCGAAACCCGAGTCGATGTAGCGCGAGAAAACATCAAGGAAGTGGTCGATGACCGACAAGTCGTTCATGGCTTAGTCCTTCGGTGTGGGCAGTGGCGTAGCTGCTGGCGCAGGCGTGTACGGTGTGCCGCTGCCCATGAAGCGCCGCCGCGTGGCCTCGGCGGCCATCGTGCATAGCGCATCGCCTACCTTAGCGTGGTCGGCTTTGCACTGAGCGCGGACATCCTTCAGTCGTTCGGGATTGGCCATCAGCGATTCGGCGGAATCGGTGGGTGCCGGCTTGTTGCACGCGGCCAGTAGCAGGGTGCAGGCGGTAACGGTGAGAAGGGTTTTCATGGTCGAGTCCTCATGGGTTGTAGTAGTTGATCGTGGTCGGCGTGTAGAGAGTGCCATCGCCCTGGAAGCGACGGCGCACTTCACGCGCACGCTCTTGGACTGCGACCTGCCGTGCTTGTTCCAGCGCGGTGGCTCGGTCCTGCGTGATCTGGAGCTGCTGCGCCTGGATGGTTTGGCGCGATTGCAGTGCCAGCAATTGGTTCGTCGCCTGCGTGGCCTGCAGCGCGCCAACGGCGGACTGGCTGCGGTTCACGAGGTCGGTCAAAGTCTGCTCGTCGGATGCGAAGTTCTGTACTGCTTGCGACTGCACCTTGGTCGCGGTGCGCAGCGCCTCCAACGAATTGCGCCAGCGTGTGCGGGCGTCGGTTGACATCTGACTACCCGACGTGGAGGCGGTATAGGCATTGGGATAGAGCCGCGCGAACTCGGTTTCCATCTGCGACAGGTTGAAGGCCAGCCCCTGCGCCTGTTGCAGGAGCTGGTTCGTCGCGGACAGTGCTGCACGTAGCTGATTAAGTGCGCTGAAGTCCAGACTGGTCAGATTCTTGGCGTCGTTCATCAGCATCTGCGCCTCGTTCTGGAGCTGCTTGATCTGGTTGTTGATCTGCTCCAACGCGCGGGCGGCCGTCATGATGTTCTGCACGAGATTGGTCGGATCGATCACGACCCACTGCGCCTGCGCAGCGGGCATGGTGCCCACCAGAACGGTGGTGGCGATGGCAAGCAAGGTTTTCTTCATGGCTGCTTCTCCTGGTGTGTGAAGGGGAACGACGGATGAGAGGGAATCAGCTCTGCGGCCCAGTCGAGTCCGCAATGGCGCAGCCAGGCGGCTGCGAAGTCCGCTGGCGGCACCGACGCGGAAACGGTGTCGATAGCGCGCTGGTCTTCGGGCTTGGCTGCACCGGCAAATGCCAGCGCCACCGGCCCAAGCCCCAGATCGAAGACCCGATTGCCGAGCCGCGACTGGTAGTAATAATCGCGCTTGGGCTGGGCGGTCGCCACGATAGTGATCTGCCGCGCATTGAGGCCGAAGCCTTCGTAGATTGAGCGAATCTGCGGCTCGGTCGCCTGCGGATTGGGCAAGAAAATACGGTTCACGCAGCTCTCGATGATGGCCGGCGCAATACTGGAATCCTTGATGTCCGCCAGCGATTGCGTGGCGAAGATCACCGATACGTTCTTTTTGCGCAGCGTCTTCAGCCATTGGCGAATGCGCGCGGCGAACACCGGGTCATCGAGGAACAGCCATGCCTCATCGAGGATCAACAGTGTTGGGGCGCCATCAAGGCGTTCCTCGAAGCGCGCGAACAGGTAGCGCAGCACGGCCAGCGCAGCCGCCTTGCTGTGCATCAGTTCTTCCATCTCGAATGCTTGCACGTCGGTGAAACCAAGCCGGTCATGATCGGCATCGAGCAGCTTGCCGTATGCACCACCCAGCACATAGGGTTGCAAGGCTTGCCGTAGCGCGTTCGATTGCAGCAGCACAGACAAGCCGGTCATGGTGCGCTGATCAAGCGGCGCGCTGGCCAGACTGTTCAGCGCCGACCACACGGCGTCCTTCACGTCTGGCCCAACGGTCATGCCTTCGTGAATCAAGCGTCCTTCGACCCACTCTGCCGCCCAGGCCCGGTAGCTGTCCTGGTCGATGCGGGCCAGTGGCTGGAAGGCGATAGCGCCATCGGCACCCAAGTCGTAATGCTCGCCACCAAGTCCGAGCACGGTGGCGCGAATCGAACGTCCCATATCGAACGCGAAGATGCGCGAACCGGCATAGCGGCGGAACTGCATGGCCAACGTGGCCAGCAGTACCGACTTGCCCATGCCGATGGGGCCAACCACCAGCGTGTTGCCCACGTCGCCGATATGCGTGACCAGCCGGAACGGCGTCGCACCATCGGTGCGGGTCACGATCAGCGCCGGGCCGTCAAGATGCGCATTGCGCTCTTGCCCGGCCCACACTGCCGACACCGGCAGCATGTGGGCCAGATTCAAGGTCGAGACAATGGGCTGGCGCACGTTGGCGTAGGCGTGCCCCGGAATTGACGACAACCAGGCATCGACCGCGTTCAAGGTTTCGGGGATCGTCACGAAGCCGCGACCCTGGATTGTCCGCTCCACTGCGCGCAACTTTTCGTCGGCGGCCGTCGCATCGGTATCGAGTACCGTCACGGTTGCGGTGACGTAGCCGAACGACACCTGGTCACTGCCCAGTTCCTGCAATGCGGCATCGGCATCCGCTGCCTTGTTCGAGGCATCGGAATCCACCAGCGGGCTTTCATGCTGAAAGATGGTTTCGCGCAGCAACGCGACGATGTTCTTGCGCTTGGCGAACCACTGGCGGCGCAGCCGCGTCAGTTCCTTCTCCGCCTCGGCTTTGTCCAGGCACAGGAAGCGAGTGCTCCAGCGGTAGGCAAAGCCCAGGCGGTTGAGGTCGTCGAGCAGGCCGGGCCAAGTCGAGGTCGGGAAGCCGCGCACCGACGCCACGCGCAGGTGTTGGCTTCCGAGCATTGGTGCTAGTCCACCCGTCAGCGGTTCATCGGCCAGCAGCGCATCCAGGTGCATCGGTACTTCGGGCACGGCCACCGAATGGCGGCGCGTGGATACGCAGGCATGCAGGTAGGTCAAGGTCTGGCCATCATCGAGCCAGGCGATCTCCGGCATGACCCCTTCGAGCAAACCGAAAAAGCGTTCGGTCTCCGACACGAAGCCCTCCAGCCGTTCGCGCCAATCCACGCCTTCGACCTTGCTGTTCTCATACAGCAGCTTGGCGGCGCGGGCCGTCGATTCCTCGGGCGGCAGGTACAGCAGCGTCAGGTGGTACGTGCTCTCGAAGTGGCTATCGGCTTCCTCAAAAACGGCGCGACGCTCTTCATCGACCAGCCAAGACAGCGGCTCGGGAAATATCGACACAGGGTAGTCGGCCGCTTCGCGCCGTTCGGCCTCCACGAACAGCGCCCAGCCGGAACCGAACCGGCGCAGCGCGTTGTTCAACCGCGCCGCCGTGGCGATCAGTTCGCCTTGCGTCGCGCTGTCCAGGTCCGGCCCGCGAAACCGCGCCGTGCGCTGGAACGAGCCGTCCTTATTGAGTACGACGCCCGGCGCGACCAGCCCGGCCCAGGGCAACCAGTCTGCCAGCAGCGCGGGGCGTGTGCGGTATTCGGCAAGATGCATCATGGCGTGTTCTCCGTGGGTCTCATACGTCTAACAACATGCGGTGCTTGATGTGTCGCGCGAACACCGCCATGAACTGCGCGTCCAGCCGCGCGCCCCAGACGGCCAACGAGTGCCCGACGATCCACAGTGCAAGACCGGGGAGCCAGAGTTGCAACCCGAGACCGACCGCAGCGGCCAGCGTGCCGTTGGCAATCGCCACCGTGCGCGGCGCGCCACCCAGCAAAATGGGTTCGGTCAACGAACGGTGCAGCGGCACTTCAAAGCCGGGTGCGTCAGCAGGGCGCGCGTTCATGCGATCACCGCTCCACCGGCAAAGCTGAAGAAGGTCAGGAAGAACGAGGACGCGGCAAACGCGATCGACAGGCCGAAGACGATCTGCACCAGCTTGCGGAAGCCACCGCTGGTGTCGCCAAACGCCAGCGTCAGGCCGGTGGTAATGATGATGATCACCGCGATGATGCGGGCCACCGGTCCCTGGATGGACTCCAGAACCGATTGCAGCGGTGCCTCCCACGGCATGTTCGAGCCCGCTGCGTGCGCCGGCAACGCCACGCATAGCAACAGCGCCGCCATGACGATGATCTGCATACCAACCTGAAGGCGGGCGTTGTGCAGAAGCGGATTTACGGAAGTGTTTGAAGTGTGCAAAGGTGTCATGAGAGTTCTCCGGGTGTTGATAAAAGTGAGGGGAAGGAAGGCATCAGCTCCGTGCTGAGTTGGTAGCCGTGGCTGTCGAAGCCGGTGACGCGGGCGATTTCCTGCACGCGGCGCGCATGGCCGCGACCGGCGATGTAGACGATGACGTTCACGGCCTCGGCGATCAGGGCGCGCGGTGCGGTCACGGCGACTTCGAGAATTAGTTGTTCCAGTCGCAGCAACGCGCCCGCTGCGGAACCGGCATGGACGGTCGCGATGCCTCCCGGATGGCCGGTGCCCCAAGCCTTGAGCAGGTCGAGCGCTTCGGCGCCGCGCACCTCGCCCACGACGATGCGGTCCGGCCGCAGCCGCAGGGTCGAGCGCACCAGCTCGGCCATGGTCACGACGCCCGCGCGAGTACGCAGCGGGACGTGGTCAAGTGCCGTGCATTGCAGTTCCACCGTGTCTTCGAGCACAATCACGCGGTCGCCGGTTTCGGCGATCTCGGCGAGCAGGGCATTGGCCAGCGTGGTTTTTCCGGTGCTAGTGCCACCCGCGATCAGGATGTTCTGGCGTTCGCGCACGGCTGTCCGTAGGAAGGTTGCCTGCGCCTCGGTCAAGATGCCGTCGGCCACATAGGTGTCGAGCCGGATCAGGTTGACTGCGCGCTTACGTAGCGCGAAGACCGGCCCTGTCGTCACGGGTGGTAACGCGCCCTCGAAACGCTCGCCCGTTTCAGGCAGTTCGGCGGACAACAGCGGTTTGCCCGCATGCACTTCGGCACGCACATGGGCGGCAACCAGCCGGATGATGCGTTCGCCATCGGCGGGCGTGAGGCTGACGCCCAGCGGCTCGCGCCCACTGCTCAGTCGATCAATCCACAGCGAACCGTCGGGGTTGAGCATGACTTCCACCACGTCGGGGTCGTTCAAGGCCTTGGCGATGTCCGGCCCCATGGCCGTGCGCAGCATGCGCACGCGACGTTCCAGTGCCAGCGAGGCCGACAAGCCCTGATCGCGCGGCGGGTTGCTCATGATGGTGCTCCCGCAGCTTCATCGGTAGGTGCTGCGGCGTGAGCGCTTTCTTGCTGGCCGAAGAACTGGCTGGAGTCGGGCTGGATTTCCTCGACCACGTCCTTGACCAGGCTGCGCCCGCGCAGCAAATGCCGACCGAGTTGTTCGATAAACTGCTCGAAGCGCGCGCGGCCCTGAGCGCGCGCCGCTTCCTGATGCGCTTCCGGCACCGGGGTGCTGACGGTCAGGAAATAGCGCACGTAGAGCGCCAGTGTCTCGATCAAGATGTTTTGATCCCGCTCCAGTTTGTCGAGCTGGCGGGATAGTCGATCCAATCGCTTGGCGATGGCCGCTTCGCGCTGGTCGCCGGAGTCGGGCGACAGGAACGAGGCCAGCGCGGCGGCGATGATTGAGGACTTGGACAAGCCCTTCATGGTCGCCAGCTCGTCGAGCCGCTTGGCGTGCTCGTGCTCGATGAAAAGGTTCAGACGTGTGCGACTCATAGAGATATCCCGTCATCAGGGTCAAGTGCGGCTAACCGCGCCGTGCGTAGCAGGCGTGGATCGAGCTGGGTGGGCAGCGACAAGTCGTCGTCATCGAACAGGCCCAAGTCGTCCATTGCGTGTTCTGGTTCCGGCGTGAATACGACTTCGGACAGTTCCGGCTGCTGCTGGTGGCCACCGTCGTCGATGGCCCCGCCGTGTGCGGGGATGGCCAAGCCGGAAGTCGGTGCGGCGGGGGCGGGTATAGCCAGCCCGGTCCAATCGTCTGGCCGCAATGGCGGTGCGTCGGCGTAGTGCCCGAGTTGCAATGGCGGCGGCGCCTGCATGCGCGTCTTGAAATTCACATCCAGGTAGTAGCGGATTTTTTGCGCCTTGATCGGTGGATGACCGGACACCATCACCACCTCGTCGTCGGGCGGCAGTTGCATGACCTCGCCGGGCGTGAGCAGTGGCCGTGCCGTCTCTTGCCGCGACACCATCAAATGGCCGAGCCACGGGGCCAGCCGGTGGCCGGCGTAGTTGCGCTGCGCGCGTAATTCAGTTGCGGTGCCCAGCGCTTCCGAAATACGTTTTGCTGTGCGTTCGTCGTTGGTGGCGAACGCGATGCGCACATGGCAGTTATCGAGGATCGAATGGTTTTGGCCATAGGCCTTGTCGATCTGGTTGAGCGACTGCGCAATGAGAAATGCGCGCAGTCCGTAGCCCGCCATGAAGGCCAGGGCGGACTCAAAGAAGTCGAGCCGACCCAGTGCCGGGAACTCGTCGAGCATCAGCAGCAACTTGTGGCGGCGGGCAATGCCGTCCGAACCGTCGAGCGATTCGGTCAGGCGTCGCCCGATCTGATTGAGAATCAGGCGGATCAACGGTTTGGTACGGCTGATGTCGGAAGGCGGCACCACCAGGTACAGCGACACCGGATGATCGGCGTCGATCAGGTCGGCGATACGCCAGTCGCAGCGTGAGGTGACTTCGGCCACAGTGGGGTCGCGGTACAGGCCCAAGAAACTCATCGCGGTGGACAGCACACCGGATCGTTCGTTTTCGCTCTTGTTCATCACCTCGCGCGCCGCTGATGCGACAACCGGGTGCGTTGTTTCGCCCAAGTGGCGTGTCGTCATCATCCGGTGCAGCGTCACCTCGAATGGGCAGGCCGGATCGGACAGAAAATTGGCGACGCCACGCAGCGTTTTGTCTTCGTTGGCGTAGAGTACATGCAGGATCGCGCCGACCAGCAGTGCGTGCGAAGTTTTTTCCCAATGGTTGCGGCGCTCCAGTGCGCCTTCGGGATCGACCAGGATGTCGGCGATGTTCTGCACGTCGCGCACTTCGTGCATGCCGCGCCGCACTTCGAGCAGCGGGTTGTACGCAGCCGAGCGTGCATCGGTCGGATTGAACAGCAGGCAGTGCGAGAAGCGCGAGCGCCAGCCGGCCGTCAAAGTCCAGTTTTCGCCCTTGATGTCGTGGATCACGGCGGAGCCGGGCCACGAAAGCAGCGTCGGCACCACCAAGCCGACACCTTTGCCGGAGCGGGTGGGCGCGAAGGCCATTACATGCTCGGGACCTTCGTGGCGCAGGTAGTCGCCATCTTTGCGGCCCAGGAAAACGCCGGCAGGGCCGGTCAGCCCGGAACTGCGGATTTCAGCGGGCAGCGCCCAGCGTGCCGAACCGTAGGTCGTGACCAGCTTGGACTGCCGTGCGCGCCACACCGACATGGTGACGGCCACCATGGCACCAGCTAAGCCGCTGCACGCCGCGATGGCACCGCCGCGCAGGAAGATGTCAGGTGCATAGGCATCGAAAAAGTACCACCACTCGAACAGCCGCCACGGGTGATAGATCGGCGTGCCAAACAGGTCGAACCATGGCGCGCCGAGGCGCATCTGGTATCCCAGTGCCGCCGCCGTCCACTGGGTGGCGCTCCATAGCCCCAGCAATGTGGTTGCGAAAACCATCGTGATCTGGCCAATCAGCACGCCGGTCGGCACCATGCTCTACCCCTCTTGTGATTTCTCGATTCAGTCCATTTCGATGGGCCGTCAGCGCGGTACACGCGAATCAGGATCGGCCGATCGTTACGGTTCGAAGCGGCACCGAAACGGCACCGTTTTAAGCATCACAAGTTTGGGGGCGCCGCGAGCATGAGCAAACCTGCTCCGGCGAAGGTCGGCTAAGACGGGAGTTCAACGATGATTATTTCTGTCATGTTCAGTCCTGATCGTGCGTTTGTTCGAGCAGTCTGCTTGCAACTAACCGCCTCCAAAAGGTTGGCGTATTGATCACGTACCACTGTTTGCTATCACGATTGTCTGCTTGGGCCAAACCGGTATCGGCCAAGCCCGCTCGTATGAACACAGAACCCCCCCTCACCACAACAACGAACGAGACAGCCACATTAGTTGAATCCAAGATTGAGTTCGTGCCCAGCCATCGAGGACCGAAGGGCTTTTGTTTGTTGTTGCGACAATGACTGGCAATGCACTTTCGGCAACCATTGGAAGCGCCACCTGTTCAAGATCGAGCAGTGTTGAATTGTTTGCACATAATAATCATTTTGATGATGATTGAGGTTTTTAATACGAGTGTTGACGTTGTGTTTTGCGATGGATAGAATGACGCAAATGTTAGCCACAAATTTAGTCGAACCTAAGAAAATGTCAAAAGAACAGCTTTCAGAGCGTACCCAGTCGCAGCGTGATCGGCTTGCATATATTGATATGCGCTTGCGCTTCGTCGGAGAAATACGCCGCCATGATCTGGTCGGTCGCTTCGGCCTTCAAGCGGCGGCGGCCACGCGCGACATTGGCATGTACAAGGATCTTGGACCTCGCAACATGGACTATGATCCAAAAGGCAAGGTTTACGTCCGTGCTGAATGGTATCGGCCCTTGTTTGATCACTCTGCCGAACGTGTGCTGACGTGGTTGTCTCATGGATATGGCGATAGCGAACCACAGAAATTGCGGCCACTGATTGCGTGCGAAGGGGCAGCAATTTCCAGCAAAATTGACCGCGAAATGCTATCGGTATTGACTCGCGCGCTCGTTCGCAAGGGAGTCGTTGAGATCTCGTATCGTTCACTCTCTAGTGGCTTGACCACGCGCGAAGTTGTGCCCTTGGCGCTGGCAGATAACGGACAGCGCTGGCACCTCCGTGCCTTTGATCGCCGAACAAAAGGGTTTCGTGATTTCGTCCTGGCACGCATCGGCGATTCAAAGTTGGTAGACAGTGTTGTGCAAGATCACGAACGGCCAGATCAAGATATCCAGTGGAACCGGATTGCTGAAATCGAGCTGGTCCCACACCCCGGCAACGTACAACATCCCGACACCATCGAAGCAGAATATGGCATGGAGAATGGTGTGCTTCAGATGCGTGTGCGGGCGGCAATGGCCGGGTACCTAATGCGTCGCTGGAACGTGGACTGCACCGAAGACCACAGTCTTAAAGGAGCCGAATACCACCTTTGGCTGCGTAACCGACAGGCGCTCTATGGCGTAACCAATCTCGTACTTGCACCCGGGTACGAGTCTCAGGAAAAGGCGTAGGCATGCTAAAACTGGAAGAAATCAAAAAAAACGCCATCTCAGGTATTGAGCCAGGCCATGTGATGCGCATTGTCACCACGGAGCCCGTTGACGACAACGCGCTGACTGTCTATTACAAAATGTTTGACGGCAAACTTCTGGAGCGAATGCTTTTTCGCGCCGACCAAGCGAATCTATCGCTGGCAGAAGCTGGCCGCCCTTGGGTATTTGATGCGCCAGGAGAAGAATTCAAGGAGTTGTTTTGCACGAAAGAATAATGCCAATGTACTTTGATACGGCTTCCACCACGCGGATTGCTCCCGAAGTGGTTGCTATGATGGTTTCTTGCCTTGAAGGCGGCGATTGCTATGCCAATCCGTCATCTGTGCATCAACCCGGCCTGTCGGCTGCTTCAGTTGTGGAGTCAGCCCGTAAAAAAATGGCAGCAGAGTTAGGTTGTGAAACTGATGAAGTGGTTTTTACATCCGGTGCCACTGAGTCCAATAATTTGGCACTGCGTGGTATAGCGGTAGCTAATGCTGCAAGGGGACGTCATCTAATCACTTCAGCGATTGAGCATAAATCGATACTTGAGAGTTGTCGTGCCTTAGAGTGTGAGGGATTTGAAGTCACTTACTTGATTCCAAATCGGAATGGATGGATAGAGCCGGAGTCGGTAAAAAAGGCACTGAGACCAGACACCTTGATTGTCTCTTTGATGCATACAAATAACGAAACAGGAGTGTGTCAACCACTACAGGAAATTTCTGAAATATTGGCCGACGCAGGTGTACTTTTACATGTCGATGCGGCGCAGGCAGCGGGAAAATTTTCCATAGATTTCAATACCTCATCCATTGATCTGCTGTCCCTTTCTGCGCATAAATTTCATGGGCCAAAAGGAGCGGGATGCTTAGTCATCCGTAATAGGCGGCATTTACGGTTGCAACCGATTTTATTTGGTGGCGGTCAAGAACACGGCGTTCGCTCCGGTACGCTTGCAACACATCAAATTGTTGGCATGAGTGAAGCGCTCAGTCTTGCAGCATCTAGACGCGAGAGTGATTTTGTCCATGTAGGCAACCTTAAATCAATTTTTTTGACGCAGCTTGGATCCCAGCTTCCTATTGAACAGCACGGCGATTCGTTGACCAGTTCGCCATACATAGTCAATATTTCTATTGCCGGAATCAGTAGCGATGCCTTGATTAATCAACTGTCAGATGAGGTTGCCATTTCATCTGGATCAGCTTGTTCATCGGGCACCGTCGACCCTTCATATGTGTTGAGGGCTATGGGTATAGAAGGTGACGCACTTTATGGCGCAATCAGGGTGAGTTTTAGCCGTTATCACACAGATGCAGAAGTCTCCTGTGCTGTTGAACGAATTGTTACCGCTGTACGCCGCATGCAGAAATTGGATGAAATTGAATGAAACTAAATACGAATAAAGCAGCCTTTGGACAACATGAAACTTTTCCGATGCGGTACGGTTGGATGACAAAAGGGGTTGAAGCGCTAACGAAATCGCCTGATTTTTTTGCTAAACCCGAAGAAGCTATGATTGAGCTTGGTATCGGTAGCAATATGGTGAGAGCGCTTCAATATTGGTTGCGTGTTACTGGTATCGCACGTTTTGATCAAGGGGAAGGAATTGTCACTCCTCTTGGCGAGGCACTCATCGGCGATAAAGGTGATCAGTATCTCGAAGATGAAGCAACGCTCTGGATTATTCATTGGTTGATAGCTTCCAATGCAGAACTAGCGACTGGATTTTTTTGGTTCTTTAATCACTACGCGATCCCTCGCTTTCAAGATAAAGATGCCCTCCAGGCGCTGAGTGAATTTGTCGCATCAGAATTAAAAACAAACCGTTCCCTCAGCACCTTGAAATCTGATATTTCGACGCTTCTCCGTATGTATGCACCAGTTACGGGTAAAGCGGACGAACACTTGGATTCACCACTTGGGCAGCTTCAACTTGTAGAAAGAGACGAAGGACACAGTCACCGCAGTCTGCGCAGTATTCGCCCATTCTTACCACCAATCGCATTGCATTTCGCGCTACAGCAGATTTTTTTCGCTCAACCTAAATTGCCCGCGATCCCAATTCGTTCGCTTTTGTATGGTGGAGATGGGTGGGTTGCGCCTGGCGCCGTTTTTCGTTTGAGTGAAGAAGGTCTTATGGACGCATTGCATCGCGTGATGGAAATCTATCCGAAACACTATGAACTCCGCGAAACTGCGGGGCTGCATCAACTTTATCGCAGTAGCAGAGCAAACGACGCAGTATCTGTGCTTCATGGGTATTATCAAGGAGGGCGGATTCAATGACCAGCTTGAATCATCAAATCCGTATCCGCTCAAGTTATACCCGTTCAATTAATTTGCAGCGTGATAGCGATAATCTGGATCTAATCAATTCTTACTTGCTCACATCAAAGGCAATTCAGGCACTTGAACAAATCGCGGAAGGACTGACACACGAATCCAAAGAAAGGTCTTTGGCCTTAATTGGTCCCTATGGTTCCGGCAAGTCAGCTTTTGCTTTATACCTCTCTGCTTTATTGGGAACACAGGAGGGTACTGCACGTCAAGTTGCACTTGCTAAGCTCAAATCATGTGCGCCGCATCTTTTCTCACTTTTTAAACGGGCGTTGGCAGGACAACGCGGCTACCTGCGAGTCGCTATCAACGGTATTCCAGCGTCTTTGACGCGACAAATATTGGACGCTCTTGCACTTGCTGCCGAGCGAGAAAGTCTTGACAGGGCGTTGGTTAAAAAAATACGTGCTGCGGCGAAATCCCTCATTTCAATGAACCAAGTCTTGTCACTGGTTGGTCAGGTACAGGATATGTGGGCGGATGTTGGAGGCAACGGCGTTCTCATCGAAATTGATGAGTTGGGCAAGTTTCTAGAATATGAGAGTTATCACCCGCAGCATAGTGAGATACATCTGCTACAACTATTGGCAGAACATGCTCAACAGGGGCACGCAGCACCTTTGTATTTGGTGGTAATGCCGCGCTTGAGGTAATCGACAAGAACGCCAATTTCCGCTCGGTGGCCCCGATCGTGCAGATGCTGAATCGTATGCGCCCCGATCTGCCGCAGATGGTGAGTGACCCTGACGCGCCAGGCGAAGCGCGCGTATTCCACACCAATGCATGGCCAGGAGTCAGGCGCACGGGACAGGGCGGGGGCCACTGGACAGGCGATACCAGCGCCGACGCGGCCAGAGCCTATTTCGGTCACATCAAGAGACGGCTCAGCGGCGAGGGCTGGGATTTCGCAGTTGGGAAGACGAAGATACTCATGCTCAGCCATAGCGTTCTGGCTCGCGAACAGGGATACGCGAGCATCCCGCCGATTTACGGTCAGTTCAACGACCCGTGGCTGAAGAAAGATGATCCCCATATCAAGTTTCTGACCGACCAGCTTGAACCGGCTTGCGCGGCGTTCGAAGCGCGGCGTTACGGCGAGATGTTCGAGTGCTTCGGCGCGGGCATGCCGCGTATCCGCAAGCACATGGACAAGGTCGCATGGGCTGACGCGATGGTGGAGTTGATCGCGCTACGGCTTTCTGGATCGATTGGTGAGGTGATCGACTTTATCGCTGCGCAGCCACACATGCGGCTTCCCGAGGCGGTGGAGGAACGCGAAAGAAGGCTGGTGGAAACGGGGCCTGAACCTGTCGAGGGAGAGTCACGGCGTGTCACCCAGTTGCGCAAGCTGCGGGCCGTTTCTTACGCTGAGGTTATAGCGCTAGACCGATTCATTGATGGCCATACGCCGTTTGCAACGAAACATGGCGTGAAGGGCGCCGAGTTTGAGAATGTCCTCGTGGTCGTCGGCAGAGGCTGGAATAAGTACGATTTCGCCCAGATGCTCGCATGGAGCGACGCCGGCCCACCGGCCGACAAGGTGGAGTTTTACGAAAATAATCGAAATCTTTTCTACGTCGCTTGCTCTCGGCCGAAGGTTCGCCTAGGAGGCTGTCGGACTCAGGGTTTTTGATTCATTTTTCGATGTATGCTAAGCAAATCCAGACTTGTTAGCGTTTCAATTCATCGGAATGGGCGCGTGAGAGCCGTGCGGAGCGGATTTTGTGCTTCGCCGGCGCTCTGCGCACGCGTATTTATGCTCTTTTTCCTCGTTACGCCATGTTTAAAGTGCTCATGCGTTTTAAGTTCCAGGCCAAGGCAACCAGATTCCATTCGTGACGTACTTTTTCCACGCCGCGCAACAGAAACTGCCTGAATTTCATCACATGCTTGATGA
>Ga0366763_1005_pt1 | contig 29896 bp, 26 predicted proteins | sample TotcelHN113001M5_FD_207085 | JGI IMG/M metagenome (GOLD analysis project Ga0366763, IMG submission 207085) | Enriched cells from coal bed in the Powder River Basin, Montana, United States - Total cells N11 rep1 HSBNCT.N11.300.1.M5 ...
TCACAATTTGCATGTGCGCCGGGTCAACATAATTTACAGCCGTTGCCTGCACATCGGCCGGTGTAACCGCCGCGAGGTTTTTCAGGTAGTTTCTGTAATAGTCGGCCGGCAGGTTGTATTTGGCAATGTTCAGGGCAAAGTTGGCAATGGTAGCCGGGCTTTCCAGCGAGCGGGCAAACGAGCCGCTCAGGTAGCTCTTCATACGGGCTACTTCATCGGCCGACAGGGCCTCCGTGCGAAGGCGGGTAAACTCGCCAATGAATTCGGCAATGGCGCTGTCGGTTTTCTCGTTGCGTACCGAGGCATCAGCTGTAAAGGCACCAATCAACCGGTCGGATTTCAGGTTGGAATACGCACCATAGGTAAAGCCGTGTTTTTCCCGCAGGTTCATAAACAGGCGGCTGGTGGAGCCGGCACCCAAAATATTGTTCATCACGGTGGAGGCAATCAGGTCAGGCGCACCGGGTTTCAGTTCAACAGGTGCTGCAAAATTGATCACGCTCTGTACGCTGGCCGGACGATCAACCAACGCAATGGTGGTTTGTGCCGGAGGCTGCGGTGTTTTGTAGGTTGGCTTCGGAACCGCTCCGCTCTTCCACGTACCAAAGTATTGGCTGGCGAGGCTTTTTGCATCGGCTGGCGTAATGTCGCCAACAAAAACAAGAAAGGCGTTGTTGGGTTTCCACCAGGTGTCGAAATAATTCTTGATGTCTTCCAGCTTTACATTGCTCACCGTTTCTTCGGTTTCAATGTCGCCGTAAGGATGATCTTTCCCGTACACCAGGCGGTTCACCACGTTATCGGCAATGGCATCGGGATTATCCTTTGCCGCCTGCAGGCCGGAAAGCGTTTGCTTGCGGATTTTCTCCAGTTCAGAGGCTGGGTACGAAGGACGCAGCACCACATCGCTCATCAGCGCCAGCAGCTTTGGAAAATTGGCCTTCAGTGAAGAAGCCGAAGCGCCGGTGGCAAAGGTGTTTACGCTGCCGCCCAACTGGTCGATGGCTTCATCCAGTTGCGCCTTGGTCATTTTAGCGGTACCACGGCGCAGCAGTTGTCCGCCCATGGAAGTAAGGCCGGTTTTATCGCCTTCCACAATGCCGTCCATGTTGAACGAAAGCGTGGCTGCAACCCTTGGCAGTTTGCTGTTCTGCACTACAAATACTTTTAACCCATTGGGGAGGGTAAACGTTGCCGGCTGACCGATTTTAATTTCCGGAGCAGGGCCGGGTTGCGGCGCTTTGCTTCGGTCTACCTGTGCTATCAATACAGTGGGCAACAGGCCAAAAAAGGCTATGATGATTTTTTTCATGTTCTTCAATTTAACTTCAGGAATAATTAAAACGCCCCTTCTTTTTTTCCTTTGGGCACGTAGTGCAAAACAACACGGTTGTCTTTGTTCAGGTACTTCTTGGCCACGTTCAATAAGTCTTCTTTGGTTACTTTCTGGTAGCGGGCCAGTTCGGTGTTAATCAGGTTGGCGTCACCAAAATACACTTCGTAATTAGCCAGGCTTTCGGCAATACCGGCCATGGTGGCGTTGCCCGAAACAAACGCTGTTTCCACTTGGTTGCGTACTTTCTGAAACTCCTGGTCGGACACCGGGTTTGTTTTTAAACTATTCACCACGCTGTCCATGCTGTTCTCCAGCACACCCGGCTGCACACCCATGTTGGCAATGGCGAAGGTGATAAACAGCCCGGCATCTTCGTTAAAGAAAGGAAGGGCGGCTGCCTGCAACGCAATCTGCTTTTGATCGACCAGCACTTTGTTCATGCGGCTCGACGGACCACCGGACAACAATGTTGACAACATGCGGAAAGCATAGTATTCGTCGCTGCCCTGCTTAGGTGCACGGTAGGCCTGAATAACGGCCGGCAATTGGATGTTGTCGTCGATGGTGGCCCGCACCTCGCTACCCAGTGGCGGCTCGGTTACATGCGGACGAGGAATGGCCTTGGTGCCTTTCGGGATGGGACCAAAATATTCGGCAATCAGCTTTTTGGTATCGGCAAGGTTGATGTCGCCGGCAATGGAGAGCACGGCGTTATTTGGTACATAAAACGTTTTGTAGAAATCGATGAACTCCTCCAGCTTGGCCGAATTCAGGTCTTCCATGCTGCCGATGGGTGCCCACCGGTATGGATGTACCTTGAAGGCCCGCTTCAACACTTCCACCAGGATGCTGCCGTAGGGCTGGTTATCCATGCGCATGCGCTTTTCTTCTTTCACCACTTCGCGTTGCGTGTTTACACCCACCTGGTCGATCTTGGCGTGCATCATGCGTTCACTTTCCAGCCAAAGACCCAGTTTCAGCTGGTTGCTGGGGAGGAGGTCGTAATAAAAGGTGCGGTCCTGCGAGGTGTTGGCGTTCAGGTTACCGCCGGCGTCGTTCACGTACTTCATAAACTCGCCGCGCTTGATGTTTTCAGAACCTTCAAACAGCAGGTGCTCAAAGAAGTGGGCAAAGCCGGTACGGGCGGTGTCTTCGTTTTTTGAACCCACGTGGTACAACACGGTAACAGCCGCTACCGGTGCCGTGGTATCGCGGTGCAAAATCACCGTCAGCCCGTTGGGAAGGGTGTATTTTTCAAAGTTGATTTTCCGGGCCTGGGCATGCGAGGTAGTACTCAGCAGAATGCCGGCCGAAAAGAGGAGAAGCCAATTTTTCATGCCTATAATTTTTTCGTGACGCAATATGCACTAAGAAAGCCGAACACCAAGAAAGGTTGCATACTATTTAACCAACACAGAAATGAAAGGGATAAACGGTCGTTATCGCAGTACCAAACCGGCAAATCTGCACAACTCCTAAGCCTAAACACCAAACCGCAAACCCTTTATCTTTGCCCGCATGGAAGGATTGATGCAGCAAATTGAAGCCTACCGCAAAGAAATCGAAGGCTACGAAATTGCCAACCCGCAGCAACTGGAAGAATACCGCATTAAGTTTTTGGGAACAAAGGGCATTCTGAAAGCGCTGTTCGGCGAAATGAAAAATGTGCCTGTTGACCGTAAAAAAGACGCCGGGCAGGTATTGAATGAGTTCAAGCAACTGGCCGAAGCGAAATACAACGACGCAAAGGAACTGACAGCTGGCAACGGGCAACAAACTAAGGAGAACATCGATCTTTCCTTGCCCGGTGATCCTGTTGCGCTGGGCTCCCGCCACCCCATTACACTGATGCGCAACCGCATAATTGCCATCTTTCAACGGCTAGGCTTTTCGGTGGCCAACGGTCCCGAAATTGAAGACGACTGGCACAACTTTACAGCGCTGAACCTTCCGGAAAATCACCCGGCCCGCGACATGCAGGACACCTTTTACATTCACCAGAACCCCGACTGGCTGCTGCGGACACACACCAGCAACGTACAGATCCGGGTGATGGAAAAAGGACAGCTTCCCATCCGCATTATTTGCCCGGGCCGTGTGTACCGCAACGAAACCATCTCGGCCCGTTCGCACTGCTTTTTTCACCAGGTAGAAGGATTGTACATTGATGAAAACGTTTCCTTTGCCGACCTGAAGCAAACGCTTTACTTTTTTGTGAAGGAGATGTTTGGCAAAGATGTGAAGGTGCGTTTTCGCCCCTCGTATTTTCCGTTTACCGAACCCAGTGCCGAAATGGACATCAGTTGTTTTATCTGCGGTGGCAAAGGCTGCCGCATTTGTAAGCAAACCGGCTGGGTGGAGATTTTGGGCTGTGGCATGGTACATCCGGCGGTGCTGGAAAACTGCGGCATCGACTCCAGCAAATACACCGGTTATGCGTTTGGCATGGGCATCGAGCGGCCGGCCTTGCTGATGTATGACGTGAACGACATTCGCCTTTTCAGCGAAAACGATATCCGCTTTTTACGACAGTTTAAAGGAGCGGTGTAGCGGCCACTCTTTCCTTCCTCCGCTGCGCAATAATAAAGTCTGTACCAAACGTCAGTTTTTTGGCGGTGGGGGATTTCTCATCAATTACCCGCCAGAAAGGCGTGATCTTCTTGATTGCTTTTCCGTTTTCAAATTCTTCGTGCGCCGCTTCGGCCACAATCCGCAAAAAAATGCCGGTGGTCAGCGGGCAGGTCACATCGGCGCCGTACTCCATCGCCAGGTCGTTTCGGAGCGTGGCACTGTCAACCATCACTCCCATTGGTACTTGACGAATGTAATCGTCCACCAGTTTCGGCGTCGCAATCAGCATTTTCTGCCCGGCACGGATACCGGCAAAATCCTTTTTGGCAATAACAATGTGCGGCTTGATTTCAACGTGCAGTTTTTCCCGCCAGGTTTTGCGTTTGTAAGCACACATAAAAAACAATTTTACTCAAATCTACTGAGCACAGCCAGCAGGAAAGCTGATCTTCTTCAGCTCTCCACGAAAAGCAACCCGGTACATTCAGGTGGCGCAACAATTGCCGTTTTTCCACCATGACAGAAGCCATCTTTACACTTAAAGACGACCGGAAATTAAGCTATGCCACTTATGGCCCGGAAGATGGCGAACCTGTTCTTTATTTTCACGGCACACCCAGCTCGCGAAGGGAAATTCTTTTGCTCAAATCCTACGGCATCAACTTCGACGAACTATTGCACCGGAGCGGGCTTAAACTCATCGCCCCGGACCGCGGCTCCTTAACCACCTTTCATCCGCAACGGACCTTTTCGTCTTTTGCTGCCGATGCCGTAGAATTATTGCGTTCTTTGGGTGTACAAAAGTGCGCAGTTCTCTGCTGGTCGGGCGGTGGGCCTTATGCGCTGGCAACAGCTTATCATTATCCCGAACTGGTAACCAGTGTTTTCATTCTTTGCGGAATCACCCGACCGTTCAACAACGCCGTCATTCAGCAGATGGGGCTTAACCGGTGGTATTTTCTAACGGCCCGCAACACGCCCTTCCTTCTTCGAACCGCACTGGCCCTTGTTCGTCGGCACAACGTCACTTCGCTGCCCGATCGAAAGCTGACCGGGTTGGCCGACGTTGATTACCGCCTCCTGCAAAAAGCAGTGAAAGACATGGCGGCTTACACCGTAAAAGAAGCGGTGCGCAAAGGAACAAAAGCTGCGGTGCACGAAGCTGGAATGTATTTTCAGCCTTATGATTTTTCAATCGAAGAAATACAGCAACCCATTCATTATTGGTGGGGCACCAAGGACATGGCCGTGGTAGAACTACACGCCAGGGAAGTTGAACAAAAGGCCCTGCATCCCGTGATGCACTACCGCGAAGGCGAAGGACATCTATCGCTTTACATCCACTGCTTTGCCGAAGCCCTGCAAGCCATAGCCGAGACGAACGCTAGCCATATTTCTTCTGGCAGGTAGAACACCAAAACGTTCGCCGGTCCGTTTCGCCCAAATGCATTTTGCTGATGGTGGTCCCGTCCCTTAAACAAACCTTTTTGGTGTGCACCGTCCAATTCTTGCGTAAAACACCATCTCGTTTCCATTGCAAAAATTGGTGGCTGTACGCCGATGCCTGTTTCAGTAACGCCTTCAGCTTTGCCGGCGGCAAGGCGCCAACCCGGCTTTCCGGGTGTACCCGAATCAGGTGCAGAATTTCATTTTTGATGATGTTGCCAACACCCGAAAAAATTGCCTGGTTCAGCAAAGCATCGGTGACCATCGCCTCAGGAATTGCCTTTAGCTTTTTACGGGCAGCCCGCGGATCCCAGGCTGCAGAGAGAACGTCTGCGCTCCAGTCATAGAGCACATCCAACGGTTGCTCTACCAGCTTCACGCCGCAGGCATACAGGTTCAACAAATCTTTTTTAAATTGAATGGAGAGCCGCGGTACACGGTCTTTCGCCGAGTTGATGTAGTAAGTACCAAACATCAGAAAATGCAGGCGAATGGTAAACCCATCGAAGCACCAGAGCATGTGCTTGCCCCAAAGTTTTATTTCCCTGATTTGCTTCCCCACCAACCGCTGCTGGTCAATCTTCGAACTGCCGCTAATAGCAATGATCGTTTGCCCAACAAAGCGCAGGAGTTCTTCCCGGAACAAAATTAATGACGGTCCTTCAGGCATTCGTTAAAACAAAAAAGGCTTGGCGAAATGCTAAATATTTTAGTATATTGCAGCTAGAAAATACAAACGGGTTAGTCGGTATTTTCACGTTGTTCGTTGTTGACAAAAAGCCAGTCCCTGATCGGACTGGCCTTTTTGTTTCTTTTTCTTAGCGCCCTTGTTGGTGGGTAAATTGTCCCGTAGTGGCGTGCTGGCCTTCTGCCAACTCTTCCAATACTTTTTTATTGAACGCCTCCAGGTCATCGGGTTTGCGTGAAGTTACCAGCCCGTTGTCGGTTACCACTTCTTTGTCCACCCAGTTCACACCGGCGTTTTTCAGGTCAGTCTGCAGGGATGGATACGACGTCATGGTGCGGCCATCCAGCATGCCGGTTTCAATCAACGTTTGCGGACCATGACAGATAGCAGCCAGTGGTTTTCCCTGCTCCAGAAAATGCTGGGCAAACTGAACGGCCTTTTTGTTCTGGCGCAGTTTGTCGGGATTTAACACACCACCCGGCAGCAGCAACATGTCGTACTCCTCGGGATTGGCGTTGTCGAGGAGTTTGTCTACCGGTAGCTCAATGCTCCAGTGGTCGGTGTCCCAGGCTTTTACTTTATCGCTCTGCGGTGAGATGATGTGTACTTCCACACCGGCCTTTTCCAACGCATTCATCGGACTTGTCAACTCTACTTCTTCAAAGCCATTCTCAGTTAAAATGGCGACTTTTTTTCCTTTAACATCTCTTGCCATATTCTTTGTTTTTACTTGTTTAGCGAATGCCCTTGGGGCACAAAAACCAAACCAGTAAAGCAGCCACTTTTTCTGTTGACCATATCCTTTTCTTCGGTACTTTGCCGCTTCAACAAAACAGGATGAAATACCTTACGAATACCTTGGCTGCTTTGGTTTTGATGGCGCTTTTCTACAACTGCAACCGTGGTCCCTATGCCGCCACCAACAAGCAGTATAAAAAACAGGCTAAAAGCTATGCAAAGGTCATCAGCCAGGCTCCACCACCCGACAGCCTTTCGGCGATAGCATCCAATTGGGTGGGCACCACCAACTTCAACCTGCGCAAGCCCAATTTTGTGGTAATTCATCATACCGCACAGAACAGTTGCGACCAGACGCTGAAAACGTTTACACTTCCCCGTACGCAGGTGAGTGCACACTACGTGATTTGCAAAGACGGCACCGTTCATCACATGCTGAACGATTACCTGCGTGCCTGGCACGGCGGTGTGGCCAAGTGGGGAAATGTGACAGATGTGAATTCTTCTTCTATCGGGATTGAGATTGACAACAACGGTTTTGATTTTTTCAGTCCTGCACAAATCACCAGCCTGCTTCAACTGCTGCAAAACCTGAAAAAAGCGTACGGCATTCCGGCCGCCAATTTTATTGGCCATGCTGATATTGCGCCAACACGCAAAAACGATCCAAATGTGCATTTTCCCTGGAAGCAGTTGGCTGACTCCGGTTATGGTATTTGGTGGAGTGATACCACCGGCGTAACGGTACCGCAAAGCTTCAATGTCAAACAGGCGCTGCGGATTATTGGGTACGACACAAGGGACAGCGTAGCCGTGATTCAAACGTTTAAACGAAAATACCTGCAGCAAGAAGGCAGCGGCACACTAACCGAAAGCGATAAAAAGATCCTTTACACGCTTTACCGCAAGTACGAATAAGGTACTGGCGCCATTCTTGCGGATTTAAACGAAATGTGTATTTTACAGTTCCGTACGTAAAAAACAGAACTATGAAACCCTTTTTATTTTCACTATTATTTGTCTCGTCTTCGCTTTTGGCACAAAGCCAGGGCGTCACCGCATTATCGTCTGGTAAGTACGAAGCCAAAACAAAAACAGCCAGCAAATGGGACAAGGGCGATGTGATCTTGCTCGACGACAGCCACTACCGTATGTCGGGAACTGACGAGGTGGGTGAATACCGTTTCAGCGTGGCGGCGCAGCGGGTGTTCTTTACGTCGGGACCGTTGAAGAGCGCCTTTACGAAAGTGGCCATGAAAAACAACCAGCCGGTTATCATTTTCCCACAGGAGCAAAACCAGGAATTGGGCTTGAAAGCCGAAGTGTGGGCCAGCAAGCAATAAGAACATTTAAGGCAAAACTTGCAGCCAGTAACCAGAGCCACCATTCACAACTTTTATCAGTTGTATCAAGTACTGGTGTTTCGCAAACCTGTATACTTATCAACTTGTTAACGCACGGTTGTTTCCCTTTCACATCTCCCGTTTCCTGTATTTTTGCCTGATTGGTTATGGCAAAGGACTTACCACAGATCTTGTTCGATTTTTTCCCGGAAGAGGAAGCACCCAAAGAGTTTCTCTCGGGCCAACCTGTTCCGCCACCGCAAAAGCCAAAATCAACGCGTGGCCGAAAAAAACTAAAGGACAGCGAGCCGGAAGAACCAATTGAGATTCCTGACGACGACATTCTTTTCCAGAAAGCTTATTACCCGATTGGCGAAGTTGCGGAAATGTTCAAGGTGAACATCTCGCTGATCCGTCACTGGGAGAAGGAGTTTGATATTTTGAAACCCCGGAAGAACGGCAAAGGCGACCGCTACTTTCGGCCGGTAGATGTAAAAAACCTGGTGCTGATCCACGACCTTGTGCGGCGGCGCAAGTTTACGCTGGAAGGAGCCAAAGAGTTTTTGAAGAAAAATCAAAAAGCCAAAGAAAAACACGAGGTCATTCAATCGCTGCAAAAGATCAGGAGCTTCTTGTTAGAGCTGAAAGCAAATTTGTGAGGGCTTTCTGCCCTTCATAAGTACGCTTTTATCTTTTGGACAACAGCAGCGCCAACTGGTGACTGAAAGCTGATGGCTAACAGCTCCCCCTCAATTTGTAGCATCTTTTTAACACCCGGCTCAATTTCCACGGTTAATTTTGAAGGATAACGCAAACCATGAAAAAGCTTTTGTTCCTTACCGTTGTTTTGTTTTCCGCTGCCTACACTTTTGCACAACCCTCCGTTGAAATCAGCCGCGACCACAACGGCAGTAAAATCTTAAAAGGCTTTATCAGCAAAAAAGATCTTGTAACCGATACTGCGTTTGCCTGGTTTGTACAAAACCAGAAAGGCTATTCACCAAGTGCCGATGTTGTAAAACAATATGCCGTCAGTAAAGACTCCATCAACATTCTTGTTTTTGGCGGCACCTGGTGCGACGATACCAAGCACCTGTTGCCAAATTTCATTGCTACCATCGACGCGGCCGGGATACCGGCCAATCACCTCACGCTGATCGGTGTTGACCGCGATAAAAAAACACTCTTCAACCTGGCAGAAGCTTTTAATATCACCAACGTTCCCACCTTTATTGCCATGAAAAACGGGAAGGAAATTGGCCGGGTAGTAGAATACGGCCGAATGGGTTTGCCCGAAAAAGAACTGGCCGCAATGATTGCTGCAGCGAAGTAAGGGGTATACGCGTTTGTGGTTTGTTGTTTTTGGTTAGTGGTTAAACAAACTCCAATTTTTGTTCAATCAGGCATTTAACTACAGGACAAGAACAAAGCAATGGATCAACCATAAACGACAAACCAGAGACCACAAACTGTTTCCTACGAGGTTACAGCCCAGTCTTTTCCTTCTGCGGCAATTTTAATTTCCAGCTTCTCCATTGTTTGCAGGATGTGGAAATTGATGCGTTGCTTGATGGCCGTGAATTGCGGCCACGGAATCGGTGGCGTAAAGAATTCAACAAACACCACGTACGCCTGCACCTTAATGTCGTTGAACAACACCGTTTGCGTTTGAATTTCCGGAATGGACGACAGAAAGTTTTTGATTTCCACAATCAGCTCGTTGATTTTAGCCGGCGGCGTTTGCAGGTGCAGATTAAGGCTGATCTCTCCGCGAATTTGCGAACGCTTGGATACATTGTCAAGAATGGTGTCCACCATTTGTTTGTTGGGTACCGTCACATACGACTTATCCGTGGTACGCACCCGGGTACTGCGCAGGCCCACCCTTTCCACCACACCGGCAACTTGCTGCACCCGCACAAAATCGCCGGCACGAAAAGGTTTGTCAAAAAAAATCACGAACGAAGCAATGAGGTTTTCGAGGCTCTCGCGAAAAGCAAGGGCAATGGCCGCACCAACAATGCTCAACCCCGTTAACAGCGACGACACATTGTACCCAAATGCCTGGTTCAGCATCAGCAGAATGCCAATGGCACCAAGCACCACCTTGATAAAGTCACGAAAGAATACGATCAGTTGGTTATCGCCGGGCGAAGGTGTTTCATTTGCCTTGAGCTGCAGCACGTCGGCAATAAAATCAATGATCCGCAGCAGCAGCCAGGTAAAGGCCAGAATCTGTACAGCAATAGCCAATGATAGCAACACCTGCTGCAGCGGGTATTTGTACAACGTAAACTGCAGCGGTGGCGGGTAGGTTAACTTGTAAAACGCCACGATGGATACCGTGATCACCAGAAATGTTCCCAAGGGGTGAACAATCAGTGCGGTAAACTTTTTTGGATCGTAAATGTGCAGGCTGTTGCGAAACAATTTAAACACCAGCCGGGCAAAATGTTTGGAGATAAAACGGTTCAGCAGGAGCACAAACAAAATCACACCCACGGTCCATAAATAACTCTCAATGGTATTGCCCCAGATCATCCGGTCCATGCATCATTCGATTTGCGATAAAATTAGGAAATGCAGGTACAAGTGTTTTCAAAAATGAAGCAGAGATTGTGTGCAACGATTGCCAGCGCTGGGCCAGAACTAGAATGATCTTATTCCTTATATAAAAAGAAATAACGAGCAGGCACTAATTGCCAAAACGATAAATGCGTAAGCTGTCCGGCGAAAAGGTGACGAGCTGATTGCGGGTGGTAAAGCTGTGCCGGTAAGGCGTAAAATGCTGTGGGAACAGTTGTTGTTGCTCCGAAAAAGTGGAAGGATCGTACACCACGATGGCGTTTTCATTCAGCCGCACAAGCCGACCATTCCAGACATCCAAGTATCTCCAGCTTTTCAGCTCAATTCTGCGCTTGAATGTTCCGTAGTTGTCAAACACGTAAATGCCTTGCGCACTGTCGGCCAGGTATACAAACCCGTTGTCGTTAATAATTTTTTGCGGAACAATGCTTTTGCCAAACAACTGCCGGAAGTCGGGTGTTTCCAGGAGTTTGTTGCCTGACTCGTTGATTTTTTTCAGCTTGCTGTCGTACTGGTCAAACACCCAAATGTTGTTGTCGTAGGAAAGACCAATGGCCGACGGTTGCAGAATGTTGTGCCGGCGAAGGTCAATGCTGCTGCGGTTGGCAAAAAACCGGTCGAGCACCACAACCGTGGAAAAATCTTTGTAGAACAGCAGGGGACGCAAAGGATTGGTCACATCAATGGCCTGCAGCTTTCCAAAAGCCCGGATGCCGTTGAATACGGCAACTGAATCGCCTTTGCTATTTAATTTTTTGATTTGTCCTGTTGAAGAAACAACATACAGGTTGTCGAGGTTGTCCAGCGAAGCGTTCACAATATCACCGCTGTAAGTACGCAGCAACAAAAAGGAGGTATCCTTCTGGGCACAGGCCGTTGCCGTCAGCAAAAACATGGCGATGATAGAGAGTAACTTCACGCTTGTCGGTATATTTTTTCGTCTTTCCCGGTAAAGGATTTCAACTGCAGATCGTTGCCATCAAATACGGCATAGCTCTGAAAGTGGATCCATTCACCCAGGTTAATGTACCGGCTTTCCGGCGAAAGCCGGTAGTCGATGGGCAAATGGCGATGCCCGAACACCAAAAAATTGTAGGCTTGCTTTTGCAGCACTTCACGGCTGTAGATGAGCAGCCATTCTTTGTCCTCGCCTAAAAAAACTTCCTCTTTATGCTCCTGGGCCTTACGGCTTTTTTGGCTGAAGTAATTGGCCGTACCCACCCCAATCACCGGCGGCAGCAACCCAAACAACCATTGGCTAACCGGGTTGCGAAAAACTTTTTTCAACGCTTTGTAGCCGTGGTCACCGGGGCCAAGCCCATCGCCGTGGGCAATGTAAAAACTGCACTGGTTAAAGGTAAATGTTTGCGGTCCAAAATACACCGGCATGGACAATTCCTGCTGCAGGTAATCCTTCATCCACATATCGTGATTGCCTACAAAAAAATGCAGTTGAATCCCGGCATCACTCAGTTCCGCCAGCTTCCCCAGCAGGCGCACATATCCTCTTGGCACTACCTTACGGTACTCGAACCAAAAGTCAAACATGTCGCCAACAATAAAGATCGTGTGGGCATCTTTTTTGGCTTCATTCAAAAACTGCACAATGAGCTTTTCCCGCTGCAGGCTTTTTTCTGCAGTGGGTACGCCCAGGTGGAAATCGGAAAGGAAGTAAACCTTTTTTTCGGGTGGCAATTGCATGTTCCAGTGCACTATTGTTGCTGGTCGTCAAGCACAAGACAGTAAACCTCTTTTGGCCCGTGCACACCAACCACCAAGGTTTTCTCTATATCAGCCGTGCGGCTTGGACCGGTGGCCAGGGTAATCAACGAAGGAATCTTTTCGCCATAGGTGTCTTTGATTCGCTCCAGGCCATCTTTGATGTCGTATACCAGTTGCGAGGTGGTGGCCAAACAAATGTGCACGGGTGCATACACGCTTGGCACACGTCCCTGGCCAGCGGAACTCAACAGGATGCTGCCGGTTCTTGCTACCAGCGATTCGCAACCGGTGATGGAGGCATCACAGGTGGCAATGTCGTCGTGCAGAATGGCCGGGTTAAACAATGACCGGTACCGTTCATCGGCACAGTAAATTTTCGTCCACTGGTTTTGGTAAAAAAGCTTTTGCAGGCTGTCGGCGAGTTCGTTGTTGTCAAGACAAAAAACAAACTTGCCCTGGAGGGCAGAGAACTGCTCGGCAAATTCAACAACCAAATCCTGTTGCTGCGGCTGCACAGGGTTTTCGGCGCCATCGGCCTCCGGAAAAGGCAATGGCGTTGGGGTCGCCAACGCCATGCGTATTTTGTTCAGAATGTTATTTCTTGCACTCATTAGGTAGGAAGCTGGTTTGTAACGTTAGGATCATACGGTGGAACACCTTCGCTGATGCCGCCGTCCGAATGGCTTTCAAGACCGTTATCCAACGGCTTTTTCTCTTCGTACGGACGGGGCCCGATCAGGGACTCCACATCACTTTGAAACAGCACTTCTTTTTCCAGCAACGCTTCGGCCAGCTTTTCCACTTCACCTTTCTTGTCCCTCAGCAAGGCCAGCGTACGGGTGTACGATTCATCAATCATGCGACGCACTTCGTCGTCGATCATCCGGGCTGTCTCTTCTGAATACGGCTTCTGAAACTGGTTCTCCGCCTGCGGATCGTAGTAGCTGATGTTGCCTACTTTTTCGCTCATGCCGTACACGGTGACCATCGCGGTTGCCATACGGGTAATTTGCTGCAGGTCGTTCTGTGCACCGGTGGAGATTTTACCAAAGAAAATTTCTTCAGAAGCACGGCCACCAAGCGTCATGCAGATTTGGTCCTGCAATTGGTCGGTGTTATACAGATACTGCTCTTTTGGCGTGTACTGCGCATAGCCCAATGCTGCCGTACCTCTTGGTACGATGGTTACCTTCAGCAGCGGGTAGGCATGCTCCAGGAACCAGCCGCAAATGGCGTGGCCGGCTTCGTGGTAGGCAATGATCTTTTTCTCTTCCGGCGAAATGATTTTGTTCTTTTTTTCCAGGCCGCCAATCACACGGTCCACGGCATCCTGGAAGTCGCTCATGTCAACGGCCTGCTTTCCTTTACGGGCGGCTATCAGGGCGGCTTCGTTACACACGTTGGCAATATCGGCACCGGCAAAGCCAGGTGTTTGTTCAGCCAAACGATGAATGTCTACTTTCTCCGAAACCTTGATGGGTTTCAGGTGCACTTTGAAGATGGCTTCACGGCCTTTTACATCGGGCTTGTCGATGGAGATCTGCCGGTCGAAACGGCCGGGACGCAACAACGCCGTATCCAATACATCGGGACGGTTGGTAGCGGCCAGCACAATAATGCCGGAGTCGGTACCAAAGCCATCCATTTCCACCAGCAGCTGGTTCAGCGTGCTTTCCCGCTCGTCGTTGCTCATCATCATGTTCTTACCACGGGCACGGCCAATGGCGTCAATCTCGTCGATAAAAATCACACACGGTGCTTTCTCCCTCGCCTGCTTAAACAGGTCGCGAACACGGCTGGCACCCACACCCACAAACATCTCCACAAAGTCCGATCCGCTGAGGCTGAAGAAAGGAACCTGTGCTTCGCCAGCCATTGCTTTTGCCAGCAGGGTTTTACCCGTTCCGGGAGGGCCCACCAACAGGGCACCTTTCGGTATCTTACCGCCAAGCGATGTGTATTTTTTGGGGTTGCGAAGGAAATCAACGATCTCCATTACTTCCACTTTTGCTTCGTCCAGTCCGGCCACATCGGCAAACGTGATGTTCACCCGGGTGCCTTTATCAAACAAGGTTGCTTTTGATTTACCAATATTGAAAATACCACCGGGACCACCACCACCTGTTGCACCACCGCTCATTTTGCGCATCAGCAAAATCCAGATGCCGATCAGCAGCAGGAACGGTAGAATGGTTTGCAGAATGGGCGTAAACCAGTTGCTTTCCGCTTCAGCCAGTTCCTTTACTTTTTCGCGGCCGGGATGGTTTTTATAAAAGTCCCGCATGTCGTCTTTGAACGACTCTACCGAAGCTATCCGGAAGGTTGCCACCGGCGCTTCGTTGTTCACCGTTTTGTCAACGCGGCCCTGCAGCGAAGCAGGCAGGCTGTCTTTGATGATGGTAACTTTTACCAGGTTGCGGTTGGAGATGATGGTGTATTGCTTTACAGCGCCACTTTCAATCATCTGCTCAAAATCGTTTTGCGAGATCTGCGCTGCATTGGGTGTAAACGAGCCAAACAATTGGAAGCCGATGAGGATGGCAAAAATGATGGCATACACCCAGTAAAAACTGAAGCGTGGCCCTTTTCGTGGCGAATTGTCGCCGCCGTCGCCCGAAGGACGGTTGAACTTCGGCAGGGCTCTTTTTTTGTCGTTTTTATATGGTTCTTGTGACATTTCTTCGATTATTGTAAACGGTGCAAGTAATGACTTTTTGGTGGATTTTAGCCGGCAAAAAGCGTTGATTTAACAAAACAACCCATCAGGAATTATGTTCTTCCAGCGGTGCATCGCTCCACATTTCTTCCAGCTTGTAAAACTTGCGGGATTCAGAGGACATGATGTGCACAACAATGTTGACGTAATCGATGAGCACCCACTGCAGGTTTTGTTTGCCTTCGTGGCGGTAAGGAATTTCACCCACCTTCTTTTTCACTTCTTCTTCCACGGCATCGGAGATGGCCCGGATCTGGGGCTGGTTACTGGCTTCGCAGAGAATGAAAAAATCGGCAACCGCTTCCGGAATTTTGCGCAGGTCTAAAGACACGATGTTTTCGCCTTTCTTATCCTGGATAGCCTTGATGATGGTTTTATAAATTTTGGATGCTTTGGTGAGCCGGGCTGGAGATTTTTTCCGCTTCGACAATACATCTAATGGTTCCAATCAGTATTCTTTTTTAGTCAAAAAATTGGTGCAGTTGCCAAGGTAAGAAAAGACTTCTTTTCTTTGTTCCCAAAAATAAGCGAATTGTCTTTTCACATGACCATCGGGAAACCTTTCATTGAACTGCAACAGGTTGAAAGTACCAACAACTATGCCACCGGGTTGGTACATGCGGGTATGGCACAAAGTGGTACGGTTGTGTTTGCCCACCACCAGACAAACGGCAAAGGACAGCGCCACCGGGAGTGGGTAAGCGAAGGCGGAAAAAACATCGCCATGAGTGTAATTGCCGAGCCACAGGTACTCTCGCTTTCGCAGTCATTTCTGCTCAGTATGGCAACAGCAGTTGCCGTGCACCGCTTCTTTACCGCCTATGCCGGTCCTGAAACAAAAGTTAAATGGCCTAACGACCTTTACTGGCGTGACAGAAAGGCAGGCGGCATCCTCATCGAGAACGTTGTTCAGGGCAGCGAATGGAAAATGGCCGTAGTTGGTATCGGCATCAACATCAACCAAACCCAGTTTGATGACCTGAACAACAAGGCCGTTTCGCTGAAGCAAATTACCGGTAAAGACTACGACCCTGTTGCGTTGGCAAAAGAACTCTGCGAACGCCTGCAAGCCGCCTACACTCTGGTGCGGAAACTGCCGATGGAGATTGCAGAACTTTACCGCAAACGCCTGTACAAACTGGATGAAACCGTACGGCTGAAGCACGGCAGCCGTGTTTTTGATGCGGTGGTGAAAGACGTCAGCACCCTGGGTGAACTGATTGTGGAACACGCCACAGAAGAGCGGTTCAATGTAGGCGATGTGGAGTGGATGGGGTGATTTGCTGATATGCAGATGTGCGGGTAAAAGGATAAACCAAGCTCGATCAGTCGTAAGAAGGCCTGTTTTTTCTTTTTAGGTTACCAGCAACAGCAAACCCATTTTGCTTTTGTTGCGTCGCACACTTGTACGGCTGCTAATCCTGCTGAGCAAAACAATTCTTTACAATCGAAGGATCTACAATAACGTCAGGCATCTCATCCATCCGCATATCCACCGATCTGCCTATCCGCACATGGGCACATTATCCCACTGCTTTCACAATCTCCTCCGCATGCGCTTTGTTCCGGGGCTTTAAAAAAATTTTTTGGATGACGCCATCTTCATTGATCACAAAGGTGGTGCGGTGCAGGCCCATGTACTTTCTGCCGTAAAGGTTTTTCTCGCCCCATACGCCGTACTTCTCAATAATCTTGTGCTGCGGATCGGCAACGAGGGTAAACGGCAGGCTGTATTTTTCCCTGAATTTCTGGTGCTTTGCCTCGTCGTCGGGGCTGATGCCAATGACGGTAAAGCCATGTTGCTTCAGGAGCGCATGATTGTCACGCAGGTTGCAGGCTTGTACCGTGCAGGTTGGGGTGTCGTCTTCCGGGTAAAAATAAAGCACCACTTTCTGTCCTTTTAAATCAGCCAGTGAAACGTTGTTGCCGTTCTGGTCTTTACCGGTAAAGGCCGGTGCTTTTTGTCTTTCTTTGAGTGTGGTAGCCATGCTTAGGTTTATGGTTTGTCGTTTGTCATTTTTAGTTGTTTCTTGGATGAGGCACTTCTGTTCATCCGCATATTCGCACATCCGCAAATCGGCAGATTCTCCTATCTCCTCACCTGCCAGACCTTTTCGGTTACATTGCCCCCTTCGTCTTCCACGGTTACTTTCAATTCGTGTTCGCCGCGTGGAAAGTGCTCGTCAAATACATACAACCAGGTTCGCCCTTTGTCGTTGGTGAAGCGAAGCCATTGCCCGTCGAGTGTTGCACGAAAGCTTTTGATGCTGTTATAATTGTCGGTTGGTGTAAAAACAATTCTGGTGGCGCCGGTTAGATTCAACGGCACTGCATTTACATTTGGTGGCATTGTATCAACAAACGCCTGGAAGGTGCCAAACTGCCGGAAACGGGCCATCAGCCAGCCTTTCTGCCATTCGGCTTTTGCCACCGCCGTTTTGCTTCCCGACACATTTTTAATGACGATACAATTCTGCCATTCTTCGGGAACGGTAGCCGAGGGCTTTATGCGTACGGTAACATAATCGTGCGACGGAACAGCATTGCTTAAGAACGTGAACACCGGCGACACCGCACCTGGCGCCTTGTTGTCGGCTGAACTGAAGTTCACGACAACGGTGTCGTAGATGGATTTTTCCGTTGTGACCAACTGGAAATTATCCCGTTCAAACACGTTGACATTGTTGGGAAGAAACTGCTCCTCCGCACCGGGTTCTCGCACAGCCGTGCCATCGTATTGCACCGAAAACGGAAGGCGGGTGGTGTTGCCGGCGGCATCCTGCACTTCAATCACCACGGCATGCGGCTGCTGGTCGGGCAACGAAAGCACACCGTCGCCACCAAAGGTGTTGTAGGCAACTTCCCGTGCACCGGGCAACGGTGTAATGTGCTGCAGCAATGCACCGCCGCGGGCATCAAAAGGATAATCGATTTGCGCATTGATGTACCGGGTTTCGTCGTAACTGATCCGGTCAAGTGTAAACGAAGACACGGGCCTGCCATCCAGCGAAATAAGGGCGGCGTAGATACCGTTGTTGCTGCCGCCAATGCGATCGGTGGCGCCAATGGCAAAACTGATTTTATCGGAGCTCACTTTTAATGTTCCGCCCCTGATGCCGGCCACGCTGTACACCTTTGGCGACTGCAGGTAAGTGCTCCTGTTTCGATCATACAGTGCAATGCGGGTAACGGTTGGGGGCACGTTGTCGGGCAGTGGAAAACCAAACAACAAAGGGTTGAGCACCTTGTCTTCCTTGGTGTCGCGGATTTCAAAATGCACATGCGGCCCGGCCGAACCGCCCGTGCTGCCGCTCAGTGCAATAAAATCGCCTTTCTCAACGGGGAACTGACCGGGTGAAAACGCCAGGTCGATATCCCAGGTTTGCTGCTGGTACTGCTGCTCCATCACGTAGCGATCGAGCGCCGGAAAAAATTTGTTCAGGTGGGCATACAGGGTGGTGTAACCATTTGGATGGTTGATGTAAATGGCCTGGCCAAACCCACCCGGCTCCACCTTAATGCGGGCCACGTAACCGGCAGCGGCGGCGTAAACGGGAAGATTTACCTTTTGCTGGGTGCGGATGTCGAGCCCCATGTGCCAGTGATTGGCCCTGATTTCGCCAAAATTGGCCACCAGCTGCATGGGAATATTCAGCGGGTGCCGGAAATATCCCTTTGGATACGTTTGCGCACCAACCGACCACACCACAACCAACAACAAAAACAGTGTACCGACTTTTTTCCCCATCGTGTTAAAATATTTTCGAAAAGCCTTCAAGCGTCAATCTTTGTTCCAGCCTTTTTAACGAGGGCACAAAATTGGTAGCACTCTTCGTAACTTAACAAAAATCTTTTTTTATGAGTGTTAGCAATAAAAATCTGGCAACGTTCCTTCTTGGCGCCGCAGCGGCATTTGGTGCTTACAAGTACATGAACCTGTCCGATGAAGAAAAGGAAAAAATGGCCGCCTCATTAAAAGACAAAGCCAACAAGTTGAAAGACCAGGCTGTTGCCGCTGAAGACAAGGCAATGGACTACTTCAACGAGTTGAAAACAAAAGGCAGCGATTCGTTCAAAGAACACATGCCCAAAGTGGAAGAGTTTTTTAACAACCTTTTTGGCGGCACAAAAGCCGGTACACAACAGGCGGCTGCCGGCACCAACGAATCTTCAACAACCGAAAATGCACAGCCGGCGGCGGGCAGTTTTGGTGCTTAATCGATCATTTTAAAAAAAAAGAAACAATGGCAAAAAAAACAAGCATTGGCTCTCTTTTATTGGCGGGAGCAGCCGCTTACGGTTTGTACAAGCTTTCTAAAATGAGCACCGAAGAACGCTCTGACCTGGTGGAAAAAGGAAAACACCTCGTGGCCGATCAATGGGGAAACCTGAAACAAACCCTGGGTCGCAACGGCTCATCACCCGATGCACACCAGCGCAACATGTCGGGTGACGTTACCTTTGGTGGTTAATCACCGCTTCAATCAATTGAAACAAAAGCCGCCCGTTGCGGCTTTTGTTTTCATGAGCCGCTGGCAGAAATTTAAACACCCGCCTATCCGCTTTTCACTTACTTTTGCACCCCGGGTAAAAACCCGGTTTTTTTATGCACGTACGGTTCACAGGTTCACTTGTTTCCTTGTTCACGGGTTTGGGCTGACGCCCTGATTAAACGCCGTCTGATGGACAATTGACATGTGAACAAGTGAACTTGTAAACATGTAAACTTTAAAGCTCATGCCGAAAGACAATTCCATCAAAACCGTCCTCATTATTGGTTCAGGTCCTATCATTATTGGCCAGGCAGCGGAATTTGATTATTCCGGCACACAGGCAGCCCGCAGCCTTCGCGAAGAAGGCATCAAGGTTATTTTGATCAACAGCAATCCTGCCACCATCATGACCGATCCCATGATGGCCGACAGAGTGTACCTGCTGCCCCTGAACGTTGAAAGCATCGAACAGATTTTAAAAGAGAACGAGATTGATGCGGTACTGCCCACCATGGGTGGACAAACAGCGCTCAACCTGGCCAAAGAAGCCGAGGACCTGGGCATTTGGGAGCAGTACAAGGTAAAGCTGATTGGTGTCGACATCAAAGCCATCGACAAGGCCGAAGACCGCGAAAAGTTCCGCCAGTGGATGATTCAACTGGGTGTGCCTGTTGCACCGGCCAAAACTGCCAACTCGTTTTTAGAAGGAAAAGAGTTTGCACAGGAGATCGGCTTTCCGCTGGTGATTCGCCCCTCCTTTACCCTGGGCGGAACCGGTGGCGGTTTTGTGCACGACGCCGATGACCTGGACGAAGCTTTGCAGCGTGGTATATCGGCATCGCCGATTCATGAAGTCCTGGTGGAAAAAGCGGTGCTGGGCTGGAAAGAATTTGAACTGGAATTGCTACGCGACAGCAACGATAACGTGGTGATCATTTGCACCGTGGAAAACTTTGACCCCATGGGTGTGCACACCGGCGACTCCATCACCGTGGCACCAGCCATGACCCTGAGCGATACGGCGTTTCAACTGATGCGGGACACCGCCATTATGATGATGCGTGACTTGGGCAACTTCGCCGGTGGTTGTAACGTGCAGTTTTCGCTCAACCCCGAAACGGAAGAAATCATTGCCATTGAAATCAACCCCCGCGTCAGCCGCTCGTCGGCACTGGCATCTAAAGCAACGGGTTATCCCATTGCGAAGATTGCCGCCAAGCTGGCCATTGGCTACACACTGGACGAATTAAAGAACCCGATTGTACAAACCACGTCGGCTTACTTTGAGCCGGCGCTGGATTACGTGATTGTAAAAATTCCGCGCTGGAATTTCGATAAATTCAAAGGCGCCAACGACACCCTGGGCCTGCAAATGAAAAGCGTGGGCGAAGTGATGGCCATCGGCCGCTCCTTTACCGAGGCCATACAAAAAGCCTGTCAGAGTTTGGAGAACAACGCAGTTGGATTGGGCTATTACGGCAAAAGCCAGATGCATGCCGAGGAATTACTGGAGTACCTGAAAACGCCGAAGTGGGACCGTGTCTTTCGCCTGAAAGATGCCCTGATGCTGGGTGTGAGTGTGAACACCATCGCCAAAGCCACCGGCATTGACCGCTGGTTCCTGTACGAGATTCAAAAGATCGTGAACATTGAAAAGGAACTGGACAAATATGGCCTGGCCGATTTGCCGCTTGATTTGCTGAAGCAGGCAAAAATTCACGGCTTTGGCGACGAGCAGATTGCCCGCATTCTGGGTGATGCATTTGAAGAAGATGTTTACGAAAAGCGCAAAGCCGCTGGCATCACCCGTGTGTACAAGATGGTGGATACCTGCAGCGCCGAGTTTGAGGCCAAGACGCCTTACTTCTACTCCACGTTTGAAGAAGGCCACACCAACGAAAGCAAAGTCTCCGATAGGAAAAAAATCATTGTGTTGGGCTCAGGTCCCAACCGCATTGGCCAGGGCATTGAATTCGACTACTGTTGCGTTCACGGTTTGCTTGCCATTAAAGAAGCAGGCTACGAAGCCATCATGGTGAACTGCAACCCCGAAACGGTTTCCACGGATTTTGATATGGCCGACAAGCTGTACTTCGAACCCGTGTACTGGGAACACCTGTGGGAAATTATTGAGCTGGAAAAACCCGAAGGGGTGATTGTGCAACTGGGCGGACAAACAGCCCTGAAACTGGCCGAACGCCTGCACAACAAAGGCATCAAAATCATGGGTACGTCGTACGACAACATGGACATTGCCGAAGACCGCGGCCGCTTCAGCGACATGCTGAAGGAACTGGAGATCCCATACCCGGAATACGGCACTGCGTTTACAGTAGATGAGGCTGTGGAAGTGGCCAACCGTGTAGGGTACCCGGTATTGGTTCGCCCCAGTTATGTGCTGGGTGGCCAGCGCATGCGCATCGTGATCAACGATGACGAAGTGGAGAAGGCAGTGATCTCACTGCTGAAACACATCCCCGGAAACAAAATATTGATCGATCATTTCCTCGACCGCTGCCAGGAAGCCGAGATCGATGCCATCTTCGACGGTGAGAACTTTCACGTGATGGGCGTGATGGAGCACATTGAACCCGCCGGCATCCACAGCGGCGACAGCAATGCCGTGTTGCCGGCCTTCAACCTGCCGCCGCTCACGGTTACCACCATGGAATATTATGCGGAGAAGATCGCGAGGGCTCTCAACATTTGCGGGTTGATCAACATTCAATTTGCCATTAAAGACGGAAAGGTGTACGTGATTGAAGCCAACCCAAGGGCTTCCCGCACCACGCCGTTTATTGCCAAAGCATACGGCATTCCTTACCTCAACGTGGCCACCAAGGTGATGCTGGGTGTGAACAAGCTGACGGATTTTACGTTTGAGAAAAAACTAAGCGGCTTTGCCATCAAAGAGCCGGTGTTCTCCTTCAATAAATTCCCGAACGTGAACAAAGAACTGGGACCCGAAATGAAGAGTACCGGCGAAGCCATTCGCTTCATCAAGGATTTGCGTGATCCGTACTTCCGGCAGTTGTACAAAGACCGGAGCATGTATCTGAGCAAGTAAAAAATCAACATGAAAATTTTAAAAAGGAGTCTTACCCGGTGAGGCTCCTTTTTTATTTTTGCCTTCTGAATGTGAACATTTATGCAGGCAGAAATCGCATCGATCATTGGACAATTGAAAGAAGCCTACGAAGGTGAGCCCTGGTTTGGCCGCAACCTGAAAACCTTGCTTTCCGAGGTGGATGAAGAAATGGCCTTTCAACAACTCAACGGACAGCACAGCATCCTGCAGTTGCTTTACCACATGATTGTTTGGCGGGAGTTCACCATCAGCCGACTAACAACCTCAGAAAAAGACCTCGCTTATTTTGAAAAGAACGACTGGCAGCAACTCGATCACACCGACAAAACGCTTTGGAGGAAAGGGCTGCAGCAACTGGAGGCCACGCAAACAGAACTCATTCGTCTGCTGCAGGAACAGGATGACTCTATCTTAACACGTCCGGTGAACGAACGCAAATACGACTACAGCAAACTGCTCTACGGAATTGTTCAGCACGACATTTATCACCTGGGACAAATTGCCTTTATCACCAAAGCACTCAAGAGCCGGTAAGTAACAGCGTTTATTCTTTGGCCTTTGTGTCAATGATGATGGTGACCGGTCCGTCGTTCAGGAGTTCCACCTTCATGTCGGCACCAAAAATGCCGGTTTCAATTTTTTTTCCCAAGTCTGTCTGCAGTTGCCGAATCATTTGTTCATACAGGGAAATGGCCACAGCGGGTTTGCTGGCCCGGATATAACTTGGCCGGGCTCCTTTTTTGGTAGAGGCATGCAACGTAAACTGGCTCACCAGCAACACATCACCGGCAACCTCCAGCACCGATTTGTTCATCACGCCCTGTTCATCGTTGAAGATGCGCAGGTTTACCAGTTTGCCGCTAAGCCACCTCACGTCATCATCCGTATCGGCATCCTCAATGCCCAAGAGCACCAACAAGCCTGTACCAATTTGTCCAACGGTCTTTTCCTCGACGGCTACACTGGCTTTGCTGACTCTTTGAATAACGGCTCGCATGGAAGCCAAAAGTAAAATTCAAAAGGCAAAAACTTGTGGCAATGCCTACGGCTCCATTTTTTACTTTTGACGTTTGAATTTTATTTATCCCATGGATCTCTCTTCAGAAATCAAACTGCAAACCACCCGCAGCGGCGGCAAAGGCGGACAAAATGTAAACAAAGTAGAAACTGCCGTCATTGCCTACTTCAACATTGCAGCGTCGCAGCTTTTTAGCGACGAACAAAAAGCTTTGCTGCAGGAAAAGCTTTCCAACCGCATCAACGCAGAAGGTGAGCTGGTGGTGAAGGCGCAAACGCATCGCACCCAACTGGCCAACAAAGAAGAAGCAATTAAAAAAGTGAATGCATTGGTGGAACAATCGCTCAAAAGAAAGAAGCTGCGCATTGCCACCAAACCATCTAAAGCTTCCAAAGAAGCAAAGCTGGAAAGCAAGAAGAAGACCGCAGAGCGAAAACAAGCACGAAAAAAGTTCCGGCCGAAAGACCTTTTTTAACGCTCCCCAGCCGGAATTGTGTTTATTTTTAGAGCAAACAATTTCTGTGAAATCCCGAACCGTTATTCTGCTGCTTCTGTTGGTGGTGGCAACCAGCACGCTCCTGTTGGACAGTTGCCGCAAAAATCCCGTAGAAACCACGGGCACCATCATTCCATTTACCACGCCAGCCGGCTTTCCGCAACCCGTGTTCAATTTTGCTGCCAACCCGTTGACAGAAGAAGGCTTTCGGCTGGGAAAGAAACTTTTTTTTGACGGGCGCCTTTCCATCGACAATCGCCATTCCTGTGCGTCCTGTCATCAGCCGGTAGCCGCCTTTACCACCTTTGAGCACGACCGCAGCCACGGCGTCAACAACTCGCACACCCTACGCAATGCGCCGGGCCTTTTTAACCTGGCCTGGTACCCGGCGTTCAACCAGGATGGCAGTGCGCCGGATTTGGCAACCGTTTACCGCAATCACCTTACCAGTGCAACGGAGATGGGTGAAACAGTAGCCAATGTGCTCAATAAATTGAAAGCCGATTCGGTTTACCCCTCCCTTTTTCAGGCTGCCTTTGGCAGCAGCACCATCACCGAAGAAAAGATGTACAGGGCGTTGAACCAGTTTATGCTCAGCCTTGTTTCAGCCAATTCGAAATACGACCGGATGCAAAAAGGAGAAGCGAGTTTCAACAGCCAGGAGCAACAGGGTTACGCACTGTTCAAGGCCAACTGTGCTTCCTGTCATGCCGAGCCGCTGTTTACTGATTTCAGCTACCGCAATGCCGGTCTCGAAGTAGATCCGCAGTTAAATGATCTTGGCCGCATGCGGGTTACCGGCAACCGGGCCGACTCGCTGAAATTTCGGGTGCCGTCGTTGCGCAATGCCGATTTTACCTCGTATTACACCCACGACGGCCGGTTGAGCATTTTTCGCATGATGATTCAGCATTACCGGTTCAGCGTCAACGGAAGTCCAACACTGGATCCTTTGCTTGCCAACGGCATTCAACTGACCACTGCGGAAGAAGATGCCCTGGTGGCATTTGTTCGCACCCTCTCCGATTCCGCCTTCCTGAACAATCCAAAATTCAGGGATTGAGGGTTGCGCAGCATCGGATCTTGCCGGATACACCGGAAACATCCAGGCCAATACTTTGGACAGAACAGGTGCACACCAACCAACTTTTGAACTGGTGCACCGGCGAACGTATCACCTGATAGCTTTCACCGCATTCCCCCTATTTTTGTTCACGTTTAAAAATTCATTTCGTTGAGTGGGATTAAAAAACTGGCCGGACAGACATTGTGGTATGGTGCTTCATCAATTGCGGCCCGTTTTCTGAATTACCTGCTGACGCCTTACCTGACCAATGCAGCGGTGCTGAAAGAAACATCCTATGGCGAGATGACGCTCATTTATGCTGCCATTCCTTTTTTAAACATCATTTTTACCTACGGGCTGGAAACCGCCTATTTCCGTTTTTCTAAAACGAAGGAGGCAGAAGCGGAGGTTTACAGCACGGCAACCCTGTCGCTGATTGGTTCAACCGTTTTCCTGACCGGCATGCTGTTGCTGCTGCGGCAGCCATTGGCCAACCTGCTTGGGGTACGGTCGCACCCGGAGTATTTGACTCTTGCTGCGTTGATCATTGCCTTTGACGCCCTGGGCTCACTGGCCTTTGCCAAGCTGCGTTACGAAGGTAAGCCCCGAAAGTTTGCCCTGATTCGTGTAGCCGGCATCGTGGTCAACATTGGTTTTATTGTTTTCTTTTTGTCGGTTTGCCCGTCCTTACAAAGGAAAGACCCCTCCAGCTTTATTGGGGTTTGGTACGACAAGAACTTTAGCGTGGGTTACATTTTGCTGGCGAACCTGCTGCAATCCGTGGCAACGCTTCTTTTCCTGTCGAAAGAATTTTTCTCTTTCCGGTTTCGGTTCAATGCAAAGCTCTGGCGGGAGATTCTCCTTTACTCCTCGCCGCTGATCCTGGCTGGCTTTGCCGGCATGATCAACGAAACCTTCGACCGCATTATGTTGAAGTGGTGGAGTTCGGCGCCTACCGAAAAAGCAGCTACCATCCAGGTGGCCATTTATGGTGCTTGCTACAAGCTTTCCATTTTGATTACGCTTTCGGTGCAGGCCTTTCGGATGGCAGCGGAACCGTTCTTTTTTTCAACCGCACAGGGGCAGCAACCACAAAAGGTTTATGCCCGGGTGATGAAGTTTTTTGTGATCACGGTTTGCTTTATGTTTTTGGCTGTGGTGCTTTTTCTGAGCATCTGGAAGCATTTTATCACCAACCCGGTTTACTGGCAGGGATTAGGCGTGGTACCCATCCTGCTGCTCGCCAACATGTTCCTGGGTATTTATTACAACCTTTCCATCTGGTACAAGTTGTCGAACAAAACCATGGCCGGTGCCTGGATTACCTTGATTGGTGCTGCGGTTACACTGGTCATCAATGCCGTGTTTATTCCGCATTTTGGTTATTATGCCTGTGCGTGGGCAACGTTTTTCTGTTACGGCAGCATGATGGTGGTTTCTTTTGTTTGGGGACAAAAAAGCTATCGTGTGCCCTACGCCTGGAAGAAACTGGTAGCCTACATTGCTATTTGCGTTATCCTGTACGGCATTCATTCGGCCTTTGAATGGATTGGATTGAACGAGTGGTTTAACCGCGCCTTTGGTGCGGTGTTGTTCTTCATCTTTGCCTGGTTTATTGGCCTGGTAGAGCGAAAGGAATTACAACGGCTGCCGTACGTAGGAAGGTTTTTCAGCCCCCCTGCCCCCCAAGGGGGGATTGGCTGAGCACAGCCCTCGCCTGCACAACCGCACTTTTATTCAACAACCTGTTTGTTGCTGTAACGACTCTACCTGGTCATCCCGGGAAACGAGGGATTTGTGGATGGCAATGGCATAATTGCTTTGACCCATCGAAATACTTACACTCTTTTTCAACTGATCTCTCCACAGATGGCTCCTTCGTCGCCATGAAAAGGAAGAGAAGTTACATGAATCGGCAGGCTGAAAGCTGACGGCTGACGGCTGATTGCTTAAAGCCCTCAGCTCCATGCTGCTCCGAACGCACAAGTGTGCGACGCAACAGACGATGAAAAGAAATTCAGTCGCTGGGTACCAAAAAAAACTCCACCAGAAAGTCTGATGGAGTAAAGAAGTATCGTACAAAAGCTTGGGTCTCTGCGGTGGAAAGCCCCTCCACCGGAGGGGTTTGGGGAGGCTTTACAGCGTCCGTTTGATTTCCTCTTCCTCGTAGGCTTCCACGATGTCTCCGGCTTTGATGTCGCTGTAGTTTTTGATGGTTAAACCACATTCCATACCCGTCATCACTTCCTTTACATCGTCCTTGTAGCGTTTCAGTGAACCCAGTTCGGCACTTTGTCCTTCACCGGTCGGGTACACCACGATACCATCGCGAATGAGGCGGATCTTCGAGTCGCGGCGGATGCGGCCGTCAATCACCTGGCAACCGGCTACAGTGGCCTTGTCAAACTTGTACACCTCGCGGATCTCCACGTTACCAATGATCTTCTCCTGCGTTTTCGGTTCCAGCATTCCTTCCATCGCACTGCGGATTTCTTCAATCGCGTTGTAGATGATGGAGTAGGTCTTGATCTGGATACCGGCATTCTCCGCCAGGCGGTTAGCCTGCAGCGATGGACGCACGTTAAAACCAATGATGATGGCATCGGAAGCTTCGGCCAGTACCACGTCGCTTTCGTTGATCTGACCCACACCCTTGTGGATCACCGACACCAGGATTTCTTCGGTCGATTGTTTTTGCAACGAGTCGGAAAGGGCTTCCACCGAACCGTCCACGTCACCTTTGATGATCACCTTCAGTTCTTTAAAGTTGCCCAGTGCCAAACGACGGCCAATTTCATCCAGCGTAATGTGCTTCTTGGCACGCATGCCCTGCTCACGCAGGATTTGTGCACGGCGGTTGGCAATTTCTTTGGCTTCGCCTTCGTCGTCGTAAACGCGGAAGGTTTCACCTGCCTGTGGCGCACCGTTCAATCCAAGGATCAGCGCCGGTGTGGACGGACCCGCTTCGTCGATGCGTTTGTTCCGTTCGTTCATCATGGCTTTTACACGGCCGTAGTGCTGACCGGAAACCACCAGGTCTCCTGCCTCCAGCGTTCCGTTCTGTACCAGAATGGTGGCCACATAACCACGGCCTTTGTCCAGCGTCGCCTCGATAATGGTTCCGGAAGCTTCACGGTCGGGATTGGCTTTCAGTTCCAGCAGTTCGGCTTCAAGCAGGATTTTTTCCAGCAGCAGGTCCACGTTCAACCCTTGTTTGGCCGAAAGTTCCTGGCTTTGGAATTTACCACCCCAGGCTTCCACCAGGATGTTCATCCCGGCGAGTTGCTCGTATATTTTGGCAGGGTTGGCGCCGTCTTTATCAATTTTGTTGATGGCAAAAATCATCGGCACATTTGCTGCCTGGGCGTGGGAGATGGCCTCCCGCGTTTGCGGCATGATGGCGTCATCGGCGGCAATTACAATCACCGCAATGTCCGTTACCTTGGCACCACGGGCACGCATGGCGGTAAACGCTTCGTGACCCGGTGTATCGAGGAAAGTAACGTTCTTGCCATTGGGAAGATTTACCTGGTAGGCACCAATGTGCTGGGTGATACCACCCGCCTCACCGGCCACCACGTTGGCTTTCCGGATGTAGTCGAGCAGTGATGTTTTACCGTGGTCAACGTGACCCATGATGGTCACAATCGGCGACCGCGGTTGCAGGTCATCGGCGTCGTCTTCATCTTCCTCCTCTTCCATCTCCAGTTGCTTCTCCATATCGATGAACTCCACGTCGTAGCCAAACTCCGATGCCACCAGTTCAATCACCTCCGCATCCAGGCGCTGGTTGATGGACACCATGATGCCAAGGCTCATACACTTGCTGATCACTTCTGCAAAGGAAACATCCATCAGGTTGGCCAGTTCGCTCACCGAAATAAACTCGGTTACCTGCAGCTTGTTATCCACGCCTTCGGCACCTTCGGCCATTTCATGGCGACGATCGCGGCGTTTCGCGGTACGCTTGCCGCCTTTTCCACCACCGGAAAGCTTGGCCTGTGTTTCCTGTATTTTCCGTTGAATTTCTTTTTCGTCGATCTGGCGGTCTTCGCGAGGTCCACGGCCATCGCCGCGGCGTTGTGGCGAGAAACGGCCTCCGCCGCCTTGTCCTTGTCCGCGGTTGAAGCCGCCCTGCTGGCCACCCACATTTTTTTGCGGGGTAAAACGGCCGCCACCGCCCTGGCCCTGCGTACCGGTTGCCGTTCCTTGCTGGCCACCGGTTGCACCGCGCTTTTCAATGGGAATGCGCTTGCGCTTCCGTTTTTCGTCCAGCGGTTTCGGACGTGTATCGCTGTCAACAGGCAATTCAATTTTGCCTAAAATCTTCGGACCTTCCAACTTCTCGGCTTTGATATTTTCAATAACGGGTTCGTCTTCTTCCTTCGCCGCCGGGTCTTCGGTTACCGGGATTTCAGCGACAGCTTCAATCAGGGGTGTGGGAATTTCTTCTACCGGTTTCACTTCTTCTACCGGTGCAGGTGTTTCTTCAGGAGCAGGCGTAACGGCAACCGGTTCTTCGGCCGGCTCTTCCTTTGCTTTCTTTACGCCTTTTTTCGGCCGGGTGGAGGAGTCAATGGCAGAAAGAT
>Ga0366763_1036_pt1 | contig 15855 bp, 13 predicted proteins | sample TotcelHN113001M5_FD_207085 | JGI IMG/M metagenome (GOLD analysis project Ga0366763, IMG submission 207085) | Enriched cells from coal bed in the Powder River Basin, Montana, United States - Total cells N11 rep1 HSBNCT.N11.300.1.M5 ...
GATGTTGTTGCGGATGCCGCACACCCACTTGGTTTACATCACGAGCATGCCCATCGACCCGGTGATTGTCGATTATTACCTTCACCTGTTACCGGGAATCACAACCTACCACGCACGGCAACGCCTCACACTTTTAAGCTGCTTCGATGCCTCGCACAAATCACTGACAGAAAAAATTCTCGACCGTCCACGGTTAATTCAACGCATACGGGCTGCTATCCCGCACCAGCACCTTGCGCATCTTTCCTGCTTTACGGTAACAGATGCAGAACGCAAACTCGCCCTGAAACTTCACCTGCCGATCTACGGTTGCGACCCAGACCTGTTGAACATGGGCAATAAATCCAATAGCCGGAAACTGTTTCGGGCCTGTAACATTCCTGTTCCGGTAGGGTATGAAGATCTCTACAGCGAGGATGCACTGGTGAAGGCGCTGGTACAATTGAAACAGCAAAATCCGCAATTGCGGAAAGCGGTGGTGAAGGTGAACGAAGGCTTTTCCGGCGACGGCAACGCGGTGTTTCCCTATTCAAAAGAACCGGTGCAAAGCCTGGACGCCTGGATCAGGGAGCAGTTGCCCCAGCAACTGGAGATCAACGCGGAAGGCTTGTCGTACGCAGCCTTTCTTCAAAAATTTACAGCTGAAGGCGGCATTGCCGAAGAATTTGTGGAAGGAGATGTGAAACTTTCGCCATCGGTGCAGTGTCGGATCAACCCACTTGGGAAAGTGGAAATCATTTCCACACATGATCAACGCCTCGGTGGGCAAAACGGGCAGGTTTATCTCGGCGCCAGCTTCCCGGCAGACAAAACCATTGCACCGGCCATTGGGGAAATGGGACGCCTGATAGCAAAAGAGTTGCGGACCTATGGCGTGCTGGGACGTTTTGCCGCGGATTTCATCAGTGTTAAAGAGGGCAAAAGCTGGAAGCATTATGCCATTGAAATTAACCTGCGAAAAGGGGGAACGACCCATCCTTACCTCATGCTACAATTCCTGACAGGCGGCGAGTACAACGACACCGAAGGTCTTTACTACGCTGCCAACGGGCAACCCCGTTACTATGTATGCACCGATAACCTGCAGAGCAATAGCTACAAAGGACTAACGCCGCACGACCTGATCGACATTGCCATGTGCAACGACCTGCTGTACGACGGATCAATGCAGGAAGGCGTCATCTTCCACCTCATCAGTGCACTGTCGCAGTTTGGAAAATTAGGAATGGTTTGCATTGGCGCCTCGCCTGAAAAAGCGGCATATTACTACAATAAAACAGTTGATGTGTTAAACCGTGAATGCCGGCATTGAAGCGCTTTGGAATTGCGATGAACTGCATTTGATGGTATTTCAGGCAAAGTGCAGTGTGAGCGTAACGGAGAAACAAAAAAAATTTTCTCTTGGTTTTTTTTTTCAGTTGGAGCAATTGACAAATCAAATGAAAACAGGTTCAATATATAAGTGATGCAGACAGGCCAAGGTCGTCTGCATCACTTTTCAACTTGTTTACCGCATGTCGCTGTCACGATCCGTGCGATCCCTTGATTCTTTGTTGTTTAACTTGTCCACGTCAATCTCCGTGTGACGCACATTATCCCGGATGGTCTCGTTGCGTTCAGTCACTTCTTTTGTCAACTTTACTTCTTCCACAACCCGGGCTTCTTTGTTTACGACAGGCACCTCGTTGCGTTCTGTAAATTCAATTTCCTTGTCCTGGAAGTTCCGAATGTCATCGGGGGAAACCGGCCGGTCAACAGGCTGCCGCTCCACATGCACATGCTCTTCCCGCAAGCGTATATTTTCCTCCACCGGACGCTCCACAATCCGGCTTCTGACGCGAACACCGCCACTGCTTTCTTCCACACGTTTGCCAACGTTCAGTCTTTCTTCCACTTTCGGAATTGTTGCCTCTTTTCGGTTGCTTCGGCTGTCCATGCCAGAAGGCGTTGTTCTATCCGTGTACCCTTCCGTCCGGTCGGAAGACGAAGATGTGTACTGTTTTGCCCGTTCGTCCACATCAATGGCGCCGCAGTTGTCTAAAATATCAGCGGCCTTTTCTGCCTCGTCACTTGACGCGGCATGCACCGTTACCATGCAACGGCTGTTTTGCGCTACCCGTGAGTAGCGGTCGGCTTCGTCGTCATTATCGCTGAAAAGCGATTTAAAGAAGTGAACAACGGCGTTGTCGTCGTGATCATCACGATCCCTGCTCACCTTTCGATCTCCGGTAACAGACGTGTCACGAGTGTCAATCCGGTCGCGGCTGATTCCCTGCTCCGTTAAGCGGTCAATCGACCGTTGTGCATCAGCGGCGTCATCAAAAAAACCAATCACTGTTTGTGCCATATAGACTCCTTTTTGTTTTTAGTTAAGACGGGGTGTTCCCGTCGAGGGGTTTACGATCTATCTGAATTTCTTCTTTTGAAAGGGTAATCTCCCGGTGTTCGGTGGTGGTCTTTTTTTCGCGAATCACATGCACTTCTTCTACAATTTCGTAGCGTTTTACAACCACTTCCCTCACTACGGGAATGATGGTAACATTTCCTTCTTCACGCACCGGCGGAAGTGTATCAACCAACCGGTTCACCGGCACATGTTCAATGCGGTAGGTTTCCTGTGTCAGTGGTACATCCACCGAAATTTCTTCCTGCGATACGCTCTTTCGCACAACAATTTTTGCTGTTTCCACCCATTGCTTGTCTACCTGCACCTGTTCCTGGATTACCGGAATGACCAGGTTGCTTTTTGACGGGAATACCGATTGCTCTTCTGGTTGATTGTTGTGCTGCATAGGGCTTACGTTCCACCAATTTTGTGCCTGATGATAGTGAATCATTGTTTTCAACCAAATAAACAGCAAAATGGCTTCGACGATAATGCAACGCGTCATCTTTTAAAATCTTCTCGAATTTGCAACAGCGCTTGTTCTTCGGGAAGCGTTCTTCTCTCTAAATTTTCCTGAAAAATCATTTTCTGTATTCCTGTTTTTCGGAAGCGATTTTTTTCTTAAATTGTTATAGGAAGCAAAGCGGCGAACGAAAACGATTGTTCTGCAAAACGGAGATACACTTACTACACAACCTGTCGCCTGTTTGGTTTATACGCAACTGCTGTTTTTCTTCCGGCTGCCCGGCCTTGTTTAAAAGATCAACCTAATGCAACGGCGTTTTTTCTGTATTCGATGGTGATGATGGAATGTCCACACAAATCCTGCTTCACTTTAAAACAACGTATATGAAAAAAGAAAACACCTCTTTTTTTGCGCGGATCTTCGGCGCAAAAAGCAGCAGCGACAGCAATCCACAGCTTACATCTGTTATGTTGACGTCCGCTTCCCAGCCACATGTGTTAAAACAGCGCATGGAGGAGGAGAAGATGACGCATGGCCAAACCATTACCGCCGATATCGCACCGGTTCGGCTGGAAAGAATTTACAAAAACGAAGCGGTGCTTTATTTCTGCCCAATGAAAAAAATAAGCGTGCTGCAGGTGAAAGCAGCCGGCGACGGCGGGCAGTTGCCTTCGGCTGCAACCTTGGACGGCTTTTCCCTGACGCCGGAGTACAAATCCGGCTTGTACCGCATCAGGAATGTTGAAATTACGTCCAATGGAACAATGCAGGTGAGGGCCACCAGCGAAACAACGTGGGAGCCGATTGAAGGCTAGTGAACCAGTTGCTATTTTTGCAAAGCAAAAAAGGAACGACCGTGACACTAGTCGAAGTCGTTCCTGTATTTTTTGTTCGTTAGCATATTCTAACCTGAGAAATTATAAAAGGTGTTGCTTGCCTTGAGGTAGCGTTAACTGGTAATCCGCTTAACCTTTCCCAGGATGCAAAGGCCTGACTTCAATTTTGCTGGGTAGCGTACGTGGATTCATCTGCAGGATGTCTTTCACCAATTCACCAATGTCCTCCGGCTGAATTTTCCAGGCGTCGGCTTCCGAGGGTGTGTGACCGGCAAAGTGCGTGGCCACAGATCCGGGCATGATGGTGGTGACTTTGATGCCGTATTTGCGCAGGTCCAGCATCACGGCCTGGGTAAATCCAACAAGGCCAAATTTGCTGGCGTTGTAGGCAGATGCCGTTTCGAAAAAGTTGGTACCGGCAAGGCTGGCGATGGTAACCAGGTAACCTTCCGATTTTTTCAACGGTTCAATGGCCGCCTTTACAGTGTGAAAAACGCCGGTTAAGTTAATGTCAATCGTTTCCTTCCAGTCTTCGGCTAATAGCGTATCAATGGGTGCAAAATGTCCCACACCTGCATTTGCCACCACCACGTCAAGCTGACCAAAATGATCCATCACCTGTTGAATGGCTTTTGCTTCTGATTCCATACTACGTACATCCGATTCAATTGCCAGTACGTTTTTGTTGTCAGCCCCGAGAGACGCCGCCGCTTCTTTTGCTTTTATAAAGTCGCGGCTGGTGATTGCCACCCGCATGCCTTCATCCAAAAGCGTTTTTGCAATACCGTAACCAATGCCTTTGCTTCCGCCTGTGATGTAGGCCACTTTGTTTTTCAAATTGCTCATCTTACTTGGTTTTTGACTTTTATCCTGAACCTATTGTTCACTGCAGCGCAAAATAAACACAAAATGGACGGTGGGAAAGACGGGGCTGCTTCTCCCATTCCGTTACGGACGCTTCTTGCCGGAATGTGGAAAGTTGCAAATCGATGCAATACCGTTCGACCTTCAACATTTTTTTGTTGGCTTAAAAGGCAATTGAAGAAATTGAAAATCAGTTATGAAACCTGTTTCTTTTGATTCAATTAGCAGTAAAAATTATCCTGCAGAAGAAAGGCGAAAAGAAGATGGCAAGATTTTTTAAGCAATGGCAGCAAGATTGTTAAACTAAAAATCATTTTTATGGGAAGTCTTTTGTACATCATCGCCGTTATCCTGATTATTGGATGGCTCTTGGGAATGTTTGCGTTTCATGTAAGCAGCGGATTGATTCACATTTTGTTGGTGATTGCTGTGATCATGATCATTGTCCGTTTGGTGAGTTGAGGTAACACAGTGCGTTCATTTCATACCCGTAGCATCAACTAGCTACGCATGTTTAACCATTACTTATTGGTTAAACATTTTTTTTGCTTTTATCTGATTCAAACTTTTTGCAGACAGGACTAAGTTCGAATCCGGTTTTACACGTCTCGTTCGTCGAACGACAATTCAATAGAGCTCCTGTTTATATCAACTTTACGGTATACCACACCGGTTGTGTCAAGGAGTCGCTTGCTGGCTCTTGACACTTCTGTTCCTTCGTATTTGTCGCTGAGGTAAATTACTTCTTTGATGCCTGCCTGGATAATGGCCTTGCTGCATTCGTTGCACGGAAACAGTGCTGTGTAAATTCGGCAGCCGGTAAGATCAATTCCGATGTTGTTCAGGATGGCATTCAATTCCGCGTGGCACACGTAAGGGTATTTTGTCTGCAGGAAATCGCCATCTTTTTCCCACGGAAACTCTTCGTCGCTGCAGCCAATGGGCAGACCGTTGTATCCTGCGCCAACAATTTTATTTTGTCCGTTTACAATGCAGGCACCAACCTGCGTATTGGGGTCTTTGCTGCGCTTTCCGCTAAGCAGGGCTACACCCATAAAATATTCGTCCCAGGAAAGGTAATCGGCTCTTTTCTTCATTGGTATTCGGTTCGGTCAAAAACGAAAGATAAAGAGAATTGGGTTGCTTACAGATGAAGAAGGTTGGTTGAGCAACGTCGCAGGTTGAGCAAAACCGCTGAAATTTTTTGCTGCAGCAGAAGACTGATTTGCCTTTATTCATAGCAGTTCATCAGCGGTTTTCCAAATAAGCTACCATCTCTTTCCGTGTCTTTTCGTCAGGTAACGGCGGCTGGCCGGCTGCAAAGTTTTCTGCGGCATGCCTGGGATCACCGGTGGCGGGTATCACGCAGGTCACTGCAGGATGGGAGAGAATGAATCGAAGGAAATAAGCACTCCAGTTTTGAATGCCCCATTCCCTCGCCCAGGAAGGCAACGGTTTATGGGTTGTTTCGCGGAATAGATGTCCCTCACTCAGTGGCCGGTTGATCAGCGTTGCGACACCTTTCTCTGCACAAAGCGGAAGCAGTGATTTTTCAGCGCGACGCGACAGAATGGAATAATTGAACTGCACAAAGTCAATGGGCTCTTTCCGGATAACGGCTGCCAGATCGTCGTGGTGATTGTCGAGGTAATGGGTAATGCCGATGTACCGCAACTTGCCTTCTTCTTTTAATTGCCGCAGGTAAGGCAGGTGTAGCTGCCAGTCCACCAGGTTATGGATTTGAACCAGGTCCATCACCGTGCGTTTCATCAGCCGGTACGATTCTGCAATCTGCTGTTTACCGGCTTCTGCACCGCGGGTCCAGACTTTCGTCGCATAGAAGAAATCCTCTTGTTCGGGCATTTGGCTGTTGAGGGTGCCAACCGTTTCTTCGGCACGGCCATACATTGGCGATGTATCAATCAGACGTCCGCCGGCAGCATGCATCGTTGCCAGCGCCTGCTTTAGGATGGCATGGTGAGCCGGGCCAACATCAAAGGTTTGCCAGGTACCCAGCCCAAGAGCGGGAAGGTTTTCGCCAGTGGATGGTATCGTACGGGTAATCATTTCGCGAAGGTACAGCGGGTGGCCCAATGCCGCCGGCCTTCACCTGCTTCGGCCAAAAGTAAAATCATTGCTGATTCTTTCATTTTAATATGAGAGCGTCTTGTACATCTTTGCGAAGAGCATCTTTCTGTTAACCGGAGCGAAGCAGAATCGATCCGTTTCCCTTTTGAAGGTGAAAATCGATGTAAAGCTTTCAATCGATTGTGAAAAAGGGAGTGGCACAGCAAACAATCCGTACAGCGGATGTGGCAATTGGTTCCCGAAAGCATTGCCTTGCGGAAGCGGGGAACGTAGCTTTATGCCATATGAAACCAGATACGAAACCAACTGCTTTTCCAGAAACGCCAGAACCCGGTCCCTGCCGCAAATGCACCCTTTGCCAGTGCAAGGAAGTTCATGCCGCGGAAAGAGAAACAAAAACAGAAATCAGAGCGCTGTATGACGCAGAGGCGCAGTCGTATTATTTCTTTTTCAGTCGTGCAGAGAAAAATTAGGGAAGCAATCGATGGCGAGTAAAGACAAGGTTGATGCACTTGCCTTTTTTTGTGCCCGGTACCGTGTGATGTTGTATAAGACCATCCGAGTGCCTTTGCACTACCTAACGATTGTCCAAAAGCCATGAAAAGAATTTGTAGCGTTGAATTCACTAAACAAATTAGTGAAATAGGATTACGAGAAAGAACGATCAATTTATCAAACCCGCTACCGAGACGCAGAAATCATTACCAAAAATTTGAACTTCCGGAGCTGTTGTGAAAACAAAAACGATGCACTAACCGTGCATCGTTTTGTATGTCGCTAATGATTATGTCTATTGCTTGGTGAATGCGATCGTTTTAAGCGTTTGTGCGTTGTTCGCCTGTAGCCAGTATTGCCCGGAGGGTAAATTGGCCACATTCAAATTGTTTTGTCCCGGTACCAGGCGGCCTTTTGCCATTACCTGACCGGCTGTGCTCACAATGCGCCATTCGGTTTCCTGTCGAAGCGTACTGGATACCTGCAACCGGCTTTGTACAGGGTTTGCAGCGATTTTGATCAGCTCTTCGCCGGTTAAAGAAACGGAACGTACCGGTGAATATTCAACGTGATTGTCGAGGTCAACCATCTTTAACCGGTAGTAACCCTGGGTCGGCAACGGCGATTGATCGCTGTAATGGTACGACTTTTCACCAGTGCTGTTTCCGCTTGCCTGTACGTTGCCAATTGCAGTAAATACCTGGCCATCGGCACTACGCTCCACCACGAAAAGGCTTGTGTTGCTTTCCGAACTGGTTTTCCACTGCAGGCTCACGGTTTTGCCCGACACGGCAGCTTCCCAATGGCTCAACTTCACCGGCAATGCAGTTGAGGTAGTCACACTGTTTGTGGCGGCGGGTGCCAGGTACAGGGGCTGGTTGTACCCGTTATACTCGTAAACCGCAAACTGGTAGGTGGTGTTCGGCTGCAATCCGGTGACGTTTATCCACGAGCCGTTGGTGTACGACAGCACATAGTTGCCGCCGCCAAGATCCTGTCCTGTTCCAAAAATCCCGTCGTAGGTGTATTCCGTAAAATCGGCTGGAGCAACCAATGGGGTTCCCTCTATTCGGCCAACGATCATTCTCGCACGGCCATTACCGGGTGAAAAGTTCAAGCGAAGGGCGTTCGATGAAACATTGGTTGCTGCCAGAAACTGGCTTTGGATGGTTGGCGTGGTTGCGGTCGTGCCGCTGACCGCTGCAAAACTGCTGGTGAGGTATGCACTACTGCTGCCGGTACCGTCGTATTCAAAAACTTTAAAGAAGTAGGTGGAACCGGGTTCCAGTCCGGATACCGTGGTGCTGTGAAAATTGTCGCTGTAGATGACGTATTCTCCGGGTGACAGTTGTTGTCCCTGCCCAAATACGGTATTGGCTGTGTAGCCTGTTCCATCAACTGGTGTGGATGTAACACTACTGCCTTTGCGGGCCACAACGATCCTTCGTTGCCCATCTCCGTTTGTCCAGTCGAGAGTCAGCTCTTTTCCATCAGCTTTTGTGATCACCAGGTTTGAAGCCGCGGTGGTCGGTACACTCCGGGTAGTAAAATGGCTGGTGTAGGAAGGTCTCAGGTACTGTGGGTATTGATTGCCGTTAAATTCATAAAAAGCCAGGTGGTATTCTGTTCCGCCCTTCAGGTTATGAAGGGTAAAAAAATTGCTGCTGCTCCAATAAACAGCGTAGTTACCACCCCCAAGATTGGCACCCGAACCAAAGTTGGAACTGGCAGAGCTGTACGGTTTATTAACTTCCGGCTCGGCATCTACGGCGGAACCTTCCTTTGCAATGATCAGCCGACGCTGGCCATTTCCAGAGGTCCAGCTGATGGTAGCCGAGTTGCTGGTGATGTTGGTAAAGCTGGCGCCGGAAGTTTGCACCGTTGGAATGGTAGATGTCCATCCATTTCCCGTGAGGTAAGAAGTGGTGAGGTATTCCGTGGTGTTGCCGGTGCCGTTGTATTCGTACATCCGGAAATAATAATGCGTGGACGGCGTTAACCCGGTGAGGAAGTAGCTAAACGAGTTGTGGTCGTAAACAATGTATTCGCCGGGGGCAACCTGCTGGCCAAGGCCAAATTCTGTATTGGCCGTATAGCTGACCTTGTCCTGCGGTACAAAGGTGGGTTCGCTGCCGATTTTGGCAACCATCAGGCGACGGGCACCGTTTCCGCCAGACCAGCCGAGGTTAAAATAATTCCCATCAATTGAATAGAAGGAAAGATTGCTGGAAGAGACTGTTGGAGGCGCGGCGATCGCATACAGCGATGCGGTAAAGAGGAGAAGGGTAAAAAATACTTTCATGTCTTGGTTTTGCTAAAGCTAAACCGGCGCAATCCAGGGAAAAACGAGAAACTGCTGGACTGCTGTTTTTTCAGCATTAATTGATCTTTTTCGCTGATGTGTTGTAGGTGAAAATGTTGCTTTTTAAAGGAAGACTTTCCAGTTGTTCAGGACAAGTATCGACAACTTCAAAAGCAAATCTCGTTCTTTTCATTGCTATATGTTTAGGGATCACACCTAGATATCTTTCTCGGGTACTTTAGAAATAGTAGTAAGGTAGGAGTGGAGAAATGTTTAAGGTAAACACCACAGAAGAACTTTTTTAAAGCCATTTTCAACGACTGGAATATCAGCAACAACGGATTGCCTATCTTTCTGCATTGGCAACATTCTTCTTATACCTGATGGCCGTCATCTATATCCTTGCCGGCAGCAACCATTTTCTTCACCCGGAAATTTACCTGCGCATCATGCCGGCAGTGCTACCGGCACACCAACTGCTTGTTATAGTAAGTGGTGTGGTTGAGATTTTACTCGGCATCTTATTGTTGTTTCCCAATTGCCGCCGGTTTGCGGCAATTGGCATTATTGCCTTGTTGGTTGCTGTTTTTCCAGCCAACATTCAAATGCTGCTGAACTATCGCCAGGAGCATCACCCGTTGCTTTGGCTGGCAGTGCTGCGCCTTCCGGTGCAGGGCTTCCTCATTTGGTGGGCCTTCCGCTATACAAGACCTATGGAGACCAAGGACAAGATTTCTACTGAGGGATAAAAAATCAGTTTGGTCCTGCTGATTGAAAGAACGCCATCAGGCGAAAGAGGTCTTCTTTCTTTTCAAAACTGATGCGATTCTGTTCAATAAATTCTTTTAGTTCTTTTTCCTTCTTCCAGCCAAGATCCCTTACGCCTTTTTTGTTTACCGGGAAAATCTGGTGAAAACGATCTGCAAAATAATAAGCTTCTTTCAGCCGGTAGTAAAAGTTCTCGTCTGTGGAGATGGAATGCTGAAAGGTTCCGTCGGAGAACGTTTTGATCGGCGCTGTGGACGATGTTGCGGAATAGCCGCCATACGCCGCCTTTTTTTCTGATCCAACCATCACCAGGTTTCGTTTTACCAGCAACTGGCAAAAAGGAGAGGAGCTTACCACCTGTAGAAAACCTTGCTTCGAATAAAGAAAGGTGTCAGTTGCAATGACTACCTGCTCGTATTGCTCTGGCGTGTCAAAGGCTAGGGTATCTTTCTGCCCGTTGATGAACAGAATTTCGTTGTTGTCGTAGTTGTAATTGAACAGCGCTTCACCCTTTGTGCCGTTGCGGAGAAATGCACGGCCCCTGGTAAACTGCGGATACTTCAGCAAATGGCTGACCATGTCATTTTGATTGTTCTCGGTTGTATTGTACCTGACCATCTCTTTTTCCTGCGCGACGCTGGTGAGCAGGTAAAAAGAAAACGCGAGGGTTGTAAAAATGCGTTTCATAGATGTCCCTTTTGATTGAATGCAATGTTACCTAAGCTACATTTAATTTTCGACACAAAGCACCTGTTTTACAAAAATGGAAGCGCAATTTTTCCCACCGTGTTTCCTTACATCCGAGCGACAAAAACTGCAAAAGAGAGAAGCGACATTCTATCAACGTTCCATTCATCAAACATTCAAAACTTTTTTGTTGCCGATCACGGGCATAACCCAAACAGTATACGCTATACACTGGTTGCAGACTTACGCGTTCACCTAAACCAATCAATCTTTGTCGACCATCTTAAATGCATCGGCGTCGTAGCGTTCACCAGTATCGGGAAACTTCGCCAGCAACGCTTCAATTTCCTGCAGGTGCTGTGGTGTTAACTGAACGTCGACGGCTCCGGCATTGTCAGCCAGGTTTTTCCGCTTTTTTGTTCCGGGGATCGGGATGATGTGGTCGCCCTGCGCTAGCACCCAGGTAATTGCCAGTTGAGCGGGGGAACAGCCTAGGTCGCCGGCCAATTCAGCAAATGCATTGGCCAATCCTTCGTTGTTTGCCTGGTGTGCTTGCTGGTAGCGGGGTAGTTTTTTACGGAAGTCGTTATCGGGGAGTGTTGCAAGGTTCAGCGTGTTGGTCATTAAACCACGGGCCAACGGACTGAATGGAACAAAACAGATTCCGAGTTCCTTGCACACCGGCAACACGTTCTTTTCAACATCTCTCGTTAACAAGGAGTATTCGCTCTGAACGGCAGCTATGGGATGCACAGCATGCGCTTTCCGGATAGAAGTGACTGACGCTTCTGAAAGCCCCAGGTAGCGCACCTTTCCTTCCTTCACCAGTTCGGCCATGGCGCCAACCATTTCTTCTACCGGAACGGCAGGATCAATGCGGTGAGCGTAGTACAGGTCAATGGTGTCAATCCGCAGCCGTTTCAGGCTTGCTTCTACAGCTTTGCGCATGTAAGCCGGCGAACCATTGAATTGCATGCTTCTTCCGTCAGCACTTTGTGTAAAGCCAAACTTGGTGGCGATAAACACTTTGCTCCGGTTGGGCACCAGAACAGTTGCAATGAGTTCTTCGTTTTTACCGCTGCCGTAAACATCGGCGGTATCCCAAAAATTGATACCGAGCTCCAGTGCCAGGTTCAGTGTGGCGATGGACTCCTCGTCGTTTGGTGTGCCATAGGCATGACTCATGCTCATGCAGCCGAGTCCTATTGCAGAGAGTTTTTCCTTGTTGGCGAGTGTTCTATATTTCATATGCAGGTCATTGAGGGTGAATGTTGCGGTGGTATTGACAAAAAGCCGGCCGGTCCAACCATGCCGGTGTTTTCGGTGACAAATTTACTTTGTCCGACCAGTAATGGAAAATTATCAGCGTTGCTTATCGTTTTTGCTTTGCCAGCCACTGAACAGCCGCACGAACTTTTGGATCGTCGTCACGGTGAAAAAAATCATCGCCTTTCACTTCAATGCCCGGTTTGATGCCGTTGGGGTATTCTTTGCCAAAGCGATCAACCGCTACTGATTCTGCTAACACAATGGCGTTGTTGATGCCCGGTAAAAGGTAACCCTGGTTACCGGTTGTATAACCGGCGGTTTCTTCACCAACCAGGATTGTTCGCGGCCTGGCAGAAAAGGCAACGGCAATGAACTCGCCGGAACTGCCGGTTTGTGGGCCAACAATAACTGCTACCGGCAAGCGGCTCAGGTCACCGCAGGTCCGCTGCAGCCGAACATAAAACGTTTCACTTAGCTTCAGTTCATTGTTTTTTATGTCCCAATCGCCGGTGAACGGCTTTCCATCTTTCCGCTTCGGCTGTTTGCCAAACAGGTTGCTCACACCCATGATCATGGGAAAGCTGTTGCCGCCTGCATTAAGCCGCAGGTCCAAAATCACACCTTTCGTTTGTGGAGTTACAACGCTGCACAAACTGTCCTGCAGGCGCTGCGCAAAAGCATTCATCTTTGTTGTGTCCTGTGCACCAAAATGCGGCATCGAGAGATAGGCATATACGCCATCGACCACGCCGGCGGAAATCTTGGCGCCCTTTTTCATGGCCTCCATAATGTCCTGCGAAATGCGGTTGTCCTTCGGCTGGAGGGCTGCGTTCCGGTATTCTTTGTCATCAATCATCAGCCAACCGTGCTTGTCGCCAAGGCGGTAAAATGCATATTGCAGTGCCGGCAACGTTTCGGAATACGTGTTTGCACTGGCCGATAGTTGGGCGGCACTGTCGCGGATGATTTTCCAATTCAGCTTTTTGGAAAACATGGAATGTTGTTGCATTAGGTTGAGTGCGCTGTCAACAAAGCGGCGAACACTGTCAGGCTGGGCATTTGCTTCATGCAGGCTAATGACAAAAAGGATTAAAAAGAACAGCTTCTTTACCATAAATTTTTTGAGATATACTGCAAAATGAAACAAAGGCAGTTGCCGTCAAAAAATTTGCGAGTGAATTGAGGAAAACTGGTCATCAACTGCAACGAATCTGAATGCATCGACATTCAACGGGTGATTTCCCGATGATCCTGTCGCTCAACAACACCGGCGAAAGCAAAACGTGTTCTCCCATTCTCTTTTAAATAAAACTAAAGTGAAATACCACAAATTTCGCCTCGCTATTCTTTCGTTGGTTTATCGTGTTATTCAATTCTTCGGTGAATTGAACCATAATCAGCATCTTTCTCCCACAGTTGTCAGAAGCGCACAACATGCCATGTAAACTCCCGTGAATTTTCTGAATTGTATGCATGCAAAAGCCTGCGCAGATGCGCAGGCTTTCCGGTTTTCCATCTAGCTAATGCTGTAGTTTTTAAACAATGGTGTTTAATATTCAAAAACAGTTTTCGTGGTTTTGGTGTACTGCCGACCCGGAAGTGCACGCCATTTTTTTACCAGTTCTTTCGGGTAGCCATCCGCATCGTAGGTGTACGAAAAATCGTACGGCTCAACCTGCGGCATGTGCGTGTAAAAATGACCTGTTTGTTTGACAACGTTGTTCTTTGTCATTCTTGATAACGAGAGATCCGGCCAGGCCATGTGCAGGTAAGGATTGATGCCTCCATCGTATTCGTAATACGTTGTTTGGCTCAGATCGCCGGCAACATACTGCGTATCGCTGGAGGTGTTACCACCTGAAAACAACAGCGCATGGTCAACGGTATAGGTTTGGTCGGAATACGTATAGTGGATCGAAGCTCCCGGCAAGGGTCCATAGTGGTAGGTAACTGTAGCGGTTATCTGGCGACTGTCTTCCTCCTGGATCATTTTGATCACCTTTCCCTGCTGGTCGTAGGCAAATTCCGTTGAACCAACAGTCTCGCTCTTGCCATTCAACCGGCTGATTTTCTCGAGGCGATTACCGTTGTATTGAAAGTTTTCAGCCAGTGAAAGGTATGGCCTGTTTGCAGCGTCACGTTTGTAGTGGTACACCCGGAACAGACGGCCCTGAATATCGTAGGCATAATCTATTTTGCTTTCGGCAACAAACCGCCCGTTGTCCAGTGCATAGGTAAGTTCTGATTTCAGCTTTTTGGCTGCTTTGCTACCGCCAAGGCTATACACTGTAACAGTATCCACCTGCGCACGGTCGAGTGTCATTTCATCGTTGGTTCCCCATTTGGAAACAAGAAACTTGAACTTTTTGGCCGCTTTCGGCAGCGGTACCTGGTTGATCCCGGCCTTCAGCGAAACATAGGAAGTGGACATTTCCCCCTGCTGGTTCCACGTTGTTACCGTCAGCGCGGCAGGAATGCTGTCGTATAGCACATCGCCAATTTGCATGCTGGCCTTGATCTTTACATTCATGTAAGGATTGTTTTCTTCCTGGTGACTATCGAACGAACCAGCGGGATAACCAAACTGCTGTGGACCTTCGCCAGCGGACACTTTTAGTACATCTACCGGAACCACACTGCTGGCAGCTGACACAGTAAATTCGAAAGCCAAGGGCTTTTGCAAGTTGGCCGCCTTCGCCGAACCGGCTATTGGTGCAGCAAAATGGGTGTTCATCCCACCGTATACCAAGCGGAATTGCGTGAGTTTGTACGTTCCTTGGGGAAGAGACAGACTTTCTGATTTGATGGAGCCATTTAAAGTAAGCGTAAGGGTTTTCTCATTTACCACCGTTGTGTTTTGCTTGTTGACAATGGTGACGACGGCCGTTAAGTTGCTGCTGTGGTAAGGAGCGCCGTTCAGATCCTGGTTGACACTAAACGAAACAACACCTGAAGTTGTCGGCACCGGCTCGCCAGGTGTGGGAATTTGCTCCAGGGGTTGTTTGGAGCATGAGGCCAGCACAGTGAAGATGAAAAAAACGTAAGCAAGTTGTTTTGAAAGAACCGATTTCATGTTGATTGATTTTTGGTTTAAAAATGGTTTTGGTTATCTGTTGTAAGAGGAATACCCTTCACCATCTGAAAACCGTTGGGTAGAAAAAATCCCTTTAACAAAACTTTTAGGTTTGGCAGAAAAGTAGTGTTCGCAGCGAAAGGGAATAAGCCTGCTTTTTTTGAAATGAATTCCACCCACATAGATCCATATTTTCTGTTTATGGAAAAGCAACCGATGTGTATCTAAGCGAAAAATAACACCATGAAACCTGCCAATCTGATTTTAATTCTGATCTACTTTTTTGCTTCCTGCACTGCACCCGGTGAGCCGAGGACCATCTCTGTCACCGGAAGGGGTAAGGTCAAAATTGTACCCGACATGGTTGAACTTTCATTGAAAGCCTATACCGTTAAGCCGGCCATGAAAGACGCCGTTACCGCAACACTACAGGCAGTAGATGAGATCATGGCTGTTTGCAAAAAGTACGTGGTGAATCCTGCCGATGTGAAAGTGAGCAGCATTTCCACCAACAAAGCTTACGAGTACCGCAGTGGCAGGGAGCAGTTTGTCGGGTACGATGCCTTACAGGTGCTGGATGTAGCGTTAAAGGATGTTTCAAAAATCGAGCAATTCACAGAA
>Ga0366763_1038_pt1 | contig 15775 bp, 13 predicted proteins | sample TotcelHN113001M5_FD_207085 | JGI IMG/M metagenome (GOLD analysis project Ga0366763, IMG submission 207085) | Enriched cells from coal bed in the Powder River Basin, Montana, United States - Total cells N11 rep1 HSBNCT.N11.300.1.M5 ...
GCCATGAAAGCCGGCTTTGGCTGGGAAATTGGTGCTTTCGAAAGCTGGGATGTGCTGGGTGTGGAACGAACAGTGAAAGCAATGAAGGAAGCCGGCTATTCCGTCGCACCGTGGGTAGAGGAGATGTTGGCTGCCGGAAACAAATCCTTTTACAAAGTGGAAGGTGGCAAATCGCTGGTGTACGACCCGGCTTCAAAATCGTACAAGGAAATTCCGGGCAGCCGGCAATTTATTATCCTGCGCAATTACCAGGATAGCCTGGTTTGGAAAAACAGCAGCAGCCGTGTGTTCAACATCGGTGATGATGTACTTGCATTGCAATGGAACACCAAGATGAATACCATGGGTGGTGATGTGCTGAGCGGGATTTCCAAAGCCATTGAACTGGCGGAAAAAGATTTCAAAGGCTTGGTAATCGCCAACGAAAGCGCCAATTTCAGCGCCGGTGCCAACGTGGGCATGATCTTCATGTTTGCCATCGAGCAGGAGTGGGAAGAACTGGACATGGCGATCCGCCTGTTTCAAAATACCATGATGCGTTGCCGTTACTCCGCTGTGCCGGTGGTGGTGGCGCCGCACGGACTGGCGCTTGGTGGCGCTTGCGAGATGAGCCTGCACAGCGACAAAGTGTGTGCGGCTGCCGAAACCTACACCGGACTCGTTGAATTGGGAGTGGGGCTGATTCCCGGTGGTGGCGGCACCAAGGAGTTTGTCCTTCGTGCCTCCGACGAAATGCACGAGGACGAACCCGAAACCATCACACTAAAGAACCGTTTTCTCACCATTGCCACTGCAAAAGTTGCTACGTCGGCGCAGGAGGCTTACCAACTCGGCATCTACCGCAAAGGGTTGGATGAAGTGGTGATGAACCAGGACCGGCGTGTGTTGGAAGCAAAAAAATCTGTTCTGGAAATGTACGACAGTGGTTACGTGATGCCGGTGCAACGCAAGGATGTGCGGGCCCTTGGCCGTGATGCCCTGGGTGCTTTGTACGCAGGTATCAATGGCATGTTGAAAGGCGGCTATGCAACGGAACACGATGGCCTGGTGGCGAGAAAGCTGGCCTACGTGATGTGCGGCGGTGACCTAAGCGAACCGCAACTGGTGAGCGAACAATACCTGCTGGATCTGGAAAGAGAAGCCTTTCTTTCACTCTGCGGTGAACGAAAGACACTTGAGCGGATACAAAGTGTGCTGAAGGGCGGTAAGCCGGTGCGAAACTAAAGAACGCAAAAAAAAGTCTGCGCCTGGTTGTTTTAAACTTACCTGGCGCAGACTTTTTTCAAATACCAGGCGTCCTTACATATCAGCTTCGAGTAAAACGGACGTTTTTCCAGGACCGGCTTCATCACTTTCTGCCACTTGTTGAATAAGGCCTTCGTTGTCGTACCGCACCGAATACGCCCCGTTCAGCTTTTCATGGCTATTCATAACGGGAATGGTTTTCTTAATCACCAATTTGTTGTCGTATAAAGGAAAATCGGTGAGCTTACGGGTGCTGAATGTGCTGTCCCACACCAGCCTCGAAGCGCCGGTTTTATAGTCTATAACCTGAATCTGTAACCGAAGGTCAGCTTTGACGTTTTGGTAAATCGGCGCTGAATAATCCCTGGCGGCAAAAATATGATACGTGACTTCTTTCTGAATGGGTGTTTCGGCCGGTGCTTTTGTCTCTTCTTTTTTGCAGGAAACGAGTAGCATGGCAAACGCAAAAGCGGTTAGTAGCGTTGGTTTCATATTTAATTTTTTACAAAGAAATCGGTGAGCGGCGAAGTAACAAATCCACTTGTTTAGTTTGAAAAACATTTAACATGAACTGCGGTTTTCTTATAACCACTTGTTAATTTCAGCACACAGGAATCATGGTTTTCCTGTTGAAATAAACGTTATGGGTGAAGTTGAATTATCGTTTGAAAAAAAGCTGGTTGTGGTATCTTCCCATCTTCTCACCTATGGCAGCGCTGCTACGGAAGAACTGACTGAACAAATCCGCTGTGAGATCGAAACGATGTGGAATGAGCCGCAGGGTCGAGTGCTCCTCGATAATGTAGCGTACGCAGTTCAGTTCAGGATCACTGCCGAATTAAAAACCAGTGTTACGGAACTGGAAGTTTTGCAGAACACCGATCCCCGCAACAACTACTTTCGCATTGAAAATTTTGTGCACGGCCGCATTTCCTTTGTCGACGGCCTGGGTTGCAACACCGGTTATTTTTTACTGGAGAACCTGTACAAAGGCTCCACCACCGCTGCACACGAATACGGCCATACCCTGGGTTTGGATCATCCCAAAAACCTCGACATCCGTGGACAAGGAGTGCCCGGCATCATGTACCCAAGAGGAACGCTGGTGGATGCTCCCTATCAATATGATCCGTCCAAGCCGGCCGGTGTCAATGGCGGTACCATGCACCCGATGTACCGGAAGGTAAAACAGGAAGACATCGCCAACCTTAACCTGCACCGGCTTTCCTTTAAAAGTCAAAAGGCGGTTGTCGGTGATTTTACCAATGTGTATCATTGGAACCACCACGAAGAAGGACCGGAGAACCTGCCGCTGCCACCGGTATTTGGATAATTGGCTTCGGATGTTGCCTGATCAGGCTTCGTGTTGAAGTGCGGCCACGGCCTTGCCAATAGTTGGATATAGGAAAGTGAATCCTTCGGCTTCGGCTTTTTGCGCACTCACCGTTGCGCTCTTTAGCACTTCCACACTCATTTCTCCCAGCGCAATTCTCAAGGCAAAAGACGGCACTTGAAACGGGATGTAGATGCTCCCTTTTTGCTGTGCAATTGCCAAGATCAGTTCTTTGTTGGAAACAGGTTTTGGCGCTACTGCGTTGTAAATGCCCTGCCAGCGGGTGTCTTCCATGGCAGCTAGATACAGTCGTACTACATCATCAATGTGTATCCAACTGATAATTTGATTTCCATTTCCCAATATTGTAGCAGCACCGAAGTTTACCGGCTTCCTGAACTCGGCATAGGCGCCGCCTGCATTGCTCAGCACCACGCCGGTCCGAAAGATCACAAGCCGTTTTCCCAGTGAAGTAACCGGCTGAATTGACGCTTCCCATTGCTGGCAGGTGGCTCCAAGAAAATCAGTAGCGGCTTTGTCGTTTTCCTGGAACGGCCGTGGATTTGGAATTTGCGGATCGGGTCCATACCAGCCAATGGCGGAGGCGCTAATCACGGTCTTGACGTGATTCTTCTCTGTGTTCAGGGTTTTCGTCAGTAGTTCGCCACTCTTCACCCGGCTGTCAACAATTTCCTTTTTTCGTTTTTCGGACCAGCGACCATCGGCAACATTGGCGCCGGCTAAATGCACCAGGTAATCGGCTTCGGTAATGGCGGTAGCATCCAGCTGGCCCCGTTGTACATCCCAAACCTTGTATTGTATTTTTCCTTTCGACGGTTTTTGATGCCGCGTCAACACAATCACGTCATGTCCTTTTTCAAGGAGTTTCTTTGTCAATGCTGCCCCAATCAGGCCGGTGCCACCGGTAATGGTTACTGTTGCCATATCTTTTCTACAATCAAAGATGCGAATTGTTTTGTCGGGACAAAAAGAGGACTTGTACACCGCAAGGCGCTTTTGGTGTAAAAACAACCTGAATCAGGCAGGAAAACTTACCTTCCAAAAAAATACACCATCCAATGGCTGCTGTTTTATCGGTTCAAAATCTCACCAAGTTTTACGGTTCTATCCAGGCACTGAAAGAGGTGTCGTTCGACGTTGCAAAAGGCAGCGTATTTGGCATACTGGGTCCCAATGGAAGTGGCAAAACAACACTGCTCGGGATTGTGATGGATGTGCTGAAGCCAACGTCGGGCACGTATCGCTTTTTTGGCCAGGAGTCGAATGCAGGCATTCGAAAAGACATCGGCACATTGCTCGAAACACCCAATTTTTATCACTACCTCTCCGGCGAACGCAATCTTCGCATTGCTGCTGAAATCAAGCAAAGAGGGCAGGACCAGATTGATGACGTGCTGAAAAAAGTCAACCTCTACCAACGCCGTCACTCAAAATTCAGTACCTATTCTTTGGGCATGAAGCAACGGTTGGCGATTGCCTCGGCACTGCTGGGAAACCCGGATGTACTGGTGTTTGATGAACCAACCAATGGCCTCGATCCGGTGGGCATTGCAGAAATCCGTGAATTGATCAAGCAATTGGCAGCCGAAGGGAAAACCATCATCATGGCCAGCCATATTTTGGATGAAGTGGAAAAGGTTTGCACCCACGTGGCCATTATTCAGAAGGGCGATTTAAAAACAGTGGGCACCGTGTCGGAGGTGCTGTCAAAAAATGCCGATGCAACCATCTCCATTGAGATTGGTGCCGACAACAACGAACAATTGCTGGTTGTTGCCAAACAACTGCCCGGTGTTGTGCGTGCCCATGTGGAAGAAGGCTGCGTCAAGCTTGTTTGCGAGCCCTCCTTAACCGCCAAAGAGCTGAACCGTCTTTGCTTTGAAAACGGCATTGTGCTCAACCGGCTGGTGCAGCAGCGCAAATCGCTGGAAACGACTTTCCTTGAAATTACAGGAAACGTAAGCGAACAGTAACCAGCCAGGTAGATTGGTTAACAAGCATGCCGTCTGCTTGCATTTTACCTGAATACTTTTCGATCCCTTTCAACTTGTCAACGTATCAACCAATCAACTTATTACCATGCTTCACCTGTTAAAAATTGAATGGCTAAAAATCAAAAGCTACCGTGCCTTTTGGGTCTTTGCAATTCTTTACCTCGCTTCTATTTTCCTGGTTAATTATTTCGGATGGAGTGCCCAGCAGCGGGCCTTTGAAACCACACCCGGTGCTGAGCAGGCGCTTGGCAATGCTTATGCTTTTCCACGGGTATGGCAAACCGTTGGCTGGATGAGCAGCTGGCTGCTTTACTTTCCCGGCATGCTCATGATCATGCTCATGACCAATGAATTTACCTTCAAAACCCATCGTCAAAACATCATTGACGGATTGAGCCGGCAACAGTTTATCGGTGTCAAAATTGCTTTGGCCTTGCTGCTGGCGATTCTGATTACCCTGATCAATTTTGCAACGGCCTTCACGTTCGGGAAGATGACCGGAACGGCCTTTTCCTCGACAGGGATGGAGAATGTGGCCTATGTTTTTTTGCAGGCGCTGGCCTACATCTTTTTTGCCCTGTTGCTGGCGGTGTTCTTTCGGCGAAGCGGGTTGGCCATCATTATCTTTATTCTATATGGACTCATCTTCGAGTGGCTGATAACCGGTTTGCTCACGTTTAAATTCCACCTGGCGCCGTATAGTTATTTTCTGCCGCTCCAGGCGTCCGATGTGTTGATTCCGATTCCCTTTGGCAAAAAAGTATTTTACCCCGATACACCATCTGTTTTGAGTCTTGTTCTAGGGTTGGCTGTTTACCTGTTTTTGTACCTTTTTTTCACCCGGAAAAAATTTGTAACCGACGACCTGTAAACAAACGGCATAGCAGGTTTATCGTTATCAATCTTTTTTAGCAGTCGAAAATATATTGCGGTAAACTTTACTGCGATACGCGTTTCTTTTGTATTTTCCGGGCTGAAACTATCGCATTATGAGTAGGAGCCACAGCATTTTATTAGTGGAGGACGATGCAGATGACCGGTATATAATGCATCTGGCTTTCACCGAACTGAATTATACGGAACAAGTCAAAGTCTTCAACAATGGCGAAGACATTCTGAAGTACCTGCACAATCTCCCGCATTCTTCCCTTTACCCATCTTTGGTCGTATTGGACTACAACATGCCCGGCATGAATGGAGGCGAGGTGTTGATGCGAATGAAAATGGATGATACACTCCGGGACATTCCGGTTGCCATGTATTCCACTGGCATGCGTTCCATGGAATCAAAGTTGAGGGGCATGGGCGCTGCTTATTGTTTTGAGAAGGGGCACCAGATTACAGAAGTGTACACCCTTGCCCTGCACCTGAAGAAAATTGTGGAAGGTGAACAACTGGTGGAAGACTAAGCGCAGAATTTATTAATAAAAAAAGCCCGCTGCATGCGGGCTTTTTCGTTGGCGTAATGGATTGTTTACACAATTAAAACAGGTATTTTCAAACGGTGGCGAACGGCATCAATGGTCTCGCCATAAAGCCAGTCTTTCACCCCGGTGTGGCCATGGGCGCCAATGATCAGCAGGTCGGCATTGTTTTCCTGCACCAACCGCGCAATTTCTTTCGTACGGTTTCTGAAACCAAGGCAGGTGATCGTTTTCAATTCATGTTGTGCCAGTTGCTCCGCATAGCTGTCCAATTTTTCCTGGTCTTTACGGGTTTCAAAATCGTCGCTGTGTTCACCCAGCACTTTTGCCGATGCACTCTCCACCACGTGAATCAGCACAATGGTGGATGCTGGTTTTGCCTGGGTGAGGGCATGGGCTAAAATCTTTTGATCGCGTTCGCTAAAATCCAGTGCAACAGCAACCCGTTTGTAGGCCGGTACGGCCACCGCTTCAAACGGAACATCGGCCTTGTGCACCTGGATAGACGACGCAACCTGCCGTTTTAGAAACGGGTAGAAAAGCGTGGTAAGCAGCAAGGCAACAAACAACAATGCAGCCAGAATAATCGTGATCTTCCAAAGAAGGCTGCCGCTGGTTTCAAAAAAAGTCGTGGCTTGTTCATACACCATGCGCATGTTCAGGTACACCAATATGGCTGTAATGATCCAGGCCAGCAACTGAACAAAAGGCTTGATGGTGAAAACGCCCATGGTTTTTTTATCGCTCACAAAATGAATCAGCGGGATAACCGCAAAGCCCAACTGAAGACTGAGCACCACCTGGCTGAGCACCAGCAAACTGTCGATCTGGTTTTCGCCGTTGAGCGAAATAACAATCACGGCCGGCACAATGGCGATCAGCCGGGTAATCAGCCGCCGCATCCAGGGATTGATACGAATGCGCAGGTATCCTTCCATCACAATTTGCCCGGCTAATGTCCCGGTAACAGTACTGCTTTGGCCGGCTGCAATCAATGCAACCGCAAACAGGGTTGGCGCTAATTTGCTTCCCAAAAAACCCTGCAGCAACTGGTGCGCTTCTTTGATTTCAGCCACATCGGAACGGCCACCTTTGAAGAATACAGCCGCGGCCAATACCAAGATGGCAGCATTTACAAAAAAAGCGGCGTTCAACGCAATTGTGCTGTCGATGAAATTCAATTTCAGTGCCCGGCGAATGCCCTGTTCATCACGCTTGATCCGGCGGGTTTGTACAAGGGCCGAATGCAGGTAAAGGTTGTGCGGCATCACCGTAGCGCCGATGATCCCGATGCCAATGTAGAGCGCTTCTTTGTTGGGAATGGAGGGAGCAAAACCCGTAACGACTTCGCTAAGATCCGGCTTTGCCAAGATCAACTCCACCAAAAAGGAAAGGCCGATGATCAGCACCAGCACAATGATGAAGGCTTCCATCATGCGCATGCCCAGTCGCTGCAACAGCAGTAATAAAAACGTGTCCAGTACCGTAAGCAAAACACCTAATAAAAGCGGCAAACCTGTCAGCAACTGAATGCCGATGGCCATTCCCAGCACTTCGGCAAGATCGGTGGCGGCAATTGCAATTTCGGCCAGCAGGTAAAGCAAAAAATTAATGCCTTTGGGATAGGTTTCGCGGTTGGCCTGCGCCAGGTCGCGGCCACGAACAATACCCAGACGGGCCGAAAGGCTTTGCAACAGCAGGGCCATCAGGTTGCTCATCAGCAGCACCCAAATGAGTGCATAGCCAAACCGGCTGCCACCCTGTAAATCCGTTGCCCAGTTGCCAGGGTCCATGTAACCCACGCTCACGAGGTAAGCCGGTCCAAAAAAGGAAAGCAGGCGCCGCCACTTGGGTTTGGCCATGTTGGTAGTGTCCACGCTCTGGTGTACATCACTCAGCGATCCCTCATGCTGTATGTTCATCATAGGTCACAAAAATGTTTTTAGCTAATTGTTCAGAAATGGTGATTGTTTTACGGTTTGCCTTCAATTCAATGGATTGATCAAACGGAAAGAGTTTTTTTACTTCAATGCGGGTGCCGAGACCGATGTTTTTGTGCTTCAGCAATTCCAGCATCTCGGCGGTTTGATTGGTGACCTGGCAAACCACGCCGGGTTTGTTTTTGGGTAACAAAAGCAAGGGCAGGTTGTTGCGAACGGCGATGCGTCCTTTGCTGTCGGGAATAGGATCGCCGTGCGGATCAAAAGGAGGAAAACCCAGGAATTCATCGAGGCGGTCGATGAGTTTTTTACTGCTGACGTGTTCCAGTTCTTCAGCCAGTTGGTGCACTTCTTCCCATTCAAAATTGAGCTTTTGCGAAAGAAAGAACTCCCAAAGCCGGTGCCGCCGAATAATGAACAGGGCGGCTTTTTTCCCTTCGGTGCTTAACGTAAAGCCATAATAGGGTTTGTAGTTCAACAGCTTTTTAGCGCTGAGTTTTTTCATCATGTCGGTAACCGATGCGGCTTTGGTGGATAACCGGCTGGCCACGGCATTGGTGCTCACGGTGCCACCCACCTCCTGCAAGTGGTAAATGGCCTTTAAATAGTTTTCCTCGCTGACCGTAAAATTCACGTAACCTAATTTTAAATTTAGACAAATCTAAATTGTTTCAGGCTTTGTCTTTCCACCGGCTCTCGATTTTTTTTCTTTTATTTACAAAAAGATCAAGGTATGTATCGGATGGGCGTGGCTTTACTGGGCATCCTGTTGCTGGCCTGCAACGACGGTGGCAAAAAAGAACAGGGCGGCAAAACAGAAGAGAAGGAAGGAAATTTAGCTGGCTTCAGCAGCCGTTTCCAGGCGGCAACGGTGCCGTACCAACTTACAGACACCGCATTGCTGAACAGCAAAGACACCGCACAGCTGTCATCCGACTACCTGACGGCGCTGCTGGCGGACAGTACCGTAAAAAAAGTGTTCGGCAAAACCAAAGGCATCAGTTATTCTCCACTAAAAAAAATGGCCGAGGGTGGCCGCGATGCTTACTACCTGGTGAAAGCAACAGCCGGCGACAAGACGGCCGCTTTTTTATTGGTGTTTGATAAGAACGGCAACTATGGCGCCGGAATGCCCTTCCTGGTGCCGGATGACAAAACTTCCACCACGCAGGTGAGTTCAATTGACAAATCGTACACCGTTACCCGGTCCACAACAGAGCGGAGCGGCACCGATGTTACCGGCGAAGGAAAAGAAGTGCTGGCTTACGACGCCGGTGGCAAAAAGTTTTCACTGATCATGACCGATCTTTTGCACGACGAGACAGGACTGGTTAACCCACTGGACACGTTTCCGAAAACAAACCGGCTGGCCGGCGACTACTACAAAAACAAGAAAAATTTAATTTCTGTCCGCGACGGACGCCACCCCAACCAAATCCTTGTTTATATTCATACGGAAAACAGCGATGGCGACTGCAAAGGCGAGCTGAAAGGTGAGTTTATTTTAACCAGCACCAAAACCGCTGTTTACCGGCAGGGTGGCGACCCTTGCATTCTGGGGCTCACCTTTTCGGGAAATACAGTATCCATGAACGAAGAACGGGGATGCGGCAATTACCGGGGACTTGACTGTCCGCTCGATGGTTCCTTTACCCGTAAAAAGGAGGAAAAACCGAAAGAAACTACAAAAAAAGCCCAACGGCCGAAACAGGCGAAATAGTGTCATTACTACACATTAATTTTAAAATCCTTTATTTTGCGAATTGAAAAACGGAAATCATGAATTTTACTTCTTATCGCGTACCTTATCCTATTGATAAACGCTTTACCAAAAAGGTTGCTTATTTCTCCATGGAATTTGCGATCCACCAGCCACTCAAAATTTACAGCGGTGGCCTCGGCTTTCTCGCCGGCTCGCACCTGCGCAGCGCATACGAATTACGCCAGAACTTAGTGGGCATTGGCATTTTGTGGAAATATGGTTATTACGACCAGGCCCGCAACCAGGACCAATCGCTGCAAGTAACCTGGATGGAAAAGATTTACAGCTTTCTGGAAGATACAGGCATCAAGTTTTCGATTCCCATCCACGATCATCCGGTTTGGGTGAAAGTGATGTACCTGCCACCTACCACCTTCTGTTCCGCTCCGCTGTTCCTGATGACAACGGACATTCCGGAGAACGATTACGTATCGCAAACCATCACGCACCGGTTGTACGATGCCAACGTTTCAACAAAGGTTGCCCAGTTTATCCTGCTCGGTATTGGTGGCGCCAAACTGCTGGATGAAATTGGCTTCAACCCCGAGGTATATCACATGAACGAAGCACACGCTGTTTCGGCCGCCTTTTACCTGTACCAGAAGTACGGGAAGAGCGTGGAAGAAGTGAAGAAGCGTTTGGTGTTCACCACGCACACACCGGAAGAAGCCGGTAACGAAAAGCACGACATTTACCTCTGCGCCAAAATGAGCTATTTCAATGGGCTTTCCATTGATGAAGTGCGGCAATTGACCGGTATCACCGACGACCAGTTTAACCACTCCCTGGCGGCGCTGCGTTTTGCACGCATTGCCAACGGCGTGTCGCAGTTACACGGCGAAGTATCCCGGCTGATGTGGGCGAAGTACGAAGGAATCTGTCCCATTCTTTCCATTACCAACGCACAAAACTGGCGTTACTGGGCCGACAAGCAATTGTACCGTGCCAAGGAAGAAGGAAACGACCCTGTGTTCGATGACCGCAAGAAATGGATCAAGAAAAGAGCGTTCGAGATTGTTGCCGATCAAACCGGTAAAATCTTCGATCCGAATGTGTTTACCATTGTTTGGGCCCGTCGTTTTGCCGGGTACAAGCGTGCCGGCCTCCTCACCACCGATAAAGAGCGTTTTGAAGCTTTATTGAGCAATGCAAAATACCCGGTGCAGATCATTTGGGGCGGTAAACCGTACCCAGTGGATTACCCGGCTATCTCCGAATTCAACTACTTGGTTCACCTCAGCAAGGCTTACAAAAATGTGGCAGTGGTCATCGGCTACGAATTGGGGCTTTCCAAGCGCCTGAAACAAGCCGCCGACTGCTGGCTGAACAACCCACGGGTGCCCCGCGAAGCTTCGGGAACCAGTGGCATGACAGCCGCTATGAACGGTGCCGTGAACTTCAGCACCAACGATGGCTGGATACCCGAATTTGTTGATCATGGCAACAACGGCTTTGTTGTGCCGCCAATTGATTATACCGGCATCAATGTACAGGAGCAGGATCAATACGACCTAGACCAGTTGTACAGAATCTTAAATGAAGAAATTTTGCCGCTGTACTACGATGACCCCGATACATGGCGCCAGATTGTGAAAAATGGCATGCGTGATGTGCAGTTCCGTTTCGACAGCAACCGCATGGCGGAGCAGTACTACGACCTGCTTTACAACCGGGAGTACGTGCCGCAACAACAATCGGTATTGATAGAAGATGACATGGCGCATTAATGCACCAACTGTATAAACAAAAAAGACGCTGCAACTGCAGCGTCTTTTTTGTTTGATGATTATTTCATTTTTAAGACGCCAGCTCGCCGATGATTTCATCAACCGTTTTGCTCTCCGGGAAAAAGCCGGCCACCCTGCGAATCACATTTTCTACAATCGCGTCGGGACAGGATGCGCCGCTGGTAATGAGAATGCGTACCGGTTCTTTTCGCGGCAGGTAATTTTCACTCACCAATTCTTCGTGGTTGTGAAAATTGTAATGCAGGATAGTTTGGGCGGAAAGAATTTTTTCTTCGCTGCTGATAAAATAAGTGGGTAGTTTTTCCTCGCACAATTCAACAAGGTGCGACGTGTTGGATGAATTATAACCACCCACCACGATGGCCAGATCTGCGGTTGCTTCCAGCATGCCGGCAACCGCCGTTTGGTTGTCGTTGGTGGCGTAACAAAGCGTATCGCGAGTATCGGCAAAATGATCCCTCAGGTTTTCTTCCGACAGGTTAAAACGCCTGGCCATCACATCGCGAAGATAATCGGCTATCGCCTGTGTATCGGAGGCAAGCATGGTGGTTTGATTCACCACGCCAATGCGATCGAAGTCGCGGCTCACGTCGAATCCTTCCGAAAACTGGTTTTTAAATTCCTGATAAAAATCCACCGCAGGCTTTTCGCCCAGGATGTATTTCGACAGTTCAATTGTTTGCTGCATGTCCTTCACCACCACAGACGGTGCATTGGAGGCGGCATGCGAAAAGGTGGCCCGTGTTTCTTCGTGTGTTGGCTTGCCGTGAATGATGATGGTGTAGGCTTTTTTGGCAATTACCTCGCTGCGGTTCCACACCTTTTCAACAAAAGGACACGTGGTGTTGTATTGTTCTACCTGGATGCCGATGGAGCGGAGCTTTTGCTCAATGGCCAGTGTTGTACCAAAGGCGGGAATCAACACAATGTCATCAGCCGTCAGGCTTTTAAACGGAATGATTTGCTTGCCGTAGTTGTCCTGCAAAAATTCAACGCCGCTGCGTTTAAGGTCTGCGTTCACCTGCGGATTGTGGATCATTTCGCTGAGGAGAAAAATTCGTTTGTCGGGGTTTTCGTCGATGGTGCGAAACGCAATGTCGATGGCATTTTCCACGCCATAGCAGAACCCAAAATGGCGGGCTAAATAAACCTGCAAGGGCCCAAAGTCGAGCAGGGTCGGCGTGAAATCTTTTTTCATGCGGTCCTCTTCCTTGCGCCTTTTTTTGATAGCGGAAATCAGTGGACTGCGGTAAACCAGCGGAACATCGAAGCTTTTCATGGATTGCAAAAGTACGTGAAGTCGGTAGACGAGTTCACAACTTAACAAGTTCGAAAGACGGGCAACCGGCAGCAACAATGCGTCACTCTACAACCCGTCAACCTTTCAACGCGTCAGCTGTTTTCCTACACAAGCCCTATCTTCACACGCCTATGCAAGAATGGATCAAGCAAACCAATATTTACGAGGTAAACCTGCGGCAATACACGCCGGAAGGCACCATCAAGGCCTTTGCCGGGCACCTGCCCCGGTTAAGAGATATGGGCGTGGAAACGCTTTGGTTTATGCCCATTACTCCCATTGCACAAAAGAACAGAAAAGGGACGATGGGCAGCTACTACGCCTGCTCGGATTTCACATCAGTTGCAGCGGAGTTTGGAACCTTGGACGACTTTCGCTCCCTTGTTCAACAGGCCCACAGCATGGGTTTTAAAGTCATTCTCGACTGGGTGGCCAACCACACCGGCTGGGATCATTGGTGGACGACAGCACACCCGGACTGGTATGAAAAAGATGGACAGACCGGCGACTTTAAAAAAGCGTCCGGCATGGACGATATTATTGAACTGGACTTTAAAAATTCGGCATTGCGACAGGCCATGATTGAAGCCATGGCTTTTTGGGTAAGAGAAGCCGATATTGATGGTTTCCGGTCTGACCTGGCATTTTGGGTGGAGCTGGATTTTTGGCAGGAAGCAAAGCCGGTACTTGAAAACATAAAGCCTTTGTTCTGGTTAGGTGAGTTGGATTCGCTTGACAATCCTGAATACATGCAGGTCTATGATGCGGCGTACACCTGGCGGTGGATGCACAAGGCCGAACAGTTCTACAAGAGCCATGCTTCTTTCGGCGACCTGCTGCACGTGTTGCACGAATACCAGCATGTAGCCGGACTGAAAGCCTGGTTCACAGCTAACCACGATGAAAACTCCTGGAATGGTACCGAATACGAGAAGTACGGCGACATGGCTAAATTGCTGGCCGTGTTTAGTTGTACCTGGCCTGGCATCCCGCTGTTGTACAGCGGCCAGGAATTACCCAACCACAAACGGCTCCAATTTTTTGAGAAAGATGCGATTGAATGGCTGCCCCAATGCGAGCTGCACTCTTTTTACCGGGCCTTGTTTCAGTTGAAAAAGAAGAATGCCGCTCTTGCCACTGATGCTGCGCTGGAAATCATCTCAGCCGACGAAGGACAGCGAGTTTTGGCTTTCCGGCGAAAGAAGGAGGAAAGTGAAGTGCTGGTTTGGCTGAACTTTTCCGGCGAGTACAAAACGGTTGTCCCCAACGCTGATGAACGTTTTCAGCTCGTGGACGTTTCTTTCAATGCGACTAACACAATCTTTTCATCAGGCGAATTGCAGTTGCAGCCTTGGGGCTTTTCTGTTTTTGCCAAGTAAACCGGGTGTAATTTTGCAGGCTTATCATCGAACTTACGCTATTCGTTTCTGGCTGCCGATTGTTGTTGCTGCAATTCTAATTGCAGGATGTTTTCTTCCCTGGATGACCATTGAGTCGAAAAATATCACCATTTCCGGGATGGTCACCACCGGGACCGATTACGGCAAACCCGCTTTTTTCCATTTTCTCTGGACAGCATTTTTCCTGCTCTTTTTTGTTGTGAACAAAGTTTGGTCGAGGCGAATGGCGATGGTGTTTACCGCCTTTAATGTGGCCTGGGCTTTTCGCAACTTTTTTGTGTTGCCAATTTGCCAAATGGGCGAATGCCCGGTGCGGAGAATAGGCCTCTACCTAATTTTTATTTCGTCAATTGTTTTGTTTTTTGCAGGGCTGCTGGCACCGGTGAAAGAAGCTGGCCTCGAGCCGGATGAACTACAAGCAAACGAAACGTCGGTCTAGGGTTCTATCAACGATTGGCTTTCCCCAAAAGGAACCCTGAATGAACACCAGGAGGTTGTTGCGTTAACCTTCCAAAAGTTTTGCTAAGCCAAAAGCAGCGGCGGCGGCAAAAGCGCCGATCAGCATCACCCGCAATGCACCACCAAGAGGAGCCACCCCGGTCATTTTGCTTTTAAACCAGCCGAAAATAAACAGGCAAATCAGGGTAACGCCAACGGAAAGCTCGAGTGCCGTCAGCGGTTCTTTCATAAAAAAGTAAGGCGACAGCGGCACCAGTCCACCGGCAATGTAGGAAACACCAATGTTGAAGGCTGATTTGCGGGCCCGCTTCGGGTCAGGTTTGTCCAGCCCCAGTTCATACTTCATCATAAAATCCACCCACTTGTCTTTGTCCAGCGCCAGTTCGGCGGTTGCCCTTTCCTGTAAATCTTCGCTCAGCCCGATATTGGCAAAGAATTCTTTGGTTTCTTCAATTTCGCGGTGGCGCAGGTTGTCTACTTCGTAATATTCCCGCTTAAGTTCGCTGTTGTAATGATCTTGTTCGGTTTTGCCAGCCAGGTAACCACCAAGGCCCATCGCAATGGAACCGGCTGCAATTTCGGCAAGGCCAGCAATCACAATAATGGAAGTTGTGTCAACGGCACCACTTAAACCCGCAGCCAGCGCAAACGGAACAGTAAGCCCATCGCTCATGCCAATAACAACATCGCGTAAAAAGTCGGAGCTCTCCAAATGTTCCTCGTGGTGCAGGTGTGTTTCCATTCATTCAAAATTGCAAGCGAAGATAAGCGTCGAAACCGGAGAGCGCCTTTTCTCTAAGCCAGCACCGAAAGGCTTTTATGAATGATACTGACACATTCGTCCAACTGGTCGGTTGTAATCACCAGTGGCGGTGCAAGCCTTATTTTATCGCCGTGGGTTGGTTTGGCTAACAGGCCAGCCTCTTTCAGCTGCAGGCAAAGATCCCAGGCCGCTTCTTTGTTGGGGTGTTCAATAACAATGGCGTTCAGCAAGCCCTTTCCCCTGATTGTTGGAATAAAAGGAGAGCGGAGCGCCGTCACCTGTTGCCGGAAATACTTGCCCAACTGTTCGGCCCTTTGCGCCAGGTTTTCATCCAGCAACACCTGTAACGAAGCCATTGCCACTTTGCAGGCCAGGGGGTTGCCACC
>Ga0366763_1035_pt2 | contig 15593 bp, 6 predicted proteins | sample TotcelHN113001M5_FD_207085 | JGI IMG/M metagenome (GOLD analysis project Ga0366763, IMG submission 207085) | Enriched cells from coal bed in the Powder River Basin, Montana, United States - Total cells N11 rep1 HSBNCT.N11.300.1.M5 ...
ATCTACCGGGTGATCAACCCGGCTGCCATTCCTGAGCAAGTACCATGATTGTTTTTTTGTGGTTTAGGCCGGGTAACAACGGACCTCGAACAGCGCCGCCGGAATGTTTTCAGCGGGATGTTGCAGCCGGATCTTCAGCGACGTTGTTTCAATCGCCTCCGGCAACAAAATACTGTTTCTCGTTTGGTGGTTGCCTTCTTTTTGGAAAATGAGGTTGTCGTTTTCATCCAGCACTTCGTAGGCCCGCACACAAAACGGCATGCCATTTTCGGGGTGCGTCATCAACACGGTTTCCATCGGGTGATCGAAGTCGGTGTCGAAGCTAAGTTCAATGCGTTTGACCGTTTGCTTTTCCGGCCACTGTAAGTGAAGGCAGGGTTGCTTGTCGGTTAAAGCTGCCACCCAGGCATTGGGTGCCGTTGTGGGACGGGCAAGGCCGTTGCGGATGTTTTCCGCACCAAAGGCAGCAAGACCGGGTTTGAAGTGAAGCGAAATATTCTCACCCGCGGGGCGACGTTTGGGCACCCAAAATTCAAAGCTGTCGATGCCGATACCGGCCGGCGGCTCCTGCCTTCCAAAGTTTGAAACCGCTTTGTTGACCGTGTTGAACAGGGACAGGATACCCGTGATCCGCTGTAATGTGGTGGCCAGTTGTACCACATCGTTCTTGTGGAAAACGAGGTACGCATACTGTTCGCTTTCGAACGTTGCTTCCCAGGTAAAACGGAGACAGTTTCTCCCCGGAAGCAGGGAAAGCTTTTTCGTTTCAAGCACCACTTTTGGTGTAAAATTGTTGGCCGAGGAAGCAATGCGTAACTCCACTTCCAGTTCTGTTGGCAGATCGGAAAAGGCATGCGCAATAATCGACGGAGCAGCGCCTTTTTTCACCGGAAACATCTGCGCCACGGCTTCGGATAAACTAATGCGACCTTCTTCCTGTAATCTTTCCAAAACCAGTTCCGAACTGGCGCTGATGGAGGCGTTGGCAACAAGGTTACCACCAACATTGGCGATCGCTTTTACATTCGGAATAAAATGCCCCGAACGAAGGAGCGCCTGCTGCAAAGCAGGCAGGTGGTTTTTCAGGAAAATATCTTTTGGCTGAATGCTTTTTTCTTTACAAAGAGCGGCCGCTTGTCCTACCGCCTGACCCACACAGGCACTGGTGCCCATCACCCGGGTGGAGCCAAAAGCCACATGGCTGGCACTGATAATACGGCCGGCCAAAAACAAGTTGCTGATGTTTCGTGAATACAAGCAACGCAAAGGAATTTGGTACACGCCTTTGCTGTGCCATTGGTTGCAACCGGGCTTCTCGCTGAACACGCCATCGGCGGGATGCAGGTCGATGCTCCAACCACCGTAGGCAACGGCGTCTTCAAATTCCCGCTGTTCAATGATATCCTGTTGGCGCAGCATGTAGTCGCCTTCAAAGCGACGGCTTTCGCGTTTGCCGGGAATCATCCCCACCCACTCCAGCGTCAGGGTCTCGGCTTCGGGAAATTCGCCGCTGTTCTTGATGTAATTCCAAACACCATACACAACCTTCCACAACTCCCATTTGATTTCTTCACTTTGATGAATGGTATCGAGGCGGCCACCGTATTCAATCCACCACAAGCGGCAGCCAATATCTTTTGCATTAAAGCTCCGGTAACGTGGAATTTGGGTGATGTCCTGCAAAGCAAACGAAGGCGGTGTGTAGCTCACCGGTTTGCCTACGTCCTTTGAATAAAAATAAAGCGAGTGACCCAACAGTTCGCCGTAGGTGTTATCCGGCGCAAACAGCTCACCGAATTCTTCTTTCCGCTCGGCACCCATGCGAAAAGCGGCACCGGCCAAAAAGCCAACAATGCCATCACCGGAAGCGTCAACAAACAGCGGCGCCGTTAATACGTATTCAGTTTGGTTCTGGCTGCACACGGCTTTGACGGAGCTGATGGTTTCTTCATCTTTCTTTTCTGCTTCATAAACGGCGGTATTCAGCAGCAACGTAATGTTTGGTTCTTTGGCCACCATCTCCAGCAACAGCGCATCAAACAACAAGGGATTGCCTTCGGGATTGCGGTAGGTATTCTCCACCAAAATCTCGTCAATCACGCCGCCTTCCCGTGCCCAACGGTTGTTGTTGCCCATGTGCGAGGTGGCACCGAGCACCCACAACCGAACTTCACTGGATGCATTGCCGCCGAGCACCGGCCGGTCCTGCACCAGCACCACGGAACATCCTGCACGGGCGGCCGTTATGGCACAGCAAACACCGGACAGGCCACCGCCCACCACTACCAAATCTTTCTCCTGCCGGACCACCGGTAGACTTCTTTTAAAAACAGGTTCTTGTTTCAACATAGCTGATCATTGCAACGCATCTCCTGCGCCCTGGTCATTTACTGGCGGACTTCATCGCTCCACCCTGAAAGGCCGTATTCATTCCGGCTTTGCATCCGGAACTGGTATTGTTTGTTTTGTTCCAAGCCACTTAACAAGTGGTTGCTGATTTGTACCGCTGTTACCTCCACCTGTTGCCATTTGGTTGCGTCCACTGATTTGTATTCGATTGTATAACCAGTCCCTTTCTTCACCGGTTCAAAACATAGCAGAGCGTTCGCACCGTTTCGCATCACGCCTTGCACAAAAGGTTTCACGGGTTGTTGTCGGCCATCCGGTGTTACCGTGTATTCATCCGACCAGGCGCTGTGTGCATTGTTTTGTTTGATGATTTGCAGGCGAAAAAAATACCGTTGCCCGTTCTTCAGGTTTGGCACAAACAGGACGCCTTTGGTTGAGGACTGAATACGTTTGGCATTGCTGTAATCGCCAGGAGCGGTGGTGTATTGCACGGCGTAAGCATAGTCTTCGGGCAGGGTTCTGTAGCCGACAAAAAAGCCGCCGTCTGCTGGCTCTACATAATACACGAGCGGCGCTGCTGCCTCCATTTCCACCTTAACTTTTTGCGGTGTGGTGGCCGGGCTTTCGCCAAACGCATTAACGCTTTTTACCGACATTTCGTACACCTCGTTGAATGCCAGGTTTGGGATTTCAATAAAGGCGTTTAGGGTTGGTGCAGTGGCTTTCGTTTGGCCGACTTTTGTGTACGTAGCAATGTATTCAACCTGCGGCGCCGGCTTGTCCAATACAATCTGGATGGCGCCGGAATTTTGCCGGATGTCATTCATCTCGGTGCGAAAACCCCGCATCGAAAGCACCACAGGCGGCGCCGGTGCTGTCAAAAAAAGAACAGTGTCGTACACCGCATAATTCAACGGCGAAAGCAGCACGACCTGAAGGCTGGTGAGACTTTCTTTTTTCTGCAGGGAAAGATTCAGTTCGACCGGTTGATCTCCAGGTTGAATAACCGGCAGCGACCGAAGGTCACCGCTAATGATTTTACCATCGCCGCTATATCCTTTTACCGCAAGGGTATAGTCTTTCAAGTCATAAGCAGGCAGGTCGAGTGCCTTTCTTGGCACCAGTTGGACAGAAGCCTTGTAGCCACCATCGTTTTCCCGCAACTGCACATTCATTTCTCTTATGGGCGCATATTCTTTCCGGAACGAATGATAGGATTTCTTTTTTTGCCGGAACACATCCACCACACCCCAAGGCCGGTTCTCCGATAATTCTTTGGTACCCGCATAGTTGCTGCGGTAGTCGTTAAATGTCCAGAGTGCACCACCCACGAGGTAAGGCTTGAAGCGGAGCGAATCCACCATGGCTTTTGCGTTGATGTCGCTGTCGAGGTTTTCACTCGTTTGGCCGTAGCCAAATTCGGAGTAGAACAACACCTGCTCCGGGTGCAGGGAATGAATTCTGTCTGCCAGGCTGCCGATAGCCGTACCGTATTTGTTGATCAACCCAAAACCGGAAAACTTGATCGGGTCTTCCTTGCCACGGTCCGCCGTGTGGTTCACCATCACAGCCAGCCGCGAAGGATCAATGCTTTTCACCACCTGGATCGCCGTGTCCACATATTCCATAACGGTTGGCACGTAGCCGATTTCGTTTCCCACGCCCCAACCGATGATGGACGGATGATTGTAGTGAGCAGCAATCAAACGGTGCAGCCATTCGAAGGGTTCTTTTTTGGTTTTGTTGACAAGCGGATCAAAGCCCCACAAAGGGATTTCCTCAAACGTCAGGATGCCTTTTTCGTCGAGGTAGTCGAGCATCTCCTGGTGCATGGGTAAATGGGTAAGCCTTGCCAGGTTGGCGCCAAATGACTTCAGCAGGTCAATGTCTTCTTTCACCCGCCACAACGGCAGGGTGTTGCCCGTGGTACGGTCATCGGGCACGAGGTTAAAACCCATTACCCGAATGGGTTTCCCGTTTAATTTGAAGGCATAATTTTCTTTATCAACTTCTACTTTCCGCAACCCAAAACGGGAGGCCACCTGGTGCGTATCACCGTTGCCGTTTTGAAGAAGAACCCGGCAATTGTACAAGTGCGGATGATCAAAATCCCACAAGTGCAGCGCTGAACCGGAGATCGCCGTTGAAACAGTCATGCGTTTCACACCATTGGGTGGAACCGGACCTGACACGGTCAGCGTTTTCGAAAAGCCTTCCGGCCCGTTCAGGAGCAGTTTTGCACTGATGTTTGCAACCTGCGCCGTTGTGTTTTTGACATTGACCTGAATGTTGACCTGCGCTGTTTTCTCTGCCAAATTCACCGACGGAGAAATAAAAAGACTGTCGATGTAAACTCTTGGTGAAGCCACCGCTAGCACCGGCCGGCGTATGCCGCCCCAGTTCCACAAGGCGCCCCGCTTGAAGGTGTTGTCGGCACAAACAACCACTGTGTTCGTACCGCTTTGATTGAGCAGCGCACTCACGTCAAAGGCAAAGGGCAGGTAGCCAAGGTTGTTGATGCCAAGCAGCTTGCCGTTCAGCCACACCTTGCTGTCGTTGTTGACACCTTCAAACAGCAGCCGGACAATACGGTTGTGCCATTGCCCAGGAACCGTCCATGTTTTGCGGCACCAAGCCTTGCCCGCATAATGAGCGTATTCATTCTTCAGGTCCCAGTTTCCCGGCACGGCAATCGAGTCCCAGCCAGCATCGTTCAACGATGGCCTGAACCACGCCGCCTCTTCTCCTGAATTGTTCGGATCGATTTTAAATTTCCAGGTGCCATTCAACGAAAAGGTATCGGTTGCTGCTTTTTGTGCTGGCGCCGAAAACGACAGGCAGAACGCAAGAAGCAGCAACCATGCACGGCCAACATTTAACCGGAAGCAAGGTTTCAGCTTGACTGCGGAAACGCAGCCTGCCAGCAGGAATAATTTATTTCGTTGGTGTTTATTTTCTTCCATATAGTGCATCCTTGCGGCCGGTCCACCCCTGGTTTACTTCTTCCATAAACAGGAGCTGGACAGATAGTTAAGAGATAGAAAACCAAGGCGGCCTGGGACTGATTGTGAAAGTATCATATCCTTGCAGAATAACCACTAACGGCAGTTGGCCCTGTTCTTTTTTTCCTATCACACACGTTTGCGAAAACGGTTTCGATAGGAAAAGAAAAATGGCAAAAAGGGTGATCAAAGTGAGCGGGTCACAAGTCGTGAACGGCTGTTTCAAAAGTCAATAGAAAGAAGGCGCCATATCAGAAGGAATTATCGAACAAGAGGACAGGAAAACAGCGGCAACGATGACCAGGTCAACTATACTCAGGAGCGCAGTGTCGACGATCGAATCAACAGGTTGCCCTTGACCACCACGGTGGTGGGACTGTAATCATCCGGGTTCATGATGTATTTCAAAAACTGCTTGGCGATGGCCGCGCCAATCTCGTAGGTGTTGGCGTTGAAGGTTGTCAGGGAGGGCTCAATCACTTCGCCGGTGGAATCGTTGCCGTAGCCAGCCACACAAATCTGCTGCGGAACGGCAATTTTCTTTTGTTTTAGGTACATGACGGCCTGGATGGCGCAGTTATCCGAAAAGCAGAAAAGGCCATCCGGAGCAAGTCCTGCTTCCAGCCACCGGTCGATGTTTTGGTGCACTTCTTCTTTGGTGAATTCGGTGTGGGCAACCAGTTCCTTTGCATACGTGAGCTTGTTCTTTTTTAAGACATGGCGGTAGCCGTTCAGCCTGTGCTCCGACAATTGCAACTCTTTCGGTCCCGCAATCACTGCAATCCGTTTGCAGCCCTGGTCTACCAGGTGCTGCGTAATTTCTGCTGCCCCTTTTTCATCTTCCGCCACCACTTTGGTGACGTGAACATCCCTGCTTACCCGGTACACATTAAAAATGGGAATGCCTTTTTCAAGGTTCAGGGCCAGGTGATCAAAAGAAGTCGTGTTGATGGAATGGCAGACAATGAGGCCATCGATCCAGTTGTTGATGAGTGTTTGCACGTTGGTGACTTCGGTTTCGTACCGCTCGTTGGAACTGCAGATAATCACCTTGTAACCATACTCCGTGGCTACGTCCTGGATGCCGTCGAGCATCAACGAGAAAAAAGAGATTTTGAGATTGGGCAGGATAACGCCAATGGTATTTGACTGGCTGTTTGCGAGGCTTTGTGCCAGTGTATTGGGTTGATAATTCATCTGCACGGCCACATCCCTGACCGTTTGTTTGGTATCGGCACTGATGTCGGGATGGTCTCGCAACGCCCTTGACACAGTGGTATGCGAAATGCCGATAGCCTTGGCAATATCAATGATGGTGGTGTTGTGTTTTCGCTTTTTGTTGTTCCCTTTTTTGGATTGGTGCTGGATGGTAAAATTGTACACACACTCTTTACAAAAAAAGCGCTGCTTGCCTCGCACGAAGCCAGACTTCAGGATCGTTTCCGCTTTCTGACATTTGGGACATTTGACACGTGGCACAGTAGGTTTTTGTTTAAAAGTAAATTTTCTACACCAATTCGTTTGCGGATTGTGATGCGTCCTCCCGGTTGTCTGTTGCTGCCACCTCGTTCCTTCTTCTCAAACAGGAAAAAGCCCCTTGTGAAAACAAAGGGCTGCCTAACGATTGCTTGCTATAGCAGAAATTCCAGTAACAAAATTTGCGGTTTCATCCTGTTTTGGATTGATTGCCTTCGCACACTCGCTTTTTTTCTCCTGCAACAGTGGAATACACGGTCTTAATTCTGCACCCAAAATTCCCAAGTCATGTCCGGAACTGTCACGTTTAAATTTCGTCCGATGATACTGGCCTGCTTTACACCTTCCGATTTTTCACCGGCAGCTTCCGGCGTGTACCTGTACCCGGTAAACGTTGCGCTTACACCGGCATCAATGTGAAAGGTGTAGGGCTTGCCGCAACGGTTAGAGACCACAAACACCAATTTGCCATCGGGCCGCTTGAAGGACAGGATGCGGTTTTCCAGCCGGACGTCTTTTTCTTCCACTTCAATGCGCCGGCTGTTCCAGGGCATGTATTTCAGAAAGCCTGCCAGTGCAAACCAATTGTAGTTGTTGTAATACCAATGGCCTTTTTCGACACTTATTGTTTTCTCATCGTCTGCGGGACACCAGAAGCCCAGTGCATAGCCGCTGGCCTCCGTGTTGTACGTGGGTTTCAGGGCATGAATCCAATACCAGGTTGGTGAATTAACGGCCGAAAACCAGTTCATAATGTTCTGCACGGTGTTCACACACCGGGCGGCCGATGTGGGATGGTTTAAATACTCATATTCGTTCTGGTAAACCGGCTTTCCACTTGTATTCTCGAGGAAGTAGTCACGCCGGGTGAGGATCGCATCGGCATCGGTGCCAATTTCATGGTGCACCCAGGCATCGACATATTTTTCCAGCTTTGGATCAGCAATTATTTTCTTTCCGTACGAGTGCGGGCCATGGTGTGTGTCGGCAATCAACTCGATACCGGGGAAATTTTTCTTGATGATGGGTGCCACCACTTTGAACATCGTGTAATATTCATCATCGTTGTAAACGCAGGAAGAATACGGCGTATTGGCAAATGGTTCGTTTTGCACGCCAAACACTTTTACCGGTAAACCTTTTTTGTTCAGGTACGCAATGTCCTTCACCATCGCCTGCGCAAAATCCTTTAAAAAGCGGGTGGTGTCGCCTTTGTAATCCGGGTCGTCGCTGAAATCTTTTCCAAAACATTTCAACTTGTTTTCAGAATTATCTGCGCCGGTGTATTTGCCGTTGGCTTTCCAGTACGGCGCCGGCGACCAATATTCGAACGACAACCCTTCCACGCCGGTTGCTTTTACCAACTCCACCAACTCATCGTCCTGTGTAGACCATCGCTCGACAATGTTTTTATCACCGTTCGTAAGTCCTCGCCAGTAAAGACCACCAGCCAACCGGAGATACCGGAAATTCTTTAGCATGTCTTTGAAGAGCCGTTCTCTTTCCGTTTTCACCAAGTCGTGCGGCACGCTGGTTTGTTTTTCCGGCAGACCATTGTTACCGGATCCGATGGCATCGGATTGAATTTCGAAACCCAACCCTTTGATGACCTGGCGGGGCTGTTTGTGCAAAATGCGGTACCAGCCTTCAGTGGGTGCATCCTTGTCAACAGGACGCCGTTCCACCGGGTATTCCTGCGCATGGCTCACTAGCAAAATGCAGCATAAAAAACCAAAGAAAGCAAAACGCTTTAGGACCGGCGGCGAACAGATTACGGAAAAATTCATGATTAATTTTTATTTGCAGGCATGCTTTTCAACATCCAAAATAATCAATAGCAACGCAGTTCGTAAATAGCGGCTGACGGGTCGCCGTTGGTTGCCGTTACCACCACTCTTAGCTTGCCCGTTGCCGTGCCGGCAGGCAAACTGTGTTTACGGTGACGGTGGTAATTATCCTGTACCGCCACCACTGTTCTCCACTTCTCGTTTTCCTCCACCTGCACCTCGTAATCCTTCGGGCATTGCGGGTCACGATAGAAAGGAGCATACGCATGGTATTCCCGCAACAGGTGTCCCGGAAACGTTAGCTCCACTTCGCCAAGGGCTTTTACTTCCGGCCATTCTAACTGCAGCCATTGCGAAAGTGGCAGGGCCGGATCGGAGCGCCAAAGATTGGTGAACCGGTGCGGACGAGTAACACCGCTGATCACGTTGTGCGGACCATAACAATTCTGCGCCGGGTGAATGCGGAACGAAAGCGTGTGTCCATTGCCGTAACGCCGCATTTTTTCGCTGGAGATCTGGTACATGGACATCAGTCCCGGCTCAATGCGTCCGGCAATCGGCCATGCCACATTTTCATTTGGCAACAGGTCCAGGCGAACATATCGGCCCTTCGGCGCTTCGGGCAAATTCACGTCCCACTTCACCCAATGTTGCCCTGGCTCCACCGTTAGCGTAGTTTCAGTTAAGGTGGGTAGGCTGCAGGCACGGTAATCCCAAATATGGTGTGCCAGCCGAAGCTGCGCCGTGATTTGTTGCTCAACACCAGTGGTGTTGTGCAAGAGGATTTCAACGCTGTCGATGGTATCTGTGTTAATGGGTATCAGTTGTGCCCGTCGGTTTTCAAGCTTTTCGTTTAAGTATTGCGGCTGGTCCTTCCAGATGTGCAGTCCTTCGTGAGCACCTTTGCTTTCAGGGCCAACACCGTAAAGGAGCGCCTCGCTGCTGGCCGACACCCTTGCTGCCTTTGCCAGGTCTGCTCCATCCTCGTTTTTGTAGTTGGGAAGAAAGCAGCCGTCGCGGAGCAACTGCTGCTGAATGTCGCGGATGATTTCTGTTGGACTTTCTTTAATGGCAATGCCTTTTGCGATGCTGAGCGCAGCCGCTGTACCCGCCGCCTGTCCCATCAGTGCCGTGGTGTTCATCACCCTTACGGTTCCCAGTGCAGCATGGGTCACACTCACATTCCGTCCCGCCATCATCAGGTTGTCCACGTCTTTTGCAATCAGGCAACGCAGGGGAATGCCATAAGGCCCAGCATAGCTTTTCACCGAATAATCAGAGAAAGTCGAATACGTAAGGCTTGTGGGTTCGCTGTGCTCGGCCAGCAGGCCACCGGGTGTGTGCAGATCAATGAACCAACCGCCGAAAGCGATTTCGTCGTCGAAGACCGTGCAGTTGATCGGGTCGTGTTCGGTCATCAGGTACTCGCCCATGATGCGGCGGCTCTCCCGTTTACCTGGCACCTGGCCAATCCAGTCCAGTGCATAGTTCTTCGTGAGCTCCTTCATTTTCGGGTCTTTGTTCTTCATCCAATCCCAAACACCCAGGGCATGTCGCGTCAGTTCGTGCCGAATGTCTTCGTTCTGGTGAATGGTGTCGTACGGCACGCCAATTTCAATCCACCAAAAGCCACCCCGTTCATCTTTGGGCAGTCTTCCCTGGTTGTAAAAAAAACCGGCGTCATCGTACTGCATCGCCCAGGCAGGTGCTTTGAATGGAACGGGTTTACCAACGTTTTTTGTTTTGAAGTGAATGGAATTTCCCATCACGTCCTTGCTCGCTTTCTCCGGCGCATGCGGTTCGTTGAATTCATCCCGTCCTTCACTACCGATGCGGTATTCGCAGCCGGCCAGGTCGGCTACAATGCCGTCGCCGGAACAGTCGATAAAAACAGTTGCTTCCACTTCCATCACCGTTTCGGCGTTCAGTACATTGGCTTTTACTGCACGGATCTTGTTTTCTTCCTTCACCACAGCATTCACATCACTGTTCACATGAATGGTAAGGTTGGTTGTCTCCAGCGCCATGTCGTACAGCACCATGTCCCACACGCTGTTGGTCCAGCCGTTTTCAAAAATTGTTTCGTGGTTCCGTGCCCGCTCTTCAATCAGCAGTTCGGAGATGATACCTGTTTCTCTTGCATAGGCGTGAAAGGCACAGGCGCCGTGCGGTGTAACCCGAATTTCTGATGAGCTGTTGCCGCCGAAAACGGGACGGTTTTGAATAATGCATGTTTTCCGGCCCAGACGTGCCGAAGCAATAGCGGCGCAAAAGCCCGCCAACCCACCACCAATTACGGCAACCTCGTATTGTTCTTTTCGAATGATCATTGACTTTTATTTCCTGTGTTCTGACGTTTTTTCAATTTGTTTTCTGTACAATGGCTTCCATCAACTCTTCTCGAAGCAACGGTCGCATCCATTTTGCAAATGATAAAAAGAAGTTGGCTTGCTCCATCCATCCAAGCTTGCATTTCCATTCTAAACTGTTTTAAAACCAACCCGGATTCCGTAAAGAAGCAAGCCAACGCTGCTATATGAGAAAGGACTGCGCTGCTGTTTTTATTTCCATTCGGGGCTCTGCTCCAGGTTTGGATTGGCCCTTAGTTCATCCAACGGGATTGGGAAGTAGCGGTTCTTTGGCTGCGGTGTACGAACGGGGTACACATCGTTCACGGCCGTTGGGATTACCTGCATAAACGTATTGGTCCGGGTCAGGTCGTACCACCGGTCACCTTCGGCAAAAAACTCCCAGCTACGCTCCTGCAACACCGCTTTGATAAAATCATCTTTGCTCAAGCCTGAAGCCAGGTCACTCAACCCCGCCCTTGCACGTACCGCATTGATGTACTGGTAAGCCGTTGATGTGGCACCATTCATTCTTGCTTCCGCTTCGGCGGCAATCAGGTACATATCGGCCAGACGAAGAATGGGCGCATTGCAACGATTACGATCGCCGTTGGAGTTTTTGTCCATGTATTTTTTTACGAGAACACCTTTCTGCGTGATCGGCGTGATGTCTTTTTGGTGAACGATGTTGTTGTTACGGTCGTAGTAGATGGTATCCAGCAGTTGCCTTCTTTTGTCGGACGGGTTAAACGAGTCGAAAAACGACTGGTAAGCAAAAATGGACCCGAAGGTGGAATTACCATAATCCCTGCCCTGGCTGTTCCGCGGTCCGTAAAGTCCCATTGCATAAGTAAAATCCTGTGTTGCGCCTTGTTCACCCTCGAACGCAAACATGTTCTCCATACGGGCATAGTCTTCTTTGTCCACGTTGTACAAATCCAGCACATTCGGCACGAGGCTGTATTTCCCTGAATTAATTACCTGCAACGCTTTGTCTTTGGCCAGTTGCCAGTTTTCGGCATACAACGCCGCTTTTGCATAAAGGCCGATGGCCACTTCCTTTGAGGCTCTTCCTTTTGCCACTGCCGGAGAGTAAGACGGCAGTTTGGCAATGGCATCGTCCAGATCCTTGAAGATTTGTTTGTACACATCGGCGGCCGGGCTCTTGCCCTGAATGGCATCGCTTTCCTGCTTGCTCGGTGTGGTGCGAATAATCACATCCCGAAAATTCCGGGTCAGCCAGAAATGATACAGTGCCCGCAGAAACAGCGCCTCTCCAACAATGGCATCGCGCCGGCTTGCATCCATCGCAATGGCGGGCACTTTCTCGATCGCCCAATTGGCGTTTTCAATGCCCTTGTAACAAGCCGACCAGAACTGGTAGGGCCCTTCATAGGCACGACCAAAACTTTTCTGTGTGGAATAATCCGGGTCGTAGCTGAACAGCGTCAGTGTATTTCTTCCCACCACTGCTCTGGGATAGGTTTGGTCGGCACTAAAGTCTGACGTGAGCATCGCGGCAGGGCCGATGTACAGGTCGGACAGTGGTCCGTAAGCAGCGGTAAGCGCCGCTTCGGCATCCTGCGCACTCTTGTAAAAATTGCTGGTAAAGACGGAGGAATAAACGTCCTCTTTCAGCTTGCTGCAAGCACTAAGTACAGCCACTGCAGCGGAAAAAACGATAACAAATTTTATGCTCTGTTTCATGATAAATGCTGTATTAAGGTTAGAAACTTGCTTGCACACCAAAGACGTAAGATTTGGCAGCGGGATACGTACCGTTGTCGAAAAACAACGTGTTGGAACTGCTGTAGCTGTTGGATTCAGGATCCCAGCCCTGGTACTTGGTAAAGGTGAACAGGTTGTTGCCGCTCACATAAATGCGCAATCCCTTTACGACACGATTGGCGGGAACCGTATAGCCAAGTGTAATGTTCTTCACCCGTACAAACGAGTTGTCCTCTACCCATCTGTCGGTGATTGGCAGGCGTCCGCCCTGGAAGCCTTTGACAAACTCGTTGCTTGGATTGGTAGGCGACCAGCGGTTTGCCAGGCCTTTCAGCACATTCTGCTGTCCCAGGGGGTTTTCAAACGTGTAGCGGAAAGCGTTGAAGATGCGGCTTCCCTGCACACCCTGCACAAAACCGCTCACGTCGAACTGGCGGTAACGCAGCGATGTGGAGAACCCAAAGAAATAATCCGGTTGTGCATTGCCAACGATCACCTGGTCGTCGACCGAAATTTTACCGTCCTTGTTGATGTCTTTTACTTTGTAGCCGCCGATTCTTGCGTCATAGCCTGGGAGTAAAGCATCGCCCGTTTGCGAAATGCCATCAGCAAGGTAAGTTTTGAAAACACCCATGGGATAACCCACTTTCAGAATGGAATACGGAGAGCGGGCAATTTCGTTCTGAATGCCATCCAGCTTCAACACCCGATTGCGGTTGAACGTGATGTTTCCGGAAGCATCCCAATGAAACTCACCCGTGAGAATGCGGCCGTTCAGTGCCAATTCAATCCCCTTGTTTTCAATGGTGCCGTAGTTACCGGTAATGGATCCATAACCGGACGACATAGGGATGGCTTTCGTGAACAGGAGGTCGTTTGTGCGTTTATTGTAATAGTCGGCCACAAGGCTCAGGCGATTGTGGAACAGACCCATATCAACACCAATGTTGTACTGGGTTGATTTCTCCCAGCGCAAATCCGGGTTTGGTATGCCCGACGGATTGATGCCAATGTTCAACGCATTGTTGAAGCTGTAATCGTATCCCTGGCCGGCTACGGTGGCCAACGACGCATACGGCCCAATGGCGCCGGCATTACCGGTGATGCCATAGCTGCCCCGCAGCTTCAGGTCGCTGAACATTGTAAATGATTTGAAGAAATCTTCTTCAATCACCCGCCAAGCGGCCGATACAGCGGGAAAGAAGCCGTATTTCTTGTTTTCGCCAAACTTGCTCGAACCGTCAATTCTTGCCGTCAGGTCAAGGTAGTAGCGGTCTTTGTAACCATAGCCAAGGCGGCCAAGGTAAGAGTCCAAACGCGACTTGCTTTTGTAGCTGGAGATGGTGCGGTTGGTAGCATTGGCCGTTGCATAGTTTTGGGTAAAGTCATTGCCAAATCCTGATGCCGTTTGATTGTTGGTCTGGTAGAGATCCGTCTGGGTACCGTAAACCGCCGTTGCGTTAATCGAATGAATTTGGTTAAATGTTCGTTTGAAGGTCAGGATGCTTTCGTGCAGCAACGCCGTTGAATAGCTGCTTGAGTTGGCAGCCGCGCCGTTGACAGCGTTCGGATTCGCCAGTGAGTTGGAGTCAGCAATCGACCGGGGTGAGTAGTATTCGCCAAGCGATGATGCCAGGTCGGCGTTGAAGCTGGCGCGGTAGGTCAGCCCTTTAATGATGTTGACATCAAGGAAAATGTTTGCCAGCATGCGGTTAACAGCTCCATAGTTCTTCACTTGCAAATCAGCAATAGGATTGTACACTTCTTTGTACCGGCCACCAAATTGGTCGGCAAATGGGTAAACGCTGCCGTCTGCCCGGTAAGGCGTCAGGGTCGGCGGTGCACTCACGGCTCTTCCCAGGATACCATTCCTGGCAGCCGTTACATCCAGGTCTGCATTACCGGCATTGACACGGTTTTCCTGCGTGACGGTGTAATAAAGACTGGAGCCAACTTTGAACCGGTCATTGATGGCATGGTCCACGTTGGTGCGGAAGGCATAGCGTTTGAAGTCGCTGGTTTGGATAATACCCTGCTGGTTAAAATAGTTCGCACCAAAAGCGATTTGTGTTTTATTGTTCCCTCCGGTTACCGAAAGCTGGTGGTTTTGGATGCTGGCGTTACGGAAGATCAGGTCCTGGTAGTTCACGCCTTGCCCCAGGTCTTTTACATTCGGATAAATGACTGCCGGCGCATAAATATCATTCTCCAGCTGGGCAAATTCTGTAGCGTTCAGTACGTCCATTTTCTTGGTGGTGGACTGTTGCCCGTAATACCCTTCGTAGCTCACCCTTGTCACACCGTCTTTTCCACGCTTGGTGGTGATCAGCACCACACCGTTGGCGGCTCTTGCACCATAGATGGCGGTGGCGGCGGCATCTTTCAACACTTCAACCGATTCAATATCGGAAGGGTTGATTTGCGAAAGCGGGTTGGCAGCATTGATGCCAGACGTCGCGGAGATTTGAATGCCGTCGATAACGTACAACGGTTCAGAGCTTCCGTTGATGGAATTTGTGCCCCGGATGCGGATGGTGATATTGCCACCGGGTGTTCCGGAGTTTTGGCGCATGTCCAAACCCGCAACGCGGCCTTGCAGGCCTTGTGCCAGGTTGGCTACGGGTGTCACTTTTAGATCTTCGGCTTTAACCGAGGCAACAGAGCCCGTAACTTCTTTGCGGCGGCGGGTTCCGTAACCCACCACAACCACCTGTTCCATGTTGCCGGCAGCTGCTTTCAACACAACGTTCAGTTGCGTTTGGCCGTCAACAGCAACTTCAGTAGCGATGTAACCAGAGGCAGAAATTTGCAGCACGTCATTTGCTTTTGCTGCAATGGAAAACTCACCGTTGCCGGTGGTAGCAACACCTTTTTTGGTGTCTTTGACAAGCACACTCGCGGCT
>Ga0366763_1041_pt1 | contig 14976 bp, 11 predicted proteins | sample TotcelHN113001M5_FD_207085 | JGI IMG/M metagenome (GOLD analysis project Ga0366763, IMG submission 207085) | Enriched cells from coal bed in the Powder River Basin, Montana, United States - Total cells N11 rep1 HSBNCT.N11.300.1.M5 ...
GCGTGGTGTTGTTTGCCGTCAACGGCATCTTAAGCCTTGTTGTGACTACAGCCATCCTCACCAGGATGCGCCAAAGCCCGGTTTTGGTAGCACTGGATGGTTGCCTGCTTACCGGCTGGATTGTGGTTCAGTATTGCTGGACGCAGGTTTATCATCCTTTGCAGCCGGTTATGGGCATTGTGGGGCTGCTGCTGATTGGCTGCAGTGTGTATTTGTTCCGTCAGCGAAAAAAAGAATTTATCCAGCTTGAGAAAAGATTGGAAAAGCAATATTTCCTCTTTAACTAAATTGTATGCTTCCTTATATCCTGGCCTGGTTTCCCATGTTGTTGTTGGCTGTCCTGAATGGTTTTCTTCGCGAATTTGTACTGAAGAAATACGCCGGCGATTTTACGGCCCACCAGTTGTCCACCATCACGCTACTTCTTCTTTTTGCCGTTTACATCGGCGTTATCATCTCCCGTTTCCCGCCGGCTTCTGCCCTGCAGGCGGTGCTTGTTGGTGTGCTTTGGGTATGCCTTACGCTGACGTTTGAATTCGGCTTTGGTTTGTACCGCGGCAACAGTTGGGATACACTGCTGGCCGACTACAATCTTTTGAAAGGCCGGTTGTGGGTTTTGATCCCGCTTTGGGTATTGCTGGCGCCGTACCTCTTTTACACATTCCTGAACAAGCACTAAGACCTAACGGGTTTGCCCGTTTCCCTGCGCTATCCATTTTTCCGTTACCAGCTTTTCCAGCGCAAAGGGTCCCCTGGCGTGCAATTTTTGTGTAGAGATACCGATTTCGGCACCCAGGCCAAATTCTTCGCCGTCGGTGAAACGGGTTGAAGCATTGGTGTACACCACCGCCGCATCCACCTGGTTAATGAACCGGGCACAGTGCTTTTTGTTTTTGGAAACAATGGCTTCAGAGTGCCGGGTAGAGAATTCACGGATGTGCGCCAGGGCCTCATCGATGCCGTTCACGAGTTTGACGGAACATTTCAGACTGAGGTATTCCTGTCCAAAACTTTCTTTGGTTGCTTTTTTTAGAAAAGGATAGCCCTTCAACACTGCATAGGCTTTTGGTTCGGCATAAATTTCAACGCCGTGTTGTTCAAACTGCGGAAGTGTTTTTTCAAAAAAGGCCGGCGCAATTTCTTTGTCCAGAAGGACAGTATCCACCGCATTGCAAACCGACGGACGGGACACTTTTGCATTCACCACGATGTTGGCCGCTTTTTGCAGATCGGCCTCTTTTTCCACATAAATATGACAAACGCCGGCACCCGTTTCAATGGTGGGCACCAGGCTGTTTTTGCGAACGTGTTGGATGAGTCCTGCTGAACCCCTTGGGATGATCACATCCACAAACCGCGTTGCCGTAAACAGTTGGTCCAGCACCTCGCGGTTCGACGGCAGCAAACTGACGCATTGCGGCGGCAGCCCGTTTTCTTTCAGTGCTTTTTGAATCAGCGAAACGGAAATTTTGTTCGTTTCTTCGGCATCGCGGCTGCCCTTCAGCACACAGGCATTTTTGCTGCGCAACGAAAGAGCGGCAATATCAAACGTTACATTGGGCCGCGACTCGTAAATGGCGCCGACGACACCCAGTGGTGCTGTGCGTTTCTGCAGCTTCAGACCGTTGGCCAACGTTTTTTCCTCGATAATTTTTCCGGCCGGACAAGGCAGCGAAGCAATGTTGCGGATGGCTGCCGCAATGCTGGCAACTCTTGCTTCATTTAACAGGAGACGGTCATTTTTTGGATCATTCGGATCCTGGCGTTGCAGGTCTTTCTGGTTGGCTTTGAGAACAGCCGCACTGTTTTCGTCAAGCAAGGATGCTATCCGCAGCAGCGCTTTTTTGATAACGCTGTCGCTTGCTTCCTGCAGTTCAAAGGAGGCGTTATGGGTTGCTTTGATCAGGCGATCAACAGGGTTCATGGTTGTTGTTTTAAAAAATCACGATGTCGTCGGCATGGGCCGCCATCAGGTTATGCCGGGCACCTTCTTCCTCCAGGGCAGCCGAAGATAATTTCATCTTTGCTACACCAAGGATCTCCCCGTTTGCATTTACCAGTTCCACTACTTCTCCTTTTGAAAAAGGCCGCTGCACATTTACAATCCCAATGGCCAGTAAACTTTTGCGGTTGCTAAGCGCCTTTCCGGCACCTTCATCAATTCGTACCGAACCGATGGTAACAGAGCCGCTTGCCAGCCATTTCTGCCGGTCTTTCAATGTTGATCGTTTTGCCTTAAAGGTGGTGCCTTCCTCTCCCTCCAGCGCTTTCCGGAAAGAGGCGTCGCCCTTTATACCGCACATGATCACCCGTATTCCCAACGTTGTTGCCAACCGGGTAAACGAAAGTTTGGAAGCCATGCCACCAGTACCGTGTTTCGAAGTCTCGTCACGCAGGAAAGAAAGCAGGTCATTATCGATGTTCTGTACTAGGGGAATCACCTCCCCGGCACTGTTCAGGAAACCGCCGGCGGTGGTACACAAAATCATGGTTTCGGCATTGAAAGCCACCGCAATGAGCGTTGCCAGTTCGTCGTTATCGGAAAATTTCAGTTCGTGGTTGCTGACAAAATCGTTTTCGTTCACGATCGTGACAATGTCATTTTTCCACAGCTCCGTGATGGTGTCTTTGACTTGCAAAAACTGGTGGCGGTTGGAGAAGTGGTGCCGCTCAAACAGGGCCTGCGCCACCTGGATGTTGTAGGCAGCAAAGTAGCGACTGTATTCGGTAATGAGAATGGGATTGCCAATGGCAGCCGCCGCCTTCCGTTCCACCAGTTTGCCTTTGTAATTTTTGAGAAAATTCTTCCCGCTGCTCACTGCACCACTCGACACCAGGACTACCCGGTTGGTGGCCGTTAGTTGCGCTACTTCGTCCACAATTTTTTGAATCACGGCTGCATCGGCATTCCCACTCGCGTCGGCAATGATTGATGAACCGATTTTAATAACAAGTACAGGCTTCTCCATTTTTCAGCCTGTAAAGTAAAGCATTTGCAAAACAGAAACGATCCTGTGGCGCAGCGTATTGAAAACGACGGTGGCTGAGAACTGAAGAAAGAAGTGGCTTCAGGAAGTGATCAGGCTTTGGCAAAACTGTTTTGCCTCCTCAATGGCCGCTTCGCACTTGAACTGCAAAGTTGAAAACAACTGCTGAAAGCTTTCATTGGTTTGGCTTTCGTATTCAAGGGCATCCAGGATGGGCTGCAGTTCTTCGTTTAATCCCATCACCGAAATGGTTGTTTTCATATTGTGTGCTACGCTTTGCATGGTGGCAAGGTCCTGCTGCTTCCAGGCATTTTCCAGCGACTGCAATTCCGCCGGCAGCATTTCTAAAAACTGCTCCGTCACCACCTGTTCATACGACCGGTCACCGGCGCTCACTTCCCGCAGGTAATCCAACCGGATGTGCCGGTAATCGCCGTTGACGCTGCCTACGGAACTGATTTGCTTCGCATTTTTTTCAAAACTGGTTGCTGCAAACTGCCTGATTTTGTCGTACAACTGGTCTTCGCGAACGGGTTTAGACAGGTAGTCGTTCATGCCATAGCTGAGGCATTTCTCCCGTTCGCCAGCCATTGCGTGGGCAGTCATAGCAATGATAGGCGTTGACAGGTGCAACTCGGTGCGGATCTTTTGCGTGGCTGTGTAACCGTCCATTTCCGGCATTTGAATGTCCATCAGGATTAAATCAAAGCGTTGCTGCTTCAGGCACTGAATGGCTTCCTTGCCGTTGGCCGCCAGCTGAAACGAGATTTGCCAGTGCCGGAAAATCGTTTGCAGCAGGTTTTGGTTGATTTCGTTATCCTCCACCACCAAAACCCTGAGGTCGTTGAACGAAGCCTGCGTAATCGCCGCTGGACTGGATGTGCGGGGCAGTTCTGCCACCTCCGCCGAAACCGCGTAAGGAATCAACAGGTGAAACGTCGTTCCCTTACCCAGTTCGCTTTCCACGGTGATTGTTCCGCCCTGCAATTCCACCAGGTCTTTCACAATGGCCAGGCCTAAACCGGTGCCTCCATATTTTCTGGTAACCGAATCTTCGGCCTGTTGAAAGCGTTCAAAAATGGTTTGCTGTTTTTGCGGCTCAATCCCGATTCCGGTGTCGGCTACGGTTATGCCAACCTGGATTTTGCCGTTCACCTTCTCCCCGGCTTTCAGGCGAACAGCAACGCCGCCCTGCGCCGTGAACTTGATGGCATTGCCAATGAGGTTCACTAAAATTTGGGTTAACCGAACCGCATCGCCTTCCAGGATGTCGGGTAGTTTATCGTCCACGGTTGCTGTCAACCGAAGGCTTTTTTCGGATGCTTTTGCCTGCATGAGCGTTTCCACCGAATGCAGCAACCCACGGATGCTGAATGGCATCGTTTCAATGCGCATCATTCCCGCCTCAATTTTCGACAGGTCCAGGATATCGTTGATGATGGTCAGGAGATTTTCGCCGGAGCGTTGGATGGTTTGCACGTACTGCCTCGATTCGTTATCCAGTTCCTGCTTCCGCTGGAGCAGGTTGGCAAATCCCAGGATAGCATTCATGGGCGTGCGGATTTCATGGCTCATGTTGGCCAAAAAATTTTCTTTTACTGTTGCCGCTTCCCGCACCTTTTTTTCCGAAAAATGAAGTTGCCGGATCAATTCATTCTGGCGGCGGATGGTGTTGATCACGTACCAAAAAATGAAGGCGCCGCAAACCAGCACAAACGAAATCAAGATGATACCAAGGTGCAAGGCATTGGTGCCACTGGTATCGATGGTGGTGGTTACGGCGGCCAGGTGCCGCTGCCGACCCAACTCGATGTTGCGGGCCGTGACCATGATGGAATCCGTGAGATGCTTGCCACGCTGCGTTGCAATCTGTGCCTCTGCGGCCGGCTTGCCTTTAAAGTAATAAACGCCAAGTAAAAACCGGCTGTACCGCAGTTTATCGTGCACCAGCCGGTCGAGCAGGTCGATGTAGTGCGTGGTGCTGTCGTTACCCGGCGACTGCTTTAATTTATCGATGCTGGTTTCAATTGCCACAATCTGGCTTTCCAGGTCGGTAACGAACACTGTGTCCTCCGTGGTGATGGTGCCGCGGATGCGGCTTTCCACCGAAAGTATGTCGCGCTCCAGTTCTTTCAACTGCCCAGAAACGGTTAGCTCGTAAGCCAGTTTTTCGTTTCCTTCAATGAGCGTATTGAGGTTTTTGGCCCAGTTGTACTGGATGAAAATCAGCAGCAGGTTGCCTATCAGGTAAGTTGTCAGGAGAAAGAAAATAATGCGTTTGCTGCTCATTGTGCGGTTAATCTCCCGCAATCTTAATCAAAAAACGAACGATTTATTTTTTTCGCCGGCAGTTTAAGGAAATGAAAAAGCAAAACGCCCAAAAGAAAGATGCAGGAAGTATAAAGCACCAGCAGCAGAACGAGCATCGCCGAATGGCCACCGGTGTCAAAAAACCGAAGGAGAAGGAAGGATAAAACACTCAATGCGAGGGTGTCCAAAAAAAATAATATGGTCAGGATTGTTTTCATGTAAAAAAAGAAGCCCCGGTGGAAACCGGGGCCGTAACCAAAACTAACTGCTTATAGAAAAAAGGTTTTGGGATTTAGTTTCCTTGTCAAAAGTACCGCTGCGGTGTTTGTGAAATTGAACTGCAGTCGGTCATTCGGCAATTGCTATCGGTGAACAGGAAATGCAACCTTCACCATCCCAACTCATTACATTTATTTCAATGAAATTGTCTCAATAACGTCTAAAGCGAATATAGGGATTTCACTATTTAAAAACACCTCGCCGTCATTTTTGTTGATTTCGGCGAAGTATTTTTTGCAGCAGAGAATGCGTTGTTGCGCCGCTCAAAGAATATTCATGCGCTTATTCAGCGCACCACGATAGGCATCGGCAACCGGTATCGACTTTCCGTGAATAAGCAGCACACCATTTTGAATGGTATCGATCTTATCAATTGCCACAACGTACGACCGGTGCACCCGGAAAAACCGCGAAGCAGGCAGTCGTTCTTCTACAGCCTTTAATGTGGAATGAATTGCAAAAAAACGCTGCATCGTGTGAAGCTTCACGTAGTCGCCCATAGCCTCAGCGTACAGAAGATCGTCCAGTTTTAATCGCTTCACCACGTTGGAATCACGGATGAAAATGAACTCGTCTTCCCGAAGGCTGACCTCTTCGCGGTTGCTTTGTAAAATTTCTTTTGCTTTTTCGATGGCCTGGATGAACCGGGCTGGCGTGATGGGCTTCACGATAAAATCAGCCACGTTTAAATCAAAGGCTTCCGCGGCGTAATCTTTTTTTGACGTTGTAAAAATGATCAGGGGTCCATTGCGACCGAGATTACGCGTCAGCTCTAGGCCTGACATACCGGGCATTTCAATGTCCAGCAGCACAACGTCAACCTCCTCTTGTTGCAAGAAGTTGTAAGCATCCATTGCGTTGTCGCACTCGCCAACAACGGAGATTTCAGTGATTTGCGAGGCTAACTGTTTTAAGGTGGTCCTGGCGATTTTATTATCGTCAACAATCAGGCAATTCATGGAACAAAGGTAGCCAAATGAGAAAACGCACCGTTTGGTTCCGTTGTTCTTTTCAAAAAGCACCAGGGCAAGCAGGATGCGGTTGAAAGTTTATTGTGCCAGTCAACGCACAAAGCGTAAGAAAAACAGGGGAAGGTTACAAAACCCACCCTGTTTACGTACACTAGTCATCAAGCCCACGGCCTGTTTTGTGCTGCAACTCGTCGATCTTTTTCGAGGCTTCTGCCTTGGTTAAATCATCGCTGACCTCCTCCCCTGCTTCCTGCGAAAGGGTAGAGAGGTAAGAACGTTGCGCCCCGGTCATCTGCTCATCGCCGGTTGTCCAGTTATCCGGGTCCTTGATGGTATTCGATTGGCTGTCGGTTTGCGGAGCCTTGTTTTTGTTGCTGTTTTCGTTCTGTTGATGTTTACTGCTCATAGTACTCGTGTTTGCCTATTTAATAAACCAAGACCATACCAAAATTGCTAAATCCATTAGCATATTTGACGGCTGCTTTTTTCCTCCCAGCAGCTTCAGCCATAGGAGGATAGCAAAGGTTAGCGAATCTTTCAGAACACCCTTTCCGGATCAGCTTATTGGCAGTATTGGCTGCAAAACTGCTGGTGAATTTTAGAATATCTGCCGTGAACCAGGCGGTGTAACGCTCAGTAGTAACCGTACAAGACGGATGTAGAGAACACAACGGAAGTTGTGGCCGTATTTCTACGGAAAGATTCCGTTGTTTCCCCGGCTGCAGTTGTTGAATTTAGATTAGTTTTAATACCGAAAACCAATATCCATGAACCGCTTTACTCAAGCCACCGACGGCACTGTCCTGTTTCGCATGTCTCCTGATGCGGAATTTTACAAAGAAGAAAAAGGCCATTTTGAAGTCCGTTATGCAAACGATCAATCTGCCTGCTTTTCCACACTTGTTGATGCGTTTCTCTTTTACTTCTTTCTCGATGAAGCCGCCGATCTCTGGGATGCAACGGATAAACCCGTGCTGATCGAAAGCAAAATCCAGTTGTTTTTAAATTAGACCCGAAGAGCGTCCATGAACCAACACCACTCCAGCATTGGCTTGCCTTGCGCCTTTTTGCATTATGATCCGCTACACAACACCCACCTGTTTGACATTACTTGATCAACAAAATCAATAACAGCGTCGGAAAAAATCGTATCAATATTTTTTTAATTGCACCTGTCGGCTTATTTTGTGCACTCATTGATGCAACCGTGACAGGTTTTTTCTTCCATATCAGTTCGACCGTTTTTGTAGCATCCACTGCTACAACCACCACAACAACCACAACCCGCAAGGGTTGTTAAGTACCATATTGCCCCTGGGCGTTGTCGCTACACAAATCCATCCGGAATTTTTTCATCATCTCATTGACCAATTGTTTATCTCATGCAGGTTCTAAAATTTGGCGGCACTTCCGTTGCCAACGCAGCCAACATTAAAAAAGTAAAAGACATTGTATTCGCTAAAAAAGGCGACCGAACCGTCGTGGTTGTCTCTGCCCTCGGCGGCGTTACCGATCTGCTCCTGGAATGCGGCACCTTGGCTGCCCGTGGCGAAAGCTGCTACAAAACGGCGCTGCAAAAGCTGACCGACCGCCACTTGACCACCGTAAAAGAACTGCTCCCGCTGAACAACCAAAGCAGTGTGCTGAGTTTCGTGATGCAGCAGTTCAATGAAGTGGAAGACATCTGCAACGGCATTTTTCTTCTGCAAGATTTTACCGATCGTACAAAAGACCGCATCCTCAGTTACGGCGAACTCATATCATCCCAACTGATCGCTGCCTTCTTCAAAGCCGAAGGGCTGAACAGCCATTGGGTTGACAGCCGCAAAATCATCCGCACCAACTCCGACTATGGTAAAGCCGTTGTTGATTTCGACAAAACAGCGCAGGCCTTTGAAGCATTTTTTGCGCAAGCAGATGAAGCGGTTTTGGTACTCCCCGGTTTTATTGCGGCCGATGAAAAAGGCAACACCACCACACTGGGCAGGGGCGGCTCCGACTACACGGCCGCCATTGCCGGTGCAGCACTGAACGCAGCCGTGGTGGAAATCTGGACCGACGTATCGGGTATGATGACCGCTGATCCACGCCTCGTTGCCAACGCAAAAGCCATCCGGCAGATCTCTTACCACGAGGCGATGGAACTCTCTCATTTCGGCGCCAAAGTCATTTACCCGCCTACCATCCAGCCGTTGATGAACAAGAACATCCCGGTGTGGATCAAAAACACATTTGCACCGGAAGATCCCGGGACCGTCATTCACTCTACCCACCGCAACGGCGACATCATCACTGGCATTTCCAGCATCAACAAACTGGCATTGCTATCACTCGAGGGCAGCGGCATGGTAGGCATTCCCGGCTTCTCCCGCCGCCTGTTTGAAGCACTTGCCGCCAACAGCATCAATGTGATTTTAATTACGCAAGCCTCATCGGAACACTCCATTTGCGTGGGTGTGGATGAAGTGCTTGCCGAAAAAGCCAAAGCCATTATCGACCAAGCTTTCGCCTTTGAAATTGAGCGGGGCAAGGTAAACCCACTGGTAATAGAAACAGGACTTTCCATTGTAGCGCTTGTAGGCGATAAAATGAAAAGCCATCCCGGCATCAGCGGCCGCATGTTCAGTACCCTGGGTAGAAATGGCGTGAACGTGAGGGCCATTGCACAGGGTTCTTCGGAACGAAACATTTCGGCTGTCATTGCCACTGAGGACATCAAAAAAGCCCTCAACGTGTTGCACGAAGAGTTTTTCGAAACGACGTTCAAACAGGTGAATCTCTTTATTGCCGGAACCGGTAATGTGGGCGGAAAACTGCTGGCGCAGATTGCGCAACAGCAAGCCTACCTGCAACAAAACCTCTTACTCCAGGTTCGGGTGGTTGGTCTGGCAAATAGCCGCAAGATGGCGTTCAACGACGACGGTGTGGACCTGCAAAACTGGAAGGAACTGATGGCAGAAGGCGAAGCTTCCGACCTACACCGCTTTATTGAGGTGATGCAGGAAAAAAACCTCCGCAATTCAGTATTTGTGGATATCACCGCTAACGAATCGGTGGCTATGGCGTACGACAAGGTGTTTGAAAAAAGCATCTCCATTGTGGCCTGCAACAAAATTGCCTGCTCGTCATCGTACAGCTATTACCGCAAGCTGAAGGATGCGGCCAGGGATCACAATGTTTCGTTTTTGTTTGAAACCAATGTTGGCGCCAGCCTGCCCATCATCGGCACGTTAAACGACCTGCTGCGCAGTGGCGACCGCATCACCAAAATTGAAGCGGTGCTGAGCGGAACACTCAACTTTGTTTTCAATAACTACAACGGCGAACGAAGCTTTGCCGAAGTGGTTCGGCAGGCACAGGCTGAAGGCTATACCGAACCCGATCCCCGCCTCGACCTGAGTGGCAAAGACGTGATGCGGAAGATCATGATCCTGGCCCGTGAAGCCGGCGAACACCTGGAGATGGACGCTATCACCAATCACACGTTCATGCCCGAAAGTTGTATGCAGGGAAGCGTGGATGTTTTTTATCGTGAGATGGAAAAGCAGGAAGACCATTTCAAAGCGCTCTACGAAGAAGCCGCTGCTGCCGGTAAAAAGCTGAAGTTTGTTGCCTTGTTTGAAGACGGGAAAGCTTCGGTGGGATTGAAACACATTGACCCGGCGCACGACTTTTATCACTTGTACGGCAAAGACAACATCGTTACGTTTTACACCAACCGCTACACCGATCAGCCAATGGTGGTAAAAGGTGCCGGTGCCGGTGCAGAAGTCACCGCTTCCGGTGTGTTTGCCGATATCATCAGAACCTTAAGAGCATAACCTGTCAACGGTAATTAGACAAAACACAAAAGGAATCTCTACTTATTGAGAACACCTTTTTTACTTTCTACTTTTGAATTTTGACTTATAAAATGCAATCGATCAAAATAAAATCGCCGGCTACAGTGGCCAACCTCGTTTGTGGTTTTGATGTGTTAGGCATGTGCCTGCACGAGCCGTTCGACGAGATGGAAATAAAGCTGCTCAACGAACGGAAAGTGATTGTGGAAAGCCTTGACGGATACAACCTGCCCAAGGACCCGGCGCTGAATACCGCAGGTGCCCCGCTGCTGGAGATCTTGAAAAACACAGACGAAGAGATCGGGTTTGAAGTGCTCATTAAAAAGCACATTAAACCGGGAAGCGGACTTGGCTCCAGTGCGGCAAGTGCCTCCGGAGCCGTGGTTGCGGCCAACCACCTGTTGGGCAATCGCTTTTCCAGGGAAGAGATGGTGCAGTTTGCCATGTTTGGTGAAAAAGTTGCGTCCGGTGTAAAACATGCCGACAACGTAGCGCCTGGTATCTACGGTGGCATTACACTGATCCGCTGCATCTTTCCGCTTGATGTGGTTTCCATTCCTTCGCCGCCGCTGTTCATCACCGTAGTGCATCCGCAGATTGAAGTGAAGACCTCCGATGCACGACAGATCCTGCGCAAAGAAGTGTTGCTGAAAGACGCCATCAAGCAATGGGGCAACATTGCCGGTTTGGTAACCGGTTTTATGAAGAACGATTACGACCTCATTGGCCGCTCGCTGGAAGACATCATCATTGAGCCGGTACGCAGCATCCTGATTCCGGGCTTCGACCGGGTGAAACAACAATGCAAGGAAGCCGGCGCCTTGGGCGGTGGCATATCCGGTTCGGGTCCTTCCCTCTTTATGCTTAGCAAGGATGAAAAAACGGCCCGCCTGGTGGAAGGCATCATGAAGGAAACCTACGAACGGTTAGGCCTCGATTTTTACACCTATGTAACAACGCTCAACCTGCAAGGTTGTTCCATCATCAATCAGCACCAACATGAACTACTATAGCACCAACAGCAAATCCATTAAAGCGAGCTTTCGCGAAGCAGCCATCCAGGGGCAGGCACCGGACAAGGGTTTGTATTTTCCGGAAAGCATTCCGCAGTTGCCCAACGGGTTTATTGCCTCGATTGATTCGTTGTCGAAAGAAGAACTTTCCTACCTGGTAATGAAGCCTTATATTGGCGATAGCATCAGCGATACCGATCTGCGAACAATCGTTTCCGAAACGGTCAGCTTTCCTTTTCCGCTGGTACCGATTACCAACACCATTTCCACCATTGAACTGTTTCATGGACCAACGCTTGCCTTCAAAGACGTGGGGGCCCGCTTCATGAGCCGGTGCCTGGGTCATTTTGTAAAAGACAGGAACAAGGAAATCACCGTATTGGTGGCCACTTCTGGCGACACGGGCGGCGCTGTTGCCCATGGGTTTTACAACGTGGAAGGTGTGAAGGTGGTGATTCTTTATCCCTCCGGGAAGGTGAGCCGCACGCAGGAAGTGCAATTGACAACCTTGGGAAACAACATTACAGCCATTGAAGTCGACGGAACGTTTGACGACTGCCAGCAAATGGTGAAGCATGCGTTTATGGACGAAGAACTGAAGAAGGCGCTTTTTCTCACCTCCGCCAACTCTATCAACGTGGCACGCTGGCTGCCGCAGCAGCTGTACTACTTTTTTGCCTACCAGCAATGGCAAAAGGAGGAGGTGCCACCGGTGGTGTGCGTACCAAGCGGCAACTTTGGGAACATCTGTGCCGGACTGCTTGCCTATTGCTCGGGATTGCCGGTAAAGCATTTTATTGCTGCCTGCAATGCAAACGATACGGTGCCGCAATTCTTGCAAAGCGGCAGGTACGAAGCAAAGCCGTCGGTTGCCACGCTTTCCAACGCCATGGATGTGGGTGATCCAAGCAACTTTATTCGCATTATGGAATTGTTCCGGCACGAAGTGCCGGCGTTGAAAAATATCCTCTCGAGCGACAGCATCACCGACGAGGAAACGAAAGCTGCCATCCGCGATGTATTTGAACAATTCCACTATGTTCTTGACCCGCATGGAGCCGTTGGCTACCTTGCCCTGCAGCGCTACCTGCAGGCTAACTTAGGCTCGAAAGGATTCTTTCTAGAAACGGCTCACCCGGTGAAGTTTTATGATGCTATCGAACCGGTGATCGGCCAGCCAATTGATGTACCGGACGCTATCGCCTCGCTGCTGCAAAAGCAAAAAAAGAGCATCAAATTAAAGCCGGAGAATGACGAATTAAAGGCCTTGCTGCTGGAACGATCGCTTCACCCGCAAGCGTAAGACATGCATAGAAATGAGAAAAGCTCACTTAGACAAGTGAGCTTTTTCATTCTAGCTATGGAACAATGAACAAACTAAACGTTTTGTCTTTCCAGGCCATTGCTGCGTCTCCGGGCAACGGTGGTGTCTACTTCTTCAACAAACGACTCTGTTTCTACCAGGCTGGTTCCTTCTTTGGTGGTCACCAGCAAAGTGCCTTGTACGTATTTTTCGTCGTGCTGGCTGGCATCCAGGCCGGCTTCTTCTTCTGCGTTCGTTACACGCAACGGAACAATAAAGTTGATGAACTTGAAGATGATAAAGGAAACCGAGAAGCTATAAACAACCGAAATGGTCATGGCCTTTGCCTGCGTCAGGAAGAAAGAAAAGTTTCCAAGGAACCAACCATCGGCACCGGCTGCATTTACCGCTTTGGTAGCAAAAACACCGGTGAGCAGCATGCCCACCATACCGCCAATCCCGTGGCAGGGAAACACATCCAGGGTATCGTCCAAAACAGAGCGTGACTTGATCTGCACGGCAATGTTAGAGATAACAGCGGCAATAAACCCGATAAAGATGCTCTGCGGAATGGCAACAAAACCAGCGCCGGGGGTGATGGCAACAAGGCCAACCACAGCACCCACGCAGAAGCCAACCACCGATGGTTTTTTCCCGCGAAGTACATCAAAGAACATCCACGACAAACCGGCTGCAGCGGCAGCGGTATTGGTGGTTGAAAAGGCAGACACGGCCAGAGAATTGGCAGCCACCGCCGAACCGGCGTTGAAACCAAACCAGCCAAACCACAGCAAACCTGTACCAATTAACACGTAGGGAATATTGGCGGGGTCATGCGCATGGCCATCGATGTGCGACTTGCGGCGCTTCAAAACAAGAGCACCCGCCAGAGCGGCGCAACCTGCAGAAATGTGCACCACGGTACCACCGGCAAAATCTAGTGCACCCATTTGGGCCAAAAAGCCGTCGGGGTGCCAGCTCCAATGCGCCAGCGGTGCGTACACCAACAAACTAAATAATACGGTGAAAAGGACATAAGCCAGGAAACGCATTCTCTCGGCAATGGCACCAACCACCAGCCCGGGAGTAATAATGGCAAACATCAGCTGAAACATCGAAAACAACGGTTTTGGAATGGTGGAAGCGGCAGCCCAGGGCTCACCCGAAGCCACGCCTTTGTAGAACAGGTGCGTCAAGGGGTTACCGATAACACCCAAACCGGCAATTTTAACGCTGTCGCCAAAACAAAGGCTGTAACCCACTACAATCCACAGTACGCCGACAATTCCTGCCGCCACCACGCTTTTCATCATGGTGGAAAGCACGTTTTTGCGGTGCACCATCCCGCCATAGAAAAAGGCCAGGCCCGGCGTCATTAAAAAAACCAGTGCGGTGGCTACCAGGATCCAGGCGGTGTCAGCAGCACTGTACTTACCGTCGTCGAAATTGGGTAGGGTGGGAATAAACATGGCCGCTACAGCAATTGCTGCCAGGACTAAAAACGGGATAAGGTTTTTCAGTTTGAGTTTGTTCATGTTGGTGAGTTTTAGTGTTACAAGATTTAGAATGAATAAATGGCGGCAATCAGGAAGTTGGCGGCCGATTTCGTAGTGGCGCCGCTGCTCTTGGTGAAGATGGGCTTGTTGGCTGCGTCGAGCCGGAATTCGGGGATCAGGATGAAATTGTTGGCTTTGATTTGGGCAGAAAGCGTGGTGGCCAGAATGCTTCCGTCGCTGGACAAGTCACCGTATTTTAAGCCGTGTTTGTCGCTGAAGTATTCTTCGCGGAGGGTGAAGCCCAGGTGTTCGGAAGGATCGTAGTTGCCGTAGATAGCGGCACCCCACCAGTTTTTGTACCCTTCAAATTTTTCTTTTCCCAAATACTGATTCACACTGGCCACGGTACCGTCAAATGCCAGGTTGAATTTGTTGCTTAATTGGCTGGTCAGCACCAGGTCAACCTGTTTTGATTTGGAGGTATCCAACCCTTGTCCGCCAACATAATTCAGGTACCCTTTAAACAGGTCGCTGGCAGCAAAGCTGTACTGCGCTAAAAGAAATTTTTTGTTGAGTCCGTTATCAGGGACGTATTTGTAATCAGTGGGATTGGCTAGGCCAATCATAAATCCGCTTTTACCGGTGGTAATCTCCGCCTTCACACCGGTGTGAAAAAACGGGCCGTTGGTAAACATGTACGACATGCTGTAGTTGCGGTTGGCGTAGGCATCTACCAGTTCGTAACCCACATGCGTCGCCCAGCTTCCGGCCGTGA
>Ga0366763_1045_pt1 | contig 14357 bp, 10 predicted proteins | sample TotcelHN113001M5_FD_207085 | JGI IMG/M metagenome (GOLD analysis project Ga0366763, IMG submission 207085) | Enriched cells from coal bed in the Powder River Basin, Montana, United States - Total cells N11 rep1 HSBNCT.N11.300.1.M5 ...
ATATCCTTGCGGAATCCAAGCCTTTTCGAATGGATGACCGGATGATAAAACTGATTGGCAAACTGGCGACGGAATCCGGGATCAGTCATCAAATCATAGATAGCGGCGCGGTTCACGATACCTGCATCATCGCACCTCACGCGCCTTCCGGTATGTTGTTTGTCCCAAGCATAGGAGGCAGAAGCCATGTGCCTTTTGAAGATACGGATCCCGATGAACTGGTCAGAGGAGCACAGTTGCTTTTGGATACGGTATTAGCGATTTGAGATGATTGATAAGAGGTAAGGGGGAGGACAAAAATGATCAAGAAATTTTTATGGATTGTTATGATTAGCATTCTTTGTTTTGCTGCTGCTGGGGAAGGCGCAGAGGCTGAGGGAAAGCCGCCTGTATTCATAGTAGACGGGAATGCGGTGGTATTCAATGAATCCACTGGCATTCCATACATTACAAATGAAGGCCGCACGATGATGCCCCTTCGCACCTGCTTGAATTCCATCGGCTGCGATGTGGATTGGAATGAGCAGACAAAGACGGTAATTACCAGCAAAGGGGATAGGGAAGTCGTTATAACGGTTGGAAAAAATGAGATTGTTATTAACCAAAAGGCAATGCCTGTCGATACCGCGGCCATAATAAAAAACGACCGAACCTATCTGCCGCTGCGGACTGTTTTAGAGGCTTACGGTTATAGCGTTGACTGGGATGGCAAGTCGGGAATCGTAACGGCATCGTCTCAGGTCAGAATGGAGTACACACCATTTAACATCAACGGAGGCACGACCGGCATTTTTTCAAGAAAGCAGCTGCCGTTTGATGGGTTTAGCGGTGTCCAGGCTGACGTAACGCTTCCGACGGTTATGCTTGCTGAAAAGGGAGACTGCCCCTATGTATATTTCGGGTTTGATCGGGAAAGCGATGCTGGAAATGTGGAAGGTGGTTTCCAGTTTATTGAGGATCCAAGCCACCCGGGCTACAACAAATGGACAGTGTTCATGCGACAGGGAAACGAATGGCGTTGGGGAGAGAATATCATTCTTGAGCAGGGATCGACACACCATTTAAAATTCTACAGTGTAAAAAGATCCAATCAACAGGTGGATCTGGTCATTGCGCTGGATGGAAGAGAAATCATCCGAAAAGTTTCCGCAGTGAATGATTTCAGCAATGCATCAGTGAAGGCGGTTACTGCAATGGCTATGTCAAAGCCCTTTGACGGGACGAACTGCCTGTCAAGATCTGAGGGCGCTAAAATAACAAATTTAATGGTAATGGAATCTGGTACTGACAAATATCTGGACTTTGGGGACTATAAGCTTTATAGCGAGTGGAAGCCGTCTGTCGGAGCATACGGTATGTGGTTCGGTACAGCGGACTGTATCCCGTCTTATTTGCATTTTGGAACAGATGGCACAGTATCAATCTTTAAATAACAGTGAAAAGAATGGGGGTATAGAATGAGAAGAAAAATTCAGATATTCATGCTGGTACTATTGATTTCCCTAGGAATGCCGGCGGCTTCCTTCGGAGCACCGACAGATAAAAGCGTGGGCATAAGGCTGCCGGGTTTCAGCGTTACAGTCAACGGAGTCAAGGTCGACCATAGCTACAGCAAATACCCATTTATTGTCTATAACAATATCACATATTTCCCGATGACTTATAACGACTGCAGATTTCTGGGTCTGGAGACCAATTGGAAAGGAAATGCAGCAGGCCTCACGATCGATGCGACGGGTATAACGGCTGCCTATCTGCCTTACAAAACGACGTCAAAAAACAACGCCAGCGATCAAGCCTCAATACCTGGATTTCCGATCAAGGTAAACGGGAAAGCAGTTGATAACAGCAAACAACAATATCCGCTGCTCTCCTTCAGAAATATTACCTACTTTCCAATGACGTGGGAATTCGGTGTAAACGAGTTTGGATGGGATTACAGCTTTAACAATAAAGACGGACTTGTGATCGAATCGGACAACATCAAGCTGGAGCAGAAGAAATTATCAGAAAGCAGGCCAAAGAAAGAATCCGGCGGTATTTCAGACAATGTGACTGTAACGGACAAATACGTTTATTACGAAGACAACAAAGGGCGTATCATACAAGCACAATTAGCCGACACTTCCAAAACAAAAATGGTATATCAGCTTCCTGTATGGTCTTACGGCCAAGGGCAATATGTATATTCCGGTCTGTATGTTGAGAAAGATGCGGCATATCTGGCATATCATCAAGGTGGAGCCACTATAGGATCGGATTATTTGCTGAAATTGAATGATGACGGCACCAGTACGGAGCTGCAGAACAGTTATACCCGGATCAAAACCTTTGGTGATAAAAGCTTTGCGTATTGGACAGGCGGAGCACCGGGAGCGGGGAACCTATTCATGAAAACCGGAGACGGTGAATACAAAAGCCTCGGCAGTCCCGATTATCTCTATGGCTGGGCCTGGACTTTAAATCAAAACAGCAGCGTCAGAGGCACTGATGATGTGTATTTGGTAGGGGATTTCCTGTACATACTTGGCTTTGACATGAAATCAGAAAAGGGCGCAACAACAGGGATCTATAAGGTAAACATCAATACCAACGAAACGATTCGAGTCAGTGAGAGAGAAGCCTTGGCGTTCCAAATGGAAGGCGAGTTCCTATATTATCAACAGGAAGGAAACCTATACCGTATATCGATAAAAGATGGAAAGGAAGAGTTGGTGAAGCAGCTGGTAAAGCTTCCGAACTTCATAAGCAATCTATCCGTTCTAAATGGTAAGGCTTACTGGCAGGATGGACTCAACCATAATCTGTATAATGAAAGTGGTGAGAACGTAAACTTTGGAGCCGCCCTTGACGACATGAAAATTATGGGGAGCAGCGGCGAATATCTGGTCTGCACCTTTCAGGAAACTGAACTGTCAAAGTACAGAATCATGATATTTGACAAAGACGGCAATGTTGTATTCAAGACCTCGGATAAAGCATACTGCAGAAATATTCACATAAAGGGTACCCAAATATATTTCTACAACATTACAACCGGAACGGTCTGCATTGGGCAATTTAATTAGCCGAATTTTCATATGATAAGCTAGGCTGTCTCAAAGTGATTGAATAAATCATGGAGTGACAGCCTCTTTTGTTTTTGATTCATATAAGCCAAGGGCAAAGACATTTTCCTGTCTTTGCCCTTGGCTGTTTTCCACATCATGTTAATTTAAGTTATATAAAAACTAAAAAATGACCACGTGGTCATTGACAAATGAAAAACCATATCATACAATGACCATGTGGTCATTATGACTGGAATAAGGAAGCACATATAGCGTTTCCGCACCGGAGGGACATGAGATGGAACCGATTATTAAAATGACAGATGTAGTAAAAGAATACAGAATGGGAGAAATCTCAATCAAAGCCGCGGACGGGATCTCCTTCGAGGTTGGCCAGGGAGAGCTTGTGGTGGTGCTCGGTCCCAGCGGCGCAGGGAAAAGCACCGTGCTGAACATTCTGGGCGGGATGGATCATGCTACTTCCGGACAGGTGCTGGTAAGCGGGAGGGACATTACAAAGTTCAATCGGAATGAGCTGACACTGTACAGAAGAAAGCATATCGGATTTGTCTTTCAGTTCTATAATCTTATGCCAAATCTAACGGCGCTGGAAAATGTAGAAATCGCAGCACAGATCTGTGATGATCCCTTAAATTCATTTTCCGTTCTGGAAAATGTAGGCCTTGGCGAGAGATTAAACAACTTTCCGGCCCAGCTTTCCGGAGGGGAGCAGCAAAGGGTTTCCATCGCCCGGGCAATCGCTAAAAACCCAACGCTGCTGCTGTGCGATGAACCGACAGGAGCGCTGGATTATGTCACCGGTAAATCCATTCTGAAGCTGCTCCGCGATGTGAACCGTGATTATAATAAGACGGTCATGATCATCACGCATAACAGCCCCATTGCACAAATGGCGGATAAGGTGATCAAGATTAAAAACGGCAAGGTTGAGTCGATTGAATTGAATAAGAATCCGATACCGATAGAAAGGATTGAGTGGTAATGTGGATCTTTCTTGTAAAGTTTTTTAGAGATCTGGGTGAGTCAAAGGGACAATTCGTATCGGTACTGGCAGTCGTAATCATAGGGGTAATGTTTTATACCGGTCTATACTCCGCCTTGGAGGATTTTTCGGGGGCAGGGGACAAATATTTTAAAGAATACAGGCTTGGCGACCTATGGTGTTCGGTTTATCGCGCGCCCGAGGGGGTCGTCGAGAGAATCGAGTCAATCTCCGGAGTGAAAATGGCGGCAGGAAGGGTCGTTCAGGATGTCAGAATCTACGTGGAGGACAGGAATGTCATGGTACGACTGATCTCCATGCCTGATCAAAAAAGTGACACAGTCAATGATATCATGCTGACATACGGCAGCTATTTTTCGTCAGAGAAAGCGAATCAATGCATCATATCCGATAAATTTTTCAAGGCAAATCACTTATCCATAGGACAGACCATTGAACCCATTATTAATGGAGAGCGTGTGAAGCTCACGGTAATCGGTGCAGCCAAAAGCCCCGAATATACTTATGAAATAAGGGAAGCGACGGAATTGATCCCTGATCCTCAGAAATTCGGAGTGGTTTATGTAAAAAAGTCATTTTTGCAGTCCGCCCTGGATTATAAAGGATATATCAATGATATCAGCGTACTATTGGATCAGGACGGTGATGTGAAAAAAGTCAAAGAGGAAATGAAACGAGTGCTGGACCAGTACGGTGTGATCAGTACGGTGGAACGAAAGGATCAAACCAGCTTTAATATGTTCAACACGGATGCGAAAGCTCTGGAATCCTTATCAGCAATTTTCCCCATGCTCTTTTTTATCGCATCTGCCGTTATCATTTACATCACAATGACAAGGATGATAGAGAATCAGAGAACCCTTATGGGGGTACTGAAAGCATTTGGATACAACAATTGGCAGATCATGCTTCACTATCAGACATATCCGTTTCTGGTCGGAATCCTTGGAAGCATAACAGGATCGGTGATCGGGGTATTTTTTATCGGGAAAGGCATGCTTGGCATATTCAATATGCTGTACGATATTCCTACCGGGGATACGGCAGTTCACCTTAGACTGGTGTTGCCGGCATCCTTGATGGCCTTGTTTTTCTGCATGCTCGCCGGATATAATGCCTGCAAAAAGGAGCTGAGACTGGTCCCCGCGGAATCCATGAGACCAAAGCCGCCGGCATCCGGGAAAAGGGCGCTTCTGGAAAGCTTCCGCCTGTTTTGGGAGTGCATCAATTTCAGTTGGAAAATTATTTTCCGGAATCTCTTTCGCTACAAGAAACGTTCTGTAATGACTTCCATAGGAATCATTTTTTCCATGGCGCTTCTCCTGGTTGCATTAAGTGTAAGAAGTTCGATGGGCTACCTAATGAGCGTCCAGTATGAAGATATCCAGAAATTTGACATGAAAATCAGCTTTTCAAAAATCATGAGTACCGATGAATTGAATTATATGAAAAGCATCGATCACGTGGTTTCTGTTGAGCCAATATTGGAAACGGGAATGGAGATCAGCAGCGGCTGGCAGAAGAAGGATATCGGGATCATGGCGCTGGAAAATGGATCAAAACTCTATGGAGTATATGACAGGAAGGGAAATCCTGCAATTTTGCCACCCGAAGGAATTTTGCTCCCTGAGCGGCTGATGGCGGCTCTAAGGCTTGATTCCGGGGATCAAGTCTATCTCCGTTCGTATTATCCGGGGAAAAACGAAGAGAAGAATAAGAAGGCGGTAATCGTAAAAGGTGTCACATCACAATTTATCGGTCAAAGCGGAATCTGCAGCATCGACTTTCTCGACTACCTGCTTGGAGAGGGAGTCGTGACAAATGCGGCCCATATCAAACTTGAGGGTCTGCAATTCGAAAAGGAAGTGACAGATCAATTAAAAGGTGTTGTAGCAGTAAGTACAATACAATCGAAAGCAGAGGTAGTCGTCAATACGGAGAAAACTCTGAAATCAATGAACAGCATTATTCTGTTTATGCTTCTGGGAGCCAGCATACTGGCAATTGCTGTAATATACAACATTACGAACATCAATATTTTTGAACGCAGAAGAGAGCTTGCAACCCTGTCTGTATTGGGTTTTACTGAGGGAGAATTGAAAAGTCTTGTTTTCAATGAAAATTACTTTGTCAGTGCTTTTGGGGTTCTGGCGGGAATGCCGTTGGGCAGATTTCTTGCCGAACTTGTGATACAGACCCAGGCAAACGATAATATGCAGCTCCCCACAATATTAAAACCTAGCAGTTATTTGACCGCAGCAATCATGGTGATGCTCTTTACTGCAATGACGAATTTTCTAATCAGGAATAAAATAACGTCGATCAATATGGTGGAATCCTTGAAAAGTGCCGAATAAGGAGGGCAATCGGATGAGAATGATAATACGTTTAAAAGAAAAAATGATGAAGAGCAGGAATAAAAAGATAATTTGGGGCCTCGGGATACTCATTGTGCTGGTTGCTTCTTTCGTCTGGTCCCTGTACTATCAAGGAACGGAAGCCGATACGGCAAAAGCGGAGCGGGGAGATATCAACAAATATGTTGAGGAAATCGGTGAAGTAACGTGCAAAGATGCAACGACCGTTTATCTGGAAGGAAACGGTCTGATTCAGAATATTTATGTTGAAGAAGAACAGGAAGTCAAAAAGGGCGATCTGCTTATGAGCATGGATCAAGCACAGCATAATATTGCGCTTCAAAACGCGGAGGAAACACTTCACGGGGCTATGGCTCAGTATAATGCAGGCGAGGAAATCTATCGAACTGCGCTGATGGACTACAAAAACACGAAATTTTTGGCTATGGAAGGAGCGGTAAGTCAATGGGAACTGACGCAAAAGGAGGCTGCCCTGAAGAGTGCGCAAGCTGTTCAATCGGGCTATCAGGCTGAATTGGAGCAGGCGGAGCTCAACCTACAAAACAGTTCTCTTGCTTACAGCAAGCAGGAGATATTATCTCCTATCGACGGATCAATCCTTGAGAAAAACGTGGAGATGAATGAGCTCGGTGTACCGGGAACGGCAGCATTTGTTATTGGAAACAGCGAGAATATCGAGATCGAATCCAAAATTCTGGCAGATGATATTACCAATGTAAAAGTCGGTGACAAAGCAGAAATCATCACCAGAACAGAGGATGAGCTAGTATTTGAGGGAATCGTAACAAAAATTGCACCGACTGCAACAGCTGAAGTTTCTTCTTTGGGAGTAAAGCAAAAAAAGGTAACCGTCACAATCAAGCCACTGGATTCCGCATTTTCTTTGAAAGTGGGTTCCGAGGTGGATTTGAAAGTGATCACAGAAACGAAAAAGAACGTGATCTGCGTGCCTGCCGGCGCCGTATTTGATTATCAGGGGAAACGTTGTGTTTTTACAGTAGAATCCGGAAAAGCTTTGATCAGAACGGTAGAAAGTGGAATCCGGAATGGATCCACCGTTGAAATTATAAAGGGGATAAAGGAAGGAGAGATCGTTCTGTCGGCTCCCGACAACAGCATCGAAGAAGGCCTGCGGATCAAGATCAAATCCACATAGGTATAAATATAATTGCAGGAAGAGGAAAGGATGGTATAATTACTTTGACAATCGATCGTTTTCGATGAGGATAAAAGCTGGAAAGGAAGTAGGAAGAAGATGTATGAGACCTTTGAGAAGTTGCCCGTAAGCAAGAAAGAGCAGATTTTACAGGTTTGCATTGAAGAGTTTGCTCAAAATGGTTATAAGAATGCTTCAACCAACACAATCGTAAAACGGTTAGGCATCTCAAAAGGCGTATTGTTTCTTTATTTCAAGAATAAAAGGAATCTCTACCTTTATCTTGTTGAATATCTTACAATTATACTGGTTGATGATTTTTTCAAACAGTTTCCCCCGCAGGGGCCAGGGATCTCCATCGATGTTTTTGATAATCTGGGTGAATATTACAAGGTAATGATCCAGGAGAAACCGGATTATTTCCTGTTCATGCTGGGAGCATTTATGAATCCTCCGGAAGACTTGAAATCGGATGTTGAAGAAATGCATAACAACGCGCATGATACCATATTGAACAATCTGAATTCAGAAGGTTTCAGGAAGGGTGTTGATCTGCCGATGCTGGTCAATCTGCTTCATTTAGTATCTTTCTTTGTCGGGCAGATGATCTTAAAGGAATACAAAGGTGGGAATGATTGGGTGGAAGATATCAAAGAACATATTGAACACTATGCGGACATATACACGAAATATGTTGATATTATAAAGTACGGCGTCTATGAAAGATAGTTTATTTTGTTTTAAAAAACAGATAACAGTGTATAAAATAACAGGAACAAGAATAATTACAGAAAGAAGAAAGGACCTGCATTATGATTTGGAAAGAAGAGTACAAAATTGGAGTTCCTCTGATCGACGAGCAGCATGAGGAGCTTTTTTCCCGTGTTACCGTCTTTGTTGAAACCATCCGTTCTGATCGAGAGTGGGAGGAAAAGGTGAGTAAGGTCAATGATACACTGGAATTTATGAAGGATTATGTTATTACACATTTCCAGGATGAGGAAGCCTATCAGAAGGAAATCGGCTATCCGGAAGCGGAACAGCATAAAAAAATACATCAGGATATGGAATCTTATATCGAAATGATCAAAGGGCAGAACGAAATCAATGGATGCAAGGAAATCGTCATGCAGCAGTTTGCAGGGAGAATCGTGACATGGCTTGTCAACCATGTGGTCGGAGAAGATCAAAAGGTTGCAGAATTTGCAAAGAATAGGTAAGTCTATAAATTCTTTTTCATATGAGCAAGGGCAAAGACCATTTTTTCGGTCTTTGCCCTTACTGTTATCGTCAGGAATCGGCCGGGCTGAACCCTTGACTTTTTAAGGGTTTCATAGTATTGTAATTGATATGAAATTGTCGAAATTTGGTTCTTGGACAGTGGCTGTATGGAAGACATCGGGTCCACCAAAATGGGATTAAAGTTTAATGAGATTTAGCCGATTTTATATATAGCAGCAGACGGAAAAACTGCAATCTATGGCAACGGAGTGTGATTCATGCGGAAGCAGCAGCAGAAACAGATATTGGACATTATCGCGACACTATATGAGGCAAATGCTGAAATCAAGCGTTTGTTTGGGCTCGGAGAACTCTCTGCAGTCCTGCAACTCCTGGGAGACTGTCAGGAGGGAGCTGTTCAAATTGGGGAATTTATCGAGATTCTTGAAGGAGAGGGAACGAAGACCGTGGTCCTGCTGGAAGAATACCATGAGAGTCTGTACAACTCCAGTGAGAGGATTGAAACGATCGAGGCAGGCTTTGTAAAACGCCTGCAAAAGCAGCTTTTTCGGATTGAAAACAGCGTCAGAAGCGAACTCAGCCCTGATAGGATTGAGGTCGCATTTTTTCCTTATAAAGCGAGTATGTGGGATTCCCTCGAATCAATCTGGCTCGCGGCAAAGGAAGATCCAAAGTGTGATGCGTATGTCGTTCCGATCCCGTATTTTGATCTTCTGCAAAATGGAGAGCTCGGCCGGATGCATTACGAGGGAAGCCTGTATCCCGAGGATATTCCTATTGTAGACTGGCGGACCTATAACCTTGAAGAACGTCGGCCCGACGTCATATTCATCCATAACCCATATGATGAAGGCAACCTTGTTGCGAGCGTTCACCCCGACTATTACAGCAGCAGGCTGAAAGGCTTTACCGAACTGCTGTGCTATGTTCCCTACTTCGTATCTCATGGTGATGTTGCAGCGCCTTTTGTGCTTTGCTCCGGTGTATTGAATGCCGACAGGGTTTTTTTGCAGTCGGAAAAGGTGCGCGATACCTATCTCCGAGTATTCAAAGAATTTGAGAAGAAAAATCATTGTTCCGGCCGTTTCGGAAAGGCCGAAACAAAGTTTGTCTCACTGGGTTCGCCGAAATTTGATCGCGTTTTAAATACCAAACGCGAGGCTTGCAGCTTGCCCGGGGATTGGGGAAAATTAACAGGGAACAAGAAAGTTGTTTTTTATAATACGAGCATCGGCGCGATTTTACAGGGTGGTGAGCAATACCTGAAAAAGCTGCATTCTGTTCTTGATACCTTTCACAGCCGTAATGATGTGGCGCTCTGGTGGCGTCCGCACCCTCTCAGCGCCGAAACCTATCAGTCGATGCGTCCACATTTGCTTGCCGAGTATGAGCAGATCGTTGCAGATTACAGACGCGGCGGGTGGGGCATCTATGACGACACACCTGATTTGAACAGGGCGTTGGCAATGTCTGACGCATTGATTGGCGATGTCTCATCAATTATGTCTATGTACAACATTACTGGAAAACCGGCGATGTTGATGGACGCTACGTTGGTAGATGGGCCGGACAACGAGGTTCGAGAGGAATTTCTTCACTCGGATATTATTAACTTTATGGCCACGCCGCATGGAGATGCGGAGTGGGGATTCTCGATGAGCTGCAATGCTTTGTATAAAATTTCGGTTGAGAACGCAACCGCTGAGTATATCGCATCCGTTCCCGATGAAAATAATACAGAGGGATTATATCGCGCCCCGATTAGAATGGGAAATAAATTATTACTTGTTCCAAGCGCTGCACATGATTGGGCATTCTATGATGTTTCCAGCGGTGAGTGGACAAAAATGGCAGTCCCTGACGATTGCCTGCCTGCTGAGGATAGAAACGGCGTGCCCGGCAGTGTGTTTGGCAATGTATTGTACTGCGTCGGGTACCTGTTGATTCTGCCCGGAGACAGGGGTGTGTTTGCAAAATATGATATGGAAAGCGGCGAAATCACATATTACTCAGAATGGTTTAAGCAGTTTCTGCCGTGTATTACAAACATAGCTCGCGGTTTGTTTGCCGGACTGTGCGGCATTGACGGAAAGCTGTTTTTGTCTTCTCCGCAGTGCAATGTGGTCACGGAATTAGAACCGGATCATATGACATTCAAATATTATAGAGTTGGTGCGGCAGCGAACCAATACTGCGGTATTACTTATATTGATGATACCTTTTGGCTGATTAAGTTTCGCGCGAACGGTCAGGAACCGTGGGAAGACGGTTTAGTGGAATGGCATCCCAAGTCGTGCAAAAGCGTTGAACATAACAATTTGCCCATTGTGCAGGACAAGCAATACAAGGGGAGAGGAATCACGTCGCTGATCCCTGTGGGAACATCGCTGTATTTACTCCCCTATCAATCAATGGACATCATCAAATATGATACGGTTGCAAATCAAGGCGAAATTGTAAAACTAACCCCCGAATACAATTACTTTGAACGAAAATCAGAGTTGTATGCATGGGCAAAAAATATCGCGTTTGCCTGGGTTACAATAAATAACGTTATTCCTTATCCTTGGACAAAGACCATTTTTGATAAAAGTACGATAATCGCACAGATGCCATATGACTACAGCTTAATGAAGTTGGATCTGATGACAGGCGAGTATACGACGCAGAAATGGAAAGTAACCGGGGCGGAAGAGCGGCTGGCAAGAAAGCAAGTTCCTCTCGGCAAGGAACGTAGGGATACGGCGTTATATGGTTTGGATAATTTTCTCGACGATCTTGTTTCCGGTGTCTTACCTGCCGTTGATTGTGAGCGATTGCAGTATTACCGCGGATTGGAAACCAATGCGGATGGAACCAGCGGAAATGAAATATACGAAAATGTCAGAGAATGTGTGGTGGAAAATTAGTATGCAGGGAAAAGTCAGCATGGTTATGCCGTGCTATAACAAAGTTGAATATATCGCGGACATGTTTGATTCGATCCTCGCGCAGGATTGGGATAACATGGAATTGATTCTCGTCAATGACGGCTCAACCGATGGGACACGCGATGTTATCGTGGCGTATGAACCGAAGTTCAGACAACGTGGGTATGATGTGCTCCTCATAGACCAAGCAAATGCCGGTGTGTGCGCGGCAGCTAAAACGGGGCTTGAACGTATAACCGGTGATTATGTTTGTATGATTGATGCGGACGATGAACTTGCCTCGAACTATGTAAGTACAATGGCGGATTGGTTGGACAGCCATCGTGAAGATGACTTTACGGCGTGTGGATATCAAACCTACACAATACGAGATGGCAATAAAAATATTAACCCATATCATTCTCAACCGCTCAGTGAACGAAGAAACGACCGCATGAATCTACGATATTTTTTATTGGCTAATATTTGTATGAGTGTGTGGGTTTACATGGTAAGGGTTTCTTATTTGCGGAAATGCAGACTTGTTGAGAATTTTTATACAGAGACAAGAGGCAGTCACGAGCCCGGTTATATCATTCCCATTCTTTCGGGCGGCGGAAAAGCTAAGTTCATTGATTTGCCGCTGTATCAATTCAACATATTGGAAGAGAGTCATTCAAAGACGAAGCAATACAGTAAATTTGTAGGGCACTGGAACGAATATGAGCGCCTGGTAAATATTGCACTGGAACCTCTGCCGCCTGCGGAAAAAAAGCAATTGCATCGATGTTTTATGCTCACGAAATATCGCCGCCAAATAGCGGAATACAGCGGCGATTCCTCGGAATTGTTTGACAACGTCGTCTCGGAAGCAACCCGGTATCTAAACGATTCAGACTTCACAAAGCTTTCCGTTGACGCAGCCACTGTTCGTGTCGGCTATGCTGAAATATTTAATAAAGCCAGAGCACTGCTGCTCCGCAGAGTAGTAGGCTATGGTGCAAAAGGAAAAGCGTCGGAACAGTTTGTTCCTGGGATAATGGGGACTCGATATGAGCCGACCGAGTTGTGGGATGCAAACACGGCCGATGATGAAACGCATATTTTCGGACTTCCGCTTTATAAGCAGGATTTTGATTGTTTGACAAACACAGATTTGGTTCTTGTGTTTGTCAAAAAACCAGAAATTGTTGACGAGATACGAACAAGCTTATTACAGTGCAAAGAACCTGTCACAGCGCTGTTTTCAGATGAACTCAGGTTCATTGTGAAATATTATGAGGAGCGTTAGTATATGCAGACAAAAGTAAGTATGGTTGTGCCCTGCTATAATAAGGCTGACTATATTGATGAGTTTATTCAGTCGGTGTACAACCAAGAATATGACAATATCGAATTGATCTTCGTCAATGACGGTTCAACTGATGGAACAAAAGAAAAGCTTGATTTGTGGGTTTCGAAACTAGTCAAGCGTGGTTTCGATGTCGTTATGATAAGTCAAGCAAACAAAGGCGTAGGCACAGCCGTACATTCTGGACTAAAGCAAATGACAGGAGAGTACATTTGTATGCCTGACTGTGATGATGTACTTCATTCGGATTACGTGTCAAGAATGTCGAGCGTACTTGACAATAACCAATTTGTTCAGTGGGTACAATGCAATACACAAAGTGATGATAAATTTGTTATTTTTTACAAGTACAACTTAATAGAATCATACTTATTACATTCCTTCTTTTGGACCGTTTGGAGTAAAATGATACGCCGAAGCTATTTTGATGATTGTAAAATATTAGAGAATTTCATAGATAGTCGTACCACACAAGAATGTCAAATATCCTTGCCATTGGTTTTGGGCGGTGAAATACCTTACATCATAGAAGAAAATCTATATGATTATCGCATTATAGGTGCTTCTATCATGGGGCAAGTCAAAAGTGAAAAGCTAAAAATCTATAAGCACTGGGAAGATATGAAGAATCTCAATATCAAAGTTCTTAAGATTCACGGAGCATGTAGTAAAAGAAATATTAAACTGTGTGAAATAATGAAGAAAAAGCTCAATTGGAATGGATTAAGAGATAGTGCTAGTTATGATGACTTGCTCGAGACTATTTGTGCATCGGATCTGATAAACAGTGAACAAATAACAATACTTAAAAAATATAAGAATACTATGTCTGCTGAACATATATTTTTAGCCTTTAAATATATGCTCATTGGTGTAGAACCGGCGAATGATTTGGAATCGCGCTTGAAAGAAAGTCGCAGGCTGATTTGCTGTGCAGTTATGAGCGAAACTGCTAGAGATTTTTTAGACGTAGTGCTTGATGCAGGCATACGACCGGATGTATTTTGGGATCAATCTGCCATTGAAAACAGCACGATCTCCGGTATGCCAGTTTGTAAACCAGATTATAATTCTGTTACGGAAGATGATACGGTCATTATTTTTGCAAAAAAAGTCAACGTAATTAATGAGATCAAGTCTCTTTGCAATACAAAAAGGGTCTTTGGATACAACGACGTTGTACAATATTTAAGTTATGTGGTAGGAAGAAATTAGTTGTAAAAATTATTTACGGAGGAATATCTTAT
>Ga0366763_1047_pt1 | contig 14065 bp, 10 predicted proteins | sample TotcelHN113001M5_FD_207085 | JGI IMG/M metagenome (GOLD analysis project Ga0366763, IMG submission 207085) | Enriched cells from coal bed in the Powder River Basin, Montana, United States - Total cells N11 rep1 HSBNCT.N11.300.1.M5 ...
CCTGGCTGTTAAATGACCGTACAACGACGGCGTTTCAACCAACGATCCAATGCGTTTTAAAATACCGGTGCGGTTGGCATGCAGGTGCTGGCCAAAAATCTCGATGTCTCCTTTTTGGTTGTTGAGCAAACCAAGCAACAGGCTAAGGGTGGTTGTTTTCCCCGAACCGTTTGGTCCAAGAAAGCCATAGATGCTTCCTTTCTCTACCTGCAGGTTGATGTCAAACAGGGTTTGTATGCCTTTTGAATAATTGTAAGAGAGGTTGGTTGTTTTGATGATTGAATTCTTTGCCATGTGTTGATTGTTTGTAAGATGCTTTCCATTCTGTTTATTGCCCGATACGGTCCTGTTCTTCACCGGCACTTCCTTCTGTTCTTTTTACAGGTGCAATCTTTTTTCCTTTGCTGAACCGGTAGGTAAAGCCCAACGACACAACCCTGGAGTCTGCAACCTGCTGGAAATTAAAATCTACATTGCCATACCTGCTTTCTGAATTGAACTTTAGGTTGTAAAAAATATCACGGATCGTTAAGCGAATCATTCCCTGGCCTTTCAGTACCTGTTGGCTTAATCCGGCACCGACGAAACCCATGGGTTTCAACCGCATGATGCCATCTAACCGGCCACTGGCAAACCGGCCGTTGACTTCACCGGCCAGGGTTTTCGAAAGTTTAAACTGCTGCGTGGCGACAACAGAAAAGCTTGCCTGCGAAAACTCGATGGGGACTCCACTGGCAACGCCTTTATACCGGTTGTGAAAAGCATTAAAGTCGATGTTGCTCGTCCACCATTTGGTAACCGGGGTATTGGCGTTAATGGCAATTCCGGCCTGGTGAAGTGAAGCGATATTGGCAGGTGCTTTATACGCCTCCTCACCTTTTTGCTCAATCACATCATCAATAATATCGGTTGTCGCTGAATAATTGATGGTGGTGGTGATCCGGTTGCGCCAGGTGTGCGACAACTCAACATTATTGCTCAGGGACGGTTTCAGCGCCGGGTTACCCGATGTATAGGTGTACCTGTCAACAAACCTGAGAAATGGATTCAGGCTTCCGTAGTTTGGCCGGCGTATCCTTCTGCCAAAACTGGCACCAAAATTATTTTTCTCGTTTGCTTTGTATTGAAAATAAGCGGTTGGAAAAAGCTGCGTATAGTGCCGGTCGAACGTTTCGCCGGTCGTAAGTTGCGTGCCTTTTGCATTGGTGTTTTCTAACCGGAGTCCTAACTGCGCACTCCATTTTTTGGAGAAGGTGGTGCTAAGGTTGGCATACGCCGCATTGATGTTTTCTTCATACACAAAATGATTGCTGCGGTTAAAGTCGTGCACGATGTTTCCAAATTGAATACTGTCGTACACGGCGTCATTATCTGTTCTCACAATGCTACTCTTAACGCCAGCTTCAAACCGGGCTCCTTTTTTCAACGGATGCAGGTAATCAACTCTGCCGCTGTACACGTTGATGTCCTGCGGCAAATTTCCCACCAGGGTATCTGCTTTTCTGAAAGCGTTGCCAAATTCATTGGTGAAGGAGTTCACCATAAACTGGTCTGTTTTTGTGTTGTAAGTCAGGACATCAATATCGGAGGTCAGTTCTCTTCCTTTTAAAAGCTGTGTCCGGAAGTTCAGGTTAGCGCTGAGATTTTTCCAGTCCATAGTGTTATCAACGGTTGCCCTGGTGGCACTCAGGAGATCTTTCGAAGAGTTGGAAATGTAGGTGATGTTTCTGTTTGCTTGCGACATATCACTGGACGTTCCATTGAATACAACGCCGATTGTTGTTTTTTTTGTAGCGAAGAAGTCGGCACCAACTTTTGCGTTGTAGGAATTGCCTTCGTTGTTCAGGTCTGCACGCTGGTCAAAATAGTTTTTAAGTGCAGCCGAAGATGGATCGTATATATTCCTTTGGATGGTGAGTACGCTGAAGGCTTTGCGGTAGTTATGATTTACGTTGGTAAACAGGTTTACTTTGCTGTTACGGTAGTTAAAGTTAAATGCCTCGGCCGTTTTGGGATACCTTCCCTGCGAGTAGGTTACGGTAGCAGAGCCATTGTAACCCGCCGTGATGATTTTTTTTGTTTTGATATTGATGATGCCGGACGTTCCTGCCGCATCGTAACGGGCAGGCGGATTCGTCATGATTTCAATCTGGTCCAGCTGCGCCGATGTCATGTTGCGCAACAGGTTGGCCAGGTCTGCACCACTCAACTGTGTTGGCCGGTCATCCACCATTACCACGACACCTTGTTTGCCTTTCAAACTTATATTACCATCGTTGTCAACAGATACACCGGGCGACTTTTCCAACACTTCCAAAGCGGTGGTGCCGATGTTGGTGATGGAAGCATCTACATTCACAACCGTCCGGTCTATCTTTTGCTCGATCAGCGAACGTTTAGCCGTAACAGTAACATCGGTCATGGATTTTGCTAATGGAACAAGACCGATCACAGGAAGTTGAACAGCCCGTTGCTTCGGGTCAATTGCTAACAATTTTGAATAGCTTTTTTGATGGCCTACGGCTGTTACAGCCACCAGGTACTTTCCGTCAGCAATATTTTCAAATGCGTAACTGCCTTCTTTGTTCACAAGGGCAAGCTTAACAGTGGCTGAGTCTTTGGCCCGCAGCAAGCTGGCCGTTGCCCCTTCGGCCGGCTTTTCGTTTTGTACCACACGTCCCGAAATCTTTCCCGTCGTTTGCGCAGTAGCAGTACCGAGCAGGAAGAAAAAAGAAGCGGTTAAGAACAGGAACTTCATAAATCAAGTTTTACAGGTGAGTGTTTTTGTTTGTGTTCAGGCAAGCGGCGTCCGTTCGCTCCTTTTTTAGGAAACGTCAGCCTTGTTGGTATGGGAGAATGTTACTCGGTTGTGTTTTTGATGGTTGCTTTCAGCAATTGATGTGCGGGTAGCGAAATGCGGGACAAGGAATCCGTCACAATGGAGAGTTGCCCTATCCGGCTTTCGATCGATTGAACGGAAGAGTTGGAGAGCCGCAGGTCAAGCTGGTTTACCTGTGTATTTTCATCAAACACCACCAGCGAACTGTCAACCGCCTGAATGCTCAGGTGCCCGAGCTGGAAAGCTCCCTTCAGGCCGGGAAAAACGGCGCTGGACTTTTGCAGGTAGATTGACGGGTTGTTCTGGGCCGTTTTGTTTCCGGGTGCAAACGTCAGCGACGAGTTGAAGGCCGACAAGGTGACGTTGGCCGGCACGTAAAGCGTTACCGGACGCTGAAAGCCTTCTTGATTCGTGTTGCCCGAAATCTGCAGCGTATCGCCGGACCGGACGTAGGTGATGTCGTCTTTTTTCTCTTTTTCCGCCTTTGCCACGTCGCCAAATTGCACCGTTGCAATGGGTACATTGCGCACCGATACAAACAGGATGTTGGGAAATGATTGCAGCGCTTCTGCTGCCTGGTCGTCGGCCGAATTGTAGAGGGTGAAGTCGTTGGCCTTGTATTTTGCGTACAGGGTGAGGTGAATGGCCGTAATGAACAGCAGCATGGCAAGGAAACCGCCCACTAAAATTTTGTTGCTCTTTTTCATAACAAAGCAGGTAAAAGGTTAACTGAAATTTTGTTTCTTGAATGTTTCGTACCGGGTGGTCAGTTCGTCCATGTTCATGCCCAGCATAAACATGTTCCGGAAAATGTTTGGCAGTTCTTTTTCGATGAACTCCGTTTTGCGGTATTGCATGGCGTTTTTGATGGCATCGTTGCCCACGAAATAGCCAATGCCCCGTTGGTTGTAAATAATGTTTTGTCCCTGCAAAAATTCGTAGGTACGCATCACCGTGTTGGGGTTGACCTCCACCTGCACGGCCAGCTCCCGTACGGCCGGGATGCGCTCACCTGCTTTCCACTGCTGCAGCAAAATGCGTTCGCAGATGTAGTCGGCAATTTGCAGGTATATGGCAATTGATTCTCTGAATTGCATAATTCGTTTTTTTAAAGCCTATACTTGTTTTTCCTTTAGCCGGTAGTACGTTACGATCCACAGAAAGGGAGCGATGCCGTACAGCACCAGAAAGCGAAGCACCTGTCCGATCCATGCCGGCAACTGCACCAGGTGGTCGTTCACACCGTCCACGTAAACGCGGTAGGTGGTGAAAAACCCACGGCTGTAATCCCCATCCGGCAGCAGTTTTGCGTTGAGAACATACATCAAACAAAACAGGATAAAACCGACAACAAAACCGCAGATGATGGTTTTAATGAAATTGAACTTTTCAAAGTAGACAGAACCCAGCAGAAAAGCCGCCTGTGCGCTGAAGAAGAAGCACAGGAAGTTTAGCATCGTGTCCTTGTTGAAAGGAACATTTACGATGTCGAAAACGTTGACCACGGTTGGCTTTCCGCCTGTTGCCGGAGGTGCCGTAAAGGCTTTGGCAAGGCCAACGAGCAACACATCCACCAGGTAAAACAAGGCTGTAAATACAACAAAAAACAGGAGCACCGAATACAGCAGGCTGCACAACAATTTTTCGAAAGCGGACGCCGGCACCAGCAGGAAGTTGATGCCTTTTGGCCGCGACCCAAGGTCGCTGAAGTACTGGCTGGCGTAAAACGTACCGGTTGCAAACAGCGCAAAAAAGTAGGTGATGGTTTGCACTTCCCGTCCCATGGGATTGCTGTCAAACCCGGTGAGAATGGTAAACACAAACCAGGTGATCAACAACCCAATGAATGCAAGGATTGACAAGCCGTAGCGCTTTTTGTTGTCGGCCCAGTGCTTGGCAACCAACAGGGCAAATCGATTGAAATGAAAAAATTGATTCATAAAGTTGGTTTACGCTTGAAACAGGTTGGTGATCCGTTCGGGATTTGTAACAATGGCTTTATACAGCAGCTCCAAGTCAATCTTGCTTTATTCACCTTCGGTGTTGGCGCTGACAATCACATGGCCTCTCAGCAGGGATTCGCTGTAGAGGGCCGTGGTCACATCGTCCGCATCAACCGCAAAGCGGAAGGCCAGTTTGCGGGTAATTTCTTCAATGTTTTCATCAAACAGGATCTTTCCATCATCGATCACGGTAATACGGTCGATCAGGTTTTCCAGATCCTTCACCTGGTGTGTGCTGACGATGATGCACCGTTCATCGTCCAGCGCTTCGGCCAGGATGCGGCGAAACTGGCTTTTGCTCAGGATGTCCAATCCATTGGTGGGTTCGTCCATCAGCAAAACCCTGGCGTTGGTGGCGAGGGCGAAGGAGATCAGCACTTTCTTTTTCTGGCCGTAGCTCATGTTTTGCAGCGTGCTGTCGGCCGGGATGTCGAAAATGGAAATGTAGTTCCGGAAGCTCTCGGCGTTGAACCGGGGGTAAAACGGCACATAGTGCTTAATAAAATCGGGCACGGATATGTCGGGCAGGTAAAACTCCTCGGGCACCATAAACACATCCTGCAGGAAAACCGGGAGTCGATCGAAAGGGGTGAAGCCATTGACGGTAATGCTGCCTTTGTGTGGGCGGAGCAGCCCGGCAATATTGCGCAGGAGGCTTGATTTGCCGGTGCCGTTTTTTCCCAGCAGCCCATACACGTGGCCCGGTTGAAATTCCAGGTTCAGCTGGTGAAAAACCGGCTTTTTCTTGTACGCGAACGACAGATTTTGGATGCAGATCATGTGAACTGTTTTAGTGTACTACTTAAATAGTACACTACGAAGATATACAGCTTTTCAGGATTGCCAAATCTTTTTTGGTTTTTGCTTTTTAGAGGCAGGCTTGATTAGGAAGGTTATTAATTATTGTAGGAATAATGATGGCTCAGAGCCTGTGTGCAGATCTTCCATACAAAAACGGTTCACATTAGTGAACCGTTTTAATTTGTTAAAAAGCGGAGCCGCCGTATCGATAGGAACCGGCAATGCAATGTTTCAATTACGATTTTAAGAGCCTGTGACAAACCCAACTTTTCTTAATCGTCATTTGAAATTTTCAACTGTTGTAAATATTTGGCAAAGCATAAAATGTTTGAAATATACCAGTACTAACAGCCATACTACAATAAGAAAAGCTCCCGGACAGGAGCTTAAACTTCTGCAAAGATTGCATTCAATAAAAATCAGTGGTGTTGTTGATCTACTGATTAGCAACAGATTTTTACCGGTCCCGTGCAACAGCCATGTTTTTTGTTTCCACCGTGTTTTTTATCCAGGTTTCGGCAATGTACTTTCCCACGTCTTTTCCCATTTGCAAGCCCACTTCATTATCGGTGCGGAAGTGGATGCCGGCATAAAACCGGGAGTCGGAACAGTCCTGCGCCAGTTGTTGAAATTCCTTCGCATCGGTCGGGAAAAAATACTGCAGCACTGCGCTTGACCCGCCTGCACCGGCAGCATGGCCCGACGGGTAACCGGGAAACGGCGGTGTTGTAATCAGTGGTTTGTAGGTGGTGTCGTACTGGTTTGGCCGGATGCCCCAGTAGGCGTATTTCGCGTCCATGATGGCAATGGCAATGTCGTGGTAAGCCGAGGTAAGTACGGCATAAATACGGGCAGCGGCCGGCGCATCATCCTGCAGGTGGTATTCGAACATTTTCTTGCCGGCCAGTTCTGTCCAGGTTTCGCCGGTGCTGGCCCAATAAAAAGCCAGTGCTTTTGATTTAAACGTTTGCCTGAACGACTTCAGCTCTTTCATGTCCGCTTCAAAATCCGGCGGGGCGGGTGGCCTGAACTGATCGGCAGCACGCAGCACCAATGGTTGGTAGGAGACCATCGTGATGCCCATTGGGTAAGTGCCGGTCCACTTCTTCGGGTCTTTGTTCATTTTTCCATCCCACACGGTGGCCGAGCCGTCATTCTTTGCCTTTTCCACAACGTCCTGCCCAACCTGCTCACCCAACTTCCAGCCGGCTTCCGCATCGCTGGGAAACTGAACGCCTGCGTTGATGCGTGATTGTGCAGCGGCATGGGCCATGGCTAGAATCGAATCTTTCTTTTCAGGGAAGAAATAGGCAAGCACAGTAGCGGCAGCCGCCGCGGTGACTGTGTGTTCACAGGGATAGGAATAAGTCAGCGGCGTCTTTACAACAGGCTTCAGCGAAGGATCTGCAACAGCGGGACGGCTCCGTTTGTATTTCAGCTTTTCCTTCCAGGCCAATACAGTTGCATCATAAATGGCTGTGTTCATCCATGATCCTGGCATGCGCAGTTGAACCGCCTGCTTTTGTGCCGTTAAACCGGGCAAAATCTGGTTCCAACGGTAAGATGGCGCACCGGCGTCCCAATACTTAATCTGGGCCAGGTCTTGTTCATCAAGGTGGCTCATTGCCTGCCTGATGGTTTTCAGTTCCGCTTTTGCCTGCGCCGCCGTGGGTGGTGCAACAAGAACGAGTTGCTGGAAATTGTGCGGGAACCATGTTTTCCAGGTTGCGGCTTCGTAAGTGACCAACAGGGGCTTTGGCCCTGTTTGCGCGGTGGCGCCAAAGATGATGGTGAAAAGAAGCGTTACGAAAAAAATAATTGCTTTTGACATGATGGTTGGTTTTGACGTTTGAGTGGAAAATTGTTATGGATCGTTTGCCGCAGTTGCCTTACGCGATACAAGAATACCCGATAAAAAGAGGTGGAATCGGGGCTGTCAATGAACAGCAGATCCGTGTAAACAAACAACGCCACAAAGGCAATGACCCCACCGGAAAGGGTGAAGAAAAGGACGGATCCTGCTTTCCAACGCATGGCAATGGCCACCTGTCAATGGGCAAATTCCTGTTGTTGGTTTACGCGAAGGGCACTTCTATAGACGGCAGGGGAGATGGGCGAAGTTTTGCCGATATTTAGCCAAGCAACATGAAAATAGCAATCGACCGGTCAAAGATGATTTTTTACGTATGGGTAGGAACGGCTTATGCGGTCCTTTGGCTGTTGGGCCACCTCACAACGTTTCCCGGCACCTTGCTGCAGTCGATTAGCAACAACATCTGGCGCATTGTTTATGTGCTCGTCTTCAATTTTATTTTTCTGGAGTACACGCTTCCGTTTGTACTGCGTAAAAGACCATCTGTTGTTTTCAACATTCTACTTGGTTTGCTGGCGTTGTGGGTGCATTGCCTGTTTTGGTCGTTTGGTTTGTACGGTTGGCGGGCACTCGGAATTCAGTTACACCTGTATACCACGTCGCCAGTCGCATCGTCAAGTGAGCAAACACTCACTGCACAAATGGCTTACAGTGTGGGTTCTGTTTTTTTCTTTGGCATTGTACTGCACATTTACAACTACACCAGGCTGAAACAGGACGCACAGCAAATTCGTATCGAGAAGCAGGAGGCGGAGCTGAACTACCTGAAGTCGCAAACCAACCCGCATTTTTTATTCAACACGCTGAACAACATTTACTCGCTGGCAAGGGATAAAAGCGACCTGGCACCAGAATCCATCTTACGTCTTTCAAAGATCCTGCGGTACATGTTGTACGAAACGGGCGGCGCCTACATTGCCATTGAACAGGAACTCAAAATCATCAACGATTATATTGACCTTGAAAAATTGCGCTATGATGCGTCGCTGCTGATCAATTTCAACTACGATGTAGAAGACATGCGTCAGGCAGTGCCGCCTCTTTTGCTGATGCCGCTGGTGGAAAATGCGTTCAAGCATGGTGTGTCAGAGACAACCGGACGGCCGTTTGTCGACATTCACCTTTCCGTGAAAAGCCGGCAGTTGACATTTGTTGTCAAAAATTCAACCGGGTTTGCCCCGGAAGAAGGGCGTGTTAAAGAAAACATCGGGCTTTCCAACCTAAGGCGGCAATTGGAGCTGCTTTACAAAGAGTATAAATTATCGGTTCAACCCGGCGGCGCTGTTTTTACAACCACCTTAACCATCAACCTGGCAAGTCATGTCTAAACTAACGTGCATCGTCATCGAAGATGAACCCCTGGCAACAAAAGTGCTGGTTGACTATATTTCACAGGTGCCATTTTTGGAATTGCTGGGAACTTTTAAGGACGCCCTTCTTGCCATGGACTTCCTCCGCAACCAGGCGGTGGAATTGATTTTTTTGGACCTCCACCTGCCGAAGCTGAAAGGAATGGCTTTTTTAAAAACGCTGACGCAGCCACCGGCGGTGATTATAACAACCGCCTATCACCAGTACGCTGTGGAAGGCTTCGACAGGAACGTGACCGATTACTTGTTGAAGCCTTTCGAATTTGAACGTTTTTTAGTGGCCGTGACCAAAGTGAAAACTGCCCGAAGAGAAGACAAGCATCACGAAGAAGCAAAAGACTACCTGTTTCTGACAGTTCAGAAGAAGAAAGTGAAAGTGCTGTTTGCCGACATTGTTTACGTGGAAAGCCAGCGGGAATACATCCGGATTGTGACCACGAAAGGCGAATACCTTTCCAAGATGAGCACTCATGAAATGGAAGAGATGTTGCCCTCTCATCTTTTTAAACGCATTCACCGTTCCTTTATCGTATCGGTCAGCAAGATTCAGGCGTATACGGCGGAAGAAGTGGAAGTCAACGGCATCTCCATCCCCATTGGCCGGGGTTACAGGGACAGCCTTGAAAACTTGTAACGGATGGATGTTTTTTTGCACTGATCTTTTTCATCCTGTTTGTTTCTTACAGGATCGATTTCGCTCGGCTGGTAACCAAAACATCGGATTGCAAAAAGCTATTGCAGTTGGTTCGCTTGCGTATCCAGTGTTGTCTAGTGGGAAAGTGAGTGAAATGCTTTCAATTACCTGTCTTCAACGTTTCTTTACTAACGGTCGACAATTAGTTGGCCAGCAAACTTCCGCCTGAATACCCACTCAGGCATCCATCTCTGCCGCTCATCAAATGGCCGACAGAATTGGGTTGACTGGTTTTCCTTTCCTGTAACATACCACTAATTTTAAACGTAAGCTTTAAACATGAAAAGCTAGCGCCATGATTAAAAACCTGCTGCTGACGGCCGTTCGCAATTTTCGAAAAGACAAATGGTATAGCCTTCTGAATGTGCTGGGACTTACCATCGGCATTACCTTCAGCCTGTTCCTGATTTTTTATGTGGCCGATGAACTGAGCTACGACAGTCACCAGCAGCATGCCGACCGACTGTACCGCATCAACACCTACATACACGAAAAGGATAAGAATACCAACTGGGCCCTTTCGCAACTGCCGCTTGGTCCACAGGTAAAAAAAGACTATCCCGAAGTGGAGGAGATGGTACGCTTCACCAGCCGTGAGCGGACGCTCTTCAAAAGCGGCGAAAACAGTTTTTACGAAACGAAAGTTTATTACGCCGACAGCACCATTTTCAACGTGTTTACACACAAGTTTCTCGAAGGCAATGCCCGCAGCGCCCTGCAGGCGCCCTTTGATGTGGTGCTCACGAAATCGGTAGCCGAAAAGTATTTCGGAAAGAACACGTCAGCCGTTGGCAAAACGCTTAAATCGGTTTACGACAACTACCGGGTTACAGGTGTGATTGAGGACCTTCCCAGAAACGCACACATCCGCTACGACATGCTCATCTCCCTGTCTACTGCGTTGGGAAATTTCCAGAACGGTCCTTATGCATGGGGCAACTTCGACAACTATACGTATGTGCTGCTGAAGCCAGGCGCAAGCCCACAGGCATTTAACAAAAAACTGGGCGAGGTGTACACAAAATTCGTGGAGCCCATTTTTAAGCAGTTCAACATCAGCATGCGCTACGATGTGCAGAAGATTACCGATATCCACCTTCATTCGCAGTTGGAAAGAGAACCGGAAGAGGTGGGGAGCATGTCCTACATCTGGACCTTTTCAGCCGTTGCGTTTTTCATGCTGCTGATTGCCTGCATCAACTACATGAACCTCACCACCGCCCGTTCGGCACGGCGGGCAAAAGAAATCGGCATGCGCAAGGTGGCCGGCTCCAACCGGCAGCAACTGGTGTTGCAGTTCCTGGGCGAGTCGCTGTTTACCGCACTGGTTTCCGTGGTGCTTAGCATGGTGCTGATGATGGTTTTGCTGAAGGTGTTTAACTCTTTGTCGGGAAAGGAATTTACGTTGGGCACCCTGCTGCAGCCCTTCAATCTATTGTTGCTCCTTTTTGTTGCGCTGTTTACAGGGTTAGCCGGTGGCAGCTATCCGGCGCTTTACCTGTCCGGCTTTAACCCGATCGGCATATTGAAAGGCTCGCTTTCAAAAGCCTCGGGCAATGTGGCCCTGCGCCGAACACTGGTGGTGTTGCAGTTCACTGTTTCCATGAGCATGCTGATCTGCACCTGGGTGGTTTATTCGCAGCTTTCCTACCTGCGGAAAAAAGACCTGGGCTTCAACAAGGCACAGGTCATGACCGTAACGGTTAACACAGGCCAGGACGAACGCGGAAAGATCTTTAGCATGAACAACGATTTTCGCAGCCTGCCAGGCATCAAAAGTGTCGGCGCTGCCAATGGTTACCCCGGTTCGCCCAACATCAACCTCAATCTTTTCACGGTGGAGACAGACAATGGCAGCATCGACAAAGCCGTGGAATGTTACGCCATCGACGAACACTTTTTTCCGACGCTCGGCATTAAAATGGTGAAGGGACGCAATTTTTCAGGACTTTCCGACACGCTGCACAGCATTGTGGTGAACGAGTCCATGGTGAAGCAATTTGCCTGGAAAGAGCCCCTTGGCAAGCGGATCAAATTCCCGGGCGACACGTCAAGCAATTACAGGGAAGTGGTGGGTGTTTTCCACGATTTCAACCAAAAATCGTTGTACAACCCCATTGCGCCATTGCTACTTTTTTACGGTCCCAACGGCAACGTAACACAACTGAAAATGGACGCCGCCACCATCGCTTCGTCCATCCCAAGGGTAGAAGCGGTTTGGAAAAAATACTTTCCGCAGCTTCCGTTTGAGTACAAGTTTTTGGACGACGACTTTAATTCGCAGTATGCCGCCGATCAGAAGCGGGGGAAAATATTTGCCGCCTTCTCTATTCTTACGATCATCATCACCTGCCTTGGGCTGTTGGGACTAACGGCGTTCACCACGCAGCAGAAACAAAAAGAAATCAGCATCCGCAGGGTCATGGGTGCCAGTGTTCCGCAGGTAGTGACGCTGATTACGAAAAATTACCTGTGGCTGGCCCTTATCTCGGCAGCAATCTCTTTCCCGGTTTCCTGGTATTTCATGAGCCGGTGGCTGCAGGTGTTTCCGTACAATGAAGGGTTGTCGGCGGTGCCGTTTGTTGTATCGGCCCTCGTGATTGTGCTGACGGCTTCGGCCACCGCGATGTTTTATTCCACCAAAGCTGCACTGACCAACCCGGCAAACAATTTACGCACCGAGTAAACGCCTGGACTTTGCACTGCAATTGGCCGGGAGAAACGTCAGTGATTGGTAAAAAGGAGAGTGAAATGCATGACTTGACTTTCGTCGCTCCGGTGATTGATAAGAAATAATGATGGAAACTGTTGGTAAAGAAAAAAGGCTCATTGAATGAGCCTTTTTTGCTTGTTGTACCTGTGTGCCCCGGATCGGACTTGAACCGATACTCGCATTGCTGCGAACAGGATTTTAAGTCCTGCGTGTCTACCAATTCCACCACCAGGGCCGGTAAACCAACTGTGCGGCAAGCGGAACAAAAATACCTGCCCGCACTTGCAACATTTCAAAAAAAATCCTCCGCAGTGGGAGGATCTTTCTGGAGCGGAAGACCGGGCTCGAACCGGCTACCCCGACCTTGGCAAGGTCGTGCTCTACCAAATGAGCTACTTCCGCATTGTGTCTTTTCTAAGAGCGTCGAACGGGTTGCAAAAATAAGTGCCGGGACTATTGCAACAAAAAAAATCTTGAAAAATTATTTGTACTCCGGAACAAATTTGCTGCTCGGTTGAACCACGATCTCCTGCCGGGGTCCGCTGTTGGCAAAACGTCTTGTAAACAGTTTGTAAGAGGCGCCGAACAAGAAGGCAACCAGGCAAATCATCGACAGGTAAAAGATGAAGGCGGATGAAGAAACCCAGTCGTGTGTAAAGTCACGATCCTGCACTTTCTGCAATTCTTCCTGGTATTCTAATTCGCGATAATCCATATCGTTTTCTTTTGTGGTGCAAAAATAAGGGTTAACAGCTTGTCAAACAATCAGTGTTCTACTTTTTTCCGTTCAACAATTTGCGCAAACGTGGTTTTTTTCAGTGCAAAATGTTGCCATACGATGTTGCCGGGGTAAACGCCGGAAAGGGATTTTAATTTTTTTCGCTGCACCGGCTTCCACTTTTTGTTGCCAAACACCAGCCAATAGGCAAAGGCGAAGTGCGCCTCCACAATGGCCATAAAATAGCCGCCTTCACCGCCCGCTAAGCCTTTGAACGCAGAAACCTGGTCGAGCAGGAGGCGGTAGGGAATCTTCCACCACTTTTCGCTCCAGGGCAGGTTCTTGGCCAGCATAATCTGGTTGTTCCTGAAATTGAGGTAGGTTTTCTTGGTGTTGCCGCGTGGCAACGTGCCGCCGCCAACATGGTAAACCACCGACTGCGGACAACACAGCACTTTGTATCCTGCCAATTGAATGCGCCAGCATAGGTCAATTTCTTCCTGGTGGGCAAAGAAATATTCGTCAAAGCCGTGCAGCTGGTGATACACCTGGCTTTTGATAACCATGGCCGCACCGGTGGCCCAGAACACGGTTTCCGTGGTATCGTACTGGAGGTGGTCTTCTTCGCAAATGTCAAAAATGCGTCCCCGGGCAAAAGGGTATCCAAAAGCGTCCAGCCAGCCACCGCCGGCACCGGCGTATTCAAAAAAAGCCCGGTTGTTGTAAGCCCTGATCTTTGGCTGGCAGGCTGCCGCGGTGTGGTCGTTTTCCAGCAGGGCAATGATGGGCTGAAGCCAGTCCGGGGTGATCTCCACATCCGAATTCAGCAGCACGTAATAATCGGCCGTCACCTGTTTCAGTGCTTCGTTGTAGCCCTGGGCAAAACCATAATTGGCGTCGAGTAAAATCTGCTCCACCGAAGGATAGTGCTGTTGCAGAAAGGCCATGGAACCGTCGGCGGACGCATTGTCGGCAACAATCAACCGGAGGTTTGGATAAGTGGTGGTAAAAACCGATGGAAGAAATTTTTCCAGGTGGTGTTTTCCATTCCAGT
>Ga0366763_1048_pt1 | contig 13796 bp, 9 predicted proteins | sample TotcelHN113001M5_FD_207085 | JGI IMG/M metagenome (GOLD analysis project Ga0366763, IMG submission 207085) | Enriched cells from coal bed in the Powder River Basin, Montana, United States - Total cells N11 rep1 HSBNCT.N11.300.1.M5 ...
CGTGTACTTAGCGGAGGTCTACCACTTCCACACCGGGATATTTGCTTTTGTTGAAGATAAATTCTGTGTCGGCAATCGCAGACGTTGGCTTAAGGCTGTTGATGGTGTAGCTGTAACGACCACCGGATTTCTCCAGGAACTTGGCGCTGTAGATGGTGTTGTTGGCCTGGTCAACCCAAACATACACTTTGTGGTAAGGACGGGTTTTGTCGGTCGGCGTCAGCTCGATTTCCTGCACGGTTCGACCACCTACTTTTTTTGTTCCGTTCAGCTTGTAGTAAAAATCCTTGTCGTAAAAATTGGTAAAGACTTTTTGTGGCGTCATGCCGTTACCGCCTTCGTTCAGGTTGTTGACGGTTACTTCATTAGCCGATTTGTCGTAGTTCCAAACCGTGCGGCCATCTGAGAAAATCTCCATCCCGTCCATGTTGACTTTGAACTTATTGCCTTTCATGATAACAGAGCCTTTTTTGGTCGAAAGCGCTTTTCCTTGTGCATTTTCCACCTGGTAGGTGAACGTTGCCTGCGGCGCAGCAAACCCCTTGAACTTGGCGCTCACGGCATCCAGAATTTTTTTCGCATCCGGATCGCTTTTCGTTTGGGCGGTGGCCAGCAACGTGATGGAGAAAAAAGCAAAAAAGGTAAATAGTTGTTTCATGTTCGATTGTTTGATGTGTAGTCGCCGGCAAAGATAGCCGAAACGTGACAGTATGACGGCAAGCGACGTACCGGGATTAACTGATTTCGCTCATCTTAACACTTGGTTTAGTTAAGAAGATTAGAGCAACGGCAGCCCCCTGCCCCCAAGGGGGATTGGCACCCACACAATGCCTCGCCTGAACAACCGCGCTTTTATTTCAACTTCCTGTCTGCATAAATGGCGATTTTCATTTGTTATCCCGAGGAACAAGGAATCTGTGGAGGGTATGAAAAAGGCTATAGGAGCTTGTTGTACTGCTTTCATGCTTTTCGCTTAATTCAACCCACAGATGGCTCTTTCGTCGCCATGACAAGAAAGAGGCACTACTGTAGTTAACAAGCCGATAGCTGACGGCTAATAGCTCTACTAAAAAACTCCACCAGAAAGTCTGATGGAGTTCAAAAAAGTATTGTGCAAAAGCAAGGGTCTGTGCGGTGGCTGTTCCCCTCAACTTGGGAGGGGTTAGGGAGAGGCCTTTTAACCCATAGTCTCAAAAAATTCCATGAGCTCGGCATCGGTTTTAATCAATACTTCCCGAGCCTTGCTACCAAGGTTCGGGCCAACTACACCGGCAGCTTCCAACTGATCCATTAAGCGGCCAGCCCGGTTGTAACCCAGCTTCATTCGGCGCTGCAACAAAGAGGTAGAACCAATCTGGTTTTGAACAATCAGCTTGGCAGCATCTTCAAACAACGGATCCTTATCTGACGCATCAAAGTCTTTTCCTTCCAACTCTTTTTCATCAACATACTCCGGCAGCAGGAAAGCCTGCGGGTAACCGCGCTGGTCAGAAATAAACTCAACAATTTTTTCAACTTCCGGCGTGTCCACAAAAGCGCACTGCAGGCGGGTGATTTCGCCGTTGTAAGAAATCAGCATGTCACCCTTACCAATCAGTTGTTCGGCACCGCCGGCGTCGAGGATGGTTCGGCTGTCAATTTTGCTGGACACCTTAAAGGCAATCCGCGCCGGGAAGTTGGCTTTGATGGTACCGGTGATGATGTTCACCGATGGACGCTGGGTAGCAATGATCAGGTGAATGCCCACCGCACGGGCAAGCTGGGCCAGACGTGCAATCGGCATTTCCACCTCTTTACCAGCCGTCATAATAAGATCGGCAAATTCATCCACCACCAATACAATAAACGGAAGATACTGGTGACCTTTTTGCGGGTTCAGTTTCCGCTTGGTGAATTTGTCGTTGTATTCTTTGATGTTCCGTGTACCGGCTTCCTTCAGCAGGTCGTAGCGGTTGTCCATCTCAATACAAAGTGCGTTAAGCGTGTTGATAACCTTTTTTGTATCGGTGATGATGGCGTCTTCTTCACCTGGTAGTTTGGCCAGGAAATGTTTTTCTATGTGCCGGTACACACTTAACTCCACCTTCTTTGGATCAATCAGTACAAACTTCAGTTGCGAAGGATGCTTTTTGTACAACAGCGAAACGAGCACCGCGTTCAGTCCAACAGATTTACCCTGACCGGTGGCACCCGCCATCAGCAAGTGCGGCATCGAGGCCAGGTCAACGATGAAGTTCTCGTTATCGATTTTTTTACCAATGGCAATTGGCAGGCTGAAGTTGTTGTAGGTAAACTTTTCGGAGTTGAGCAGGGTGCGCATGCTCACGATGGTCTTTTTCACATTCGGCACTTCAATACCAATGGTACCCTTGCCGGGAATCGGCGCAATAATGCGGATCCCAAGTGCAGCGAGGCTTAATGCAATGTCGTCTTCCAGGTTCTTGATGCGGGAGATTCTTACACCGGCAGCGGGAACAATCTCGTACAAAGTAACCGTTGGACCCACCGTAGCGCTGATCTTCTGAATCGTAATGTCGTAGTTCTTCAGCGTGTTGATGATCTGGTTTTTGTTGGCTTCCAGTTCTGCCGGATCCTGCACAATCTTTTCACTGCCGTGTTGTTCCAGCAATTCAAGGGTTGGGTACTTGTAATCACGGAGGTCGAGTGTTGGCTCGTAGGGTGGCAGGTCGCTGTAATCTTTTTGCCGCTCTTCGGCTTCTTCCTTCGGTTCTTCCTCCATCGTCTTAATCTCCAATTGAAACTCCTCAGCCACCGGTTGCACCGGCTTTGAAGAACGCGGTTGCTCAATAAATATTTTTGTTTCGTGTATTGGCAATTCTTTGGTCACCAGGTCTTCTTACTGGTGAAGAATATCACCCACCACCGCTTCTACAGTTGGCTCCTGAACCGGCATGATGTCTTCTTCCGGCTCTTCGATTTCCTCATCCTCATCGGGCTCGTCTCGCTCTACTACTTCAAAGCGGTAATCATTTTCATCAACAGGCGGGTTGATGCTTAGCACCATTTCGCCGCTACCGTTTAACACATTAGGGACGGAAGGTTTTTCAGCGCCTTTGCCGGCATAGAGGTCGTTGATGGTGGCTGCTTTTTGTTTGGCGATTGCAATGGGCGACAACACTTCTTCTTCAGGCTCTTCTTCTTTTTCTTCCGCTTCATCAACATTCGTTTCCACAAACGTTTCTGCTTCCATACCAGCTACTTTCTGACGCTCCGGGAAATGGAAGGTTGGATTAAACTGCCAGATGGAATACGACACACCGACAACCACGAGCAGACAAGCCGTTCCCACATTTCCCATCAAACCCACCAGCCAGTCTTTGATCATTGTTCCCACTTCGCCACCAAACGGAAACTCGAAAGCGGCAAATAAAAACGACAACGCTACTGAAAGAATCAGCAACCCAATGGTCACATAACGCAGGTTGCGCCAAACGGAGTAGACTTTACGGCCGGTTAGCTTATTGATGCCGACAACAAAAAAGAAACAACAAAAAAGAAAAGAAGCCAGTCCAAATCCCTGGCGAATTAAAATGTGCGAAGCATAGGCGCCTAAACGGCCAAGCAGGTTGGCCACTTTTGATTCGGTATCGAATAAAAACGAAATGCCCTGGTTGTGGATTTCCGAATAATCTTCGGTGCGGGTAAAAAAGTAAGAAGAAAACGAAATAAACAGGAAGGCTGAAACAAGCAATGAAACTGTACCCATGATCTTTTGGGTGCGCTCATCTTTGGCGAGTTTTTTCAGATCGACCTTCTCTTCTTTTTCTTTCCGAAACTTTTCTGCGGCGGCCGTTTTGGTGGGGGTTGCTTTCTTTACTTTAACAACTTTTTCCTTCTTCTCCGGTTTTTCAGCAGTTTGAGGCGTAGTGGATTTAAGCTTGTTAGCCATAAAATCAAAGATAAGGATTGGCCTGATGAATCACAGGTCTGTAGCGAGTTTTCCCAAAATTTTGTACCTATTTTTTGAGGAGGCTGACCAGGAAACAGATCCATCCAAGAATGAAAAAAAGTCCGCCAATGGGTGTCAAAATGCCAACCGCTGTCGGCACGCTCTTGTTCATTGCGTTAAGCGAAACAATCAGGTACAACGACCCGGAAAAAAACACCACGCCGGCAACAAAAAGTACCCCGGCGTAAGAAAGAGAACTGTTCAGGATGCGTTCGGATAAAATTCCAACAAAGATCAACGCCAGTGCATGGTACATCTGGTACTGCACGCCTGTCTGGTAAATGGCAACGTTTTCAGCAGAAACCACTTTCTTCAGTCCATGTGCCCCAAAGGCACCCAATGCTACAGCAAGTCCGGCCAACAGCGACCCAATAATCAGGAATATTTTCTGCATATCGTTAAGCGTGAAAGGTTTTTTCGATCAGGTGGTCTAAGGTAAGGTCATCTTCGCTGAAAATGACGTTGGCTTGCTTGTAAAAAATCTTACGATCGGCAAATTTCTTCACGATGTAGGTACGCAACTCGTCATCAGGGATGGTGCTGATCAGCGGCCGTTTTGCTTTTTCTTTCACCAGCCGGCTGTGCAGGCAATCAACCGAGCAGTTGATCCAAACCGTGGTGCCACGGCTTTTCATGTAATCGATGTTGTTGAAAAAGCAAGGTGTGCCGCCACCCGTGGCCATCACAAAGCTTTCATGGCTTTCGGTAAGCATATACAGCACGTCTTTCTCCAGCATGCGAAAGTATTCTTCGCCCATTTCGGCAAAAATGCCGGTGATGCTTTTTTCTTCTTTTTCTTCGATCACTGCATCCAGATCAAAGAAGGGCAGTTGCAGTTTCCGACTGAACTCAATTCCCCAGTGTGTTTTGCCGCAACCCATAAAGCCGATGAGGAAAATTTTCATCCTGTAAAAATAGCAGCGGGTAGAGAACGAAAAGAATAGGGAGTAAGTTATAAGTAGTAAGCAGTCAACAGTCAGCAGTAAGCAGTAAGCAGTCGTGGTAGCTTTACTGCATACTGCCTATTGCTGACTTGCTACGCTCCCTTACTATCCCCTGCCGCTGTTGGAAATGTAATCCTTCAATTCGCTATTGAATGTGGCTTCTTTTATTAATTGTTCAAGTGGAATGTGCATGCGGTAGTTCCAATAATATTGCGGATTTGCCGGGAGGTTGATCCGCTCCTCTGCCGGGTTTTCACGGCGAAGGGTATCACTCATGCCCAGGATATCCTGTAACTGGAAAATGCTCCACATGGCCGGCGAATACAGGTGCTGCAGCACAATGGCCCGGTTCACCCAGGGCTCGCAGAAATACGGCGCCGGTCCCCACTCGCCAAGGATCTGGTTGAAGAAACGCTGGGTGCGTTCTCGGTCTTCTTCCCACCAGCCACGGATGGTGCTCATGTCGTGGGTTGATGGCGTGACCACCGATAAATAAGGCGCATTGCGCGGATGAAAAAATTCAATGTTCGGATCCTTGGGCATGCGCTGCACCTCCAGGCTCAGGATGCTGAGCCGCTGCATAACATCCGGAACACTGTGCGGTACCATTCCCAGGTCTTCGCCGCAGATCAGCATGTTGGTAGCCTCCTTCAGTGCCGGAAGCTTTTTCAACGCTTCCTGCTTCCAGAACTCGTCCTGCCGGCGGAAGAAATAGTTGATGTACAGCTCGTGCAATTTGTGCTTCGTTCCCTCATCTAGGTGCTGGTAAGAAGGAGTTGTATCCATGGAAATGCGGAAATGAAAAGCCTGCCTGTCCGACCCTTCTTCTTCAAACAACAGCACGTTGCTCACCAGGTCATACAAGCCATGCTTCATAACGGAGTTGTCGGCATTTTCCTCCTGCGAAGCAAAATACGCCTGCACTTTCCGTTGGGTATTAAACGCCTCTTTCAAGTCATAACCACCCCTGTCGTTCGGCTGCAAAAAGGTTTCTTTTACTTGCTGGGTAAGGCCATTAAAAAGCTGGTAAAGAACCGCATCGTTTATAAACGGTTTGCAGAAGCGGTCGTAGTCAAACCAGATGCCCCTCTCGCCAAACTCCTGCACCGAAACCGGTAAAGCCGGAATAAAGCGGCCCATGATGCCCTCCACACTGTCTGTTGGAATGCTCCAGATGCGGAAGAAGCCAAGAATATGATCGATGCGGAAGGCATCAAAATAATTGCTCATCTGGTGAAAGCGTTGCTTCCACCATTCAAAATTGTTCTTCTCCATCTGCAGCCAGTTGTAGGTGGGGAACCCCCAGTTCTGGCCCTTCACAGCGAAATCATCCGGCGGTGCACCGGCCTGCATGTTCATGTTGTACAACCCTGGAGACGTCCAGGCATCGGCTCCATAGCGGTAAATGCCAATGGGAATATCGCCTTTGATGGCCAGGCCTTTTTTGTGCGCATAATCCACCGCTTCTTTTAACTGCAGGTGCAGGTGGTATTGAATAAAGTAAACCAACGCAATTTGCCGGTAGCTTTTCGACTTGGCGCCGGTGAGCTTTTTCACTTCGGCTTCGTTATACACCGACCCGGTTTTCCATTGCGAGAAATCGGCGGTTTTGTATTTGTCGCGGTAGTAACAAAACGCTGCGTACGGAACCAACCAGTTTTTGTTGTCGTCGAAAAATTCAAGAAATGACGTTTCCTCCAGGAAAGCCATGTCATCTGCTTCGTACAACTCCCGCAGCACGTCCATTTTGATCTTCATTACCTGGTCGTAGTCGATTTCGGCAAGGTTGTTCAGCTGCTGTTGTTTTTTGGTGAGCGACTTCACCTTCTGCAGGCTTTTTTTGCCGGCAATCTTCTGCAGGTTCACATAGATCGGATGCAGGGCAAATGCGGAGATCGCCGCATAGGGATAGCTGTCTTTCCAGGTAAAGGTTGCCGAAGTATCGTTGATAGGCAAAATCTGTAGCAGCTTCAACCCGGCTTCTTTGGCCCAGTCGGCCAGCAATTTTATGTCGGTAAACTCGCCAATGCCAAAGCTGTTGGCACTGCGCAGGCTGAACACTGGTATGGCAACGCCGGCCCCACGCCAGGTGGCGTTGGGCAGCCGCACAAACGCATCGTGAATGATGGTTTTTTTGTTGGTCAGATCGTTGCTGAAAAGAATCCGGTTGTCGCCGGTTTCGAACCGGATCAGCTCACCGGTTTCGGCGTTTATTACGCCGTACTTGTAAGAAGCCGGCAGCGAGCTGCTGGTCATGTTCAGCCCCAGCGTCCACCACACGCCTTTTTTGGTCAGGCGCAACGGTGCGGACTCATCCCAGGAGCCAAAAACCGCTGTGCTGCCAAGCAGGCAAACGGCCTCGTTGTTGCTCAGGAGCGGCGCTTTTACTTTGAAAAAATGACTGTACTCTTCTTCTTTCTTTGCCTTTCCTTTCCCTTTTTCGCGGAAGTACACTTCCTGGAAAGGAGCTGTATAATAAGCGTTTTCAAAAAAGCTTTCGTCGTTCCAACTGTCAATCAGCAGCAGATCCGAACCGTTTTTGTGAAAATCAACAGTGCGATGCTTTTCGCCTTCCAGAATCGTTTCGCCATGTTCGGTTGTGAACACATAACGGTAGTGCAGCGCATTCACCTCCGAAGGGTCAGCTTCAATGGAACCATACCAGAATTCGTCGTTCAGGTATTGCAGTGGAAATGCCTCGGAAAACCGGTTATTTCCCAGCGATGCCAGGTTACCACTCACCGAAACCACCTGTCCGAAACTTGTCTTAAACCGCAGATAAAATTCAATCTTCATATCGCAATTGCAGGAATTTACCAAAATGTGTCTCAATGACACGTCGGCGAAAATAAGAAAAGCTTCGCATGTAAACAGGCTGACTCCGATCAGGGAAAAAATATCCTTTGTCATATCCCGTCCTCGCCTATTTTTGCCAAAAATTTTCTGATGGAAGTACAAAGGAGAAATAAAAGTTTATACTGGATTTTGTTTTTTATCTCTGTCGCCGTGGCCATCCTCACCATTGCCACGCACTGGCCCTGGCTGACTTTGGTGTTACCTTTTGTGTTTACCTTTTTTGTTCTGGCAATGGATATCGTTTAGTTCCATTTGCAGTTTTCAGCATTATAGATTTAAAAAGGCCGGTTAGCAACCGGCCTTTTTAAATCACTGCTTTTTATTTCGTATCTGGTAGTTCACATCTCTTCTTGTCTTTTGCAACTGCTTCACCGAATCTTTACTCATGGCTTTTGCATTATTAATGTCGCTTGCATAAACTCGGTTTGCAGATTCCATTTTCTGCAGATCGCCTGAGGTTTTTACAAAACGGGCATGGGAGTTCAGAAAATAGCCGTTTTCCTCGGCAATCTTTTTGGCCAGTTCATAATTGCCCTTGTCCACTTCCAGCATCATCCGCTCCATGTTTTCGTTGGCTGTAAAAAGCACCACCTGTTCTGCAACGGTTTGATTGAAATTGGCGAGGTACGCGGCCGCATCTCTCGTAGGCTGCAGCAGGTTGTCAATCGCAATCGTCTTTTGCTGGTTGTCGGTTACATCTGTATAGGTCAGTCTTGCCTGGATAGAAAGCTCTTTACTGGCACGGTCATCTAGCCTGAACTTCATCACCAGGCTCTTGATCTCTTCTGAAAATAAATCGCGAAAGCGGATGTTGATCTCGTTCTTCTCCTGCCGGTATTTAAACGGGTAGATTTTTTCTACCGTAACACCTTTGGGCAGTGTGATGGTCAATTCGGCCTCTTGCGCCAAAACGTTCTGCAGGCCACTCAGCTCTTTGCTGAACATGCCCTCCAGTTTATCGGCGCGGTCGATGAAATAGTAATTGCCGGCGCCGTTTTCGGCCATGTCCGTCATCAGCGTTTCGTTGTAGTCGATGCCCACACCGAAGGTGGAAATAGAGATGCCTTCAATGTCTTTGTATTCCTGCACCCAGCCAATGATCCGGGACGGAATCTTTGGACCGGCCGTGATGTTACCGTCGCTGATTAGTAGCACCCGGTTGATGTATTCTTTTTTGAAATTGGCCTTTACCTGCTCGTAGCCCTTCTCCGATCCGCCCCAAAGGTTGGTAGAACCCCGCGGCTTGATCCTCGCTAATTTCATTTTGATGGAATCCCTGAATTGAACCGATGTTGATGGCTGAACCACATCAATGAGTTCATCATAAACAACAATGCTCACGAAATCTGCCGGTGAAAGCCGGTCAATGATCCCGAACGCTGCTTTCTTTGCAAAGTCCATTTTTTCACCAGCCATGGAGCCGCTCCTGTCAAGTACAAGGGCAATGTTGAGTGGGACTTTGTGCTTTGTACTGCTCTCCATGCGCTTCATACGGGCTTCAAGGTAGAGGTAACCGCTCCGTTGCGTGGAGTCAAGTTGGTAATAGTTGTTGTCCAAGCCGGATGTAAGGGTAATGAAGCCGTTTTCACGGGAAGTGGTCGTACCACGGAAGTCTTTTGCCGCCGCAAACTGCGGCAAAAAGGAAGTATCCAACAACCGCTGTGGACTGAAGTTGAAAGATGTGCTTTTAAAAGAAGACAAGAAAAGCAGAGCAGCGAGAACAGCCAGCGGTAAGGGAATCATTTTCTTTATCATAACAGTGTTTTGGTGTTGTGTGGATAAAGGAATGTTCCGAGTGGGCGTAAACATAGAAAAAGAAAAGCCCACAACCAAGGTTGTGGGCCAATTTCTGTTATTCACTTAAACCGGAGGCCTTACTTCACTTCTTCAAATTCGGCATCTGTAACGTTTTCTCCGGTGTTGCCGGCACCCTGAGCACCAGGTCCTGCACCGTTACCATCGGTGGGTCCTGCTTGCGGACCACCCGCACCACCGGTTGCTTTGTACAACTCTTCGCTGGCGGCTGTCCACGCGGTGTTCATCTCATTGACAGCGGCGTCAATCTGCGCAATGTCCTGCGACTTATGCGCCTCCCGAAGTTTGTTCAAGGCGTTTTCAATTGGTGCTTTTTTCTGGGCGCATTTTTCGCCTGAAAAAGAAATGGAAGAAGCAAAACGGATGGCTGAAGCCGCAAAAGAAGCCGGCGTTCAACACGTGATCTGGTCGACACTGGAAGACACCCGTAATTTTGTTCCGTTAGATGATAACCGGATGCCGACGCTGCAAGGCAAGTATAAAGTGCCACATTTTGATGCAAAGGGTGAGTCGGACAAGTTTTTTACCAACTTGGGTGTGCCCACCACTTTTTTACGGGCATCTTTTTACTGGGATAACTTTGTTGGATTTGGTGCAGGCCCGCAAAAAGGACCGGACGGTAATTTTTATCTCACCTTCCCGCTCGACGACAAAAAAATGGCGGGCATTGCTGCTGAAGACATCGGCAAATGTGCCTACGGCATTTTCAAACGCGGCCAGGAAATGATTGGTAAAACCCTGGGCATCGCCGGCGAACACCTAACCGGACAAGAGATGGCCAGCGCTCTTTCGAAATCTATTGGACAAACAATCCACTACAACAACGTAACGCCTGACACTTACCGGAGCTTTGGCTTCCCTGGCGCCGATGACCTTGGGAACATGTTCCAGTTTTACCGGGATTTTGAAGATGAATGCAACAGCGTACGAAACGTTGAAAAATCAAGAGAATTAAACCCGGAGCTGCAGTCGTTCGACCAGTGGCTTTCGAAACATGCGCAGAGCATTCCAATGAACTAACAATTACTTCTTGTAAAAGAAAAAGCCCTTGTTCGCAAGGGCTTCTTCGTTATTGCTGCTTTTGATTTTTATCGGAATCGGTGTCGTAGTGTAGTCCGAGCACGAACATGTAAAGCCCATAGCAAAGTGTTCCAATGGCCACAGCGATAAAGTATGGATGCCCCACCTGGTCTCCAATAAAATCAAAAGCTTTGTCGGTGTTAACAACAAGATCACTGTTTTTTTCAATAGCTGCTTTGATGTAGAAGAAACCGGTAATGCCAAGTATGATGCCGCGAGAAAGATAACCGGCATAAGCAATGCCGTGCACTGTATAACGCCAGGTTTTGCTAAAGTCACGGGCACGGATTCGCTCCGTAAATCGATTAGACAAACCATAGAAAGCGAGGATCAACGCCGTTACCATCACCACTACACCAAGCGCTATGATCAGTGTCGGGCCCCAGCTATGCTCCAGCAGTCCGGCTACAAGGTTTCGTTGCTGCACCGGTTGACCCGTATCTGGCGTGTTGTGCTTTTCAAACAGCGCCTGTAAAGCCGATAGGGCAATGAATCCATCGGCTGCCGAGCTGAAGGCAGCACCGGTGCGCAGCATCAGTCCCTGCGGATCGTTGCCAACTTTGTATGGATCGCCGAAGGCCTCGTAAAACCGCCAAAGAATAAAACAAACCGATCCCAACACAATTAACCAATTGAGAATACGGCCGGCCAAAAAGCTGTCGAGCATGGCCATGAAGCTGTTTTCATCGGCACCACCCTGTTTCAGCCGGAGGTAAGAAAGCAAGGCAATCACGCCAATGCTACCGTAAATGATTCCGGTAGAAAAACATCCAACCAGCGTCAGCGTTTTGAGTAAAAAGCCTTTTGTTTTTTTCCTCATGAACAGTAGTTCCTTCAAGAATCTTACCCAGCCCTTAGAAGACCTGCTGTATCTCAGTGTAACACTCGAATGTCAGCACTACAAATTTGTTTGGTACAAAGGAAGTACGGAAAAAAATTGATTTACCGGGCCGGATAAAAAAGAAGTCGCAGAGTAAATAAACTATTCAGAAAAACAATGAAACTGCAAGTAAAAGAAAAAGCCCTCACTGGAGGGCTCTTTGCTTAATTTTTGAATTTCTTTTTCAAATCCATCAGGCTTTGCTGGAAGCTGTTTGCCGGTGCGGCCGGTGTAGCTTGTTTTGGATTCTTTACCAAACTCTTTCCGCCGCCGTTTCTTTGCTCACCGACAGGTGCCTGCTTGTCTTTCATCGATAACGCTATCCGTTTACGGGCAACATCTACTTCCGTAACGGTAACTGTCACCCGTTGATTCAGCTTCACCACTTCTTTCGGATCCGATACAAAGCGATTGCTCAATTGCGAAACGTGCACAAGACCGTCCTGCTTCACACCAATGTCTACGAAAGCACCAAAAGCTGTGATGTTGGTAACGATGCCCGGAACAACCATGCCCACCTTCACATCTTCAATGGTTTTGATGGTATCATCAAATCGAAATTCCTCGATCTGAGCCCGGGGATCACGACCAGGTTTTTCCAATTCTTTTATAATATCGTCGATGGTGTACTCACCTACGGATTCTGAAATGTATTGCCGCTTGTTGATTTTTTTGCGAACATCGGCATTCCGGATCAGGTCTTCCAATGAAGCCTGCACGTCTTTCGCCATCTGCTCCACCAGGCCATAGCGCTCCGGGTGAACAGATGAGGCATCCAACACGTTTTTAGCCCCGTTGATGCGTAAAAAGCCGGCGCATTGCTCAAACGATTTTGGTCCCATTAACGGCACTTTCTTCAATTCTTCCCGACTTTGAAACGGGCCATTCTGGTTCCGGTACTGTACAATATTGCTGGCAAGCGTAGCACTGATGCCGGAGACATATTGCAAGAGGTGCTTCGATGCCGTATTTACATCGACACCAACAAAGTTTACGGCACTTTCTACTACACGGTCCAACGCCGTTTTCAATTTTGTCTGGTTCACGTCGTGCTGGTATTGTCCCACCCCGATCGACTTTGGATCAATTTTCACCAATTCGCTCAATGGATCGAGCAGTCTTCTGCCGATGCTAACCGCTCCTCGTACCGTTACGTCGTGATCGGGAAATTCATCGCGTGCCACTTCCGATGCAGAGTAGATAGACGCACCGCTTTCGTTCACCTTGAAGATTGAAACAGGCTTGCCAAAATCGATAGAGCGAACCAATGTTTCCGTTTCCCGGCCGGCGGTGCCGTTACCCACCCCAATGGCTTCAATGTCGTATTGCTGCACCAGGCGCTTGATTTCGGCAATGCTTTCCTGCCATTGGTTTTGTGGCGGGTGCGGGTAGATGGTGGTGTTTTTCACCAGCGCTCCCTGCGCATCAAGACAAACCAATTTGCAACCGGTACGGAAGCCGGGATCCAGCGCCAGCACCCGCTTTGACCCCAAAGGGGAAGCCAGCAACAACTGGCGCAGGTTTTCCGTGAAAACATTGATGGCTTCTTCGTCGGCTTTGGTTTTGCTTACTAAGCGAAACTCGCTTTCAATGGAAGGCTTCAGCAAACGGGTGTAGCTATCGTCAATGGCCTTCTTTACTTCGGCCGCTGCGTCGTTTGACGCTTTTATGAAAATCTCTTCCAGGCTCTCTACCGCAATTGTTTTGTCGATGTTAATATCCATCAGCAGGTAACCTTCTTTTTCGGCACGGCGAATGGCCAAAATGCGGTGTGATGGGCTTTTGCTCAATGGTTCGTTGAACTCAAAATAGTCGCGGTATTTCTGCGCTTCGGCCTCTTCTTTTTTCGCCGTCATTACACGGGAAGCCAGTGTTGCACTTTCCGAAAACAACTGGCGAACGGTTGAACGGGCCTGCTCGTTTTCGCTGATCCATTCGGCAATGATATCCCTTGCGCCCTGCAACGCTTCTTTGGTGTCTTTTACATCGGCCGTAATGAATTTAGCCGCTGCTTCTTCCGGGTTCAATGCAGTCTGCTCAAACAACTGTTTTGCCAGTGGCTCCAGTCCTTTTTCAATGGCCTGAACCGCTCTTGTCTTGCGCTTTGGTTTGTAGGGCAGGTAAAGGTCTTCCAGTTCCGTGGCACTGTAACAATTTTCAATCTTTGTTTTTAACTCCGGTGTCAGTTTGCCAAGGTCCTCAATGGTTTTAACAACGGTTGTTTTCCGCTTTTCAAGGTCAGTAAAATAGG
>Ga0366763_1049_pt1 | contig 13577 bp, 9 predicted proteins | sample TotcelHN113001M5_FD_207085 | JGI IMG/M metagenome (GOLD analysis project Ga0366763, IMG submission 207085) | Enriched cells from coal bed in the Powder River Basin, Montana, United States - Total cells N11 rep1 HSBNCT.N11.300.1.M5 ...
TGGTAATGATCCGGGCATCCGGCTTTTTCAGGTACTCCAGCGCTTTTTCAGTAACGTATTTATGGCTGGTGCCGTGAAAGCCGTAAGCCCGTATGCCAAGGTCGTGGTAGAACGATTGCGGAATGGCATAACGGTAGGCTTTGACGGGCATGGTCTGGTGAAAAGCGGTATCGAAAACGGCAATTTGTTTGGCGCTGACAAAGATCTTTTCGGCCACTTCAATGCCCAGGTAGTTGGCAGGATTGTGCAGCGGCGCCAAAGGAAAGAGCTTTTTAATTTCCTTTTTCACTTCATCGGTGATGATGGTGGTAGAGGAGAAACTTTCGCCCCCGTGCACCACCCGGTGTCCAACGGCATCAATCTCCTGCGGGTCCTGGATCACTCCAATTTCAGCATCGGTCAGCAGTTTGGCTACTTCGTATAAGCCGGCTTCATGATCGGGTAAATCCAACGTGTGCTGGTACACCCGTTCTTCTTCCGTTTTAAAAATTTTATGCGTGATGACAGCGTTCTCCAGCCCGATGCGTTCCACCAATCCTGAGCAGATCGGCTTTTCGTACGGCATTTTAAACAACTGGTATTTGATGGAACTGCTGCCTGAATTAACCACTAAGATGTTCATGATGGAAAATAAAAGTTAAGTATGCTGATGCGTCGTTATCGAACCGTGTTGTTGAGGGCTGCCTGTTCGGCGGCTGCCATTGCTTCGGCTTTCTCGTCCTGTCCCTGGATAGCAGTAATGATCACCGTGTTGAAAATGTCGTCCACCGTACAACCGCGGCTCAGGTCATTGACTGGCTTGTTCAGCCCTTGCAACATGGGACCAATGGCCAGCGCCCCGGTTTCCCGCTGCACGGCTTTGTAGGTGTTGTTGCCGGTATTCAGATCGGGGAAGATGAGCACATTGGCCTTGCCCGCAACCTCTGAATTCGGAAGCTTTTGCTTGCCGACAATCGGGTCTACGGCGGCATCGTATTGGATTGGACCTTCCACTTTAAGGTCGGGGCGTTTTTGTTTGACAATTTCAGTGGCCTGCCGCACTTTTTCCACGTCGGCACCTTCGCCTGATGTACCCGAAGAATACGAAAGCATGGCGATGCGAGGTTCGATGCCAAAACGCTGGCTGCTTTCTGCCGAAGAGATGGCGATTTCAGCCAGCTGCTCGGCCGTTGGATCGGGGTTTACGGCGCAATCGCCAAATACAGCCACACGGTCCGGAAGACACATGAAGAACACCGAGGAAACTGTTGAAATGCCGGGTTTTGTTTTCACAAACTGCAGTGCCGGACGAATGGTGTGTTGCGTGGTGTGAACAGCCCCGGAAACCATGCCGTCGGCGTGGCCTTTGAACACCATCATGGTGCCGAAGTAAGACACGTCGGTCATCAGGTCACGGGCAGCATCGAGTGCCAGGTTTTTGCTCTTCCGAAGTTCGTACAATGTTTCCGCATACTCAGCAAACCGCGGTGACTCAACCGGGTTGATGATTTGAACACGGACCGGGTCGATGGTCAGCCCAAGACGCTTGATGGCAACGGCAATCTGTGCCGGGTCGCCTAATATGGTCAGGTCAACAATGTCCTGGTTCAGCAGGCGGGCTGCTGCTTTCAGCACCCTGTCGTCGTTGCCTTCGGGCAGCACAATGTGTTTACGCTGGCTCTTTGCCCGCTTGGTAATTTGGTACTGGAACATGTGTGGTGTAATGCCTTCGGGTTTGAAGGTCACCAGCTTTTCTTCCAATGCTTTTATATCGACATATTTTGTGAACGTATCGATGGCCAGTTGAATCTTTTGCTTGTTGTCGGGTGTGATTCTCGACCGGATAGAGCTTACGTTCGCTGTCGTGTCGAAGGTGCCGGTCTTGACAGAAACAATCGGCACAATGTTCTGCAATCCTTCAATCATTCGCTGAACGGGTTCGTCCAGCTTGCCGCCGCCGGAGAGCACAATACCCGCCACCTTCGGATAGTTCACCGACAGGTTCGCCTGCAACGCACTGATCACAATGTCGCCGCGGTCGGCGGGTGTTACAATCACCACGTTTTCCTTGATGTGGTTCAGAAACTGCGGCACCTGCATGGCGCCGGTAATAAAATGGTGAACCGGGTTGGTTAGCTGCTCTTCTCCCAGCACAATCTTTCCACCCAAGTGCTCGTAAATTTCTTTCATGGTGGGAGCATTCAGGTTCACGTCTTCAGGGATGATGGAAAGCGTGACGTTGGCTGGTAATTGCCCGCTCAAAAATTCCTGAACGGCATCAACGCAGTCGGGTTTCACTTTGTTAACGATAATGCCGATCACCTGCAGTTCGCGGGCCTCGAAACTGCGCCAGACCGTTATCGCCGAATTGATGACCTGCGGTACTGTTTTATCTTCTCCTGAAACCACCACAATCACCGGTGAGCTCAGGTTTTTGGCAATGCTCATGTTGGCCTCCAGTTCAAAGGCCGTTCCCTCGCCAACAAAATCACTGCCGTCAATGATGATGAAGTCGTGTGTTTCTTCCAGCTTCTTGATTTTGTAGATGACGGTGTCAATCAGTTCGCCCTGGTTTTCCATTTCCAGCAGTTTCATGGCCTGTGGTCGTGTAAACGCATAGCTGTCTTCGTAGGAGAGGGGCAGGGAAAAATAACTGTTGACGGTATCAATGTGCACGTCCTTTTTTTCTTTGGGATCGGGGTTGATGATGGGTTTGAAGTAAGCAACCGTTTGTGCTTTTCCCAAAAGTGTGTTCACCAGTCCTAGTGCGACAATCGATTTTCCGCTGTATGGTTCTGCAGATGCAATGAATACGTTTTTTGTCATAAGTAACGATTAGAATGCGCTGCAAAAGTGGGTCAATGCTCCGCAACGATCAATGACGAGTATAAGAAGCAGCATGATAAAAGTCATGCCGAAGCGCAAAGTTAATCAATTGCAAAGCGTTGTGGCCATGCGGATTAGCAGGGGATATCCGGCAGCCACTTTAACCAGTCAATCGATTGAAGCTGGTGGAAAAGCGAAATGAAATATTGAAGTTGTTAAGAAAACACTTGCAAAAAAGAAGCAAATGAAATAGCACAGAAAATGCCGGAACTACCGTTTTGATACCTGAGAAAGACCCGGAAGTCCCTTAAAAAAAATAGGGCTTAGATAGAAATCTATGCCCGTTTTTAATCCGTACCCTATGAAAACTTTTTGGAAGTTAGGAGTTATTAATGAATTCACAACAAATAAGGGAAACTTTTATATATAATTTGATCGGAATCAAAAAAGAAAGTTGTGGTAAGTGGTAGAATTGACGTCTAGCTTTTTCTCTTGGGAAGTCGTTTAATAATGTTCTAACCGGACTCTTCAAGAGTTTAAGAGAGGGGCATTACTGTTTATCCTGCTCTTACAATAATCGGATCAATATGGTGACACAAGTAAAAGCACAACGCATCCCGTTACAACAACTGCAGTTTTCTTTTTCAAAAGCTTAGGCTATTGCTTTTGCATCGCTGCATCAAACACCCGCAATGCAGTTTTGATGACATTGGAGCATAATGTGCCCAACTGCGAATTCAGCACCATCTAGCGACGGTGTTTTTCTTTTCATCCCTGCAGAAAGGCATGTTTTCGTCGGAAGTACCATTTGACAGCAGATCCGGTTAGCAGGCCCAGTGGCAACAGTTTATACGCTGCTGCAATGCTGATGAATGATAACAAAAAGGTCAGCAGGAAGACAACGGGAATCGCAAGTGCCCGCACTTTGTTATACGTCACCATTGCCCTTTGCAAAGGGCCGCTCAGGCGATGTTTTGGATTGGAGATCAGTTGCCACAAGCGGAAGATCATGCAACCGGTGAAACTGATGTTGATGGTATAAAGAAGCAACGGAAGCTTTACCACGCCGTTGGAAAAGCTAGTAATGTAGGTTGTACTGAAGGGCATCAGCACTATTGACAATAGAAAAATCAGGTTGTTGCGCAGGAGGCTGGTATTATAATCAGTCACATGGTAAAACATGCGGTGGTGAATCAGCCAGTAAGTTCCGATGACGTAAAAGCTTACTGCAAAGCCGAGAAACGTGGATGAATGCGCTGCAAGATGCTGCCAGAGCAGGCGATCCGTCAAAGTAGTGGTGTCCAAATCTGGCAGGCGCAGATCGATCACAAGCAGTGTGATGGCAATGGCAAAGATGGCGTCGCTAAAGAACACCAGGCGTTCAACCTGGAATTTTCGAATGGCACTTTCTCCAATAATCTCTTTCGATCCATCTGGCGTTTCTTCCGCTGGAAAGACTTGACGGGTTCGCCTGCCGGTGCTTTTTTTTACCTGCGTCATTGCTATACGTTTCCAATTCGGAAAATAAATAGGAATTGGTGAAATCGCAATGACCTGCGTGCACACGAAAAGCTGATTTTACAACAGGTGAATTGATGCTTACTGTTTCTTCTTGCCTGAAAGTAAAGAAGGCATATTTTAAATGGCTGGAAGGATGTTGAAAAAGGCTCGGCTTCGCAAAGCAAACGGAGCAGAACGAAGTCCGCGGTTAATTAGCCGAATCGGTTTTTACTTCAATGTAAAACATCGGTTGTTTTTGCAACTGGTTAATCAAGCGAAGATGCTTTTTCCGCAACTGATCTTTCAACTTGCCGAGGTAAGCGTCGTCCCGCACCTGCAAAGGGTTTAGAACAACCCTGTCAACCACATTTTTTCCAATTTTCATTTTCAATTCCATACGTTCTCAACTGCTTAGAGGGTGACGCGAAAATGGGCAGTTTCTTTACTGCCCACCCATGCTCAAAGCCGACTAGTAAACGCCTCAATCTTTCACCAGCACAACAAGGTTGTTCAACTACTGTGCCAACAGATATAAATTTTTTTAATCAAAAACTGATAGTGACGATTGCCTTGTGAAAGCGATCTTGTTGTTTACGAAACTTTCTGTTGCTATTAGATCATATTCATCATCAAAGCATGGTGACAATGTTGGGTTTGTTGCCATTTCTTTTGTCGGTTTAACGCCAATGAAGCGCCTTGTTTCTTATTCTGCAGGGAAGAACAACTGTACCGTTGGAAAATTGTAATTTCCTGCACCAATCATTCAGCCATGAAACAAACATTTACCATTTTACTGCTGTTGCTGCTGCAAACTGTTCAAGCCCAGAAACTGGAAAAGATTTGGGAGACTGACAGCATTGTTGCCGTTCCTGAATCTGTTTTGCCCAGTCCCGACGAAGGACTGCTGTACATTTCGTTGATCGACGGTGCTCCGTGGGAAGCCGATGGAAAGGGAGGCGTGGCCCGAATGAAGACAGACGGCTCGCATTACGACGCTGCATGGGTTAAAGGACTGAACGCTCCCAAAGGCATGGGGCTTTACCAAAATCGTTTATACGTTGCCGATATCAGCCAGGTGGTGGTGATTGATACCAAAGCCGCGAAAGTTGTACAGCGCATCCCCATCGAAGGTGCAAGCGGGTTGAACGATATCACAGTAACGGATAAAGGGGTGGTCTATGTTTCTGATTCCAAAACGGCCAGGATCTGGCGGATAGTAAATGACGAACCAACCGTTTACCTGGAAAACATGCAGGGGGTAAACGGCCTGAAGGCCGTAGGCGAAGACCTGCTTATTGCATCGGGCAAATTGTTCGTAAAGGCAGATGCAACGAAAAAGATCACCAGGTTGGCCGACCTGCCGCAGAGCGGCGACGGCATTGAACCCGTTGGCAATGGCGATTTCCTGGTGAGTGCATGGGCCGGTTACCTGTTTTACGTAAAGGTCAATGGTACTGTTACAACGCTGTTGGAAACACAGGAACAGAAAAGGAACACAGCCGATATTGGCTACGACCCTGTGCAAAGGGTTATTTATGTTCCCACGTTTTTTGCAAAAACAATTGCCGCTTACCGCCTGCAGTAAACAAGCATTGTTCAGCAGGCTTGAGACCACCCGCGTACGCATAAAGAATAAACGAATGTTTTTTGGCAACTGAATCTTTCTACGCTGGTGCGTTCACCAAATTTGTATCGCCACTTTAAAACGATTGCATGTATATTGAAGCAAACAAATCAACCGGAACAGCCGCTTCTCTTTCATCTTCCGGTTCTTCGGGCTATGTTATCCGCATTGCGTTAACGGCGGCTCTGGCAGGTTTTATTTTTGGTTTCGACACCGTGGTAATTTCCGGTGCCAACCTGCCCATCAAAGCACTTTGGCATACCTCGCCCTGGTTTCACGGCTTTTTCATTATGAGCATGGCGCTTTGGGGAACGGTTATTGGTGCCATCTTCGGGGGCATTCCCACCGAAAAATGGGGGCGGAAAAAAGTGCTGATCTGGATTGGCGTTTTGTTTTCCCTGTCGGCGGTAGGAACCGCGTTCGCTCCGGAGCCGTATTCGTTTTCTTTTTTCCGGTTCCTGGGTGGATTGGGAATTGGTGTTTCTTCCGTAGCGGCACCAACTTACATTTCCGAGATTTCCACACCGGCTAACCGCGGCAAACTCGTTGCTCTTTACCAGTTCAACATTGTTTTTGGAATCCTGATTGCCTTTCTGTCGAACTATTTTCTAAAAGGTGTTGGCGGCGAAAACGACTGGCGTTTTATGCTTGGCGCTTTGGCCGTTCCGTCCCTGCTGTATTCTGCCCTGGTAATTGGGGTACCCGAAAGTCCACGCTGGCTTATTAGCAAGAGGCAGGACAGGACTTCGGCAAAACGTATCCTCACAAGGTTGGGCATTGCCGACGCAGAAAGCGAAGTGGCCAGTATTGTTGCCAATGATGCACACGAAAAAGCGAAAGGCGCCGGCACCAACCTGCTGGAGCCCAAATACAGTCGCATCATGTGGATTGCTTTTTTTGTCGCTTTCTTTAACCAATGGTCCGGCATCAACTTTATCCTTTACTATGCACCGGAGATCCTGGAGCGTGCAGGCCTGGCAGCCAAAGAAAGCCTGCTCAACTCCATTGCCATCGGTGGCACCAACCTGCTGTTTACGTTTGTGGGGCTTTACCTCATTGATAAATTGGGAAGAAAAACGCTGCTTGTGATTGGTTCGTTTGGTTACATCCTGAGCCTTGCCGCCGTTGCCTGGTGCTTTGCGGCACATGCCGGGCCGGGTCTGTTGCTGGCCTTCCTGCTGCTGTTCATCGCATCGCATGCCATCGGCCAGGGAGCCGTCATTTGGGTGTTAATTTCCGAGATCTTTCCCAACAACATACGGGCACTGGGCCAGTCGTTCGGTGCCTCTGTGCACTGGGTTTTTGCGGCGTTAATTACGCTGATCACCCCCATTTTTCTTGACCGCGACAACGGCATTTTTAAATCGAATCCCTGGCCAATTTTCGGCTTCTTTGCTTTTATGATGGGGCTGCAACTGGTGTGGGTGCTTACCAAGGTTCCTGAAACGAAAGGTGTATCCCTGGAAGAACTGGAAAAACAGTTGGTAAAACAATAACCGGTAAGCAGCCGCGGAAACGGCAACACATTGCAACGAATGCGCAACCCTCAACTTTTTGGAATGAAGCTTTCCCTTTACCTGTATGTCGCAACAACGGTCGTTATTGCTGCCTGCGGCAGTGTACAACAAACAGCGGTGCAACAGAACATGAGCCCGGAACCTTTTCGGCCGCAACTTCATTTCTCGCCGCAGCGGGCATGGATGAATGATCCGAATGGAATGGTTTATTTCAACAAAACTTACCACCTGTTTTACCAGTATTATCCCGACAGCACGGTTTGGGGTCCGATGCATTGGGGGCACGCAACCTCTGCTGACCTGGTACACTGGCAGCACCAGCCGATTGCCTTGTACCCCGACAGCCTTGGGTACATATTTTCCGGCAGCGCTGTGGTGGATGTGCAGAATACCACGGGTTTTGGCAGGGAAGGAAAGACGCCGCTGGTGGCTGTTTTTACGCAACACAATCCGCAGGGAGAGAAGCAGGGCCGCTTGGATTTTCAGAATCAAAGCCTTGCCTTCAGCCTCGATGAAGGCAAAACATGGGCAAAATACCAGGGCAGTCCCGTGTTGAGCAATCCAGGCATCCGTGACTTTCGCGATCCGAAAGTGCTGTGGTATGCCGATGCGAACAAATGGATCATGACACTTGCCACGCAGGACCGGGTGACATTTTATTCATCACCCGATTTAAAAAATTGGAAAAAGGAAAGTGAGTTTGGCCACCTGGCAGGAGCCCACGGTGGCGTGTGGGAATGCCCGGATCTTTTTTCGTTTACCCATAACGGTGAGAAGGTGTGGGTGTTGCTCGTCAGCATCAATCCCGGCGGACCGAATGGCGGTTCAGCCACGCAGTATTTCACCGGCCGGTTTAATGGAACGGTTTTCACTCCAGTTGACACCGCCACCCGTTGGATTGATTATGGCCCCGACGACTATGCGGGAGTTACCTGGTCAAACACCGGTGAGCGGAAGGTTTTCATGGGTTGGATGAGCAACTGGCAGTATGCACAGGTGGTGCCGACAAAAACCTGGCGCAGTGCCATGACAGTGCCGCGGGAACTGTCGTTGGTGAAGCAGGGAGAGACGTTCCTCGTTGCTTCCAATCCCATAAACGAACTCCAGACCGTAACGGAAAAACCGGTGAGCCTCGCTGGAACAATGGAAGGAACGTTTAGCGGTCCGGCAAAGCTGCAGGTATCAGCAACTGAGCCTACGGATGTTACCATCACACTTTCCAACAAAGCAGGGCAGCGGGTAACCCTTGGCTATGAAAAGGCAACCGGCAACTATTTTATCGACCGAACGGCATCAGGCCACACAACTTTTGAAAAAGGCTTTGCCGCCCGGCACGTTGCGCCACGTTTGTCCATTCAAAAAGAAATGTCGTTGACGTTACTGATCGATCAATCGTCGGTTGAATTGTTCGCTGATAATGGACTAACCGTTATGACTTCCATCTTTTTCCCGGACGATGGTTTTTCCAACGTTAGTGTTGAATCACCGGAAAAGAAAAACCTGACAGTGGTACAACTCAGTCCCATGAAGCCGGTCATCAACCAGCCTCCGGCCGCAAGGCAATAGTTCATGCCTTTCAAACGCAGAAGAAGCTCTAATTGTTCAATCAAAAACTGAATGACTGGCTTACAACCAAGCTATCGGTAGCAAACTGGCTCAGCTGCTTCAGCGTCAGGTTGTCGCTCAATGTGGTTTGAATCCAGCACCCGATGGCATCGTAGCGAAAGATCTGCGCATTCAGGTCAAAAACTTCCTTGATCTTTTTTTCCACCGTGGCAATGGTGTCCCAGGATTTAATTTCCAGTACACCGTTCACATGCCGTCTGCGGATGTTGCTGATCCGGATTTTGTTGCTGTACTTGTACTTTTTATCCGAGCCTTCGTACAGCTCGTGCGGTTTGGAATAGAAGGCGATGTCCAAAAAAGGGAAGCACTCATTAAAACGGTCCTGCACTTCACCAATGGTCATAAAATCGGTAATCTGGAGATACATGGTTAAATGATTAGCGAAAAGAAAGGACGGCAGGTTTGTTTACGCAAGCCATCATCGTTAGTGAGACAAAACTATCACCGATCAAAGGTGCAAGGGTTGACGTGGATTAGATTCGGAATTGATTTTTCTCATTGTGGGCCGATCCGTTGTTTTTCTGATGCGCAGGAGAGGAGCTGCAACAACCCACGGCGGTCATGTATCCGAATCAGGTAAACGCATGATACCTGTCATTGAAATGCAAGGTTGGTGAGGCTACCTTCAGATACATATTTACTGACACTAAAATGAGCAGTTATGAAAACCTACCTCCTCCTCTCCGTCATGCTGCTGCCACTTGCTATATGGTCGCAACAATGGACAAAGCAATATGAATTTGTTGATGACGCCACCTGCGGCTTGTCACTGGTGGGCAAGGGCGCAAAAAAAGGATTCGTCAACGAAAGCGGTAAACTGGTTGTTCCGCTGGTTTACGACGATGCAATGCACTTTAGCGAAGGCATGGCAGCCGTTCAAAAAAATGGAAAATGGGGCTACATTGATAGCTCCGGTAAAGAAATTGTTTCCTTCGAGTACGAAGATGCTTTTTGTTACACAGATGGACTAGCCTTGGTGTACAGGAATCACCACTATGGCTTTCTCGACAAAAACGGGAAATTGGTAATTCCATTTATGTACGACAACGCTTCCAGCTTTGCCGAAGGGTTAGCCGTGGTTAGCCAAAAAGGCTCCTGGGGCTACATCGATACCAAGGGCAAAGAAGTTATTCCGCTGAAATACAGCTACGCCGTATCGTTCTCCGAAGGTGTTGCCCGTGTTTCAAGGAACGGCAAATGGTGGCAGATTGACAAAACTGGGAAAGAAACGCCGGAATAGTTGATGATGTCGACGGCTCCGGCGCAAGCAGCCGTTTCCCGGCTTCTGCGTCCCGGCAGTTTTCGTGACTGTTGACCTTTGCCGCCTGCATCCTGCGGTGCAGTGCAAAAACAACAAAACAGAGGCACCTGCCTCTGTTTTGTTGTTTCAACCGGTCAGCGTTGGCGCCTTAGGGTTGCATGCCTTCCGTTTTCTTTTCAACTTCCACCTGCTTCATAAAATCACTGGTTTCATCGTCTGAGTAACGACCGTATGCATCAGTCAGCGTTCCTTTAAAGCCATCGCAGGTTTCAATGGCATAGAGGATGCTCATGTCGTCCGGGTCGGAGATGCCTTCGAAGCGGTAAAAATTCACCGCTTTCACGTCTTTGGTGCCGAATTTCTTCTTTGACTGAATGCCAACCAGCTTTCCTTTTTCCACCCTGAATTGTTCGGTATAGCCGTACTTCTCAAGGTTTGCCTGAACTTTTTCCAGGTCGGTCATAAAGGTGAGGCGGTCGTTTGCCTGGTCGTAGCTGTTTGTCCTGTTGTCAACCTCGTTGGTGTTATCCGGATTATATTTATTGTCTTCCATACTCTGCGTTTTAGGGTGTAATGCAGTTATTATGCCTATTGCTGACCCTTTGCCGGTTTTGTTGTTCTTTGTGGAATAGCAGTGGAAAATTGTGATTTTATGCCGGTTCTCACTTCCTCGTGTTGTCGCTATTCAAAAGGCTGTGCCGGCCGGCAACAAGTAACGCATCTACAGTTAAGAGGCCATTCAACAGGTGCTCAACGCTTTCAGTCTTGTTTTGGGTTAATGATGATCGTTCCAAACGGCGTTACCATAAGGCACTTTAGTAAGACCCTTGAATGCTGCAATCATTTCTCAAAACAAGCTGCAACAACTTTTTTGTCGCAATGAGCCAGCAAAAAGCGGTTGATTGCTGAAACAATTCTACACTCAACCGTGCTAAACAGCTCTCCGCATGCTGTTCATTTCAACCCGTTCCACCTGCTGGTGCCGTTGTATGCATTCAATCACCGCTTCCACATTCTCAATCAGAATCACCAGCACCGAACCCGGTTGGCGCACCTCCAGTGCCCGTTCCACCGCATCGCACTCGTTGCCGAAATAAGCAATCTGCAGGTCAGGCTGCACCTTCCGAATGCCGGTGGTGAGCAGCCGGTCCAGTTCCTCGTGGGTCCGGCCACGCATGTCTTCGTCGTGGCGAATGATGATCTCGTCAAAGATCTTTGCGGCTTCTTCGCCCAGGGCTACAATGTCTTCATCCCTTCGGTCGCCCACACCGGTGATGATTCCAACCCTGGTGCTGGCATCAAAGGTTTTGACAAATTTCCCCAGGGCCCGCACACCATGCGGGTTGTGGGCATAATCCAGTACAACGGTGAAATCGTCAAACTCAAAAACATTGATGCGTCCGGGGGTGCTTTCCTGCGAGGGCACAAAGGAGCGGAGCGCATCCCGGATCACGCCGAGCTTGATCTTCGAGGTGTAAGCCGCCAGGGAGGCCGCCAGTACGTTGGCAATGTTGAATTCGGCCCGGCCATTGAAGGTGAGCGGAACATTGGTTGCTTCTTCAATCGGGATGAAATGGTTGCCGATGCGAAGCAGGAGATAGCCGTTTTCGTAAACAGCGGCCAAGCCGCCATTGGCGCAATGTTCTTCTATTCTCGAATTGTCGGCAAAGAGCGAAAAGAGGGCCACCTTGCATTTCACGTTTTCCCGCATGGCATACACCAGGTCATCATCGGCATTGAGAATGGCATACCCGGCCGCATGAACCGTTTCCGGTACCACTGACTTGACCCTTGCCAGTTTTTCCAGGCTGTCGATACCGCCTAAACCAAGATGGTCTTCGGCCACGTTGGTAACAATGGCGCAATCGCATTGGTCGTAACCAAGGCCGGAACGGAGAATGCCGCCCCTGGCCGTTTCCAGCACGGCAAATTCAACTGCACTGTCTTTTAAAATAAGATGGGCCGAACCGGGTCCGGAACAATCACCTTTCAGCACCCGGTCGTCATTGATGTAAACGCCATCGGTGGTGGTAAATCCTGTAACAAAACCGGCTGTTTTTACAATGTGCGCCATCAGCCGGGTGGTGGTTGTTTTGCCATTGGTACCGGTTATGGCAACAATGGGAATACGGCCGTTGTTTTTTCCCGGGAAGAGCATGTCCACAACCGGCTTGGCCACGTTGCGGGGCTGCCCGGAGGTGGGCTCCAGGTGCATGCGGAAACCCGGTGCTGCATTCACTTCCAGCACCGCACCGCCATTGTCGACCAGCGGCGTTGAAAGATCCGGTGCCATCACATCAATGCCGCAAACGTCGAGACCAACATTGCGGGCAATCCGTTCAAATAATGTTTTGTTTTGAGGATGCACATCGTCTGTTACATCGGTGGCCGTACCGCCGGTGCTCAGGTTGGCCGTCGGCTTCAGGTACAGTTGCTCACCCGGGGGCAAAATGGTTTGAAGGGTGTAGGCTTTCTTTTTCAGCAACTCAAGCGTGACCTCGTCCACCAGGATTTGCGTTAACACGTTGTCATGCCCACAGCCACGGCGCGGATCGAGATTTTCAAGGTCGATCAGTTGCTGAATGGTGTGCACGCCGTCGCCTTTTATGCAAGCCGGTGTGCGCAGGGCTGCTGCTACAAACTTGTTGTTGACCACCAGCACACGAAAGTCCTTTCCCGGTATGTATCGTTCCACGATGATTGCATCGCCGTATTTTTTGGCGCGTTGAAAAGCGCAAAGCGCATGTTCCCAATCCTGAACATTGATGGTGGCACCATTGCCGTGGTTTCCGTCCACCGGTTTGATCACGAGCGGGTAGCCGACCGCAGCCACCGTTTCTTTCAGGCTTTCTTCCCTGCGGATGACTTCACCAAAGGGAACCGGCAGGTTGGCCTCTCGCAAAAGCTGTTTTGTTTTGTCTTTGTCGCCGGCGAGGTCTGTCGCCAGCATGCTCGTATTTGACGTGATCGTGGCTTCAATGCGTTTTTGCTTGCAGCCATAACCCAACTGCACAAACGAGCCATCGTCGAGCCGGATGGACGGGATGCCACGCTTGCGGGCTTCTGCTACAATTGAGCCGGTGCTGGGCCCCAGCTTTTCCTTGAACCACAGGCGACGGATCTCTGTCACATCGGGCTGCACCTCGTACCTTTCGCCCCTGATCAGGGCCTCCGCAATGCGAATAGCTGCATCGGCTGTGTAACGGCCCTCCAGTTCTTCGCCGTATTCAAACACCAGGTGGTA
>Ga0366763_1051_pt2 | contig 12596 bp, 11 predicted proteins | sample TotcelHN113001M5_FD_207085 | JGI IMG/M metagenome (GOLD analysis project Ga0366763, IMG submission 207085) | Enriched cells from coal bed in the Powder River Basin, Montana, United States - Total cells N11 rep1 HSBNCT.N11.300.1.M5 ...
GGAAGTAATAACCGGTCAGAAATTCGATTATGATCGTTTTTCCGAAGTGATGAAAATTTCCTCTGAGACTTCAAAATGGTGGAAGAAAGCATCTCTTCTGGCAACAACAAAACCGTCTCCCCTCAATGGCTTCGATTTGTTCAATTATATGGCGACAATCGTTTGCATGCGGGGAACAAGAGAAGGCCTGGAATTATTTAAGCTTTGGCATGACGAACTGAAAGAAAAAAGTGAAAACGGAGTCGGGCCATGGAAGGATGGGGAGGAAAAGTACAGGGTGATGTGGGATGGCATTGCATGCTGGCCATATCTGGGGGACACCTATAAGGTATTAAAAAAGAACGGAATCAATATGGTTACTTCGACTTATCCGGATTCCTGGTATATCGTATACGACGCAAATGATATCGATGGCATGGCAAAATCATACAGCTCAAATTATGTAAACAGAAACCTGGATTTCGGTACGGATAACATCATTCGGATTGTGAATGATTTCAAGCTTGACGGAATTATTTATCATTCCAATAGGAGCTGCAAACTCATGGACTTCAGACAATTCGAGGTACAAAGAAGAGTGGAGGAAAGCACTGGAGTGCCTTCAGTAATCTTTGATGGAGACCAGACGGACCCAAGAGCCTTTTCTCTTGCCCAATTTGAAACAAGAATACAAGCGCTTGTTGAAATGATGGAATCCAGGAAAAAATGGAGGGATACAGTATGTTCGAAGTAATAGGTCTGATTCACGAATTGGAAGCCATTGGACAGAATCCAAAAAACGCTATCCTTGACTCGATGAAGAAAACCGGAAAAAAAGCAGTTGGCTGTTTTCCGATTTATGCTCCGGAAGAAATTGTATACGCTGCGGGAATGCTTCCTGTCGGCATGTGGGGCGGTCAAACGAACGGAACCTTATCAGACCGATATTTACAGGGCTTTTGTTGTTCGATTATGAAAGCAAATACTGAGCAGGCGCTGCTTGGACAATATGATTTTCTCTCTGCGGTTATCGTTACAGCCTACTGTGATACTTTGAAATGTGTGATAGAAAATTGGAAAGCAGCCTTTCCTCAGATGAATCTCATCCCTGTCGTATATCCGCAGAACAGAAAAATTCAGGCCGGCAAGGATTATATGAGGGAAGAATTTGAGCGGGTGCGAAAGGAATTGGAGCGGATAACCGGGGAAAACATAACGCCGGCCGCTTTAGAAGAAAGCATCGAAATCTATGATGAATACAGGTATGCAATGCAGGAATTTGTCGAGCTGACCCAAGCGCATCCTATTCTTCTAAATGCGAAAAGCAGACATTTAATCATCAAGGCAGCCTACTTTATGGATAAAAAAGTCTACACAAAAAAAATAAAGAAGCTGATCAATGCGATAAAAAAATTACCCGAAGAGGAGACCGGGAAAAAGAAGATTATTCTTACCGGGCTCATAGCCGAGCCGGATGGATTGCTGGATATCATCACTGAGAATCATATGTTTGTCGTTGCAGACGATCTGGCGCAAGAGACACGGCAGTTCAGGACGATTGCGCCAAAGCAGGGAGACGCATTGCAGCGAATGGTTGAGAGAATTGCGATGCAGGATGGCTGTGCATTCTTGTATGACAAAGATAAGACCCGAGGGGCTTTGATCAAGGACATGGTCAAAAAATACAATGCGGATGGCATTATCATCTGTCAGCTCAAGTTCTGCGATCCGGAAGAATTTGACTATCCGATCTTAAAAAAAGAGCTTGAATCGGAGGGAATCCCGTCTCTGTATATCGAAATCGAGCAGCGGATAGATTCCTTGGAGCAGTTGAGAACACGAATACAGAGCTTTGGCGAGATGCTCTCATAGAAAATAAGGAGATTGAAATGTATTTAGGAGTTGATATCGGCTCATCCTCTTCCAAGGCGGTTATTATCAATCAGGCTGGAGTGGTTTGCGGTGAGGGAATTGTTAATATTGGTACCGGCAGCAAAGGGCCGCTGCAATCAGTCGAGATGGCCCTATTCCATGCCAGCATCGAACGAGATGAGATAAAGAAATGCGTCGTTACCGGATATGGAAGACTGATGTATCAAGGGGCAGATAAACAGATTACTGAAATCAGCTGTCATGCAAAGGGTGTCAAATTTTTATGGCCTAAGGCAAGCACGATTATTGATATCGGCGGTCAAGACGCGAAGGTGATCCGAGTTTCCATCAATGGCATTGTTGAAAATTTTGTTATGAATGAAAAATGTGCTGCCGGAACCGGTAGATTCCTGGAGGTTATGGCCAGAGTGCTTGACTGTGATATCAACGAACTATCCGGATTAGCTGCAAAAGGAAAGGCCGGTGTAATCATCAGCAATACCTGCACCGTTTTTGCAGAATCCGAGGTCATATCACAACTGGCGTCCGGGAAAAAAATAGAAGATGTTGCCCTCGGAGCGCATAAATCCATCGCGCAGCGTATTGCAGGGCTTTGCAGCCGAATCGGAATCGCGGATGCGGTGGTAATGACCGGCGGTGTCGCATTAAACCATAATGTGGTAACCGCCATTGAAAAAGAAATCAAGCATCCGATCATTCGTTTAGAAGACCCACAGGCGATGGGAGCCCTTGGTGCGGCGATCTTTGCGAGGGAAATGGATGAAGGAATCTCATAATATTAATATAAAACAGACATTTTGACTGTAGAAAGAGAGGAAAAAATGGAAATCAAAAAAGTTGCTATGGTAGGCGGAGGCACGATGGGAAATCAGATTGCAATGCAGGTAGCGATTTCGGGATATGAGATCACATGCTATTCCAGAAAAGCCGAAACAGTAGAAAAAGCAGAAGCTTTCTCCAAAGGCTGGTTTGCTAAAAGTGTATTAAAAGGGAAAATCACAGAGGAAAATGCTGCGCTGACCCAAAGCAGATTGAGCTTCACAACAGATTTAGCTGCGGCAGTGAGCGATGCAGACTTAGTGATCGAAGCAGTCGTTGATGTGCTGGAAGTGAAAAAAGAGATTCTAAAGCAGATCGATGCGTTAACACCGGACCGAACGATTTTTGCAAGCAATAGTTCTTACATCGTAAGCTCAAAGTTCTGTGATGCGGTTTCTCATCCCGATAAGGTGTTAAATCTTCATTTCTTCAATCCGGCGCTGATCATGAAGCTGGTGGAGGTGGTACAAGGGCCGCACTGCAGCAATGAAACCATTGAAACCATGATTCGCTTCGTCGAATCCATTGACAGGGTTCCTGCAGTGGTTAAAAAAGAAATCTACGGCTTTATCGTGAATAGAGTATTTAGTGCGATCACCAAGGAAGCATGCTACATGTACGACCAGGGAGTTGCATCCTTTGAGGATATTGACCGGGCGGTAAAGTTCGGTTTGTCCCATCCCATGGGCCCCTTTGAGCTTCTTGATATGACGGGGATTGATTTGGAATATGACGTGTTGACTGAAAAGTACAGAATGACAGGAGAATTATCGGATAAACCGAGCCCGGCGATCGTTGAACGATATGCAAGAGGAGAGTATGGGAGGAAGTCGAAAAAGGGATTCTATCAATACGAATAGACTTGCACGATCTTTTCGAGGAATAGGAAAGAAGGATATCAATGGAAAACCTGACATTTGAAATAATGGATCATATCGGAATTGCGAAAGTCAACAGGCCGAAGGCATTTAATGCCCTGAACCGTGATGTGGTTAAGGAGCTTGAGGAATTAGTCGAAATCATTCAAAACAACAAAGCAGTTGCTGTTTTGATCATCGGAAGCGGAGATCATTTTGCAGCGGGAGCAGACATTAAAAATATGGTGGACTTAAATGAGGAGGAAGCAAAGGCGTTTTCTTTTTCCAATACATTTTCAAAGCTTGCAAACCTTGAGATCCCAACAATAGCAGCAATAGAAGGATTTGCACTGGGAGGCGGACTGGAGTTGGCACTGGCCTGTGATCTGCGGATCGCTTCAAAAACCGCCAAGCTGGGATTTCCGGAAATCAAGCTGGGAATTATGCCGGGAGCGGGGGGGACCATTCGAGGTCCCAGAATCATCGGCGCTGCCCGTGCAAAAGAGCTGATTTTGCTGGGAGAAATGATCGATGCGGATCAGGCAGAGCGGATAGGTCTTGTGAATAGGGTGGTTGAGCCGGAGGAGCTAAATGATACCGCGTTGGAATGGGCAAGAACACTGTGCAAGAAATCACCGATTTCACTAAAAATCGCCAAGGCTACCATAGAGGCAGGTCTGGATCAGGCGGATATCAATGAGGCTATGAAAATAGAGGAAAAAAACTGGGCAGAGCTATTCAGTACAGAGGATCAAAAAGAAGGTATGAAAGCATTTATTGAAAAAAGACGTCCCATATATCTGGGGAAATAGCAGTCGAAACATACAAATAAAGGAGGAAATTAAGATGCGAAACGTAGTAATTGTAGCAGGATGCAGAACACCGATCGGAACGATTGGAGGACAATTTAAATCCATAACCTCACTTGATCTTTCTATTCCTGTTATGCAGGAGTTAGTGAAAAGGTCGGGAATCGATCCGGGCCTGATCGAAGATGTTATCTGGGGATGTAACTACCAGAGGACATATAAAGAAAACAATTTAGCTAGAGTAGCAGCAGTAAAAGCTGGATTGCCCGCCAGCGTTCCGGGCATAACCATTCACAGAAACTGTACCTCGTCCATGTCTTCGATACAGATGGGATATTACCAGATCAAAGCCGGAGAAGCGGACTGTATCATGGCTGGAGGAGCGGATAGTATGAGCACCGCACCACATATGATGTTTGACGGAAGATATGGCAAAAAGTTTGGTCATAGTGAGCTGCGGGATTCCATGTGGGATTCTTTAACAAACCTTGGTGTGGGGCCTCCAATGGGAGTCACGGCTGAGAATGTTGCGGAGAAATATGGAGTAACAAGACAGGATCAGGACGAGTACGCAATTTTAAGCCAGCAGAGAGCAGTTGCGGCTTTGGACGCAGGGAAGTTCAAGGATGAAATCACTCCAGTGACTATTTCGGGGAAAAAGGGCGATACTGTCTATGATACCGATGAATATCCGAAACGGGATGTTACCCTGGAGGGGCTCACAAAACTAAAGGCAACCTTCAAAGATAATGGTACGGTTACTCCGGGCAATGCATCAGGAATGAATGATGCCGCATCAGGGGTACTGCTGGTGGAGGAAGAAAAAGCAAAGGAATTGGGGCTGCCGATCCTTGCTAGAATCCTTTCTGTTGCAACTACGGGTGTTGAGCCGGAAGTCATGGGGATCGGGCCGGTTAGTTCCTCGAAAAAGGCATTGGAGAAGGCTGGGTTGAAAATTGAGGATATTGATCTGTTCGAAATCAATGAAGCGTTCGCGGCCCAGTGTATCGCTGTCGAAAAAGAACTTGGTGTCAAAAGAGAAATCCTGAACGTCAATGGTGGGGGAATCTCTCTTGGACATCCGGTTGGAGCGACAGGAAGTAGGATTGTGATCACATTACTTTATGAAATGAAACGTCGCGGAATTAAGTATGGACTCGCAACACTTTGCGCAGGCGGCGGGATGGGGACCACTGTTATTGTTGAAACAATCTAAGAGAGGACGAAATCCTGTGATATTCGTAAGGATTAAGGAGTAAGACGAATGATTAATTTAAAGCAACTATGTAAAACAAATGAGCGCGCAGCGGAGTACAGAAGAAAACTTGTAACCGCAGACGAGGCTGTAAAGGTTGTAAAATCAGGTGATCGCGTACATTATGGTTTGTTCTGCGGAATTGTCCGAGATTTGGACAAGGCACTGGCAAAAAGGACAGAAGAGCTTCATGAAGTGCTTGTATGTGACACGATCTGGGCACATGGAGAGCCACCCGAAATTCTGCTGGCAGACCCGGAGGCTAAGCACTTTAAATATCTTAGCACCCATATGAGCGGTCTTGACAGAAAAATGAACAAGGAGGGCAGATGCTGGTTTATTCCGGTGCAGTTCCGTGAAAACCCAAAGCTATGGGCTGAAAATGTCGGTGACGTTGATGTGGCTATGCTGCAGGTTGCGCCCATGGATCGTTTTGGAAACTTTAATTTCGGACCGCAAACAGCGGAGTATTGGGGAATCTTTGCTGCTGCAAAAAAGATTATTGTAGAAGTAAATCAAAAACAGCCCATCGTCCATGGTGTTCAAAACAGCATTCATATTTCGCAGGTTGACCTGATTGTAGAGGGATCCAATGGGGATCTTCCCACCCTGATTGCGAAACCAGCAAGTGAGACGGAAAAGAAAATCGCCGGACATATCGTAGAGAAAATACGCAGCGGAAGTACATTGCAGCTTGGAATCGGCGGGATGCCAAACTATGTTGGTTCCATGATATCCGAATCTGATATCAATGATTTAAGTGTACATACGGAAATGTTTGTCGATGCTTATGTGAACCTGTTTCACGAGGGCAAGATTACGGGAAACAAAAATATCGATAAGGGAAAGATGGTATTCACCTTTGCAATGGGCTCTCAGGCAGTTTATGACTTTTTGAATGACAATCCGATGGGCTATATGGCACCGGTAGACTATGTCAATTCCCTGGAGGTCATCGCAGCCAACGATAATTTTGTATCGATCAACAGTTGCCTTCAGGTGGATCTGTTCGGACAGGTGAACTCCGAATCGGCAGGCTTGCAGCATATTGGCGGTACCGGCGGTCAGCTTGATTTCGTAATGGGCGCATTTAAATCCAAAGGTGGACAAAGCTTCCTGTGTACACCTTCTGTAAGAGAAAACAAAGATGGAACGAAAGAATCTCTCATAACGGCCAGATTACCGGAAGGTTCCATTGTTTCGGCGCCAAGAAGCGCAACCCATTATATCGTTACAGAATATGGCGCGGTTAACATGAAGGGTAAGTCAACGTGGGAAAGGGCAGAGCTTCTGATCTCCATAGCACATCCTGATTTTCAGGAAGATCTGATCAAAGAAGCAGAAAAAATGGGAATTTGGAAAAATAGCAGTAAGGTTTTGTATTAAAATTTCATCAAAAAAGTTATATAATAAAAAATGACGAAAAATGGAGGAAAGAATCATGAAAGGTAAAAAATTATCTGCGATCCTATTAATCACATTACTGACTCTGACTAGTATTCTAACTGGCTGCGGAGGCGGAGGGGCCTCAGAAGAACCAAGTGCTGGAACAGACGATACTGTCTACACGCTGAAGTGGGCACACGTATCTCCTGCAGAAAACGACAAACAGGCAGATGCGATCAACGAAATTATTGCTAAAATTGATGAAGAATCAAACGGAAGAATCAAAATTGAACATTATGCTTCTGGCGTGCTGGGCAATGAAGAGGAAATCTTTGAAGGAATCCAGATGGGATCCATTGAGATCGGAACATTGTCATCAGGTTCTCTTGGTGGTTTTTATCCGGGCGTTCTCGCAACGTCAACACCTTTTCTGTTCCAAAGCAGAGAAGAAGCCTGGGATTTCTTTGACAGCGAAACAGCAGACTGGCTTGCCGAACAGGTTTTCGATAATACAGGCGTAAAATGCATCGGCTGGGCTGAAAACGGGCTAAGGTGCTTTACCTCTACCAAAAAACAAATCAAGAGCCCTGCAGATCTCAAAGGAATGAAAATCAGAACACAACAGAATCCGGTAACCATGGCAATGGTAGAAGCGCTGGGAGGAACGCCACAGCCTATCGCTTTTGCAGAGCTTTATACAGCATTGTCTCAGGGAGCTGTTGACGGACAGGAAAACCCACCTTCATTGATCTACACCCAGGGTCTCTATGAAGTACAGCCTTTCCTGACTTTGGACTATCATGTATATGACTTCCTTGGCGTATTTATAAATCCGACAGCAATCGAAAAAATGCCTGCAGATCTTCAGGAGATATTCCAGAAGAATATCGACGAATTTGTAACAATCGAAAGAGAAAAGTCAAGGGCCTATGACGAAAGAGATATCGAAGCTATGAAGGAAGCAGGCGTGTCCGTGTATACCCTTACGGATGCGGAATATAAGCAAATGTTAGATGCGACAGCTTCAGTAATAGATGTAGTGAGAGGAATATCCGGTGACGAGGTAATGGACAAGGTTCTTGCACAGATTGAAGAAATGAGAAAATAATTACTGAAACACAATTGATTATCTGGCATCCGGACATATTATTTGAGGAAACAGGGCGTGCCTGCTGCGGCAGGCACCCGCCTCCTCAAAAAAGGAAAGGGAGGTTTGTAATGCCCTCGTTTTTAGAAAAACTTGATAAGGGAATGGATATCGTCGAACGAAATATTGTCGGTTACGCGACCTTGATCATGGTTCTGATCTTATTTACGAATGTTGTTTTACGTAATTTTTTTCAAAGTGGACTTGTATGGGGCAATGAATTAAGCAGTTACCTCAATATACTTGCAGTATATATAGCGGTAAGTGCAGGCTTTAAATACGGAAGCCACGTAGGCGTTTCGGTTGTTGTTGACTACCTAGTTCCAAAGAAATTCAGAAAAGCGGCAGCTATATTCACGAAACTGATTGTATTGCTCTTCTGTATTTTGGTTGCCTATCTGGCCGTCAGAATGAGTATGGCGCAGGTTGCTTCTGGTCAGGTCAGTCCTGTCCTTAACTTTCCGCTATGGATCATTTATGGGATTGTCGTCGTAGGAATGAGCATGGCAAGTATTCGAGTAATCATGGAAATTATTAAAATTATATATAAAAAGGATAAAGATGGAGGTGAAGCAGCATGTTAACGGTACTGATCGTATCCCTGTTTATTTTGATACTGCTGAATGTACCCATCGGTGTGTGTCTTGGTCTCGCATCTGCCATCGCTTTTGCATATCTTGGGCAGACTGATTTAATGGTTGTGGTACAGAGAATGATCCGATCGATCGATTCCACCACACTGCTTGCCATTCCACTCTTTATCTTTGCGGGGAAGGTGATGGAAAGAGGGGGCATTTCCAGAAGGCTGGTCGATCTGTCTTACTCCGCAGTTGGATGGATTCCCGGTTCATTGGCTATCGTAACCGTATTATCCTGCATGTTCTTTGCTGCACTGTCCGGGTCTGCACCGGCTACGGTAATCGCCATCGGTGCCGTCATGGCGCCAATGATGATCCAAGACGGATATCCTGCAAATTTTTCGGTATCAATTGCAGCAGCGGCAGGCTGTATCGGGGTGATCATTCCACCCAGTATTCCATTTGTCAATTATGCGGTATTAACCGGTGTTTCAATTTCCGATATGTTTATCGCCGGAATCGTTCCGGGGTTGCTTATGGGGCTGGTGCTCGTCCTTTATTGCTTCTTCATGGCAAAGAAACACAAATGGGGCGGAGCGCCCAGACCTTTTAAATTCAATGAGTTTCTGCATGCGCTGAAAAGATCTATACTGGCACTCTTTATGCCACTGATCATTCTGGGCGGCATTTACGCAGGTTTTTTTACTCCAACAGAAGCAGCGGCCGTCGCATGTGTCTATGGCGTTCTTGTGGCAGCCTTGATTTATAAGGATATCCCGATCCGGGAACTGCCCCGTGCAGCCTTTGAAGGTGGTCTGACCAATGCGATGATCATGCTGATCATCGGAACTGCTGCTATTTTCAGCTGGATCCTTTCCACCCAGCAGGTACCGGTATTGCTCACCTCATTTATAATGGGTATTACCGACAACCCAATCATCATTCTCCTCCTCATCAATTTGATCCTGCTGATCAATGGCTGCTTTATGGAACTGACGGCGTCCACATTTATTTATATCCCAATCTTGTTTCCTCTGGTTCAGGCTGCAGGAATCGATCCTGTCCAATTTGGAATCGTGGCTGTGTTAAACATGACATTGGGATTACTGACACCTCCTCTTGGTGTAAACCTGTTTATTGCCAAGGGCATTGACCCAAGAACCGACTTCAATGGTATTTGTAAAACAGTAATGCCGATGTTTCTCTTACTGGTATTCGTGCTGTTACTCATCACATTTATTCCACACTTGTCAACAGGATTAATCTCTCTGCTAGCAGGGAAATAATTTGTTCTCCTCTTAGTTTATATATAAAAAAGAGCGGCTTCTAGGTAAGCCCTCTTTTTTATCAACTAGGAAAAATGGTTTTTTATCAAATTGATGGTAACGGTGATGTTTTGGAGGTCAAGGAATGTGTTATTTAATGATGAAAGGAAGAATAGGGAGTATGGTTCTGAATAACAGAATCATAATGACAGCGCTTCACACCGGTTTTTCAATAGAAAAAGAGACAGCCTTTCTGCAAAAAAGAGCAAAGGGAGGAGCGGCAGCGGTGACTGCAGTGATGGGAGTTTCAAAAGTTGGGGCGCCTTTCAATATGTGCGTCTTGGAGCAAGACACTCAGGAGCAGGTAAGAAAGATGGCCAAGGCAATCCATCAAACGTCCGGTAAGCTGTTGATCCAGCTATTCCATGCGGGAAGAAATGGTGCGTTAGGGCTGATGGCAGATCCGGAAGCATTTCCGGTTGCACCTTCTCCGATTCCGTCACCAATCTATAAAGAGATTCCCAAAGAGCTGGCGGCAGGTGAGATTGAAGAAATCGTGCATGAATTCGGAAGCGCAGCCAAGTTATGCAAAATGGCCGGCGTTGACGGAGTCGAGATCAGCTGCAGCGCAGGTTATCTTCTTACACAATTCCTATCCCCCCGTACAAACAGAAGAACCGATGAGTATGGCGGAAATTTAGAAAATAGAATGCGATTTCCTTTGGAGGTTATCAAGTCAGTCAGGGAATCGGTGGGGAAAGACTATCCGGTGATTCTAAGAGTTTCCGCAAGCGATATGTTGGGCGGATACGGTATTGAGGATACCATCGAACTTGTAAAAAAAGCAGAGAGATATCTGGATGCGATTAATGTGACCGGCGGCTGGCATGAGTCTGACGTACCGCAGATCTCAATGCACCTTCCGGAGGGCGGTTTCGCATTCCTGGCGCGAGAGGTGAAACGGCATGTGAAAATTCCTATCATTGCGTGTAATAGAATCAACCATGAAGAAATTGCGAAGGAAATCATAGACCAGGGATATGCAGATTTTGTAGGCTGTGCAAGAGCTTTCTTAACGGACAGTGACTTTGTACGCAAGATGGAACAAGGGATCCCGTATCGAAGATGTATCGGGTGCAATAAAGGATGTATAGAAAAGGTACTGAAAATGCAGGAGGTCACCTGTGTTTTTAATCCGGAAGTCGGCAAAGAGACAGAGCCGGCTGATAAAAGAGAATCGGGACGCAGGACGTTGATCGTAGGGGGAGGGCCGGCGGGAATTGAGGCCGCGCTGCAATGTGCGAAACAAGGGGACGAGGTTCAATTGTGTACCGATGAAAAAATGATTGGTGGCTTGCTGCATGCAGCGGCAAAAGCTCCTTTTAAAGATAACATCGCCAGAAATATCAAAACCATGCGGGCAGAATTAGAACGAAGTCATGTTCGGGTAAAATGCGGTGTTTTAGTTGATTCCTCCTACATTGAAAGAGAAAATCCTGATTTTGTAATCGTCGCCGCAGGAAGTAAACCAGTCTTGCTTCCGATCCCCGGAGTGAACCAGAGACATATTTATACTGCACAACAGGTGCTGGAAGCAGGGGATCATTTTGCATCCACATTGAGAAAAGGAAAAATACTCGTGATCGGGGGAGGGTCTGTCGGGCTGGAAACTGCATTATATCTGGCAAGAAAACTGAAACTTTCTGAAATAGGGGAAAGATTTATTATAGATTTTGCAGATAATGATATCAAAAGAGATTTGTGCTGCAGCGCCGATATTACGGTAGTGGAAATGACAGAGAAAATGGGGGCTGACCTGGGCGGGCTACGGCGTATCATGGTAAAGCAGATGGAACGGCATGGTATAGAAATGATTACAAATGCGAGAGTCGAAGAGATTCTGGAGAACCAGGTTGTGATCAATGTAGCCGGACAAACATCCCTCCGGGAAGCGCAGACTGTTGTACTTGCAGCAGGATACCGTTCGCAAGGGCAGCCACTGATTCATTGGCTCGAGGAAAGTGGGAAATTTCCTTATCGCATTGTGGGCGATGCAGCAAAAGTTGGAAACATAGGCAAGGCACTGATGGATGCATATGAAGCCGCTCGATAGAAACAATATTTAAGGCAGAAGATTACTTCTGCCTTTTTTGTTGAAAAATGACGATGTTTGATGTAAAATACTTTAATACAGATTTCACTTTTTATCGTTTAAGCAGGACACATTCTTTACATAATTATGGTAAGACTGTATACTGATTTCACATAGACGGGATAAGACATCATGGGAAATGAAAAAAGAATCAAATTGATTATTATCATAGCACTTTTACTGATTGAAACCTTTGTCTGGACGGTCAACGGCTCCGGTAATTTTTGGACACTGGGACTCGTCGGCGGAGAGGACGAACCGACCACCATCATTGACGGGGAAGATAAGGACAAGCCGGAGGATGAAAACCAATCAGATGGAGACCAGCCAAACAAAAATGGCGAAAACCCGCCGGAAGATACCCGAGACAGAGAGCTGGCAATTCAGGAGGCGGCCGAGAAGGGCCTGCTGATTCTAGTGAACAAACAGCATCCTGTCGATCAAGCTTATAAGCCG
>Ga0366763_1061_pt1 | contig 11966 bp, 11 predicted proteins | sample TotcelHN113001M5_FD_207085 | JGI IMG/M metagenome (GOLD analysis project Ga0366763, IMG submission 207085) | Enriched cells from coal bed in the Powder River Basin, Montana, United States - Total cells N11 rep1 HSBNCT.N11.300.1.M5 ...
CACGGCTGATTATTTTTTCCCGCTGATGTATTCTTTCAGGCGACCCGAATGCAACCGAAAGCGATTGGTGAACGCTTTGAAAATCCCCCCTTCGGCTACCAGTCTTCGCGATGACGTAAAGGCCCGGGCACCTTTGTCGGTCACCATCTTCAGTTTGCCTTTTTTCTGCAGGTTGAGCGCCATGCGTCCGTCTTCTGCTTCGTCTACAAAATAATCGCTGCCCAAAGCATTGTCGAATTTGCGCACTTGGGTTACTTCAAACCCGCCGGTGGTGCGGCCTACTTCGGTAACAAATCCCATGTTGAAGCCCAGCATGTTGATGAACTCCCGTTTTTGTTTGCGGATGCGTACCATCACACCCGTAACCCACTCGTACGGGATCAGTGAAAACCGGCTTTTTCCTGGCAAGGTATTCATCGATCTTCCGGGGGTAATTGCCGATGGTAACCTCACTCACCACCTGCGGGTTGATGCAAACATCGAAAAATTGAATATAGGCCGGGAGGTCAGCCGCATTTTTCGATCCGAGGAAATGAACGTTTGGCAGGCGATGCAATTCGCTCTTTGCAAAATCTTCATCTTCCGGGCCAATCAGCACGAAGCTCCACTCCTTTCTCTGACGTGCGATAAACAGTAAAAGTTGGAGGTCAAGGCGGAACGAAATCAGGGCACCCGTATAGCCAATCACAGGACGTTGAATGGCTTTGATATCGGAAGGCATTTCCTGCGGAACAGTGGTGTACAAAGAAAGGTCGCAGCCCTGACCCACGTAAACTGATCGTTGGTTGTACTGCCGGCAATAATCGGCCAGGAAGGTGGAGTTGGCCACACACACGTCTGCTTTCGCAATGATCTTTGGCTCCAGCGCAGCCCCGTGTTTTTTCCAGTACGGCACCGCCAGCATGTAGTCCCTGGAATAATACACACTCACGGCAGGCTTCAGCAATTCTTTCATGTAAAAGCCCCGGAACATGTCGTTGTCATTAAAAAGAATAATGTTGGAGAACCCCAAACGCCGGATGGCCTTTCGGACCGACCGGGCAAAAAGCCGGTTGTTCATTTTTGTGACCAGGGAAAACAGCCGGCTCGAGCTGAGCCAGTTTGCCGAGAACAGGATGGTGTCCGGGAAAAAATTCCAAAGGTTAGGTTGAACGGAAACAAGTGATGCTTCCGGTTTGGACAACAAGGAAAGCCGCTTTTGCATGTCGGGTGATTTCCGTTCCTTCAAAACACGGTTCCAGTCCATGGGAAAATTCACATACAGCACCCGGTTGTGTTGACTCATTTCCAACGCAATGTCCTTACAGTTGCTGCCAATGGGCACGTCCCATGGCTGCAGGCCAATGATCACAATATCCCTGTTCCGGATCACCGGTTCAGCCGGCTGCGTTTGCTTTTCCATCAAGTTGTTTAGTGAGGGTGATCAATGCGACACAGAGATAAAAATAGATGTTGGAGGGAAACTGCACGATGGCTTCCTGCGGGTAGTTGCCAATGTGAAAGGCAAACACCATCAACGTCGCCGCCAGGCAATAGGTTTGCAGTTCCTTATCCTGGATGCTGAAGTAATGATTGATGCCGCTTTTCAGGATAATAAACATCAACAGGCACAAAAGAAACAGCCCGATCCAACCCATTTCAACCGCCACCCGAACATAGCCGCTGTCGGGAGGAAAGTTTGCCAGCATCGAACCCGGCGCAAACCGTTTGCCCCACACACCGGTGGCACCAAGGCCACCGCCCAGCGGATGTGAAAGAATAAAAGGCTGGATGCGTTTCTGGTTTATTTTTCGCACGTTGAACGAAGGATCATCGGAAGGCTTAAAAGCGGTTTGAAAACGCACGATGTTGGGATTGGACGTGGGCACCACAATCAAAAATCCGATGAACAATCCTGCAATTATGCCAAAAAACAACATTCGTTTATTGAACTTCAGCAGCAACATTAAAAATAACGCGGCCGGTACCAACACGTAAGCGCCCCTTGTGCCGGAGTACAGCATGTTGAGCAGAAAAAAGCCGGCACAAAAACCAAGCACAATCTTTTTCTTTAAGGCCAGCGGACCGGTGATCAACGCAATGCAAAGAATGCTGCTCACCGCCATGTTGTAGGCAAAAGCAACGGGATCGGAGAAGATGGAAAACTCGCGCCAGTGGCCATCGATGAACAACAGGTCGCGGATCAGGGGATCGGAGTTCAGCCAGTTTTCTTCAAACTGGAAAAAGCCAAAATGTTCCTGCTTGAAAGCATACAAAGCCGCGAAGAAACTTAATGCCAGCCAGATTTTTAAAATAACCCGGATGAATTGAACGGTGCGTATGTTCTGAACAAAAATAAAATACATCAGCATCACGATGGCGGTGGAGCGGATGGTGTACACCCACGCCAGGCGGGACTCGGCCGTCGGGTTGGCGATTTGCAGGAAATTATAAATTACCCAGGCAAGAATGGCGTACGCGATCGGCGACCGAAAAAGTGACCAGGTACTCTTCCTTTTCTGCTGCATGAAAAAGCCCAGAATAAGCAGCGCCTGCAGGCCATCCATTAGGGTTCCCAACGGAAAGTTGACGCCCAGGCGCAAGGCCCACATCAGGAGGTAAGCAAACACCAGCACCACCACCACGCCAAACCGTTGATTGATGACAACGCCGGCAACAATGGGCAATCCAAAAAGTGCTGCCAGCATTAAAATGCCAACCTTTAATCCGTACAAGGCTACACCAACGGCACAGCCGGCTGCACCCAGTACCAGCAACACCAACACAATAGGATGCGACAACTTTTGCAACAGCACGGCTTTTTTCAGCGACAGAGCGGTCGCCTTTTCTGAACTTGGTTGTATGGTGCCGTAAGAAACCATCGCTATAAAAACAATAGTTTAATGAAGAAATAAAAGACGGTTACAAATACAAACACAAGGGCAATGGTCTGCAACAGGTTTTTTCTACCGGCAGCGCCTTCTTCAGTTTTTACACTCTTTGTCTGTGGGTCAACACGCATGGATAGTGTTTTTTTACTTTTCGCCTGAACCAAAAGAATGCTTTGTAGCTACGGAATGTTTGTTGGCGTTGCGCACCTTGCGCAGCGATAGCACCTGGTAAAAAATAAACAGCGGTGCCCGCAACATCGCTTTGTAAATCTTTGTTTCTGCTTTGGCATGTGCCAGGGCAACAAAAAAGCCTGCAACAAACAACAAAAAGGCAATGCCCCAAACGAGTGCTGTGATAGGACTAACCCAAAGGTTCACCAGCAAGCAAAGCATCGACAGCAACAAGAAAATAAACAGCGGCGGCCGCAGCAAAATCAATCCAAACAGGAACTGGTTCCAGCTTCCATTTACAACCCCTTTTTTAAGCAGGGTAAAACCGTACGCGAAATAACGAAACCAGGTGTTGATCCACCGTGCCCGCTGGTTCACCAGTTGGTCGGTACGGGCTGTTTTTTCATCGTACACAACGGCTTCTTCGGCAAAGGCAATGCGATCATTGCGGCTGAGTATCTGGTACTGCAACACCTTGTCGAAACCGGCACCGCTTAAGTCAAGATGGCCCAGACAGGATTTGTACAAATCAACCGTAAAGGCCATGCCTGAACCGGCCAGCGTGGCCGATGACCCAAGGCGAAACAGTACCTCGCCATCGTAGAAATGGTAGTAAAGATCGCGGGCAGCATCGAGGCTGGCATAAACCGTGTCGGTGTTTTTGGCTTTTCTGACGCCCTGCACCGCGTTAAAGCCTTGTGCAAAAAAAGGATTCAGCCGGCGGAGGTAATCGCTTTCCACCAGGTTGTCGCTGTCGATGATTGTCAGTCGCTCGTGCTGCCGGTGAAAATGATTGATGGCATAAAAATGCGACCGCGTATTGCTTGCCAGTGTTTCCGGCGGACGCAGGACCGTGACGCGGCCATCGCCAAAAGAAAGGTTGGAAACATCGCATTTATCGGCCACTATGTAAATGTGGTAATTGGTGTAATCCAGTTGCAGCAACGATTGAATCACCGGCGGCAAAGTGTGTGTTTGTTCATACGCTGTAACGATAACGGCATAATCCGGTTCCAGTCCCACCTCTACAACTGCTGCCTTTCGCTTGCTCCGAAACAAATAGGCGAGGTACAAAAAAAACGGCAGCACTAAGTTGTAGCCAAGCAGGACCTGCAGCAACCAGGCGGCTATTTTCAACACGTCAGGCATTGCCTTTTTTCCTCCGCTGCTTTTTAAGAACCGTTTGTGCCTTGTTCACTACCCAGCCTGCGTATTGCGGCTGCAAGCCTTTCAGGTAGTCGATCCGCTCCTGTTTAACGCCTTTGATGGTGTTGTTTATAGCAAAAACGCTCACCAGTTTTTGCACAAGCAGGATCCATTCTTTCGACTTGTCGGCATTTTCAAGGGAGCCCATGTCCACCACCACCAGGTCAAATGCCTGCGTCAATGTTTCAAACTTTTGCCGAAGGGTTTCTTCGTCGGCCAGTTCCAGCAGCGAATAGTCGCCGCCTTTGGTGCCGACGAAGGTCACACTCCTCTCCTTTCCGGCTGTTAGGACACCGCCCTGCAGCAAGGCTTCCACCGTGGTATCGGTCTTCAACTGGCGGGACAAATCCGCCCGTGAAAAATCGCCATCAACCAAGGCCACTTTTTTATTCATGGCCGCAAAGGCATAGGCCAGGTTTGCGGCAACAAAAGTTGATCCTTCTCCACCGGAAAGCGAGGTAACACCCAACAATTTCTGCTCGCCCAGTTCCCGTTCCACTTCAAACCGCAGCGAACGTAAAAGACGTTTTAATTCCTGCTGGTCGGCGGAAAGTGATTCACTGGCCCAAAGCGTTGGCAGCTCCATTTGCCGCGTATTAACCCTGTTCAGCACACCCAATACCGGAACACCGGTTTTGTTAGCCAGCTCTGTTGCATCGGTGATAGAGTCGTCGAAGTAAAATAGCGCAAACAACACCAGCAGGCACAACACAAAACTGATCATTCCGGCCAGTGCCACCAGCAACATCTTGTGCGACGGTTTGGCCTCACCCGGCATTGCGGCTTCCACCAGCCGAAGCTTGGTGCTGAAGCCGGCTTCCATGCTGGTTTGATTAAATTTTTGCAGGAGTTCTATGTATTCGCGGCTGGCAATGTCAATGTCGTTTTCGTACGCCTGGATCATGGCTTCATTGGGAACCAACTGCCCGATTTTTTGGTTCAGGCGGCCGACCTCCTCATTCAAGGAAGCGATGCTGTTTTTTGATAGATCGAGCGACACTTCGAGGTTCAGCTTTTGCGCAATGAGGTCGTTTTTCGACGCCAGGGGACTGTAGATGGTTTTGTCGGTTGACTGCGCAATTTGCGCCGTCAGGCGGTTCTGCAAGGAATCCATTTGCTGGCGGTAACGCGGCTCGAAACCACTTTGCACATATTGGTTGTTGGCAATGCGCAGTTGTTCTTTTGTAGCCAGGATGTTTTGGTTCACATTGATCAGCGCACTTTCCACGTAACGTCGGTCGTCCGGGTTGAATTTGTTGTTAACCTGGCCAAGTGCGGCGGAGTAAGCGTCCACGTTTTTCTTTGCCTCTTCCCGCTTTGTTTCAATGTCGGCAATTTGCCCGTAGATGGCTTTTGCCTGCTCCTGCAGGTTGAGTACCCGGTTCCGGATTTTGTAGTTCTTCAACTCCTCCATCTTGTTGTTCATCACCGTTTCTTTCTGCCGCACCAGGCTGTCGAGAAAATTCACCGCTTTGTTTTGGTTTTCCCGAATGAGACCTTTGTAATAAGTCAGAAATTCGGTGCTGAGTGAATTCAGCGCAAAGGCAGAAAGTTCGGGGTTGGGAGAGGTAAACTCCATGTCGATAAAATCACTGGTACCAACCCGGTAAACTGCCAGCGATTTCACCAGCGACTCGTAATCGTAGCCCATTGATTTCAGCACTTCGTTGATGCCTTTTTCGTCGTTGTTCCAAAGCGAAAGTTCTTCGCGGTTGTTGTATTTACGCTGGCAGGTGGCCACTACGTTTTGGCGTGCCGATGCATTGAGTTGCTTCACCAGTGGACTCAACGGACGAAATGGTGTTTTGGTGAGATCGTGAATCATGAGCAGGTACGAAACCTGGTTCACCATTTTTCGTGTGGTGATCAACTGCGTAAGGTTGCCGAACTGCTGGTTGATTTTTGATTCCTGGTCGTTGTTGTCGGCCCGCAAAAATTCATCCGACCGGTCAACCAATCCTGTGGCCAATCGTGCATGCGACACATACTGGTCGGGCAACCGGCGAACGAGAAAAAAAGTGAGCACGGCCGCAAACAGCGGCACACCAATCAACACGTACCAGTAACGCCGCAACAGTCTTATGTACTTTGCAAATTCACTCATCGGATGTCTTCCAGCTTTTTACCCAGTAATTCTTCCAGTCTTGCTTTGGCCACCAGCATCTCCGACTCGGCGGAAATCTTCTGCTGGTTTTGTCCCGAAAAGGCAATCAGGGCGTTGTTGTAATTCTGCAGGGTTTCTTCTCCCCTTTCAAAACGGTAGCGCACCGCTTTCAAAATGCTTTCCGCGTCCTGCGCGGTTTGCAGCCTTGCCTTTAAGATGGTGCGTTGTTGTATGTAGACAAAATACCGCTCTTTCACCAGTGCCTCCAGGTTCAGGTAATATTCTTCCCGTTCAAATTTTGCGATCTCTTTCTCTTCTTTGGAATTGCGTATCTGGTAGGGCTTCTGCAGCAACTGTCCCACGTTCAGGTTCACGCCAAATTGAAAGCCGCTGAAAAAACTCGGGTTGGCAAAATTGAAAAAGCTACTCGGGTTGTAGAGGTAAGACAAATTGACGGCATCGAGCCAGGAGATGCGGGCTCTTGAAATGTTGTTCTGTGCAATCTCTACCCGCTTGTTCAATGCTTTCACCCGTGGATAGTTTTCCCTGGCCACACGGACCAGGGTATCCAGGTAAGGATAAGAAATTTCCGTGATCATGGTTTCCTGGGCATGGGCAGAAACAAAAGCCAACAACAGTAAGCAAAAAAATCCTTTCTTCAATACAGCCATACGCTTAAACCTTTTCCTTTTGAAACAGAGCCGGGATGGTACCAAACAAGATCTTCATGTCAAACCAAAACGAATATTTCTGTGCATAAAAATTGTCCAGTTTTTTCCGCTCCCGCTCCGACATATCTTCTTTTCCCCGCTTGCTCACCTGCCACAAACCCGTAAGACCGGCCGGTGCCAGGAAGCGTTGAGTCCATTCGTTGGACGTCAGCATTTCTGCTTCGTACAGCGGTAAGGGACGATTGCCAACGGTGGACATGTCTCCTTTTAAAATGTTGAAAAGCTGCGGCAATTCGTCGATGCTGGTGCGCCGGATAAAATGCCCGATGCGGGTGATGCGGGGATCGTTCTTGAATTTGACAAAGGCCGATTTAGCCTTTCCGTCTTCGCCGGCGTATTGATTCAGGTCCGACATTTTTTCCACCATTTTGTCTGCATCCCGGCGCATGGAGCGGAACTTGTAAAAGTCAAAAATCTTGTAACCTGTTCCCACCCTTTTTGATTTGTAAATCACCGGCCAGCCCGATTCAATCCAGATGATCAGCGCCACCACCAAAAACAAGGGCGACAGCAACAGGATCAACGATCCGGAAAAAAGGATGTCGAACAACCGTTTGCTCACCGGCATTTTGTAGTCGGTGGCTACTTCGGTGCCGAGTTCCTCAATCCGCGGCTTGATCAGTTTAAAACGCACCAGGAACTGGATGCGTTCCCGCAGGTTGGTGTAATTGAACGGGGCCACGTAAATGTCGTGCACACCGGCTTTTTTGGCTTCTTCGTACCAGGCGCCCCTGCTTTTTGCCAGCAGGATAATGATGATGCCTTTGAGCAGAAGATTAGACCGGATATCGCGAATCAGTTTAAAGCACTGACCGGCTTCGTCGATTTCAATCAGCAAAACATCCGGCAGATTAAACAGCTCCAGGTCAAACAGGAACGCTTCAAATTCGGCGTAGTTATCGAGGTAAACCGTCTCAAAGGTGTCCAAACCGGCTTCGATATCGGGCTGAAGTTGCGGTAGGCAGGCGGCCAGTTTCAGGCCTTTGAGTTCGGCGTTGGGATTAGTTCTGACGTTTGCGGGCAAAGACATCTTCAATCAGGGATTTAAGTTTCTCGGGGTTAAAAGGCTTCTGCAGGTAGGCGTCCACAGTAAAGGGCATGTTTTTCATTTGTTCCTCCAGGTCATCGGCGCCGGAAAGAACAATTACCGGTGTATCCTGGTAAAATCCGCTGATTTTCAGGTTACGGACAAAGGTGCCGCCGTCGAAGTACGGCATCATTAAATCGGAGATAATTAAATCGGGGAAGTGTGGTTCCTCCAGCCAGTTCAGCGCTTCAATCCCGTTGGTTTTCACCACAACCTCGTACTGTTGTGATAGAATAATGTTCAGCAATTTCAAGATCATTGGATTGTCATCCACAACAAGTACCTGTTTCTTCATGTAGTTAAGGGTTTGACTTAAAAAATTTTCAAAATAAACGGATTCCACCCAAGCAATAGAAAATAATAGCCGAAACCTTTCCTTTAACCGGCTGATTATCTTTTATTTTGGTGCTTATGGCGTTACCAAAGCTTCTTCAGGACAACCCACGACTCAAGCAAATGGTTCATTACCTCCTGATACCGAAGGGTGAAGCAAGGCCCCGCACCTGGGTGAAATGGTTAGTCAACCCTTTTTTCCATACCTATAAAAAAGGTGCCACTGTTCGTTCAAGGGTGCGGATGGATGTGCTACCGTTTAGCCCGTTTGAGATGGGAGCACACTCTGTGATTGAAGATTTTTCCACCATAAACAACGGTGTTGGGCCGGTGGTGATTGGCGATCACACCCTGATTGGGATTGGTTGTGTGGTGATTGGACCGGTGACGTTTGGCCACAACATTATTTTGGCACAAAACATTGTGATCAGCGGGCTAAACCACAACTATGAAGATCCCGACCTTCCCATTGTGCAGCAAAATGTTTACACAAAACTGATTCGTATTGAGGACGACTGCTGGATTGGCGCCAATGCGGTAATCACGGCCGGCGTCACCATCGGCAAACATTCGGTTGTTGCTGCCGGGTCGGTGGTAACCAAGGATGTTCCACCCTTTAGCATTGCAGCCGGTAACCCGGCAAAAATCATCAAGCAATACAATGCGGAAACAAAATCCTGGGAGCGAACAAAACTGTAGTCAACCTTTGGTTCGGAACAGGATAACGCCAGCGCAGATCAGCAACAGGAACAACAGGCAGTAAGCAATGGCAATAACAGCCATGTCGTCGATGCTATAATAAGGATTTTGGCGTATGTGCAGGAAGGACACTACAACCGTTAGACCCAGCAGCGTGAACCAGAACCAGGGCTTTGCCGTTTTTGGTGACAAGGATTTGTTCCGGGGCAACCGGTACAAGGCACGAAACAAGAAGAAGGCGCCGGCCAAGGAATAAAGCACCCAAATGCCGTAGTACAGGTTCATCTCCTTCACTCCGGAAGGATTGCTGCCCGGCGCAATCAAGAGCGGCGCCAACAGGTCGGCAGTGCCGTGTACAACCAGGTCCCACAAAATGTGGAGCAAAGCGCCCAGCAACACCGAGACAATTAATGCCACGAGGTGACGGGTAAAAAGTTTTTGCCACCGCAGGTGTAAAAATGGTTGTACCCGTTGAAGCCAAGCCACCGGAAGGTGAGCCGCCAACGGCTGCTTGATAAAAAAATGAAACAGAAAGCAAACCAGGAGCCCGGTTGGCAAGTCGAACCCCACCAAACCCGGCAAGGTGTGACTGAAATGACTGGTGGCCTTTTGAAGGCTGAAAAAATATTCAAAGTCCGGCACCAGGCTCCCGACAATCAGTCCGCTTACGGAGAAAAAAGCGGTGTTGCGCCGGGCAACCGGCAGAATGAGAGCCGGGTGGGAAAAGGTAAAAGGCATATTTTTATCCAGGTGCAAAGAACGATAATTAAACATTCTAACAGTGAGTATTGCCTATGAACTTTAATTACCCCGATGAAAACAAGCGGTTGGCCGAACTGTATTCGTACTACATTTTGGATACGGAAGCGGAAAAAGAATTCGACGACTTAACAGAGATTGCGTCCATCATTGCGGGAACCCCCATGTCGGCAATTTCGCTGATTGATACCGACCGGCAGTGGTTTAAAGCAAAAACGGGTATTGAGAAAAAAGGCGGTGATCGTGAAAACGCGTTTTGCAGCGTTGCCATCCGGCAGGAAGATTACCTGCTGGTGGAGGACGCCCTGGAGGACCAGCGCTTTGTGGCAAACACCTGGGTAACCGAAGCCCCAAACATCCGGTTCTATGCCGGCTTTCCGCTCACCACCGAACGCGGTTACAAGCTGGGCACCTTGTGCGTGTTGGATTCGCAGCCCCGCACCCTTACAGCAGAGCAAAAAAACATGTTGCAAAAGCTGGCGGTTCAGGTGATGAAACTGATTGAACTGCGGGTAAAACACGAGGAGCTGAATATCCTGAAAAAAGAAGTTGAGTTGCAGCGTGACCAGTTGGGCCATTTACTGGACCACCAGCGCAAGCTGATGACCATCCTGGCACACGACACCCGTGGCCCCCTGGGCAGCATGCAAACGCTGCTCAACCTTTACAACAACAAGCAAATTGCCCCGGAAGAAACCGCCGAAATCTTTACCATTTTTGAAGAACAGGTCGGCATCCTTCTCTCGCTGCTCGAAAACATCACGCAGTGGGGTTCGGCCTATGCCGAGAAAAAGGAGGAGGAAATTTTTCGTGTTGACCTGCAGGCCCTCGCCGCGGAAGCGTTTGCGTTGTTTACAAAGCAGGCAGCCGACAAGAAAATCCGTTTTGTCAACGGGCTTCACGACCACATCAGCATTGATTTTAACAAGGAGATCATCAGCTTTATCATTCGTAACCTGTTGAACAACGCCATTAAGTTTACCCACCAGGGCACCATCTCCCTGCACGGGAAGCAGGAAGGAAAGACTTACCGGATGGTGCTGGAAGATACCGGCGTTGGCATGAGCAGTGAAATGGCCCGAAAGCTTTTTGTGCAACGTGCCTTTTCCCGCGACGGTACGCACCAGGAGAAAGGATCGGGATTGGGTCTTTTGCTCATCAAGGATTTTATCGACCAGGTTGGCGGCAGCATAAAAGTGGAAAGCGAAGAAAACAAAGGCACCCGGATGATCATCGATGTTCCTGTACAGGCGACAGCATAAATATTTCAATTGACAACCACATAGAAAGGCCAACCATTCCGTCGTTGAAAATGTCCCCGATGCGTTAGGTGAATTGAAGACTTAGGTTGCTGCTAATTCCCGGAACAGCCATTCATTTTCAGAGCAATCCATTTTGCTTCGCGAAACATCGCTGTACGCTTTACCTTTGCGCCCATCGATGGAAGCAGCAAAACACGAACGCATCTATACGCTAAAGTTCTGGCTGCTTTGCTCCAGTTCCTTTCTTTTTTCGTCCAGCTTCAACATGCTGATTCCAGAGTTACCGGCTTACCTGAGCAGTCTTGGTGGGGGCGATTACAAGGGCTACATTATTGGGCTGTTTACCGTCACTGCAGGCCTTTCACGGCCGTTCAGCGGAAGCTTAACCGATACCGTTGGCCGTGTGCCAGTAATGGCAATCGGCTCGCTTGTTTGTGTGATCTGCAGCCTGCTGTACCCGGCGCTCACCACCGTTGCCGGCTTTTTGTTACTGCGGCTTTTCCATGGCTTTTCCACTGGCTTTAAACCAACGGCTACGGCTGCCTATATCGCTGATGTAATCCCCATTAACCGCTGGGGCGAAGCGATGGGCATTCACGGCCTTTGTTTCAGCACAGGCCTGGCTATTGGCCCGGCAATCGGCGGCGCCATCACGGCGCATTTTCCGATCTCCATTTTGTTCTATTGCTCGGCGCTGTTTGCGCTCATGTCCATCATTATTTTATTGAACATGAAAGAAACGCA
>Ga0366763_1062_pt1 | contig 11871 bp, 10 predicted proteins | sample TotcelHN113001M5_FD_207085 | JGI IMG/M metagenome (GOLD analysis project Ga0366763, IMG submission 207085) | Enriched cells from coal bed in the Powder River Basin, Montana, United States - Total cells N11 rep1 HSBNCT.N11.300.1.M5 ...
GGTAAGTTGGTCAACGAAAACGGCGGAAATCAATCAGCCGTTTACTACTTCTAATGATCACTTCAAGTGCTGCTAAAAACAGGTTATGCGTTTGCTTTCCTTGTGGCAAATCCCTGCCGGCTCATTTCTCCCCAGGCATTCTTTTTTCGCAGAAAGTCGATGTTCCCTTTTACCGCAGCCCAAACAACAAAGGGATGAAAGAACAGCGGCTCCACAAGTGCTGTCAGCATCAGGCTAAAGATTTCCTGCCGTTTTTTATATTGGTTGTACGTCATCACTTCCATCAGGATGGCAAACGACGAAAACAAGGCAGCAAATGCATAAATGAACAGGAGCAGGGCAAAAAACAATTTCCACGACACCAAACCTAATACGGCGAAAACGCAAAAACCAACAAAGCCGGTAAACTCTACCAGCGGGGCTAAAAATTCGAAGAAGAACCAATAAGGATAGCTCACCATTCCCAAAATGCGGTAGCCCGGGTTGAAAAACATTTTGCGGTGCATGCGCAGGGTTTCAATGGTGCCTCTTGTCCAGCGGTTGCGCTGCCGCCCTAAAATTTTAAACGAAGCCGGCGCTTCTGTCCAGCAAAGCGGATCGGGAATGTAAGCCACTTCGTAAGGGAGTTTTTGTTCTTCCATGTAGCAGCGCATGCGCACCACCAGTTCCATGTCTTCGCCAACGGTTTTGTGATCGTAGCCACCCACCCGCAGCACAATGTCGCGGTCGAAAGCGCCAAAGGCGCCGGAAATCAGCAGCAGCCCGTCCATGCGGCTCCAGGCCATGCGCCCCAATAAAAAGGCGCGGATGTATTCCAGCGTTTGCATGCGGGGCAAAAACTGGCTGGGCAGGTTCACCTTTACAATTTTGCCGTCTTTCACCTCGCAGTCGTTGGCAATGCGTACCACGCCACCGGTGGCGATCACCCGTTTCTCGGCGTTTTCCAGAAAAGGCTTGGTCAGCTTTAGCATTGCATCCTGCTCCAGGATGCAGTCCACGTCAATGCACACCACGTACTGGTTCCGGGCAATGTTGATGCCCACGTTCAGCGCATCGGCTTTGCCGCCGTTCACTTTATCCACCACCACCAGTTTTTTGTACACCGGGTTGCGGCTTTTGTAAACGGCACGTATGGGCTTCGTTGCAATCACCTGTTCGCTAAAGTAAGGCACCGGCTCCAGGTCGTACACTGCCATTAGTTTTTGCAGCGAGTCGTCCTTGCTGCCGTCGTTGATGATGATGACCTCGAAATGGTTGTAGTAGATGTTGAGCAGCGAACGCACATTTTCCACAATGGTGGCGGCTTCGTTGTAAGCCGGCGCCAGGATGCTCAGCGACGGTGCATGTTCGGAGCTTGCCAGCAAGGGGTAGTTGGCAAAGGTGCTCTTGCGGACGTATTCTTTTGTTTCGCCAATAGAATAAAGGGCAATGAAAACATAGAAGCACAAAATGGCAACGGAGTAAACAAGGATGCCGTAGCGAAAGAAGTCGGAAAGAAAGGTCCAAAAGCTCATACCGCTTTTTTTGTAAGAAGGGAAAGAAGTGGGGAAGAAGTAACTGTCACCGCTTCTGTTTTGATAGGGATGTTGCTAGTGATCTGCTGCACGGCCCGGGAGGCGCTGTAACGAATGCCTTTATCGTTTGTTGACAAAAGCGTATCAAGAAAAAACAACTCTTTTTCACCGGTGCCAATTTCGCCCAGCAGGTCAAGAACCACCAATTGCTCCTCCTTGCCCGCGGTTGAAAAATAGTGCATCAGTACAGAGGTTGTGTCTTCACAGGCTATTTCCCGAAGCGCATGCAATGCCTGCCTGCGCACCACAGCGGATGTATGCTGCAGGCAAGCCACCACCTCGGTATGCAGTTGGTAACACTTGAACGCTTCGGTCAGGCGCAGCGCAAATTCCACCACTGTTGAATTGGAGGAAGACAGCCACCTTCGGATGTTATCCTCTTCCGCCAAGCCGTCTTTCAACTGGCTTAATAGCGAGAGCTGCTGCCACTGCGACACCGGATGGCTCACGATGTTGAGGAAGCGGAGTCCTTTGAAGCCGGTGAGCTTTACCACTGCCAGCTGCGCTTCCGTACGGATGTATTTGTTGGTGTGGTTGGTTTCCCGGTAAATTTTTACCAGGTACTGGCTTTGCTGCATCTCGGCCAGCTGCTGAATGGCTTTTGCTTTCACATGCCACTGTTTTGACAAAAACCGCTGGTAACAGTCCTTGTGCAGTTGCAGTTGTTCAAAAAGGTGCTGCAGGTTACCGGCAGCACTGCCGCTGATCTCGTCTTTGGTTTTTACCAACGCTTTTATCAGTACCTGCCTCGCAAAGGGTTTCTGCAAAAGTTTTCCGTTTGCTGCAGCAAATGCCTGCAAGGTGGCTTGCACCTCCTGTAGCGATTCGCAAATGGCTGTTTCAGCAACCAGGTTGCTAAACAGGTGAAGAACCGCCCCCTTTTTTTGCTGGCGCAGGTAACGCTGTTTCCGAAAAAGAAAAACAAACGAAAGCATGCCGGCCACAGCGGCGGCCAGTACAGCGGCAGCATTCAAAAAAAGGGTGTCTGCCCCAACGGTGATTTTCAGCAAAACAAAAGCGGTCATTGTGCCATCAGCCGTTTTACCCGCATGGAAAGTTCATTTGGACTAAACGGCTTGGCAATGAAATCATCGGCCCCAAGGTCAAAAGCTTCCACCACGACGTTTTCCTGCCCCATGGCAGAAAGTACGATAATGGGAACTTTCCGTTCCAGCTTTTTTACGGTGCCCACAATCTCCAGCCCCGATGCATAAGGCATCATGATGTCGGTGATGATCAGGTCGGGCAATTCGGAGTCAATGAGGCTTAGGGCTTCGCGGCCATTGTCGGTGGTGATCACGTGATGCCCGTCTTTTTTTAAGCGCAGGGCAATGGTTTTTTGCATGATCGGTTCATCTTCGGCTACCAGGATTTTCATAGGATTGGGTTTTAGGAGATGGTTTTCAGCTCGGCTTCCAGCATTGGTTTGATTAAGTTGTATTGCCGGATGGCCTGTTGAATTAAGTGGTCAATGTGATCGGTGTTGGTTTTGTTTTTGGCCAGGTCTTCAATTTCGGTAACGGTGCGCAGCAGGGTGTTCATCTGCAAAATTCCAAGACTGCTTTTCAGGCTATGTGCTTTTTTGTGCACCTCGCTCCAATCTTCGCGGATGGAGGCATCCTTTAGCTCCGACATACTTACCGGCGTTGATGACAAAAACAAATTCAGCACTTCCGCGGTGTATTCTTCGTCTTCCATTTCCTCCAAAAAACCGAGGTTGTACAGTTCTTCTCTTTTTTCCTCAGCACCATTGCCGGTGGTTATCGCCTGCTTTGTTTCGTCGTGCAGTAAAAAACGTTTCAGGTGAAAAAACAAGGTGGCAGGCGCAAAGGGCTTGGTGAGGTATTCGTTCATGCCCAGTTCCATGCAGCGGTCTTTTTCGTTACGCAGCGCACTGGCCGTCATGGCAATGATGGGCGTTGTTAGCTGCAGCTTGTTGCGGATAAAGGCAGTGGTTTGAAAGCCATCCATCTCGGGCATTTGCAAATCGGTAATGATAAGGTCGTAAGTTTTTTGCTGCAACAGTTCGACCGCTTCTTTCCCGTTGCCTGCAATGTCAACCCGCATGCCGGCCTTGTGCAACATCAGGTAGGTGACCTTTTGGTTCACCAGGTTGTCTTCAATCAGCAAAACCGATTTACCCCGTACCGACTGGGTGGAAATTTCTTTGGACTTCTCCAGGTCGGCTGCTGCCGGTTCGGCAATGCCGTTGCTTAACACAAGCGGCAGTTCCAGGTAAAACGAGGTGCCTTCACCGGGAGTACTGCTGACGTCAATTTTTCCGCCCTGCATTTCAATCAACCGCTTGGTGATGGCCAGTCCGAGGCCGGTGCCGCCAAAACGGCGAACCATGTCGGTGCCGCCCTGTACAAAGGACTCAAACACCTGCTCCTGGTTTTCCGGCGAAATGCCGATGCCCGTGTCGGTAACGCTGATCACCAGGAACAGTGCGTCGCCTTCTCTTTCCTCGGTGGTGGCAAAAAGGGTAACACCACCCTGTTGGGTAAACTTTACAGCGTTGCTGAGCAGGTTGTTCAGGATCTGCTGCAGCTTTTGCTGGTCGCCCCTGATATAGCGGGGAAGGTCCTGGTAAATTTTATTCAGCGCAATGCTTTTTTCCTTTGCCTTCAGGCTAAAAGGAGCCAGGATGGAATCGATGGTCTGGTGCAGGTCGAAATCGGCACACTCCACCGACATTCTGCCCGACTTGATTTTAGAAAGGTCAAGAATGTTGTTGATCAGCGAAAGCAAGATGCCGGAAGACTCCTGGATAAGGTGCAGGTAATCCCGTTGTTCGCTGCTGAGGGTGGTAGTTTCCAGCAGGTTGGCCATCCCGATAATGCCGTTCATCGGCGTGCGGATCTCGTGGCTCATGTTGGCCAGAAACTCCTCCTGCAGGCGTTCGGCCTTTTCGGCCCGCAACCGTGCTGTGATTAACTGGCGCTGGTAGCGCACCAGTTCTGTAATGTCTTTGCCCACGGCACTGATGGCGAAAAGCTCGTTGTTTTTGTCAAAAAGCGGAAACTTGATGATCAGCATGTTTCGTTCGCCTTCGGTAGTGACCACCAGGTCTTCCACTTCCACCGGCCTGCGGGTTCTTTTCACTTCTTCATCGGCTTCGGCAAACTTCTTTGCGCCGCTTTCATTCACGTGAACATTGACGTCGACGTTTCCAATAACGTCTTCATCGGTGGTGCCAAAGGTTTGGTGAAATTGTTTGTTCACCATGATAAAACGTCCTTCGGTGTCCTTCAGGTAAACAAACATGGGCATGTTGTCGAGGATGGCCTGAAGACGCTCCTGGTATTCTTCCTGCTTGGCTTTGATCCGTTGCTCCGACTCTGCCAGCAGTTTTTTCGCGTAGTTGCGTTCCGTTACATCTTTGGCAATGCTTTGAAAGCCTACGGGCTCTCCGCCTTCATAAAGCAGCACCACACTTTGTTCAATCCAAAACAGGTGTCCGTTTTTGCTGACAATGGGGAACTCGAAATTGGTTTCAAAGGTTTGCTTCTCCTGTTGTTCCGTATAAAAGTCCTGCACTTTTTGCCGCCAGCCTTCTTCAACAATGGTCAGCAGGCTTTCGCCAACCAAGTCGTCAGCCGAAAAGCCGGTGAGGTTTTTACACTGGCCGCTCACGTAGGAAAAATTGCATTCGAGGTCCATGGTGTACACCACCAGCGCCGAATTTTCAATAAGGCCGCGGTACTTGCTTTCGCTGATCTCTGCCTTTTGCTGGGCAAAACGGCGCATGCGCACTTCACGGATAATGCGAAGCATCAGCATGGCAAGAATGACAAAAGCACTGGTGGCCAGCACAATGAAAGTGGTGTTGCGAATGGCCGTCAACCGGTCGCTTTCCTTCATGCGGTTGGTGAGCAGGGCCTGTTCTTCAATTTCTACCCGCTGAAGAATGTTAATCATCTCGTCCGTCAGCTTTTTACCGGTAAGGCTGGTGATGAGTTTTTCGGCCGCATCCTGCGAAACGGTTCGCTCCTGGATGATCTTTTCCTGCCATTGAAGCTTTTGCTTTGCCAATGCCATGAGTTGTTCCAGGTCCTTTGTTTGGTGGGGATCTTCGTCGATTTGTTTTTGAAGACGGGCAATGTTTTTCAGCAGCAGGTCACTTTTTTCCGCGTAGTCCTTTATGAAAACTTCGTTTCCGGTGATTGCGTAGCCCCTGACCCGTGATTCCACTTCGAGCAGGTTGGCGTGAACATCGTGGATGGTTTCAATTAAAAAATGGGTGTTGTTCACCCACTTCGTCAACTCTTTATTTTGCCGGATATTTTGTACAGTAAAAACGATCAGGTACAACAGGCCCACCGACAGCAACAGCAAAACAAACCTGATTACTTTATTTATTTTCAAGGAAATTGGTTTTATGGCAGCAAAAGTAGAGTTCTGTTCACAATTTTGCAATGTTTTCAACCGACAGCAGAACGCCTTCTGCCGAATTCAGGATGGCGGTTTTGCACTCATTTATTTTTAGCGAAACTCTATGCACTATTTTCTTCGGAGCCTGCGGTACGCAGGCAACGGTATTTACCTTTTTTTCCGGCGTGAACGCAACGGGCAAATTCAGGGGGCAGTGGCTGTGATGGTGGTGGTAGCGGGCCTGGTCTTCGGCGTCAGCCGGATGGAGTGGGCTGTGCTCCTGCTGTGCATTGCCCTGGTGATTGGCCTTGAAATGCTCAATTCTTCTGTTGAGCGCATTTGCAACATGTACACCACCGACTTTCACCCGGCCATCAAAATCATCAAAGACTTGGCGGCAGCAGCGGTTTTGTGGGCGGCGCTGATGGCATTTTTAGTAGGCCTGATCATTTTTGTGCCGCACCTGGTAACTTTCTTTTCCTGAGCGACACGGAATGAAAAGGAGGAAGGAGACAACCGAATAAGCGTTGCGGTAAAAGGTTGGCCGGTAGTCCTGCCGGCCACTTACCGGCGAATCTGCTTCTGTATTTCTTCGGCGCAATGGTTGATGAATTCGCGGGTAATGATCTCCATTTGTTCAAATCCCAACGGCTTTGTAACAAAGCCGGCGCCGTAGTGCTGCGCAAAGTTTTTATCGATTGGCATGGAGGAGGTGGTAAATAACACCACAGGCACTTCCTCGTATTTTTCAATCTGGCGCAGGCGCACCAGTGCCTCCTTGCCATTTAAAACCGGCATGTTGATATCAAAAATAACTAGGCAGGGAAGCGGGTCTTCTTCCGAAAGATTCTTCAGGTAGGAGACAGCCTGGCTGCCATCCGGAAAGGTCACCACCTCCACATTGTTGGCAAATTGCCGAAAGGCTTCTTCTACCAGTTCAATATCGTCCGGGTCGTCGTCGGCATAAACAACAATGTTCTTGGGCGCAATGTATTTCGTCATAAAAAATGATGGCTTGTATCAAACCCGCTTACAGCACCAGGTGTTCTACATCAATACCGGCTAAGTAAGGATCCAGTTTTGCTGTTTCCGAAAAACAGTCAATCCACATGATCTCCCTTCGATAGGTTCGGTAAAAAACTTCGGCGTAAAAACCTTCCAATTGGTAAAGGACAATCACCGTTGATCCCAGTTTTCGCTTTCCGATGTAAACGCCCTGCTGGTACAGCAATGCTACTTGCTGACATTCCTGCAACTGTTGAAATGCATTCAGCCTCATCATGTGTTTCTCCCCCTCTTGCAAAAGTTGCAACAAATACTATGCTGTAAGCGGTTCGTGCTGGTTTCTGGGCAAAGCGTCATGCAAACGGAAAACATAAGCGGATGAAGAATGAAGATAGGTACTCTTTAGCTTCTACACAACAGCACAGCCAAAACAGAAGCGTAGCAGGGCATTTGCGTTTTTATGACGGGGTTGGCTGCTGGTTTTTCGTCGAAGAATACTGTAGGCGCTGCTGCGAAAAAGCGTGGCGTTTTGCGGATTTTCGTTCATTGATTCTTTTTCAATGTTGCAACCCGGCACTTGACTACAACGGCAAACCTGAGCCGTTGCCAATGATGAAACCTATCGACGACCGTTGGTCTGTGGCTTACCTTTGCATCCAACTTAACGCTTTCAAATGCCTGCCGATACAAAAGACAACAAACCCAACCTTGTGCTGAGCGTGTTGCAAAACAAATGTCCACGCTGCCGCCGTGGCGCCATGTTTCAAACCGCCAATCCTTACCAATTGCGAACGGTGCTGCGTATGAATGAGCGCTGCCCGGTTTGCAACCAGCCGCTGGAGATGGAGCCGGGCTTTTATTACGGCACCAACATGATCAGCTATGCCTTGGCTGTGTTGTTCAGCATTGCTACTTTTTTGCTTTGGTTACTCACCATTGGATTTTCGTTGAAGGACAACCGTTTTTTCTGGTGGCTGGGCATCAACGCCGTGTTGCTGGTTGTTTTGCAGCCGCCGCTAATGCGGCTCTCCCGTGCCGTTTGGATTTATTTCTTTGTCCGTTACACGCCTCGGTGGAAGGAAGGCGATGTTGTGGAGCCCGAACGGGTAAACCGGGAGCACCAGAACAACTGGTGATGAGTGATGAGTGATGAGAAGATAAGAGCCAAGTAAAATATAAAAACCTCCTGAACATCCGGGAGGTTTTTTGTTTATTGAAGATAGTGAACAACCAACCACTCGTCACTTATCAACCTAATTATTTGCGGGGTTCAGCGGCTGGTCGAATTCTGCGCCGCAATGAAAGCAATGGTAGCGTTGTTCGGGCATCAGCGCGACGTCGCCAAGGAAAAAGGTGACGATTGCGCTCAGCCAGTTCATGGGCTTGCGCATGGAGTTGATGTATTCGATGTTGTGGCTGAAGCACGAAGGACAGAGGCGGCTGACCTTCTTCTCCTCGTCGATCTTTTGCAACACAAAGCCGGCTTTCTGCAGGTGGTTTTGTGCCACCATCAGTTGGATACCGCCGATTGCCGTCGTCCATACCGGGATAATGGTCGCAGTGGCTTCATTCTTCAGCCAGCATTCGATACCTTCTTCCTTCAGGCGACCCAAAATAATGTGGGCATCGATGTAATTGGTAAATGTTTGGACGGCTATAAAACGCATGGGTAATAATCAAACCGTTTTGAAATTGACTAATTTCCTACACAAGATAAGTGAGTCAGGCGAGTTTTTTTGCGCCAAGTTCAGCCGCCTTTTTCTTTTAACAAGGCAGTCCTCTTGCACCGTTTTTCCTCCCCCGCATCCAGTGGGCAGCGGTACTGACAACATCGTTACTGCCCAGTTTCAGACCGTACAGTGGCTATTTTGTTGTGGTGAAGGCAGCCTTCTTTTGATCTGAGTTATAAGGAGATGCAGCTGCCGGAGAAAGTTTCATCCTGCAAAACCCATTTTACAGCAGTAAAAGAAGAAAATCAAGCAGGTTCTGCCACATCTCTTTTCAACGCTGGCAAAATGCGGCAAAGTTTCCGCAAACTCTACCTTTCAAGTACGGCTGTTGTTGCTTTTGGCGGTTGTGGCACATTTTTCGTCTTAATAGCTCTAAATATTTATTCACTTTTAAATTGAATGTTATGTTACGCTGGACAATTATTTTCTTGATTGTAGCCATCATTGCAGCGATTTTCGGCTTTGGTGGTATTGCAGCTGGTGCGGCTAGTATTGCGAAGATTTTGTTCTTTATTTTCCTGGTGCTCTTTATCCTGAGCCTGATTTTCGGCAGAAGGGCCATCGACTAACAACAGCCTGGGTAACTTACTGTTGTGGTGAATGCATGGTGCGAATTTGCAGTAAGCAATGATATACTGGAATCTCACGCTTCGGCGTGAGATTTTTGTTTTGGTACCACTTTGCCAGCGGCGCCGGCTCGAATGGGCAATTGTTTGTATATTTAAACAAACACCGTTCATGCACCTGACCAAAGAACAGAAAGAGGTTTTGCATCCCATCAACATCATTGTTTTCTTTCTGTCCGTTTATGTCATCATTGCGCTGCTTATTTCCACGTTTTTTCTCCCAAAGCACAGCGAGGTTCACCGCTTGCTCGACGACATTGACCACGGTGTTTGCGTTATCTTCTTCATTGATTTTCTGCACCGTTTTTTTACCGCCAAAAGCAAACGCGAATACATGCGCTGGGGTTGGATTGACCTGATCTCTTCCATCCCCATGAATGCATTTGCCGTAGGGCGGGTGTTTCGCATTTTGCAGTTGCTTCGCGTACTGCGGGCCATCCGCGAACTGCGGCTGCTTTCGCATTATTTCCTGCGCAATAAAATCAAGAGCGCCTTTACCTCGGTGGCCATCTTTGCTTTTCTGATGATTGTATTTTGTGCCATTGCCGTTTTGCAAGTTGAGCAGGATGCACCGGGACACAACATCAGGAATGCCGAAGACGCCTTGTGGTGGGCTTATGTTACCATTACAACAGTGGGTTACGGCGACCGGTTCCCGGTAACCACCGAAGGCCGCATGATTGCCGCTGCCCTGATGACGGTGGGAGTTGGTTTGTTTGGAACATTTACAGCTTACGTGGCTTCGTGGTTCGTAGAAAAGAAAGAAGAGGAAAGGGACGAAGAAGTGCGAACTGAACTCAAAGATCTTTTGCTGGATGAAGAAAAATTGAAGCGGGCTTCCAACAGCGAAACCGCGGAAAATAAAAGTCAAACGTCAAACGCGAAAAAGGAGGAGCTGACCCGTTTATGAGCCTCTTGTTCTGCGGGCAGAACGGTGGCAAAACGAACCGGTGGTCCTGTCTCACGTTTGACGTTTTTGTTTACCTGCTTACATGCTTCTGCGGTATTGTCCGCCCACTTCGTACAAGGCATGCGTAATTTGACCAAGCGAACAAACCTTCACGGTTTCCATCAGTTCGGCAAAAAGATTACCGCTGTTCACCGCTACGTCTTTTAAGCGCTTCAGCGCTTCCGCACTTTTTGCTTCGTTGCGTTTCCAGAAGGCATGCAGGTTTTGAATCTGCTGTTCTTTTTCTTCTTTGGTGGAACGGATCACTTCTCCGGGCAACACCGTCGGACTGCCGTTTTTGTTCAGGAAGGTGTTGACGCCAACAATCGGCAACTCACCGGTGTGTTTCAGGTGTTCGTACTGCAGGCTTTCTTCCTGGATTTTATTGCGTTGGTACATGCGTTCCATGGCACCTAACACGCCACCACGTTCGGTAATGCGGTCAAACTCCAGCAGCACCGCTTCTTCTACCAAGTCGGTTAATTCTTCCACAGCAAAGCTGCCCTGGATGTAATTCTCCATCCTGGCGGTGCCCAGCTCCCGGTTAATGATCAGTTGAATGGCCATAGCCCGGCGAACACTTTCTTCGGTTGGCGTGGTGATGGCTTCGTCGTAGGCGTTGGTGTGAAGCGAATTACAGTTGTCGTAAATGGCATACAGCGCCTGCAGCGTGGTGCGGATGTCGTTGAAATCAATCTCCTGTGCGTGCAGGCTTCTGCCCGATGTTTGAATGTGGTATTTCAACTTCTGCGACCGGTCGTTGCCTTTGTATTTATACTTCATGGCCTTGGCCCAAATGCGGCGGGCCACGCGGCCAATAACGCTGTACTCGGGGTCCATCCCGTTAGAGAAGAAGAAGGAAAGGTTGGGGGCGAAATCATCAATCTTCATCCCGCGGCTCAGGTAATACTCAACATAAGTAAAACCATTGGCCAGGGTGAAGGCCAGCTGCGTAATGGGATTGGCGCCGGCTTCCGCAATGTGGTAACCGGAGATGGAAACGCTGTAGAAGTTTCGTACGCCGTTCTGAATAAAATATTCCTGCACGTCACCCATTAGTTTAAGGGCAAATTCGGTTGAAAAAATGCAGGTGTTTTGCGCCTGGTCTTCTTTCAGAATATCGGCCTGCACGGTGCCCCGAACCTGTGCCAGGGTTTCTGCCTTGATTTTTTCGTAAACATCTTTTGGCAAAATTTCGTCGCCGGAAATGCCCAGCAGGCGCAGACCCAGGCCGCTGTTACCCGGCGGCAGAGTGCCAATAAGTTCGCCGTCCTTCGGCACCACCTTCCCGTTGCGGCCCATGTAGGTGGGCAGGCTATCGAGGTTGTATTTGGCTTTGATGACTTCATTCACCTCCTGCTTCAGGCCATTTTGGATAATGTATTTTTCGCATTGCTGGTCGATGGCCGCGTTCATAAAAAAAGCCAGCAGCATGGGTGCCGGGCCGTTGATGGTCATCGAAACGGAGGTCTTCGGATCGGAAAGATCAAAGCCGCTGTAAAGTTTTTTAGCGTCATCCACCGTGGCAATGCTCACGCCACTGTTGCCGATTTTTCCATATATATCCGGACGAAAATCAGGGTCTTCGCCGTAAAGCGTTACGCTGTCAAACG
>Ga0366763_1067_pt1 | contig 11497 bp, 8 predicted proteins | sample TotcelHN113001M5_FD_207085 | JGI IMG/M metagenome (GOLD analysis project Ga0366763, IMG submission 207085) | Enriched cells from coal bed in the Powder River Basin, Montana, United States - Total cells N11 rep1 HSBNCT.N11.300.1.M5 ...
TAAGTAATTCAATAAGGAGACAAAGAAGTATTTCGAGAAGGAGACAAAAAAATTTAGTACACTTTTCTTTCTATTCATTCAATTTGCAGCTGCTTTTGTTTTTGCAAACAAAAGGCAGGACACTGGTCCTGCCTTTTTGCTCTGCTTTGTTCTGCTTTGTTTGAATCAGTATTTGCCGGCCTGAAGTTTACCGGCAATGGCCATCTCCAGGTCATCCGGTATAGTGCCGGCATCGTCGTTAATGGGTGCCAATCGTCCCAACCGTGAATCCCAGGTAAAAATGTGATCGTCGCTGTTGTTGAAGCTAACTTTGAATCTTGTTTCTTCGTTAAAAGAAAACGGTTCTGCTTTTACAAAATAAGGAACACCGTTCAATAGCAACTCAAATGAATGTTCTTGCATAATCAATCCTTTGTTTTTTTGTTACAAAAAAAATTCCAAAACTGCTCCGGAGCGTAATTAAGTTTCTTCGCGGTGCACGGCTTCAATAGAAAAAGCCGGCAGGCATACGCTCCAGTATTCGCATTCTTCGTCAAATGGATTAGCGTACCGGACTCGGGTACCGGCTTTGACCAGGATGCTTTGTCCGCCTTCCAGAATCACCTGCTGATCGTCTACCTCTATCAACTTCCGGCCCCTGCTCACAAGGGTGTATTCGTCAAACGAGGGTGTCTGGTGCGGCTCGCTCCAGCCCGGTGGTGCTACCATGTGGGCAATGCTTAACTGCCGATCGCCGGTAGAGGCAAGACCAACATGCTCTTCTATTAATTTCCCGTCGGTGGTGGGTACCACAAAGGGATTCTTTTGAATCGTGAAAGCCATACGCTTGTTATTTAATGAGTGCCGTGCGAAGGTAAACCGCTCCATCTTTTTGTTCCAGCGGATACGTATGAATGCCGTTTGTAGCAGGTCCTTCTTTTACGCCACCATCATGTACATCAAATTGTGAACCATGCTAGGGGCACTGCACTGTGCCACAGATCATGCTGCCGCCAGCCAGTGAGCCGCCTTTATGGGTGCAGGCGTCGCTGAAGGCGACATATCCTTCTTCTTTCCTGGCTATCACCACCCGTTGGCCGTTTACATGCACCAACTTCAACTGGTTTCGCTCCAGTTCATTTAGTGCTGCCACTTTCACCAGTTCACCCGTTTTTTTTACCTTTTCTTCTTTCCATTTGCCGGCAGCGGCATACCGCACGTCCACGCCAATTTGGTTCCGGTAAACAAGGGTGCCGCCCATCCACCCGGCTACTGCAAGCAGACCAATGCCAATTGCTTCTAACAAAAGAATCCAGCCAAAATCAAGCGCTGCGTTTTTCTTCAAAAAGAAAACAGCAACAAATAGAAGAAGATTGAAACTGTTGATAAGGCCATGTGTTGCGGCCCGCTTCTTGGCTGAACTTTCCGGTGGAACGGTGTGCAGGTAATCAACAAAGCCAGGAATAGCCGCCATGACTGCTCCAATAATCCCGGCGATCACGAGGTAATATCCCACCAGTTGGAAATCGTTATTACCGGAAAAGAAAAATAGCAGGTCGAATACGAAGGCACCCACAAAAAATGAAAGCGGAAAACCAATCAACATCGGATGAATGGGATGGCTTTTGAGGTTGGCTCTGCTTCGCATGGCAAAAATTTTAGAGGAAAGCAGCAAAAAGCTTACCCGGGAGAGATTTCGCTGTTTACTTGGCCGGCATTCTCTATCCCGTTGCAGCCTCAATCGTATCGACAAAAAGCTGGGTGAATTATCTTAGCGTATGCGCAAGAAAAAACTGGTGGTGCTTACCGGTGCCGGCATTAGTGCCGAAAGCGGGTTGAAGACTTTTCGCGACAGTGATGGGCTTTGGGAAGGTTATGATATCAATGAAGTTGCCACGGCAACAGCCTGGCGACGAAATCCTGCGCTGGTGCAGTCGTTTTACAACATGCGCCGGAAAGACGTAAAGAACGCAGAGCCCAATGCAGCGCATTTTGCATTGTCATCACTGGAAAAAGATTTTGAGGTACACATCATCACACAAAACATCGACGATTTGCATGAACGGGCTGGCTCGTCCAGTGTGCTGCACCTGCATGGTGAAATCGGTAAAATGCGCAGCGAAAAAAACGAGTCATTGATCTACCCGGTCGATGGTGACATACAGATGGGTGATAGAGCAGAAGACGGCGCCCAGTTGCGTCCGCACATTGTTTGGTTTGAAGAGCCGGTGCCCATGATGGAAACGGCAATCCAGGTTGTTTCAGAGGCAGATTTGTTCGTGATTGTTGGAACGTCGCTGGTGGTTTATCCTGCCGCAGGATTGGTGAATTTTGTGCAGCCTTATGTGCACAAGTTTATTGTTGATAAAAAAATTCCGGCGTTGCCCGGTATTCCAAACCTTATTGTCATTGAGAAACAGGCGACAGAAGGGATGCAGGAGTTGGTGAATCTGCTGCGAAAATTGATCTAAAAAAGAAGACTGATCAAGTGAGCCAATCCGCTGCTCAATGGCAATGGATGATTGCATCATAATCTGCTTACCTAATGATCGGAAAACCATTATTCATAACGCAGTGCGGCTAACTGATTATTTGTCGTCTTTGCAACATCCAAATAAACAGACGACCTAAGTCACTTCCATTGTCTCTTCTGCAAAAGAAATCCCGTTCTCTTCCAGTTCTCTTAACACCGGTTCGTAGATATCGCGGTTTACCGGTATCTGCAACCCTTTGCACGTAAGCGTTCCATTGAGAATCAGTTTTGCGGCAACCGCAAGAGGCAGACCAACGGTTTTAGCCATGGCGGTATGAACCGCATCTTCGCCCTTCAACACGAGGGTGGACGTGGTTTTGAGTTTGCTGCCGTTTAAATGGTATTCAATTTCATGCAACATCACCACAAGATCTTGGTCGGTTGGCTGTAACATCAGCTTTTTTTCCAACGCAAATTGCAGAACATCCGCCGCGCTACACAGACCTTTGTCAATTACCGTGTTTTCATCATCCATGCCAAGGTAAAACAGCTGTTTCAGGGTGAGGTTTGCATCGTGCATCCGGTCGGCCAGCGTTGCTGCGGCACTGATTTTCAAATTGTCGATGTCGATGTTTTGCAGGTCTCCTTTGTCATCAACCATCAGAAATTCATCAACGGGATCAATGCCTTTGTCGGCGGCTTCCTCTTCCAATTTCACCAGCGTCACTAATTCGGACAACAATGATTTGGTCGAGTCAAACTGGTCGTGCAATTTCTTTTCGAGCCAGGCACCAAAGCCGTGCAGGGCCAGGTGTTCTTTGAAAAATTGAAGCAAGTTTTTTCCGCCTGTTTCGTACTGCTTTGCTTCGTCCGTCAGCTTCAGTTCAATCAGGTTTTTCCAGCCATATACAAAATCGGGGTGCCGCAAGGTGGTGCGGATGAAGGTGGCTGTTTCGGTCAATCCGTATTTCGGAATATAGCTGAGAGAATCGCGGTTAGGGTACCAGCAGAAAACATCAAAGCCTGGGATTGCAACATAGCGGCGTTGTTCAAAGAGCTGTTCGTAGTTCAGTTCAACAACGTCTCCACCCTGTTTGAAAAGGGCGCCGGCCTTTCCGGCAAGAACCACGTTCCGTGGATTCCAGCTGATCTTGTAATGCCAGGGATTGTCGTCGCTTTCCGGCGCCACGAGGCCGCCACAATGCGATTGGAAAGAGTCAATCACACCTCCTTCACGATGAATTTTATCAATCAGGCTTTTTGCACTCATGTGGTCAATGCCCGGGTCAAGCCCCATCTCGCAAAGGAATAAAAGACCCTGCTTTTCTATCTCTTCTTTCAAAGCCTGAATCTGCGCATCAACATAGGAGGCTGTCAGCAGGTTTTTCCGGTATTGCAGGCAGTCGTTCGCGACCAGGATGTGCAGGGCCGGGGGCAACAAGGAAATAACGATATCAGACGCTTGCACCAGTGCCTTTCTTTTTTCTTCATTTGTAATATCAATGGCGGCAGGTTTTGCATGGGTAGAATCGCCAATCTTTTCACGAATCGCTTGTTCGTTGGCATCGGCAATCGTTAGTTCCCAATTTTCTGCCGATGCGTTAACAAGAAGGTAGGTGATTAAAGCGGTGGACGATTTGCCCGCTCCAAAAAGAAGAATTTGTTTCATATGCCAGATTGATGGCGGAAGGTAGATAAAAAACTTTGGCCCGTTGACGGCGGGGCAAACGACAAAAAATTTCGGCTGGTTATCGGTTTACGACGTAGTAACGTACACTCACGCCGCGGCTGCTGTTGGGCACTTCAACCTTTTTGGCTTCGCCTGCATCAAGGTTGCGAACTTCTACCGTTTGTGTGTGAACCACCTTGCCATTTGGTTTCAGGTATTCCACGGCGATAGTGGCTTTGTCAACAGCTTTTGCAGAAGGATTTTTAACCGTCAGTTCGAGGCCATTGACGCCACCCAGGAAGCCGGTTTTGTAGTCATTAGCCGATAGCTGGAGTTTGGCGTCCGTTGGCTTTTTCTCTGCCTGTTCAGTTTCTTTGGTCGCTTTTTCAGTGTCGCTGTTTGCCACATCAGCGCCGTTGTTTTTTTCGGAATCGTTTGCAGTCGTCTCTTTGTTTACGGCAAGGCTGTTACCAGTCGAATTGGCCGCTTCTGTTGCTTTTGTTGCAACGTTCTGCGTCTTTTTATCGGTTGTTTTTTTCGTTGACTGTACGGCAACAGGAGGAAGCGTTGCGCTGGTTGACTGAGCTTGCAGGCTATCGGATTGTGAGCCCGCATCCGGTGATAAAATCACGGCCGGACTGGCTGGGGTCGCCGGAAGCACACCGGCATAAGCCGCATGCGACACTTCACTCTGTACCAAATTTTCACTGTTGATTTCCTGGGCTTCGGCGGTAGCCAGCGGTGGCTGTACGGAGAACTTGTTGACGGCATCTTTCACAACAAAGCCGAGCATAAAAATTCCAAGAACGAAAATAACCAGTCCGAAAGCGGCAGTACCAGCTTTTGCCGGTTTTACCCGAACTCTTCTTTGTGGCGACTTTTCAGCATATTTCCTGGCCAGGGCATCAAATGAGGGTTTTGGTACCGCAACAGCCGGCGGAGCTGGTTTGCGTTTGACAGGCTCTGAAACCGGCTCGCCGTTCGAAAACAGGGGCTTTCGTTCCGGTGACTTTTTCACTATCGAAGGGTCCGTTTTCCCGCACAAAGGGCGGACTTCTTCTATTTCGGTGGGATAGCTCCAGCAGGTGCTTTCGCCTTCTACCCAGAGCAGGTCAGTGGGCACCAGCTGCATGGAGGCCAGTTCCCGTAAACTGAATGGGCCTAATTCGCGGTTGCTGCGCAAAAGATGATAACGCTTCATGTTCGTTCCCTCAATGCTTTTCCTGTTGAAAAAGAAAATACTATGCCTGTTCTATTTAGCCGTCGTGAAAGATTAACAGGGTGTTGGTAAATAGAGGCAAATTTGCTGCTGAAAACGCTGCATTTCGTCAGGTTTTTAGGCGTAAAAAAGGTAGATTTGCGCACCTTTAAAACCGATTTTAAACCTCAGAATGGAAAATAATTTACAGCCCGAGAAAACAGAAGATTTCAACCGGATCATCCCGATCAACATCGAGGAGCAAATGAAAACGGCCTACATCGACTATTCCATGTCGGTGATTGTGGGCCGTGCCCTTCCAGATGTGCGGGATGGTTTAAAGCCCGTTCACCGGCGCATTTTGTTTGCCATGAACGAGCTGGGGATGGGGCACAGCAAACCGTATAAAAAGTCGGCCCGTATCGTAGGTGAGGTGTTGGGTAAGTACCACCCGCACGGCGATACAGCCGTTTACGACGCCATGGTGCGTATGGCGCAGGACTGGAACATTCGTTACCCGCTGATTGACGGCCAGGGAAACTACGGCAGCCAGGATGGTGACGGGCCAGCGGCCATGCGTTACACCGAGGCCCGGATGACCCGCATGGCAGAGGCCATGCTGCAGGACATCGACAAGGAGACTGTGGATTTCGGTCTCAATTTCGACGACTCGCTGCAAGAGCCAACTGTTCTTCCCACCCGTATTCCGCAACTGCTGGTGAACGGCTCTAGTGGTATTGCCGTGGGTATGGCCACCAACATGATGCCGCACAACCTGAGCGAAGTGGTGGACGGCTGTATTGCCTACATCGACAACCGTGAGATTACCATCGATGAGCTGATGCAGTACGTAAAGGCGCCCGATTTTCCAACCGGAGGTTCAATCTACGGCATGGAAGGTGTAAAGGCCGGCTTCAATTTTGGTCGTGGCCGTGTGGTGCTTCGCGGAAAGCTGCATGTGGAAACAAAACCGAGTGGCCGCGAACAGATCATCATCACCGAAACGCCTTATCAGGTAAACCGCGATAATTTGTGTAACCGCATTGGCGAACTGGTGAACGATAAGATATTGGAAGGCATTGCCCACATCAACAACGAATCGAACAACAAAGAAGGCACCCGGATAGTGCTGGACCTGAAACGCGATGCCGTTGCCAACGTTGTCATCAACCAACTTTTCAAGTTTACCGAACTGCAAACAAGCTATGGCATCAACAACGTGGCTATCGTTAAAGGCCGCCCACGCATCCTGACACTGAAAGAGCTGATCTCAGAATTTGTTGAGTTCCGCCACGAAGTGGTTTATCGCCGCACCCAGTACGAACTGCGGGAAGCTGAAAAGCGTGCACACATTCTGCAAGGCTACCTGATTGCGTTGGATCACCTCGACGAAGTGATCGCCCTGATCCGTGCTTCTGCCACGCCGGAGATTGCCAAGGATAACCTTGTAAATGCCGGATGGGGATTGGACGAGATCCAGGCGAAAGCCATCTTGGAACTGCGTCTGCAGCGCCTTACAGGGATGGAGCGTGAAAAAATCAAACAGGAGTACGATGACCTAATGAAATTGATTGCGCACCTGAAAGAAATCCTGGCCAATGAAGGCCTGCGTTACGACATCATCAAAAATGAGTTGAACGAGGTCAAGGAAAAGTTTGGTGACGTACGGAAGACAGAAATTACGCTGCTCGACAATGAAGTAAGCATCAAAGACCTGATCAAGGAAGAAGATGTGGTGATTACCATTTCACACCTTGGTTACATCAAGCGCACCTCCGCTTCCGATTACCGGGCACAGCGTCGGGGCGGACGTGGCGTAATGGGCGGAAAAACCAGGGAGGAAGATTACATTGAACACCTTTTTGTTGCGTCAACGCACCACACCATGATTTTCTTTACGGAAAAAGGCCGTTGCTACTGGTTGAACGTGTACCAGATTCCGGAGGGAGAGAAAAACAGCAAGGGACGTGCGATACAAAACCTGTTACAGATTTCACCTGACGACAAGGTGAGAGCGATCATCGATATCAAAGACCTGCAGGACGCTGAGTTTGTAAACAGCCACTTTATTGTGTTGTGCACCAAGAAAGGCGTCATCAAGAAAACGGCGCTCGCCGACTTCAGTCGGCCGAGGACAACCGGTGTAAACGCCATCACCATTGTAGAAGGCGACCAGCTGTTGGAAGCTAAGCTGACCGACGGGCAGTGCGAGGTGATGATGGCCATCAATTCAGGTCGGGCGATTCGCTTTCCCGAGTCGAAAGTTCGCTCCACCGGCCGCGGCGCCATTGGTGTTGCTGGCATTGAAGTGGAAAACGACGGCGAAGAAGTTGTTGGTATGATTTGTGTTAATCCTGACACCCAAAACGACCGAACCGTTCTGGTGGTGAGTGAAAAAGGCTTTGGTAAACGAACGCCGGTTGACGAGTACCGGATTACCAACCGGGGCGGTAAAGGTGTTAAGACCATCAGCATCACGGAAAAGACCGGCAAGCTGGTGGGCATGGTTGATGTATCGGAAAAAGAAGACCTGATGATCACCTGCAAAAGCGGCATAACCATTCGCATGAACATTGCAGCCGTCAGTGAGCAGGGGAGAGCCACACAAGGGGTGAAGCTGATCAGGATTGAAGACGGAGATGAAATAGCGGCGTTGACGAAACTGGATGTGGAAGAAGAGGAAATCCTTGCAGAAACGGAAGGTGAAGAGGCTTCTTCAGAAGACAATAACAATACAGAAACAACTATTTTACCCGAAAATACATCTGAAGGAGAGCAGGAATCTCCCATAGCTTAACATTAAAATCGAAAAACAATGCGCAAACTGTTAGTCATGATTGGTCTCGCCTTTGCGGTTTCAAATGCGATTGGCCAAAAACTGGAAAAACTGGACGATGTTAAAGAAAAGATCAGCAAAGGAAAGTACGACGAAGCCAAAGAAAAGCTAGACAAAGTATTTGAAAATCCGCAGGCCAATTCAAGCGCAGATGCCCTGTTTTACAGAGCACAGGTTTACCAAAACCTGGCGAAGACGAAGCAGGACAGCGCCATGTATGCAGAGGCCCTGAACTCAATGCAGAAGTACCTGCAGCTGGAGCAAAGCAAGCCGGAAAACCAACGTGCCTTGCAGTCGACGTTGGAGAACCACAAAACCTTGTTTGACATCTACCAGAACTACTTCAACCGTGGTGTTGAAAACTTCAAAGGCAACAATTACGCAACGGCTTTTTACAACTTCCGCAATGCGTTGAATGCGTTTGACCTGATGAAGAACAACAACATTACCAACGTAAAGTTCGACACGACAGTAACGCTTTACGCTGGTTATTCTGCACAGAATGCGCAGTTGTACAACGATGCCGCCAAGTATTACGATCAGATCATTAACAACAACATTCACGACACCACGTATGTTGGGATCTACCGTTTCATGATCAACAACAACCTCGAAAATAAGGATACAACGGCTGCAAAGAAATACCTCACCATCAGCGAAGAGCGGTTCCCGATGTACAAAGATGTATGGCTGGATTACCGCACCCTATTTTTGCCGGCAGATAAATCGAAGCGCTTTGATGAATACGAAAACCTGATCAAAGCGAATCCTGGTAATGAAACATTGGCAATGAACTACGCCATTGAGTTGTACAACAACCTCCGTTCCAGCGATGCCACTGAAAAAGATGCGGCACTTCGGGCCAGAACAGAAACTGCGCTGAAGAACGTGTTGACACAAAATCCAAACGCAACTACGGCCAACCTGTTGATTTCGCAGTTTTACTGGACGGAACTTTACCAGCTGCAATCTGAACTTGATGCTATCAGAGGCACCACGGCACAGGCTACGGCTAAGAAAAAAGACCTGAATGCGCAGATGGATGCGGTTTTCGATAAAGTGTTTCCTTACCTGAGCAAGTCGTATGATTTGTACAGCCAGGAGACAACCATGAAGCCGCAGGACAAAGCCAACTACCGCATTGTTCTGGGCCAGTTGTCCGATTACTACACCCGGAAAAAGCAGCCGGCAAAAGCCGCTGAATACCAGGCGAAGGCTAAAACTTTGCAATAACATTTTCGGAATAGAATAGTAAAAAGCCGTCTCTTTCCGAGACGGCTTTTTTATGCCTATAAATGTTTATCTCGAAACAGAAGTTCTCGTGTTACGACTTGCCATCCGAACACGTAAGAATTCCTATGCGTGTATTCAAAAAAAAGGCTACATCTTGGATCATAGATCTTGAAAAATCGTGAAATGACATTCATGAAAGAGATGAGTTTTTCTTTCATCCGAGAACGGTAAACAGGCAAAGCCACAAGATCGTTACTTGAGATGTTGACTTCAATAAAAGATGGATGAGATGTCAGGTTGCTTTCCTCTTTACAACCACTGCTATAAAGTAAAATGAATAAAACGCCTCTCGTGTTAAATATCTTTCCTCGCAGGAGTTCCTTCTAAAAGAGGCACAAGCACAGGCGCTGATCAATAAAACGCACCTACAAAATTGTTGTTTAGCTGATTAGTAATTGTAGTAATAACGTGTCCGGTTCACTCGCAGGTCACGCAGGATGTTTGATTTCGGACTGATGGTAATGTTGAAGTACCGGTAATTGCCGATGGGCGTCACGTTAACGGCCATCTGCCAGCAGTGCATATCCCGGGCAATGCTCATGGTAAACATGGTGATCTGGCTGGAATTGAAATCATAAAAGCCTTGTGTGCTGAAGTTCCATTTCGGCGTAAGGTTAAAGCTGTTGTTAAACGACACACTGGAATAAACCTGGTTGGTGTAACCGCTGTAATCGCTTTTCAGTTGACGGTTAAAAGAGAGGGAGTACGAAAGGTTGACCGACCAGTTGATGCTGAAGTCGACGAATTCGGCTGGATTGGCCCGCATGTAATCGGACAGCAATTGCTGGTCAGCCAGCAACCGAGGATCCGTGATGGTAGTGCGGCCGGGTTCCTGCGACACTTTATTTCCGTTCTTGTCCTTTTGGCTGCTTTGGAAGGAGGTAGAGGCCGAGATGCTGCCACCGGTGAAACGGCCTAAGCTGAAATGATCGCCCTGCCACACAAAGCGGTCTGTCCGCAGCCCGTTGATGTTGCTAATCTGGTAAGGATCGAGCTGACCATTAGCAGAGATACTGAGCTTCTCGAAAAGTGTTGTACGCAGGTTAATGGAAATCGGCTGCAACTTGAAGGAGTCCTGTAAAAAGTTATAAGCGGTGGAGAAGCTTAATCCATCTATCAGCTTTACTTTACGGTCTACCGTATCTTTCTTGCCCCGTACTTTCATTTCGAAGTTGTTGTCAAGCGTAAAGCTCATTCCGCCAAAACGTCCATAAGAGTAAGGCGAAAAAAGGTTGCCTTCGAAATGGGACAATGGTAGGGTGTAACCGCTTTTATTGACCTGCACGTAATCGAAGTTGCGTTTCGACATGTTGGGTGTGTAGGCAAAACTAACAGTTGGACGAATGACATGGCGGATGGCTCGGATGCGTGAGTTTTTTCCAAATGTAAACAGGCCGTAGATGTTGGTGTTAAAGCCAAGTCCAAAGCTCATGTGCTGGTCGCGGAAAAATCCTTTTTCCTTTGTAATTGTATCAACTTTTTCTTTTGATGCATTCCAAACACGGGTGAGTCGCTTGGTGTACCAGGTTTCTTCATAGCTGATGGAAGGACTGACAAAGAAGTTACCCAAGGGCGGCAGTTGAAGCGTTAGCGGCAGGCGGTGCTGGGCACCCCATTGCAGTGTGTCAAGAATTCGCGAAAAACTTACCTGGCTGGTATCATAAAACGACACCTGGTTGCGTGCTACGCCACTATACCCGATCCCTATCTTTTCATACCATTTGGGTGTTCCAACCATCTCTTTCCGTTGGAAAGGGTACTGCGTGGTAACGGTGAATCCGGCATCGGGGAGCGTCACGTTAATCAAGTGCGTTGCATTATTCTGGTTGTGGTTCGCCGTTAACTGCAGCGAATACGGTTTTCCCTGCCACTGCTTTGAAAATGCAATGGACGAGTAAAGCTGGTTCTGAAAATTGCGGTAAGGATTGTTGGGGATAAACTGGTTGTACCGCGTAGAGCCGGCGTTAACTGACGCACTGAAGGTGGTACCCGGATGTGCCCGTGAATCAACACTGTGGTTCCAGTTAACCTGGAATGTTTTCACAAGGT
>Ga0366763_1071_pt1 | contig 11052 bp, 10 predicted proteins | sample TotcelHN113001M5_FD_207085 | JGI IMG/M metagenome (GOLD analysis project Ga0366763, IMG submission 207085) | Enriched cells from coal bed in the Powder River Basin, Montana, United States - Total cells N11 rep1 HSBNCT.N11.300.1.M5 ...
CCTTATTTCTCGTACAAAAAATAAAATAATGCGGCAGCGCATTAATAATGCACTGCCGCATTAACAGTCCGGGAGTCTTTATTTATCCTTATCTTGTATCTGTTTTAACTTTCTCACAATCGTCGATTGATTCACACCCAATGCTTCGGCCATCTTATAGGTGTTGCCATAAACCTTGTATGCATGATTAATAATTTGTTTTTCAACCTCCGAGATGGCCTCTTTGAGCGGAATAATGTTATTTACGATGATTTGTCCGTGCTGCGCCTTGGAGAGCTGCTTGACGTAGGGTGGAATATCCCTTGAGGAGATCTCAGATTCCTTGGATATCACAACAATTCTCTCAATTAAATTTTGAAGCTCTCTGACATTGCCCGGCCAATAATACCTCGCGAGCAGATCCAGTACATCCGGTCCAAATTCCTTCTTGCTCCCATATTGTTTATTAAAAACATCCAGAAAATGATACGCGAGGGGAGTAATATCATCTTTTCTCTCTCTTAATGGAGGAATATGTATCGAAATCACGTTTAACCTATAATATAAATCCTCCCGGAACTTTCCCTCTTCCACCATTTTTTTTAGATCGTTATTCGTAGCTGCAATGATTCTGACATCAATTGCTTCACTTTTTGAAGCCCCGATCCGCCGAACGAATTTATCCTGTATGACCTGTAGCAATTTCACCTGCATGGATAACGGTAAATCGCCTATTTCATCAAGAAAAATTGTACCGCTATTGGCTTCCTCAAAAAATCCGGTTTTGCCATCTTTATTCGCTCCGGTAAATGCACCGTACTCATACCCAAAAAACTCTGATTCCAATAAATTTTCAGGGATCGCACCGCAATTCACTTTCACATAGGGACCGTCCTTTAAAGGACTCAAATTGTGAATCAGCCTGGCAATCACATCTTTCCCCACACCTGTTTCTCCAAGCAGAAGGACCGTGGATTTAAATTTCGCAGCTTGTGCAGCCAATTCAAATACTTTTCCAAACTCCTGGCTTTTCGTGATGATCCCAGAATAGGAAGAGGTTTCTTTTTCATTCTTTTTTAAAACATTGTGTGTTAATCTGCTCAGTTCCTCAATGTCTCGGATATTGGTTACCACCCCGATCATTTCATTTTTTTCACTACAGATCGGATTTCCGGTTGCAATGAACTTTCTGCCGTTTTTACATTCCTGCAAAAACGTTACTCTTCTTTTCTCTTTCAGCGCCAGCAGTGCTGCGGAAGGATAGACTGCCCTGCAGTCTTCCAATTCTTTTTCTGTTTCGGGCATCTCCCCGATACCAACCATGTTTCTCCATGCAGAATTGGCTTTTATAATCTTACCCGTTGCATCACAGACGATCATCCCGTCGTAGGAAGATTCGAAGATCGCATTCAACTGTTCATTCAAACTGTTCACAGTCTCAAAGGTATCACTGAGTTTCAGATAACACTCACTCTTTTGAGACAGCAAATAGGGAATACACATCTCAACTTCAGCAATCCCCTGATAAACCGCGATGGCCTTTTCCCTGCATGAGTTGTAACCACAAGCACCGCAGTTTAATTCATCCTCTTCACTATATTTATCGATTCTTGCAAGTATCTCCTGAATGCTGCTCTCATCAGGCTGCCTCAGTGGGATCATTCTGTTATGAAACGATCTTCCCATCTCAATATCCAAATGGTCTGTGAACTGTATATGGTCAGCATTCTCGTTCTTTTTCCCGATAAAATCAGTGATGATCTTCCGTCGTTCCTGAATGAGCAGATCATTCTCCATACAAACTCCATCGATGCAGCCCCTGCAGCTCAGTACATCATAGAGCTGAAAGTCTTGTTCTCCCTTTCTGTCCGATCGCTCTATATGCTTTATCAGCTCAATACAGTTCTCAATGCCGTCACAAGAGTTTAAGCTGTCTTCGGGAAACATGTCTTTTAAATTTGAAATAATTCCACTTGAAAAGGAAATTTGTCTGCCTTTTGGTGACGCTATATAATAGGGAACGGGAACGGCCTCTTCATTCAGAGGGTTCCGTTCATTGCCGACGCTTCCCTCGAACAAGATGCTTATTTCCTGATAAGTCAAAGCTGCGTCAATGCATCCAATAAACTGTTCCTGCATGATTTCATCTTTTTTTGCAATACAAGGCCCGATAAAAATGATGCTGATATCCTCATCTTTATATTTTTCCCTTATGATCCTCCCCGTTGCAATCATCGGAGAACTAATCGGAATCAGATTGGTTAAGAGGCCTGGATAATGTTTTTCCACCAAATTGACAAAGGTTGGACATGGAGTACTGAGTAAAATTCTATCAGCATTGGTTTTCGCATAGTCTGCAGAACCATCAATCACGTGTTCCGCTCCAATTGCTGTTTCCCAAACCTCGTCAAATCCAATCATACCCAGTTTACCAATTACTTGTTCGGAGGAAAGCGGATAAAGTCCCGCGATATAGGAAGGCGCCAGTAATGCGATGGTTTTCTTCCCTGAACGCAATATAGATTCGACAGTAGGAATATAATTTATGATTTTCTTCGCTTTTCGAGAGCAGTGCTTTACACAATTGCCGCATTGAATACATCTGTCCTGTATGACTTCTGCTTTTCCGTCCTTGATTCTTACCGCTTTTACAGGGCAGTTTCTTACACAATTATAGCACTGTTTGCATTTGGAACTATCGGTAACAATAACGGATTCAGACATTTCATCACCCTCTTCATATTGAACATTAAGCATGAATTCTTAATTTTATAATTTCAATATTACACCTTGCTACTATGCTGATAGTACCATGAAAAATAAACATTATGCAAGGGAACACTTACATAATGTTTTTTATTCTTTTGATGGTAAATTTACTTGTCGGTTTTACTATAATAAAGGAATAATCCTACCTTTTTCGGCTATTGTTCCAAATCATCATACTTTTCGCTTAGCACAATGATATCGATCCGCCTGTTTTTCCCCCGTCCTTCTTCCGTAGAATTGTCTTCGACTGGTCGGTATTCTCCATATCCAACCGCGATCAGTTTTTCAGGCGAAAGATTGGTCTTACTGGTAATTAGCCGCACTACATTGGCCGCTCTTGCTGCAGACAAATCCCAGTTGGACGGAAACTCAACCGAGTTCATGGGAACGTCGTCTGTATGCCCTTCAATTCGTATGAAGTTATCCATGACAGTAACCATATCAGCGATCTCCAGCAAGGTATCTTCATTTTCTTTCTTGATTGCCGCACTTCCCGGATCAAAGATAATTGCATTGCTAAGAGAAATAACCAGCCCACGACCATCCATACTTGTTTTTACAGAAGCAGACAAATTCTCGCTTTCCAGCTTCGCATCAAGTTCTGCCTTCAGTTTTTCCATTTGCTGCTGCTCACTTTCACCTTCTTCAGCAACCTCTTCAGTCTGTGTTTTTTCCCGGCTGCTCATTTTCTCAGCGGCATAGCTTTCCGTCATCATTTGCTCGGTAAACTCATCTGACATTTGTTCCGCTTTTGGTTTGTCCACCTGGCCGACAGCAAATAAGACTATGAAAACAGCCAATAATAAGGTCATCAAATCTGAATAGGGGAGCAGCCACGCTTCTCCGCCTTCTTCTTCATGTTGTTTATGTTTCTTTTTTTTTGACATACCTTATGTCCTCCTTATTCCTGCTTCGGTGCCTCTGTTTTCGGTGCCTCCGTTTTCGGTCCCTCCATTATTTTTTTCTGTTTCGACGCAGGCAGAGTAGCGAGTAGCTTGTCCTTAAGCATAAAGGGAGTGTCACCCTGCTGTATCGATAGCAGGCCTTGAATGACCATCTCTTTTAGCATTACTTCTTTTTGGCTTTTCACTTTCAGTTTTTTTGCAAAAGGATTCCATAAAACATAACCGGTAAAGATACCAAGGATCGTTGCTACAAATGCGGCAGCAATTGCTTCTGCCATTTTTTCCGTATCGTCAATTGCTGACATGGCGGCGATCAAACCAAATACGGCTCCCAAAACACCCAGGGTCGGCGCATACATTCCGGCCGACGAAAAAATACTTGCATTTGTCTCATGTCGTTTTTCCATTGCCGCTATTTCCATTTCAAGCATTTCTTCAATAATGTCCTCTTCCGTTCCGTCAATCACCATCTGAATCCCTTTTTTTATGAAAGGATCTTCAATTTCTGCGACCTTGCTCTCTAACGATAAAAGCCCGTCTTTCTTGGCTTTCGCCGATAATTCGGTCATCAATTCAATAATTTCCACGTCAGAAATAATCTTTTGCTTTGTAAAGAGAATTTTGAATAATGCTCCTAAAACTTTAAGATTTTCTCCTGGAAATGAGATTAATATAGTAGCAGCCGTGCCGACAAAAATTACAAATAAAGCAGCAGGATTTAGCAAAACAGTAAAACTGATGTGCTTAAAAATCATAGCTCCGATTACAGCAATAAAACCTACAATAACGCCTATAAGTGAAGTAAGTTCCATATTTCCTCCTATTTGTTCGACATCTTTCGACTTTAATCATTCTTTCATATAATATCATTTTTTATGGAGCTGCACAATTGATATTCATTCCATGGTATTAAAAGCTTTTTTGACCTTTATTCCCATGTTTTCAGGTCGGAAGCATTGAACGTCCACTCGGGTGTTCTAAGAATATCTTCTATATTTTCAGAAAACCAAGGAGAGCCTTCGTGATCGCCTTTTAAAATCTGGATATCTTGCGCCGGCATATAACTTTGCGCCAGCATAAAAATTTTTTCTCCTGTATTATTATTCACAGCCATGTCAACTACGATGACGCTATGGCCTGGAGCGCCGCCCTGTATAAATACATCGCCTATGGCTAATTCCGAAATCGGCTTTGCAATTAATTCTTTTTCCAAAGATAAGGTGGAAGCATAGGCGTAAACGATATCAAGATATTTTTGAAAACTCTCATAAGAGTGATTGTTATTCCTGTTCGTAATCCAGGATACTGTATTGCCATTCACCGAAATGCCGTTACCCGCAGCCCATTTTGAAAATTCCGCATGAAACCCGCTTACAAAGTTAAAATGAATTTCATCAAATCGCTCATTCACATATAAATATTCTGCACGTAACCTTATTACCGCATCAGCGCACTGCTGTAAATCCCTTTCACCCAAGTTAAAATCAACCACCGCTAAATAAACGTCTCTCGATTTTTCTCTTCCATCGTAATATCTTACTTTCGTACCATCTGGCTTTAAGGGCAGATTCTGAAGATAGGACGCAAAGGAATCCGCTTCTGATTCCAGTCTGGTAAAACCCTGAGAAACATCAAATCTTTCTGAAATTGTTTGGCCCTCGGTAATGATAAGTGATTCGACAGGTATTTCCATCGTATTTGGATCAGGAGGCTCGGTTTCTTGACTCTTTGTTTCACAAGCCGTGAATAAAAACAGACATATACTATATAGAAAAATACAGATCACGCCATTTAACCGCTTGCGCTTTAATTCGTTCTTCTCCGTTGTAGTCTTTCTCCTCATAAATATCTCCTCTTCGCGGTGAGATCGCAATTCCTCTTCATATTGAATCGATTATACGACATTTTAATTTTTAATTCAACACACCATCCGCAATCTAGTACGTTTCTAATTAAAATGGCCACGCAATACGTGACCATTTAGAAATGTAATATAAAATTGTCTTAGACACAATCGTTGCTTTTGTCATTGCACCGTTTCTTTTTCTTTCGATATTTTTCTATCCTTCATCATTTCCCCAATATAGGTTGAACCCAGTATCAGAATTCCGCCAATGATCTGATGGAACGTTAATGTCTCTCCAACAAAGATCACACTGAATACAATACCGAATAAAGGCTCTAAATAGCTGTAGGACACGATTTCAACTGATTTCATATGTGCATAAAGGGAAAAGAACATGGTATAGGCCACACCCGTATGCACAATACCCAATAGAATGGTATAAGTAACTGCCTTGGCATCCAGCTGCATAACCGATAAAATCGTTCCATCAATCAATACAAATGGCAATAACACAATCATTGCTGTGAATATTTGCACAAAGGTGGCAATTTGATTATCCACCCTGACTTTAATACTGCGGTTAATTAGCACAATGGTTGCGTAAAGCATCCCTGAAACGGCACTCAGTGCCAGGCCCATGGATTCGTACCCTTCTAATAAATTTTGACCAACAATCAGGAAAAGGCCTAGAAATGAGACGACAATCACCGAAATTTGAATCCTCGAGATAGCCTCTTTCAGTAACATCGGGGCAGCTATCATGACATATACCGGGCACATATTATAGATAATAACAGCAGATGAGATGCTGGTATGCTTGAACCCATAGAACAAAGTTAACCACCCGAAACCCAGTAATACACCTGAAATAAGATAGGGCACCAAAAGCTGCCATTTTACCTTATCTGCTTTTTTCCTCTTCATTACAATAAAAAGTACGGGCAGTGCAATGAATGCCCTGAGAAAAGCCAGGCTTAAAGCGGATAATGGGATTGATTTTGTAAATACACCCAGACTACCCCAAATAATCATAACAAGTACTAATTTAAGTCTATTCATATAAAAACTCCTTCTCTTTGCTGAGTCCAGATTAGCAAAAGAAGAAGGAGCTGTATTGTACAAAATTGACACGAGTGCCTTTTCCACTCTAAAATGTGTATTCGCATTTTAGAGTTGCCAGAGTACTAGCCCTTTAATTGCTCTATATACATCCCGGGCGTAACGCCATACATTTTTTTAAATTCCCGAATCAAATGGGCTTGGTCATAAAATCTTAGTTCCTCACAAATATCAAATACGTCTTCGCCTGCCCTTAATAACCTTTTTGCTTCAGCAACCCGATATTGCAAATGATATGCAGCAGGTGTGGTTGTATACAGTTTCTTAAAATTCCTGATGATGGAAAACTTATTTAACCCGGATATCTGCTGAAGCTGATCTAGTGTGATATCCTCATTCACATGATTTAAGATATAAGCATGGATCGTTTTGATCATATCACTTGTATTTGCAGCAGCAGTTTCTGTCTTGCCTTTCTCTCCAAACTCCAGCAATAGCTCAATCAGTATATTTTCCAGTGTGTCTGGAACCATTTCCGACAGCAATTGTTCAATAAACCCCTTTAATTGCCGGGTTTGATCGACCGTTAACTTTTTTGCCTGACTAAAACTTATTCCATCACGGTAGTAACCGGGATCAACAAATAGCATAACATATCCCCAGTGATCGATGTCTTTCGGCGCACATCTGTGCGTCATCAATGGTGGTATCATGACACCATCGCCTGATTCATAATGGATCGTCCGGTCATTCAATGTTAAGTCAGTGGATCCTTCTACGATATACCCTAATGAAAGTTCATTATGGACATGAGGCTTATAAGCATGAGGGTCGTTTCTGCACAACTTAATTTCCACACCTTCGATAATGCTCCTGCTAAATTCCATATGCCCGCATACTTCTGAAAGCGGCGGTATTCCTTCTGTTGAAAACAGAACTATTTTTTCTTGTTTCACTATAGTCTCCAATTTATCAATACTTTACCAGCTTCTCTTTCATAGGCTTTGAATAACTGCTCGAAAGTGAATATTTTTCTCTCAAAGGATTCACCATTGCATACAGATCGTTTTTATAATCTTTATCAGCACCGCCGGTTTTATAGAGCATCGTCAGTCTTCCGTATAAATCAGGGAAGTCTTTCTGAATAAAATCGAAAAAGACCTTTCTAGTTTCTCCTCTTAAATATAGCGTTCCCGGCAAGACATAGTGCACATTACTTTCCTTTGCTTGGGTAAACAAAGCATCAAAATTCTCATAGCTGTCAGTGATATATGGTATGATCGGCATAACATGAAGTCCAACGGATGCATTTGTTTTCCTGAATATCTTTAACATATCAAACCTATCTTTTGAGGTTGATGTATTTGGTTCAATCTTTTTTCGTACCTCTTCATCCATTGTAGTAATTGTTGCTGCAATATTTATATAGGTTATCCTTGACAATTCATCAATCAGATCATAATCGCGCAAAACGAGGTTTGATTTCGTGGAGATGATAGCGGGGGTTTTATATTTTATCAAAAGTTTGAGTATTTCCGGCATCAATTTATAGGTAGCTTCTGCCCCTTGATAGCTATCTGTAACACCACCGATGTTAATGATTTCCCTATTCCATCCTGCTGCACTTAATTCTTCTTCCAGCTTCTCTACGATATTTGTTTTAACATGGATATCGTCATAAAATCCATCTGACCCTAAATACTGATGCGAGTAAATAGCATAGCAATATTTACAGCCATGCCCGCACCCGCGATAAATGTTCAAATCCCAACCATATGGAATTTTCCTCTTTAGTTGATTCAGCGCACTTTCGCAAATTATTTGTTTATAGTTTATTGTACGAATGAAAGTTTCCAAATCGCTCTCCCTGAATCTTCATATACTTCAACATTCGGATGATATCCTTTGTCAATTAAGCCGAGCCAGACATGACATGCACAAATGCCAATGTCTACGTTTGGGTGTTCCCATTTGAAATGGCGATACCCCGCTGGCATAGCAATAGTAATCGTTTTGAAACAATCCTCAAAGGCAAATTTCCACATTTGGGAGTTTGCGGCAGATGGTGCTTTTCTTCCTAAATCAAGGGCATACAACACGTCGTCAGAAAGCTTGTCATAATCATCGGGGCTCTCGAGTAAATCTTTTATTTCTTTCCGTTTAAAGCTTACTGTCCTTTGTTGGAATCTATCCATAAGCCGCAGTCCGCCGTTTTCATGGTAGCCGAGGGGTGTGATACAGATTGCCCGTCTACCGGTGGTTACACCTTTTGAGTATCCGTAACCCATGTTTGATTCTTTTAACTGTTCAGCAGATTGTAAATGAGGCATCAAATGCTCAAGCTCCGATAGTTTATAATGCCCATACCAGCAGGTCGAGAGTCCTTTGCTCTGCGCATAGAGAATAAGAAGCTCCCCAACAAAACCGGCCTTTGAGATTGAGATAATATCAGTTTCTGACACAAAAGCAATGTTGTCCGGTGGAGATGCCATGATCAAATAAAGAGTTTTTGTCGGATTAGCATGAAAGAACTTAATCTCGACATCATGAGCAAAAGGAACTGACAGTGACTTTGCAAAGTCTTTCACTGATTCGATGACATCCTTATCAGCTGCAGTCATTCTATAACTACGTGTCGACCGCCGCGAATCAATCGTACTCTCAATCAGAAAGGGAATGTTCATATTCAAAACCTCCTATGCAGGATATACCCTTAATACTTTATATAACAATAGGTCAGTATAATGATAGCACTTTACTGACCTATGCGCAATTATGGTTGTTTCAACCCCAAGAATCATTTCCCCTCTCCCATGATGTCAATATTTTTCCAGTCAAATTATTTTTTCCAGTCTCAAACCCTGTTAAGCTTTCCAAATAACTCCTTGCGGTATGATTTTCATAAGGCATATCTCATCACCCATTTTTATACTTTTTAGCAGTTCCACATCTACTTCACACGCAAAGGCTTTCTCAAAAAGAACTTTACTATACCCTGTTGTGCATTGACACCATGCATCGGTATCTAATCGATCTACCTCTGCAAGCATCGGACATGGACAGAAAGGAAATTGCAGATAAAGCGCTCCATTTACACAAGACAATCCGGCTGCCTGCGCTTTCTCTAAATTCCCAAACTCCTCCATATTGGACGATAGCTCTACCAGTTCTTTTACCAGCGCTAACTTTTCATCCATTGCATAGCCACACTGGCATTGCATTCTAATTTGTTTCACTGTCGGCTGATCAAAATGGTTTTCTAATCTTTTCATTGTTGACTTCACCCATGTCGGATTATCCTCTGTTCCAGCCGATTCCTCTTTTCCGTATACTACTTCTTTTGCCGTTTCATCACTGCTTGCGCTTTTGACGGCTCCATAAATTACCTGTTCTTGAATTTTCCTGATGTTAAACATTTTAAAACCCCCATGTTTCTTTTTTGCTATGCATTATGAATTTATAAAACCACTCATAAAAAATAAACTTCATTTCTAAGTGAACCTTATTCAAGTGATCGTTCACATTATAATAAAAAGTCTATTGATATACTTCTGAATTCTTGCTCTATTTAATTGGTATGCACAGATCCATTACAACCTGCATTTTTTCTATGTCCAAAGTCCTGTAAATACCTAAACAGTATCTTTCATTCATTTCATAACGGCTATTTGGCAACCAAATATTAAATATGCCCAGAAACGCGCCAAAAATATCTTGTATCAATCCATCATAGCGGTAAACCGCATATTTATGCCCTTGAATCGATGTGACATGATCTATAGAGTCGTTTTTATCAACTGTCATGCATATATCATATACACATTGATCTGCGCTTGTGATAGAAGGATCGTTATAGGATCTTTCGATTAAAAGCGTATCTTCCTTAAAATAATCTTTATACTTATCGATAAAGTCACTCCAATTTTTACCTAGCTCAATATAGTTTCCAATATATCTTTCGCTGATTACCTCGAATTCTTCCATTTCCTCTATTACGATTTGTTTCTCATATTCTTCAAATGATTGAAATCTCGCATGCTTATCCGGATAATAAGGATGCAATACACAAGTTGTATTCATAGCCTTTCGAAATTCCGACGGTGATATAACATGGTGCTTTTTAAATGCCGAACTATAATTTGATGGACTATATCCATAATCAAACCCAACATCTGTAATGGATTTATCTTTTTCAATCTTCAGCCTCACAGCACTATATTCCATTTTTAAGCGTTTGATGAATGCATAGATGCTTTCTCCCGTTTCTGCCTTAAAAACTCTACTAAAGTGATATTTTGAAAAATGACAATAATCTGCGACATCATCAATGGAAATCTCCTCATCCAAATGCTGCATGATATAATCAATACTTTGTTTTATCAATTCGTTTGTGATCATAAAACGAAACTCCTAATTATCATATAACTAAGACATTCTAAATAATCTTTCCTTACAGTTGTAGCTATCAAAAATCGATCTTTAATGCGGGGCGAA
>Ga0366763_1072_pt1 | contig 11020 bp, 9 predicted proteins | sample TotcelHN113001M5_FD_207085 | JGI IMG/M metagenome (GOLD analysis project Ga0366763, IMG submission 207085) | Enriched cells from coal bed in the Powder River Basin, Montana, United States - Total cells N11 rep1 HSBNCT.N11.300.1.M5 ...
TAACCACACGTAAAGAATTCACGGCAAACGGTTTAGGGAAAGCGTACTAAATTCGCTTTTTATGCGGAAGGTTCATAACAAGGTTCGTGAAACCATTTTTGCAGTGCTTGACGTGTTTTACCCGTTGTTCAAACGGTGGATGCCCTTGCAAACCTACCATTATGCAGCCTGTGGCGGCAGCAATACCCTGTTCAACATTTTTCTTTACCACATGTTTTACAACTACGTGCTGCACAAGCAGGTGCTGCATGTTTGGCTGTTGGCTTTCAAACCGCACGTGGCCGCCTTTATCATGGCCTTTTTTATCACCTTCCCCATTGGCTTTTACCTCAGCATGTACGTGGTTTTCCAGGGCTCTTACCTGCGCCGGCGCATTCAGTTGGTGCGTTACTTTTTGGTGGCCATGGCTTGCGTGGGACTGAACTATGTGCTGCTGAAATTCTTTATCGAAACCCTTGGCTGGCACCAGCATCCAACGCTTTCCCTGATGGCAACAGCCGTGATCGTGGTGCTTTTCAGCTATTTCTCCCAACGCTTTTTTTCGTTTCGGGCAGCAAAACGCGACGGCGAATCAGTGCTCGAAACCTCAGTGCTGGAACGCCAGGTCAACTTCTGACACCCGGATGCCCAACTGGCCCGAGCAGGCGGTACGCAGCAGCAGGTGTTGCGGCAGGGCCTGTGCGCTAAGCAGGTGAAGGTCTTTCACGGCACCGGTGCCCCTGATGCCTTTTGTCCACTCCTGGTTCAGGTAGGTGTTCAAAGCCTTTTGTGCCGCATCGAAATAGCTGCTCAGGTTGATGCTCGACGCCTTTTTCAGTTCTGACTCAATTTTTCCGTTGAATAGCCATTTGGCAGTTTTCAGCAACAGGTTTTTCGTCTGCAGGTCGTAGTCGAGGTCCTGCACTTCAATGGTTTGGAGAGCGGCATTGTACGTGGGACGACCGTTGAAGAAAGCGGTGCCGCTGAACGAACCGGTAAAATCAACCTTGATCAGGAGATTCCCGGTTTCGTTGCCGGCCAGCGTCACTTCCTTCACCACGATGTGTTTGGCAAACAGGCCATCCGAAAGGTCAAACCGTTTGCCCGCCATGTAACCATTCACCACCCGGCTCAGCGAGTCGTACTGCAGTGCGGCATCGAGGTAAATGGAAAAGCCGCCGCCGTTTGCCGTGGAGGTAAGATTCGGCACCGGCGAATGAGCCGTTGCTGTTTTTTCAAAGCTCACCACGGGAGAAGCCGTGATCCCGATGTTCAGGTTCAACAGGTCGTTGCTGGCGCTGAGGTTTTGCATGCGTAGACTTTTTGGGTTTAAACGAAAACGGCCGATGCCGGGAATGTTATAGGCGTCGTTGAGCAGGTTCCAGGCCTGCTGCAGGTACGGTCTCAAATTAACCACACCAAATGAATCGTCCATTGCTTTTTTGGAAGCGTCCAGTTGTTGCCGCAATCCATCCAGCACGTCCTTGGTCACGTCCTTTCCCCAGAAACAAACTTCGCATTTGTTTTTGGCCACGGGTTCTTTGCGAACAATCCGGGTGCGCAGCAGGTAATCCGGTTGCAGGCGAAACGAGCTGCTGAAGCCAATCTCCACCTGCCGCTCCGGTTCATCAAAGCCGCATTTGCAAGCCGGCGACCAGGGCGAAAGCACCGTGCTGCCGGTACACAAGCGGGTTGACCCGGCGATCTGGTAAAACCCGGTGAACGATAGATCGAGGGTGCTACCGCTCATGCGTATCCGTAAAGGCGAGCGGCGGAAGTGGTACTTGTACCGCGTGGCGCAGTCGGCCTGCACCCAGCCATCCGGGTAGTTGGGCGAGGTAAAGGCCGAATCAACGTGGCGTTCAGCCAGGGCAAAAACCGGTTTCAGGTTCACCTGGATGGGAATATCAATCTGCGAAAGCGGCAACGTATCTGCTGCCTTTTGTTGGGCACGAAGCGTTGGTGCAGCAAACAGAAAAGCAATAACGAGCAAACGGTGGTGGAGGGGCATCATCCGGAAATTCTTCAACGAAGAACGCAACAAACAGCAAATCAGTATGCGGGTTTTTTGAAACCGGGAGGAGCGGAATGAATATGGAGGCAAAATAAACCCTGCCAAATTTCAGGACATGCTGTTGAAAAGCGGGTTAAACCAATGAAAAGGACAATTGGTGCAAACCGCCTTTAAAGGAGGCGCACGACTTTTTTACATTTGGTAAACCGAAACCAGGTATGAAAAAGCTGCACTTTTTGGCAACCCTCTTTTTATGTTTCACCCTTGCAGCAACGGCACAGGAAACTGAAACACTTTTCACCACCACAACCGGGCAGGATGCGCCTGCGCCTGCCGGTTGGCAGTTTGCGTCCAATACCACCATCAACGCTGTTGGTTTAACAAAAGAAGCATTGTTGTCCGCCACGCAACCACAAAAAAATGTCCTGTTGTACACGGCGCAAAACCAACCGGTAGAGTATTGGTACTTCCCGGGCACCAGCCGGAAAAATGCCCTGGTGATTGGCGGCATGCACGGTTCGGAGCTTTCTGCGGTGGAAGTGGCCAAGCACCTGGTGCAACAGCTTTTGCAGGGACAAAAACCTTACTATAACGTGCTGGTAATCCCCGTCCTTTTTCCTGACAATGCCAGGGCCGCCATGACCTGCACCAAGGACCGGCTGCAGGACAACACGGGCCGGTATACCACCGAATCCGCGGCCGATCCGAACCGGCAGATGCCGGCGGCCGGGCAGCCCTTTTTACTGCAGCAACCGGTTGACGCGGTGCAACGCGAAATTGAAAACGAGATGAAGGCCTTGCTGCACGTGATTCAATTGGTGAAACCCGAACGGCTGCTGAGCATCCACGCCATTCGCGACCAGGGCAGAGCCGGTGTGTTTGCCGATCCGCGAACCACCTGCGAAGGCACGGCACTTGGCTTTGATAGCGATGAAGACCTGGCCTTGCTGATGGCCGAACACATCCAGGCTTTTGGCGGTACCTGCCGGGGGAACAACCTTGATCAGGCACCAACAGCCCTGTATTACCTCGATCCTGCCATTGCGCCGGCAGGCCAAAAGCAAATGCGCAGCTACCAGTCGCCCTTGCTGCAAGGCAAAAGCCGTGGTGTATCGCTGGGCACCTGGAGCAGTACCGCCGTTTGCCACAACGATGGCTCGCTGTCGCGACCGGCCATCCGCACCTTCACGGTGGAATTCCCGGGCTACCTGGCACCGGCCGAATACAAAACACGGAAAGAACAACAGAGATACCAGCGCATGGTAACCGTTTACGCCGACGCCATCAGGCAGTATTTTTTGCAGGCGTTTGCGGTGGAAGGACCGGTTTTCGCACCGGAACCTTTCGCTTCCAATTAGGTTAGCGGTTCGCCGGGTTTTTCCAACCCTTTGCCAACCGGCTCACCGCTTCGGCAACACGGGTCTGCCGCGTCTCGGCGCGTTTCGCACTCACAATCCAATCCACGTATTCTTTTTTGTTGGTGAACGAAAGCGCTTCGAAAAAGGCCTTTTCCACCGGCTTGTCGTTCAATGCTGTTGCAAAATCATCGGGCAGGAACACGAGCTTTTTGGTGGCATCAACATAGGCTGCCACGGGCCGCTCTTTTGGTGCTTCCTTTTTTGTTTGATCTGCTGCCAATTGACGCCGTACGGCAAAGGCCGACCACGTATCGTTGAACGAAACAAGGCTGAGCCGCTGCAGGTGCTGGTGTTGCAGCAGGCTTTCCCAACCGTGGTCCCGGGTCAGGTCGGTCTGGATTTTTGAACTGCCTTTTGGAAAGTAGATCCAACAGGTGATGCCATCTTTCAGCAGCGCAACAATACCCTCCACTTCTTCGTCAAGTTGCGCTTTGTCTTTCAGAAACCAGTGAATCTGGTTGAATGTTTTTGCGTTGTCGGATAACCTAACACCGGCCGGCAGTTCACCAAGGTCTTGCCGAAAACTTTTGGGCGCATGAACCGTAAGTAGAACAGAGCCTTCTTTCAGTTTCAGCTTTTGTGCAGTGGTAACAGGCATGAGAAGAATTGAAGCGGAAAAGTAAGAAGGAATCTTCGTTGTTCCGAAAACGGCGTTCACGTTACTGCTTAAAAAAAACACTCCCTGGAAAGGGAGCGTGTTGGTTGCTGCGATGCGAAATCGAATCTTATCCTTTTTTGTATTCTTCCACCACCTCGGTGTCTTCTGGGGTCAACCGAAGCACTTTCCAGGATTGATGGCTGGTGATGGTGACGAGGTAAGCAGTGAGTCCTTTGGTGGTTACTTCCTTTACGGAACTGATGACCACACGACCATAAGCATCGTTGATTTGGTTGCGAACAGCGGATGGAAGGAAGGATTCGGTGTAGGTGCGCACCTGGCTGGTCATCACTCCTTTTTTATTGAGAAAGACGTTGTACTGGATAGCGCCGGAAGTAAAACTCACCAGGAAACCCTTACCGGTTTGGGCCCATGCTTCTTCGTTCGCATTGGGATACTGCTCGTGAAAAAGCATCTTCACCGAGGCACTGGCAATATCTTTTGCTTCATACGTCTTTGGGTCAACGAGGTGTACAGAATAAGCGGCCTGCTGAAATTGTGCAAACGATACAAACGAGCCGGCGATCAACAGAACCGAAAGGAAGAATTGCTTTTTCATAGACAATGTTTTTGAAGTTGATAATTTGATTGCGTGAACTGAAGGCAAACTACGGCACACGATAGCCCTTTTCAAGCGGCACTGAGTCGTTGCCCGTGTAGAGACGCCGTTGGCAGAAAGGAGTAAGTAATGAAAGCTGTCAAAAGCATAACGAAAGAAAGGTTTGCAGCCGGAAGAGTGGAGAGTGCCCGGTATCAAAACAATTTGAGCAGGGCTTCCTTCCGGCTGCGGGACACATTTACAGTGCTGCCGTCGCTCATCACCAGGTACCCGCCTTCGCCGCGGATGTATTTCGTCACTTCGTTCAGGTTCACCAGGTAGGAGTGGTGCACCCGGAGGAAAAACGGAAACGCCTGCATTTGCTCTTCCATTTCTTTCAGGGTGCGGCAGGCGATCACTTTTGTTTTGTTCTTCAAGAAAAGGTGCGTGTAGTTGTCATCGGCTTCGCAGCGAATCACCTGCTCCGCAGGGATGAGTTCAAAACCTTCCGCGGTGGGTACGGCAATCTTGCGCAACGGTTGGTCATGGTGCTGCAACTGGCGAAGCAGCAACCGGTACTGTTCAGCGCCGGGCCGTTGTTGTTGTTCCTGCACTTTCTGCACAGCGGCAATAAGCTCGTTTGGATCGATGGGTTTCAGCAGGTAATCCAGCGCACTAAAACGGATGGCCTTAATGGCGTATTGATCATAACTGGTGGTGAAGATGATCGCAAACGGGATATCAACAAAGTGTTCCAACATCTCAAAGCCGTTCATTCCCGGCATTTCGATATCGAGGAAAAGCAGGTCGGGTTTGTGTTTCCGGATGGCCTTTAACCCGTCGGCAGCCGAGGCGCAGTCTTCCACAAGCTGCACCTCCGGGCAATATTCCGTCAGCAGAATGCGCAGGGTGCGCAGGCAATGGAGTTCGTCATCAATCAAAATCGCCTTCATCATAAATAAGGGGTAGTTGAAGAATAACTTCTGTTCCGCCCGGACTTCCGTCGGGCAGCACCAGGTCGTTAACGGTAACCAGATTTTCCCATTGTTTCTGGTGTTGCAGCATGGCAATGCGATCGGCCGTAATCCGCATTCCCAACGACCGGTAAGTGGCGGATTTTCTCTCCACTTCGGCCGCTTTCTTCCGTCCCACACCGTTATCTGCAATCCTGCAAAACAGGCTCTCCTTTTGCTGGGAAATGGTTACGGAAAGTTTTCCCTGTTCTTTTTTGTGCATCAGCCCGTGCCACACCGCATTTTCGACATAGGGCTGAATCAAAAGAGGCGGCACTCTTAGCAGCGAAGGGTTAACGTCAGCATCAAGATCAATGGAGAAATCGAAGTGGTGACTGAACCGGAGAGCCTCGAGTTGAAGGTAAAGTGTCAGTGCATCCAGTTCTCGCTGCAGGGGAATCAAATCTGCTTGTGAATTGTTCAGGATCAAACGCACCAGCCGAGAAAATTTGGTCAGGTATTCCGACGCTTTCCGCTTGTCGTTCTCCAGAATAAAACAGTTGATGGAATTAAGCGAGTTGAAAATAAAGTGCGGGTTCATCTGTGCCCGCAGGGCCTGCACTTCCAGTTCGGTGGCCTGTTGCTGCAACTGGGACTTGGTTTGTTCACTTTCCAGTTCCTGCATCTTCAACTGGTGCTCCAGGCGCAGTTTTTCGTTGCGCCTTTTCAGCGAGATGTTGCGTACAACGATGGCACCAAACAGTAGGAGAAAAGCGATGCCGCCAATCAGCACTTTTTTGACAAAGTTTTCGTTTGAAAGCTGTGCCTCTCGAACCTCCAGTTCTTTGTTGGCCAGGGCAATTTTTTGTTCGTACTGGTAGGCGGCCAAACGTCCTTTAGCGAGGTCGCTCAGCACCTGTTCTTTCATGGTCATATACCGCTTGAAATAATGGTTGGCGCTGTCGGTTTGGTGCAGCCGTTCAAAAACGGTGGAGAGAATTTGATAGCCGTCGCGGGTATACTGGTGTGCTTTGGTTTCCAAGGCCAATTGCAGCCCTTCCCGCCCATAGGCCAGCGCCGCCTTGTTGTTTCCTACGGACAGGTAGGTGTTGCCGATGTCGAGCAGGGCCCGCATGATTTCATTGCGGTCGTTCAGCTTCCGGTGTTCGGCCAGCCCAAGCTGCAAATGCTGCAGGGCATGCGGGTAATCTTTTTGCAACAAATAACACTCACCTGTGCTGATCCACCACACACGCAGATAAACCGGATTGGTGGGTTTGTAGCGGTTGTAGTACCGCCAGGCCGAGTCAAACTGCCGAAGGTGCGAAAACGTTTCGGTAAACTCCATCTTGAACCAGATGTCGTTATCGGTGGCGATGCGCTCTGCCCTTGTTTCATCGTCATCCATCTGAAGCACCAGGCGGAAGTAGTGCTGGGAAATAGAATACTCTTCGATCAATTCATAAAGTTGGGCAAAGGAGTAAAGAGCATCGACGAGGGCGAACTTGTTGTTGGACTGCTTCGCCAGTTCATACACCTGTTGGGCAAAATGAAAGCTTTTTTCATAATCACCACTTTGCCTGTAGATGGCGAAAATGGCGCCAAGCGCATCCACCATGCCGGTAGTGTTTCCCGTTTGTTTGGAAAAGGCGTATCGTTTCTGCGCAAATGCCAGTGCCTCTTCAAACTTACTTTGTGCAAAAGTGGCATATTGGGCATAAAAATAAGCTTGTATAATCCCTTCTTTATTGTTGGTACGTTCATACCAATCGAGCGATGTCTTTGCATCCTGTTCGGCCTTCCTGAAATCGTCATCAAAATGCTTTGCCATCTGCGCCAGGTTGCAGTAGTACACAGCCATGCCGTGCGCATAGCGGAGTTGGCTTGCTTCTTTAGAGGCCCGCACGGCATACCCTTGTGCCGAATCTTTTTGTTCAGCTGAAATGAAAAGTGCGCTGAGGTGGTTGAGCGCATCCACCCTGGCTGAGTCGTCCAACGTGAGCAGTTGCTGCTTTATGCTGTCAATTTTCCCTGCTTGTGCAAAGCCGGCAACCGGGAAATAAAAAAACACCAGCAGCCAAAGGATAGATCCCGTGCAAGGTTGATAACGGCGCTGCTGATACATGTAAAAATTTTCCATAGTAAGTTACAATTTCCTGTTACGGATTGGTGCGGTCAGTTAAGATTTTTTGGTGCTGGCAGAAGAATGTTTGCCGGACGGCCTGCGGATAGCTGGCTTCGAAAATTTGAAGTTGATGACAGAACAATTGGTAAAGCGCAACAACAACAGCAACCGGAGGAAATAACATCGCCTCCGGTTGCTGTTGTTTTGGTTAAACCTGCACATCCAGGTTGGATCACATACCGCTTACTGCTAATCTAAAAATGATGGAAGCTGCAGACACGGTTTAGCCTAATTTTTTACGTGGGGGTTCTTCAGGTCCAGGTCGGCAATGACATTGCCCATCTGCCGTCCGAAATCAATGGAGGCGTACTGCGTCCAACGATAATGGATGCCGGCGTACACCCTTGAAAGAGCAGCTTCTTCGGCCATTTTACTTAGCGAAGAATAGTGCCGTGCCGGCAAGCCACGCCAGGCGTACGAATCATCAGTGAAAGGTTTGTCACCGAACTCCCGGATGAGAACCTGTGTGACGGGTCCAATCACGCCCATCAGGCCGGAAGGATACTCCGGGTAAGGTGGCGTGGTGAGGTAAGGCAGCCAGGTTGGATCAATCTGCTGCCGGATGTAAGTCACAGGCCGTAAAAGGTTGTACAGGTACTTCGAACGGAAGGTATTGATCGGACCATCCTTCATGGCAATGCCTGTTTTGGCATACACTTCAGCCGCCTGCTCCAGGTCTGCGTGATGGTTTTCCAAAACCTGTGTCACAATGCCGATGGTGTGATACGGGGCCGGTACACCAACGCCAACACCACCCGCATCGGCCCACCAGTTGGCAATGGCTTTCTGTTCGGCGCTCAGCGATTTGCCAATGTCATATACGTCCTTGGCGGCCTGGTAAAAAGCCGACCAAGGATCGGATGAATACGTTACCGGCATTTCCGGGGCAACAGCTTTTAAGCTGTAGGAGAGAAACGGACGGGAGTACCGTAAGTCGCCACCGGTAGGAGAAGGGAAATTTGGCGGTGTGGGCACCCACGATCCCGGAAGGGCCGACGGTTGGTACGTGGTGCTCAACAACGAGAACTGGTCTGTCGTCGACCAGTTGTAAATGGCTGTTGCAACAGCCCGCCCAAAGGCTTCGGAGCGGTTGATAACATCTTCCGGCGCCAGCTGGCGAAGGCTTTGACGGGTTGCAGCTTCATGCTGCTGAATGCTGGCTTTATCAGCATCCGATAACCCGGTCAGGTACTTTTGAAATAGGCTGGCCAAAACAGCGTTGGCACTGGCACTCCACAGGTAGGGTTTTCCCTCATCAATCTTGGGCATCTGCGGCATTTGGTAAAGCAGGTTGGAAAAGCTTTCTCCGTGCTTGATGCCGGGGCGCACCGCCTCGTAAAGCGCCACGCCAATGTAACCGAAACTGCGGTGTAAAAGGATGTAAACCGGCTGCGGGCTTATCCGTAATTGCAGGTTGGCAACATAATGGTACCAGTCAAACACCACCTCGGCGCTTTCGTGTTTAGCCTTGAAAGATTGGGCAGCACGGGCCATTTCACTGACTCGGTTGTCGGCATTGGGGAGCTTCGACATGTCTTTCTGGCAACTGTAGAGATAAACAAGAAAAAAGCTGGCAAGCAGCCAAAGAAGCCGGGTTGGTTTTAGTGTTGAATGTTCGTTCATAATGGATGTATTTGAGGTGATGAATTCGTTGAAAAGAAAAAGGCGAACGGAAAAGTGTAATTGGTTTCGGAAGCTTGGCACCAATCGGAAAAATCTGGATAAAGTTTCTACCGTGTTTTCATTCCTTCATTCGATTGACGTTCAGGAATAAAACTAGCAGAGCCCACTTGCCATCGGAAGCTTGCTCGAGCAGCGGGCAGTTTTTAGCAGGTGTTGACACCTTTGACTGGGTAGTTGGCACAGAAAGAAGGAGAATAAAAAAGAAGCTATAGTTCTATCCGTTTCTCGGGTAAGCAGGAAAAGTTGCGCTTTGACTGTTGACACAAGGTTCTTCCTTTTTTCAATTATTGTTTCTTTGCGCATGACCAAACAATTTTCGTATCAGCGACTGTTTGATTTTACATGCGCCATCTTCCGGAAAATCGGTTGTCCCGAAGCCGATGCGGTCCTTGCCACAACTGTGCTCCTCTCGGCCGACTTGCGTGGCATCGACTCCCACGGCATTGCACGGCTTGTTGGCTATGTACGCCTTTGGGAAGCGGCCCGGGTGAACGCCACACCCGGCGTCACAATTCTTCACGAAACACCCTCCACCGCTACCGTCGATGGCGACAGTGGCCTTGGGCTGGTGGTGGCGCCGAAGGCCATGCAGATCGCGATCGACAAGGCAAAAAAGGTGGGCACGGGTTGGGTGAGTGTACAAAACAGCAACCATTTTGGCATTGCCGGTTACCACGCCATGATGGCGCTGGAGCACAACATGATCGGCATCTGCATGACCAATGCCAGCCCCCTGGTTTCGCCAACTTTTTCGGTCGAGCGGCTGCTTGGCACAAACCCCATCTGCGTAGCCGTACCGGCAGGAGCGGAGCCGCCTTTTGTGGCCGACCTGGCCACCACCACCGCTGCCAACGGCAAGCTCGAAATATTGCAGCGCAAAAACGAGGAGGCACCGCTGGGTTGGATCCAGGACAAAGATGGCCGCCCCTCTACCAACCCGCACGAACTGAAAACCGGCGGAGCGCTCTTGCCCCTCGGCGGCGACCGCGAACATGGGAGCCACAAAGGTTATGCACTCGGTGCCGTGGTGGATATTTTCTCGGCTGTTTTAAGTGGGGCCAACTACGGTCCCTGGGTGCCGCCCTTCCCGGCTTACGTGCCCATGCCCACGGGCATGCCCGGCAAAGGCATCGGCCATTTCTTTGGCGCCATGCGGGTGGATGCCTTCCGTCCGGCAGACGAATTCAAGCAGCACATGGACAACTGGATTCGTCGGTTCCGCTCAGCCAGAACAGCCGAAGGCTTCGACCGCGTAATTATTCCCGGCGATCCCGAACGCGAAATGGAGAAGGAGCGCAGGGAACACGGAATCCCGTTGCTGCAACCGGTGGTCGACGACCTGGCGGCGCTGGGCCAAAAGTTTGGCCTGAGCCTGGCAGAACCGGTTTGACGGAAACCGCACACGATTATCTTTGCGCCTCATCAAACCGCACATCCTCCAAAATGAAAGTCATGAAATTTGGCGGCACCTCCGTAGGCAAGCCGCACCGCATGCACGAAGTCGCCGGCCTTATAACCAAAGACACCGAGCCAAAGCTGGTGGTGTTGAGCGCCGTATCGGGTACCACCAACAGCCTGGTTGAAATTGGTAA
>Ga0366763_1075_pt1 | contig 10831 bp, 9 predicted proteins | sample TotcelHN113001M5_FD_207085 | JGI IMG/M metagenome (GOLD analysis project Ga0366763, IMG submission 207085) | Enriched cells from coal bed in the Powder River Basin, Montana, United States - Total cells N11 rep1 HSBNCT.N11.300.1.M5 ...
AATGTATTCTGCCAGCGTGCGGGTGGAACCATGTCGGGAATAGTACAAAACGAGGAGAGTGATGTTGGTTGGATTCATGCTTGATATTATAGGGTGCTTTATTCATCGTTGGCAGTTGCCCCGGTTGGCTGCAAATCGGTCGCGGCCGATCCGCTGCGGTTGCCAACACCCCCTTACTGCGTCGTATTCTTGCACTGATGCCTTTGAAAAAATTATCGATTTTGCGTGGCATGTCCTGGTCCGATTTACGCGACCTGTTCGTCTTTGCGCGCAACCGCCTGCATGAAGAGCGCCTGTCGCAGGTCGCAGGCAGCCTGACTTACACCACGGTGCTGGCGCTGGTGCCTATCCTGACGATTGCGCTGGCGATATTCACCACCTTTCCGCTGTTCAATACCTTTCGTGCGGCACTGGAATCGTATCTGTCGGAAAGCCTGATACCAAGTTCGATTTCAACCACAATCCTCGGTTATCTGACGCAGTTTGCGACTCAGGCCAAGAGCTTGTCTGCGGTCGGCGCAGTATTGCTGATCGTCACTGCGGTGCTGATGATGATGACGGTTGACCGTACTCTCAACGACATCTGGCGGGTCAAGACGCAACGTCCGTTTGCCCAGCGGGTGACCGTGTATTGGGCAATCGTGACGCTGGGCCCGCTGCTGATTGGCGTATCGATGACGCTGACTTCGTATCTATTTACCGCCACCAGCGACGTGGTGGCCAGCGTGCCTTTCATTGGCGCGGTGTTTTATACGCTGATCTCGATTTTGTTTACGACCGGCGCGTTTACGCTGCTGTATCTGATGGTGCCGAACCGTCCGGTCAATTGGCGCGACGCCGCGTGGGGCGGTTTGGTCGCGGCGATTGCGTTCGAGATTGTCAAGCGCCTGTTCGCCGGTTTCGTCAGCCAATCGCCGACTTACACGATGGTGTACGGCGCAGTAGCGGCGATACCGATTTTTTTGCTGTGGATTTATCTGTGCTGGCTCATTACGCTGTTCGGAGCGGTGCTTGCCGCCTCCCTGCCGATCGTCAAGTACGAGCGCTGGTGGTATGTTGCCGCCCCCGGCAGCGCTTTTGTGGATGCGATGGCGATTATCGAAGTGCTGTACCGCGCACGCGTTTCAGGCACGAATGCCGTCGTCGATACCCTGACGATCCGGCGCAAGACGCGGTTGGGTTTTGAAGAAATCGAACGCCTGCTGCAAAACATGCTCGATGTTAACTGGGTTGGACGTGTCAAGCCGGGGCAAACCGGGCGCGCGCGCTGGAGTCGGCGGATCGAGGAAGGGTTCGATAACTGGATGCTGGTTGCCAATCCGGAACAATTGACGTTGGCAGATGTCTATCGCGTGTTCGTATTCGATCCGTCCGGCGATGCACCGCTGGCCCGGCAAGTCGAGACGGCGGTCGAGCAGGGTTTGAGCGAAACGCTTTCCGCACATTTTTCGAAGGAAGAAAGCGGTTTTCAAGAGTGAAGTATACTCAATACGGTATTTTTTAACGCCGCATATAATATATGCGGAAAAGCATGAATTTTTATGGATACTCCCATTAAAGCATCGATGGCAGAGCAGCGGTTGCACGCTGCAACGCGCAATGACAGGGGCTGGCAATATGTTGTTACACATTAAAAAATATCTGATATACACGGTGAAGATTGGAAATTATCGTCATAAAGCGGCATAATGGCGACTTTTCGCTATTCTCCTTTTTAGAAATTAGAAATGGATTTGAAGCTCGCTCCCATCAGCGGGCTTTTTTACTTTCTGAAAAACCAGCCAATACTTATGCACAATACCGGCGCGTATTCGGTGGTCAGCAGCTGACAAGCTGCTGCAACGGTACACCTTATACCCGGCCCCTTCCTGTTCCGCTTGTCGGATTGGGTGGCGTCATTTACCTCGTACATGAAAGTAGCCAAGTTAGTTTTAACTTGATGTTTAAGCAATGAAAAATACTTCTAAAACACTGACACTCACCACCAAAACTGAGAGGACGGGTTCGACGCCATTGACGCTGCCAAAAACAACGCTGAACCATGTACTTGAACTTGACAAGGAAGTCGGACATCTTGGGCTCACGCGTTTGCATATCGTCAAGGACATGCATGAGCGCAAGGCAATGATGGCAGACTTGTCGGACGGATTTATTGCGATGCCAGGCGGGATTGGCACGCTGGAAGAGCTATTCGAAGTATTTACCTGGTCGCAATTGGGGCTGCATGACAAGCCAATCGGATTGCTGAACGTGGGCGGGTTTTATGACGGCTTGATCCATTTCATGCAGCACATCGTTACCGAACGCTTTCTGCGCGCGGAACAGGCAGCGCTGCTGCTGACCGACACATCGCCGGCAGCGCTGGTGGCAAGATTCAAATCCTATCAGCCGGGCAATCTGAACAAATGGACGCTGGCCGCCGACGAGAAAATATACCCATAGCCGGTATATCAGTAAAACGTGCAGTTACCGCATGTTTTATGTGGAGAAAAAATAATACCCCCTATATTTCTTGCCACCTCCAAAATTTCGGAGGGCAAGGCGGAGCATTATGCGGTCAAGGCTTGACGGAAATCTTCCACCAGATCGACTGTATCTTCGATCCCGACCGAAACCCGGATCAGCGAATCGGCAATACCCATGCTGGCGCGACGCTCGGCGCCCATCTCGAAGAAAATCGTATGCGCAACCGGGATCACCAAAGTGCGCGTATCGCCAAGGTTGCTGGCGGCTATTCCCAATTGCAGCCGGTTCAGATAATCGAAGCAATCGACCTCTGGTGCCAACTCGAAACTGAACAAGCTGCCGTAATGACGGAATAGCTCGCTTGCCAGAGTGTGCTGCGGATGCGATGGCAAGCCAGGATAATGCACTGCTGCAACCAACGGATCGGCTTCCAGCATCTGGGCAATCGCCAGTGCACTGGTGCACGCGCGTTCCATGCGCAATGCCAGGGTTTCGGCACCGAGCGCAATGTGATGCGCGGCTTCCGGCCCCAGGGCAGCACCGAAATCACGCAAAGCCTTTGCGCGCACTTGCGCCATGCCCCACTGGATCGGCGCAAAGCGCTTGTAGCCCGGTGCAATGTTCGGAAATAGCGTCCAGTCGAACAAACCGGTATCGGTCAGGCTGCCGCCCAGCGCATTGCCGTGCCCGGCTATCGATTTTGTCAATGCATTGACGACCAACCCTGCGCCGACCGATTTACCCTGAAACAGGTAAGGCGAAGTCATCGTGTTGTCGATCACATACAGAATGCCGCGGTCATGGCACAGACGACCGATCCGCTTGAGGTCCGCAACCTGAGTGCGCGGATTGGCGATGGTTTCGACGAAGACGATGCGTGTAGACGGCGTCAATGCCGCTTCGATCTGCCCGACATCGGTAGCATCGGCAAACGATACGCCGACGCCTTGGCAATTCACCGTCTGCCACAGGCTATTGGTATTGCCGAACAAGAACGAAGACGATACGACATGGTCGCCCTCGCGCAGCAAACCCTGAAAAATTGCACCGATGGCAGCCATGCCGGTAGCAAAGCAGATGGTCGCGTACCCGCCTTCCATCCCGGTAATCTTGTCTTCCAGCGCCGATACGGTCGGATTGCCCTGTCGTCCATAGCGATAACCGGGCTGCTTTCCCTGAAATACGGCAGCCAGTTCGTGCGCATCCTTATAACCAAACGTGACCGAGGTATGAATCGGCTTGTGCAGCGAACCATGCTCGATCGATTTTTGCCGGTCGCTATGCAGGATGCTGGTGGTAAACCCGGGATTTTTATGGTCGCTCATGATAACAAGTAGGAATGCTGTGACAGGTGCGCCCCTGCCCCGGCCTTAACCGGGACAGGGGCAGGCGGCAATCAATCGGCTTGCGCCAAATTCAGGTTCAATTGCGAACGTACCGCATCTTCAATCAGGGGCCGTGGATTGTTGCGTGCATTCTCGATGCGATCCAGATAGTCGCGCGTGATGTCGCCGGTCACATAGATGCCATCGAAGCAGGACGCCTCGAAGCTGGTCAAAGCCGGATTGACATCCGAGATTGAGCGTTTCAATGCATCCAGATCCTGATATATCAGTGCGTCGGCGGTAATCTCGCGGCAAACTTCTTCGTCGGAACGGCCAAAGGCAATCAGTTCGTTGCGAGTCGGCATATCGATGCCGTACACGTTAGGGAACTTCACCGGCGGCGCGGCAGAGGCAAAAATCACCCGTTTGGCGCCGGAATCGCGTGCCATCTGCACGATTTCGCGGCTAGTGGTGCCGCGCACGATCGAGTCGTCCACCAGCAACACCGATTTCCCCTTGAATTCGGACGCCATCGCATTGAGTTTCTGGCGCACCGACTTTTGCCGTACTGCCTGCCCCGGCATCAGGAAGGTGCGACCGACGTAGCGATTCTTGATGAAGCCTTCGCGATACTGGATGTTCAGCTTCAGCGCCAGTTCGATGGCTGCCGGGCGGGAAGAATCGGGAATCGGCATCACGACATCGATGTCGCCGTATGGAAATTGCTTGCGCACCTTGTCGGCCAGATATTCGCCCATTTTCAGACGACTGGCATACACCGACGCGCCGTCGATGATCGAATCGGGACGGGCAAAATACACGAACTCGAACGCGCACGGATTGAGGCTCGGATTCTCCGCGCATTGCTGGCTGTGCAGATTGCTATCCTGGTCGATGAAAATCGCTTCGCCCGGCGTGACATCGCGCAGGAAGCGAAAGCCCAGCCCTTCGAGCGCCACCGATTCGCTGGCTACTACGTATTCCTTGCCCTTGGCGGTCTCGGACACGCCGATGCACAGCGGCCGGATGCCGAACGGGTCGCGAAAAGCCAGCAAGCCGTGGCCGGCAATTTGCGCCACCACCGCATACGAACCGCGCACCCGTTTATGCACGGCTGCAACGGCTTTGTACAACGCAGACGGATCGAGCGAATAACCGGAAGTGGCTTCCTGAATCTCATGCGCCAGCACGTTAAGCAGCACTTCGGAATCGGAATCGGTGTTGATGTGGCGCCGATCGTTCTTGAACAACTCGATCTTCAATTGCTCGCTATTGGTCAGGTTGCCGTTGTGAGCAAGGATGATACCGAACGGCGCATTGACATAAAACGGTTGCGCTTCTTCTTCGCTGGCGGAGCCGGCGGTCGGATAGCGCACCTGACCGATGCCGGTATTGCCCAGCAGTGAACGCATGTTGCGCGTGCGAAATACATCGCGCACCAGACCATTGGCCTTGTGCATGATGAAGGTATTGCCGTGATTGGTTGCAATACCTGCGGCATCCTGACCGCGATGCTGCAGCAGCAGCAAAGCGTCATAAATCAGCTGGTTAGCGGGACTATGGGAAACAACACCGACAATGCCACACATGGTGGACTCCTAGACAAAATGGTTCAAAACGAAATGATTCAAAACTTTACATGCTGCACGATATCGCCAGGCAAAAACGGTTGCACGGTGCGCGCGGTAATCTCTACCAGTGGGCTCAACAGCGCTTCCTTCCAGAACGGCTGTTGCGGAATCGATGTCATGCCGCACAGCAAAGCTACCGCCAGCACAATCACAATTCCGCGCCCGAGACCGAATAAACCGCCCAGACCGCGATCCACCACTTTCAGGCCGCTGGCATTGACCAGGGCATCGACTGCCAGTATCAGCAAGCCCACCAACAGGCGGGTGCCGATAAACAGCGCGATAAATCCCACGATCAAGCGCAATGTACTACCGGGAATGGCTGCGGGCAGCAATGCAGCCAGATCGGCGCCGTACGCATTGGCGACAAAAAATGATGCTATCCAACTCAGCAAGGACAGCACTTCCCTGAGCAGGCCGCGCATGGTGCTGATAACAATCGAGCACAACAGCACGAACAAAACCAGATAATCGAAAATCGTCACAGGCTAGCTATCATTGCGCACGCTAGTTAACCGGCACCAGAGTGCCGCCGTAACCGAGTTGCACCAGCTTGGCGCGCATTTTCTCCGCCTCTTCCTTGCTGGCAAAAGGCCCCACCCTGACGCGAATGCGCGTGCCGGACTGGGTCGTGACCTTTTGCGTATACGATTTAATGCCGGCGTCGTTGAGTTTGCCCTGCAGTTCAGCCACTTTTTCCTGCGTTGCCAAGGCCGCGATCTGCACCGTAACTTTAGAGGATGTTTTTTGCGGCACTACCGTCTCGGCACGCCCTTCCAGAATAGCGCGGGCGCGGGCGGTTTCATCGACTTTTGCTATATGTTTGGGCTCGGGCTTAGCTTCCGGTTTAGCTTCCGGTTTAGATTCCGTCTTAGGTTCATGCTTGGGCTGTGCTTCCGCTTTTGGAGCGGGCTTGGGCTCGTGTTTAGGTTGTACCGGAGGTTCCGGTTCAACTTCTGCAATCGTACTGCGTGGGTCGGCAGCGGCAGCGGGATCAATGATTTCTTCTTGCTGGCTTAATCCGGCAGCAGCAGACACCGTCCCCGAAGACGACGCTCCCGCTTGTGGCGTGGACGGAACCGATCCGCTTGCTGCATCTGATGCGGGCGGCGTATCCATCGAAGGAATCTGGTTGGCGATATCGTCCGGCACCGCTTTCTGTTCGGAATCGAGCAACATTGGCAAACCAATGATGGCGGCCAGCACTAAAGCGATAGCGCCGACCAGCCGTCTGCGAGCCCGCTTTTTTTCCGGCAGCGCCGCCTCGGAAGGTTTCTGGGAAGCGTTATCGGTCTTTTTTTTGCTGCGGTTGCGATAGGCCTGCGACTCTTCTTCGGAGCGCGAGGTAAAGCTGGGCGCTCCGGTAGCGGAATCTTGCTTCTTTTTTCTGCCAAGGAACGAAAACAGACTCATACGGTAGATGGTGAATTCTTTAGTGAATTAATGAGATTAAGCCGCAACTTGGCGTGCTTCGAGTACGCCGGCGACGGTCAGGAAAGAACCGAAGACCACGATTCTATCATTCTCGCCAGCCCTGCTTTGAGCATGTGCAAAAGCTTCTGCCGGTGAGGCAAAAAGCGTAATGCTGGACTCTGGCGCCGGTCCCTCTTCTTGTTTGACGTCTGCTTGCAAGAGTTTTTGCTGCAAAGCAGCAGCAGAAGCCCCGCGTGGCAATGGCAAGTCGGTTACGCACCAGTGATCAACGCAGGGCTTCAGTTGTGCGATGACGCCATCGATATCTTTGTCCTGCATCGCGCCGAATATTGCATAGGTGTAACGATGAAATCCCATGTTGCCCAAATTCTGGGCCAGCGTCGCCGCCGCATGCGGATTATGGGCAACATCGAGCACCACAGTCGGTCGGCCCGGAACAACTTGAAAACGCCCCGGCAAATCGACCAGCACCAGGCCCTTGCGAATCTCTTGCGCGCCTAGCGGCAAGCGCAAACGCAACGCTTCCAGCGCCGCCAGCGCCGCCGATGCGTTGAGCAACTGGTTGGCACCGCGCAAGCTTGGATAAGCGAGCGAATTGCGGCGATGGTTGCGGCCGCCAAAATTCCATTGCAGTTTATCGCCGGAATAATTGAAATCGTGCCCGAACAACCACAAATCGGCGCCGATTTCCAATGCATGATCGATTAGCGACTGCGGCGGTACCGGATCGCTGCAGATCGCTGCCTTGCCGGTGCGGAAAATTCCGGCTTTCTCGAAACCGATTTTTTCGCGGGTATCGCCCAGGTAATCGGTATGATCGATATCGACGCTGGTGACGATCGCCACATCTGCATCGACCACGTTGACCGCATCCAGGCGTCCGCCCAAGCCGACTTCCAGAATCACCGCATCCAGTTTGGCGTCGGCAAATAGCTTCAGTGCCGCCAGCGTGGTGAATTCGAAATAGGACAAGGTAATGTCGCCGCGCGCGGCTTCGACCAGTGCGAAAGCAGACATCAATGCCGCATCCGACACCATTTCCCCACCGATGCGCACCCGTTCATTGAAAACCAGCAAATGCGGGGAAGTGTATAGACCGACCCGGTAGCCGCCCTGCAACAGGATCGACTCCAGCAATGCGCAAGTCGATCCTTTGCCGTTGGTGCCGCCGACCGTGATGACAGCGGCGTCGTAACGAATATCGAGACGCGCATATACCTCAACCACCCGGTCCAGTCCCATGTCGATGGTATGGCTATGCAAATGCGAAATGAAATCAAGCCATTGCGGCAGGGTATTAGGAGTTTGGATCGACATGCAACGCTTGTAGGAAAGGGGAAGTATGCAATTGTAATCGCTCGTGTGACATCACGCTCGGGCACTTGGAGCGGAAAACGCAGTTTGCATAAAAAAACCCGGGTCGCGTACCCGGGCTTGCGAGACTGGCAAAGAGCTTATGCCACCGCTTATGCCACCGCCTCTGCCGCCTGATTTTGCAATAACGCCAGCAGACGGGCAATCTCTTCGCGCATCTTGCGGCGGTCTACGATCATGTCGACCGCGCCCTTCTTGACCAGGAATTCGGCGCGCTGAAAGCCTTCCGGAAGTTTTTCGCGCACGGTATTTTCGATCACGCGCGGACCGGCAAAGCCGATCAGGGCTTTTGGCTCGGCGATCACCACGTCGCCCATGAAGGCGAAGGATGCCGACACGCCGCCCATGGTCGGATCGGTCAGTACCGAAATGAATGGAAGCTGCTTCTCGGACAGCTTGGTCAGCATTGCGGTAGTCTTGGCCATCTGCATCAGCGATAGCAAGCCTTCCTGCATTCGCGCACCGCCAGTTGCCGTGATACAAATGAATGGTACTTTTTGTTCCAGCGCGGTTCTGACTCCGCGCACGAAACGCTCGCCCACTACCGAACCCATCGAGCCGCCCATGAATTCGAATTCGAAGCAGGCCACCACTACCGGCACCGTCATGATGGAGCCGCCCAAAACGACCATCGCATCGGTTTCGCCGGTGACGTCGATGGCTGCCTTGAGCCGATCCGGATATTTTTTGCTGTCCTTGAATTTCAGGGTATCGACCGGCAACGTTTCCTGGCCGATTTCGTAACGCCCGCCCGCATCGAGCAAGCCATCAAGCCGCTCACGCGCGCGAATGCGCATGTGATGGCTGCATTTTGGGCAGACATGCAGGTTCGACTCCAAGTCGGAGCGGTACAACACCGCCTCGCAAGACGGGCATTTGACCCACAGGCCTTCCGGCATCGACTTGCGATTGGCGGAATCGGAGCGCTGAATGCGCGGGGGAAGCAGCTTTTCTAGCCAACTCATGGTGAACTCCTTGTTCGAACACGGCAACACGGCCGGATAATTTTGTGCAATTCTACTCGTCTAAAGCCTGACGTATGCCGGAAATGAAGGTTTGCACCGCCTGCGCGCACTGTTCAGGCGGGGTGTTTTCCAGTTCCTGGATGATGCGGCTGCCGATCACCACGGCGTCCGACACCGAGGCAATCGCCTTCGCGGTGGCGGCATCGCGAATCCCGAAACCGACTCCGACCGGCACATGGACATGCCGCTTGATGCGCGGAATCATCGCCGCAACCGCATCCAGATCAAGACTGCCGGAACCGGTGACGCCTTTCAGGGATACATAGTAGACATAACCGCTGGCGATTTTACCGATTTTTTCGATCCGTTCATCGGTCGAAGTCGGTGCCAGCAAAAAAATGGTATCGAGTTGCTGGGCCCGCATTGCAGCGGCAAACTGCTCGCACTCTTCCGGCGGGTAATCCACCACCAGTACGCCGTCCACGCCGGCCGCCTCGGCTGCCAGAATGAAAGCATCGACGCCCATGCGTTCGATCGGGTTCGCGTAACCCATCAACACCACTGGCGTAGTCTGGTCGCTGACGCGGAACTCGCTGACGTAATGCAGCACATCGCGCAGTCCGACGCCTTTGAGCAATGCGCGTTCCGACGCACGCTGGATCACAGGCCCGTCAGCCATCGGATCGGAAAACGGCACCCCCAGTTCAATGATGTCGGCGCCGCCCGCCACCAGCGCATGCATCAGCGGTACGGTCAGTGCCGGAGCTGGATCGCCGGCGGTAATGAAAGGAATCAAACCTTTTTTATTCTGCGCCGCCAAGGCGGACAGCGCGGACTGGATTCTGGACATGGATGCACTCGCAGTAATGTATATGCTGCAAAGATAGGGGTATAGCTAAAAATACCCAATCTTCCGCATTATTTTTGTAGTTATTGAAAAATACAATACATAGTATGTTTTCGGTTACAAAATTGGATAAATGGAATCAACAAAAAACGACAGAAAGTAAGGTGCACCATGCACACCATCCGAGCCGGTGGCTGCATTCGTGCGCATGATGCACGCTACGCGCTGCCTTCTGCCGTTTTTCGTCAATCTGTTCACACGTATTTTGCGTATTTGCTCAATAGAAGTCGCCCATCCGCTCGGCCACCGTATGAATATCCTTGTCGCCGCGGCCGGACAAATTCACCAGTATCGTCTGCTCTTTGGGCAGCGTGGCGGCCAGTTTGGCCGCATACGCCAGCGCGTGACTCGATTCCAGCGCAGGAATGATGCCTTCGATGCGGCAACAATCGTGGAATGCCTGCAGCGCTTCGGTATCGGTAATCGTCACGTACTGGGCGCGTCCGGAATCCTTCAGCCAAGCATGCTCGGGACCCACGCCCGGATAATCGAGCCCGGCCGAGACCGAATGGGTTTCGATGATTTGACCGTTTTCATCCTGCAGCAGATAGGTGCGGTTGCCGTGCAGCACGCCCGGTGAGCCGGCAGTCAGCGAAGCCGAATGCTTGCCGGAAGCGATGCCCTCGCCCGCCGCCTCGACGCCGATCAGCTTGACATCCTTGTGGTCGATGTACGGATAGAAAATTCCCATCGCGTTCGAGCCGCCGCCGACGCAGGCCACCACATAAT
>Ga0366763_1079_pt1 | contig 10262 bp, 13 predicted proteins | sample TotcelHN113001M5_FD_207085 | JGI IMG/M metagenome (GOLD analysis project Ga0366763, IMG submission 207085) | Enriched cells from coal bed in the Powder River Basin, Montana, United States - Total cells N11 rep1 HSBNCT.N11.300.1.M5 ...
TCGATGTATCAAAGGCCTCAGGAGCCACACCCTGCTTATGAGCCCGGTTGATGAGCACATCCATCAACTGGCGCATTTTCATGTCGTCGTCGGTTTCGATGTTCAGCTTGTAGTCTTTTTTGTTCAGGTCAATCACCACGTGTGCATTCTTAAAATCAAAGCGGTTGGTGATTTCTTTTTTAGTGACGTTTACCGCGTTATCAAGCGCCTGGGCATCCACTTTTGAAACAATATCAAATGAAGGCATACAGTGAATAAGTTTTAAAAAGTGAAGATAAGGAATAGCAGGAAAAGCCATGCTGGTTGTAACACAGTAGCATTGCTGTTTACGCCAACAAATGAAGGAAGCACAACATCGCCGGAAGACATCCGTGAATACTGCTTAATTTCACCGCCACATGGCGTTTAGCATTACACTCATTCTTGTTGTGATCACAGTACTTGTTTCGCTTGGCGGACTTAGCAATCAAAAGGTAATGGATGACCTTATTTTTTACCCGCCGGCAGTGACGCACCACAACCAGTTTTACCGCTTTTTTACCTGTGGACTCATTCATGCCGATTTCGGGCACCTCCTCTTTAACATGCTGGCCCTCTATTTCTTTGGCAGAGGCGTGGAAGACGCCTTTGTGGCGCTGACCGGCCCGGCTGGACGCTATATTTATTTATTAATGTACGTTTCTGCCTTGTTGATCTCGTTGCTGCCAACGTATTTCCGCAACAAAGAAAATTACCAGTACAGAAGTCTCGGGGCTTCGGGTGCCGTTAGCGCCGTTATTTTTGCCGGCCTGATGCTGGCGCCGGAAACGGAGGTGTACATCTTCTTTATACCAATCCCGATCCCGGGATTCATTTTTGCGCCGCTTTACCTGCTGCTGTCGGCAATGATGGACAAACGCGGCGGTTCCAACATCAACCATTCGGCCCATATCTGGGGTGCCCTTTACGGGCTGGCGTTTGTCATTGTTATGGGAATACTGGTTGATTTCAATGTCGTGGCAATTGGGTTGGAACGCATCAAAGCCTACCTGCATACTAAAGGCTGGATAAAGTAAGCTGCAGCACCTGGCGGGTGCTCTCCGTTACTTTAAAACGGTTGTCAATGCAATAGCCGCAGATCCAGACAATGCGTTTGTGCGATTCGAGCACCCAAACTTTTTCTTTTTCTGTTTGCGAAAGCTTCTGGTCGATGAAAAAGCGGGCCAGCTTTTTCTTTTTTTGCATCCCTAACGGGTAGAAGTAATCACCTTTTTTCCACCTGCGCAGCACCAACGGAAATGCCATTTCTTTCGCATCCAGTTGCGCCGTGTGCGGCGATGTGTCCAAAGAAAATTTCTCCTTCGGCCTCCACTTCAAGTGCATTTCCTGGGTGCCAAACCGGATCACATCATCCTCCTTTTCCACGACCAATGTTTGCGCAGTTACGGCAACCGGCGCAATAATGAACCAGGCCCGGTGGCGAATGATCCTGACATTGTGAAGAAAATTAACAAGCTCAAAGACGAGTTAAAACAAAGCCAGATGCAGTTGATTGATGTGCCGCTGGAGTTTACCAACGAAATGTCAGAAGAAGAATTGAACCGCTATTTCAACAGCCCGAAAGTGCAGAAAAAGTACCGCCTGAAAGGCTAAAAATGGCAGTTTGTGCCACCTTTGTTTGCCTATTTTATAACCTTTAACGCAACGCTTGTTAAACTTGCTGAAAACCGCCATGGAAAAGGGTTTCAGCGTAATATTGGAGCCAAATTTGACGTTAAAGGAGAAAAAGAGGTATTCAATGAAAAGCATTCAATTTTTACTGGGGCTTCTGACGATTGTGCTAGTAACGGTAGGCTGTGCTGCCACACAAGGCGCCACCTACGACGATTACGCCAATGCACCCGGTTCGCAACAAATGGGCAACCGTTTATACGTGCAGGATCCGTACTATGGAACGGTGGTTTTGGAGAGAGATCCTGTGTCCGGCCGTTATTATGATGTAACCTATGGATCAAGGTTCGGAACCGGCTATTACGGTGCATACCCGTATGGCAACTATCGCTCTAACCGTGTCTATCGCCGTAGCGGTGGCAGTTACAACGGTGGAACCATTCAGCAAGGACCTTCCCGCGAGCAGTTAAATCAGCAACGTGAAGAAACCCGCAGGAAAGTTTTAGGTAATTAATCGGAAAGACTTCAGCAATAAAAATCCCGCCTCACCGGCGGGATTTTTTTATTTGATGTATCCTAAAATTTTCAGCATGCTTTGCGCCGACTGCTCCTTGGCGTACACCCAGTCCTCCAGCTTTCCATTTTTATCGTACTCGATAATCACGTGCTTCGGTGAAGGAATCAAACAGTGTTTGATGCCGCCGTAGCCGCTGATCTGGTCCTGGTAAGCACCGGTATGGAAAAAGCCCACGTACAGGGGCTCGCCACCGTTGATTTTGGGTAGAAACACTTCATTGATGTGTTCTTCCGAATCGTAATAGTCGTGGCTGTCGCAGGTAATGCCGCCGAGCACCACCCTTTGGTATTCGTTGTCCCATTTATTTATTGTAAGCATCAGAAACTTTTCACAAATGCAAGATGTATCCGGCAGCGTTGTAATAAACGAAGAATCGATCATGTACCAGTTCTCCCGGTCGTTCTGCACCTTTTCGCCAATAACGCTGTAGATGTGCGCCATGCTTTCGCCAACCGTGTAGCTGCCAAACTCGGTAAAGATGTTGGGCATGGGTACTTTGCTGCGTTTGCAGGCGGCCTTGATGTTGCTGACAATCTCGTCGATCATGAACTGGTAGTCGTACTCAAAACCAAGCGAGTGCTTAATGGGAAAACCGCCACCAATGTTCAGGGAGTCCAGTTCAGGACAAATCTTTCTCAGCTGGCAATACAGGTTGATGATCTTGTTTAGCTCCGACCAATAATAGATATCGTCTTTGATGCCCTTGTTCAGGAAAATGTGGAGCATCTTCAGCTGGAACTTGTCCTCGTATCCTTCAATGTTATCGACATAAAACTCCAGGATGTCTTTGGCGCGGATGCCGAGGCGGGAGGTATAGAACGGAAACGTCGGTTCTTCTTCCGCTGCCACCCGGATGCCGATTTTAAACGGAACCCGCACTGATTTGCGGTAGGCCAGTAATTCATCCTTGTTATCCAGAACCGGGATCACATTTTTGAACCCGCCGTTCAGTAACTGCGCAATGCGCCGCGTATACCCTTTTTGCTTGAAACCATTGCAGACAATGAAGATATCCTTTGTGATTCGCTTTTTTTCGTACAGCTTTTTAATGATTTCGATGTCATAAGCGTACGACGTTTCAAGGTGAATGCCATGCTTCAGCGCTTCCTCCACTACAAAGCTAAAGTGAGAGCTTTTAGTACAATAGCAGTAGTAATACTGCCCCTCGTACTTGTGCTTCTTGAACGCTTTGGCAAACATGTCCTTCGCCCGGTTAATCTGCATTCCAATTTTGGGCAGGTACGACAACTTTAAGGGAGTGCCGTACTTTTCAATGATTGCTTTTAAGTCAAGGCCGTTGAATTGGAGATAACCGTCTTTAACGTCCAGTCCAGGTTGCGGAAAATTGAAGGTTTGCTGAACGAGATCAATGTAGGTATTGTTCATTGACTGTTGTAGGGTTGTTCCGTTGTTTGTAAAGATTTTCGCAAAAGTACAGTATATACAAAAAGGAAACCGCCCTAAGATTTGGGGCGGTTTTCAAACAGTTCTATCAAAACCAGGCGTTTACTTAACCTGTGCAACGAGGGCTTTGAAGCTTTCTGCGTTGTTCATAGCCAGGTCGGCCAGCACTTTGCGGTCGAGCGTGATGCCTTTTTGATTCAGCAGGTTGATGAATTGCGAATAGGTCAGTCCTTCCTCGCGAACGGCCGCATTAATACGGGCAATCCACAGGCGACGGTATTCTCTTTTCTTCAGTTTACGGCCTACATAGCTGTAGGTCATCCCTTTTTCAACAACGTTTTTGGCAACGGTGTACACGTTTTTCCGCTTGCCATAAAAGCCTTTGGCTTGTTTTAAAATTCTTTTTCTGCGTGCTCTGGAAGCAACTGCGTTTACGGAACGAGGCATATCTGAATGAGTTTAAAGTTTGAAGAATGAGGTTTTCCTTTCCCGGTAACCATTTCCTGAAGGTTGCGGGCTCATCGCTGACGGCTTATTTCAGCGCTAACAGGCGTTTTACAAAATCCATGTTGGCTTTGGCTACTTCGCCGTCTTTTCTCAGATTGCGTTTCCGCTTTTTGGATTTTTTGGTCAGGATGTGACGCTTGAACGATTTCTGGTGTGTGATTTTTCCAGTGGCCGTGACTTTGAATCTTTTTTTGGCGCTGGAGTTTGTTTTAACCTTTGGCATTTTTGAATGCTTTACTGTTCAGCCCTTGAGGCGTTCTCCACCGGGAGAAACTTAGGGAGCCTTGTTGGAGCAATGCCTTCTTTTTACGGAAGAGGCGCAAAAGTAGGAAGAAAATCTGAAGCGGCGCTGTTCAGGCTGCGGAAATTTGTTAAGTACAGGCAAAACTGTAAAGCAGTGGTTTCAGAGTATTCGAGCTGCTGTTGGGTGGAAACGGCGAAGCTGCAAGCTAAATTTCCAAACGACTCAGTAGATGTCCTCACGAAGACAAACCGGTGTTCAGGAAAGAGTTCGTTATGATCTGTTCTGGAAAGCAGTGCGGTACAATTGGTCAAACAAATCGGCGATTACCTCGGGATGAAAGCGCTCCCTGGTTTTTTCAGCAATAGCAGTGGTTTTAAACGTGCTGTAATTTTCCATCACCCATACCATTTTTTCGGCAAGGTGCTGCGGATTTTGCCCTTTTGCAAATAAACCATTTACGCCATCTTCAATGATTTCTTTGAACACTTCCAGGTCGCTAACAATTACCGGTAAACCACAGGAATTGGCTTCAATCAACACATTGCCGAACGTTTCCTGAAACGAGTAAAGAACCAGTGCATGGCACTGCCGCATTTGGGCAGCCAACGCTTCGTGCGACACCTCTCCCCGGAAGCTGACGATCGAGGAAAGATTTAGCAGAACTGTTTGCCGGTGATGTGCTTCCACATAAGGTCCGTAAACAAGTAACTCAAGCTTTTTTCCTGCATCAGCCACCAAACGCACCGCCTGCGCAATATCGCGGAAGTTTTTGTTCTCATCAAGGGTTGACACATGGATAAACCGGAAGACGCCGGAATCCGGCTTTTCTACCGGGTAAAAAAGCTTACTGTCAACGCTGTTCGGGATCACAAAAAGTGGCTTTCTACCCATCCGCCGGATAACGGCTTCTCCAAAATACCGGGTAACCGTTACCAGTTGAAGTCCCTGCCGGTAAACCTGCTTCCACATCCAGCGTTTTGCAAAAGATAGGTCATTAAAATTTGGGCTTGCCTTCGGCAAAATGCCTCCCCAGCGTTCGAACAGAACATAAGGAACCCGGTCAAGAACTTTCCAAACCATTGCCATTAATCCTGCCTTTAGCCCCACTTGCACCAGGATGCCTGTTGGTTTGCCAAACTGCTTTTTATAGTACCGGTAGGCTTTCCAATGAAGCCGCATGTATTGCCAGTTGGAATGAATTTTTTCTACCAGCTTGCCCCAGTGCGTAAATCCGGGATAATAATAAACAGCCGTGTAAAAACTGGCTGAATGCTGTTGCAAAATGGCTTCTGTTTTTCCGGCTGGCGTAAACGGCGCTTTTACCACAAAAATGACATACGTGCGACTTTTTAAAGATGCAGCCCGTGCATGACGCTCGATAAAATCACCGTCGAGGGGATTTGTTCGATTGGGAAACCAGCTAACCAGCCACAAAACATCCATGCCGTTTACTTTAAAAATCGCTGCCTGATAAATTGAATATCGTGCCGGTAATTTAGAATGCTGCGCCAGCTGCCTGTATAAAGCTTCGAGAACTGGTACAGAAGAAAGAGTGCATAAACAATGTAACCCGTACTGCTCACTGCCGCTGCTGCATAAATTCCATAGCTGGGTATCAAAAGCACATCGAGGACCACGATGACCACCACTCCCATTAAAACACCCTTCACATTGTGCTGCAATTGGTTCATGCCGGATAAAAAATTGGAAGTAATCGAAACTGTCATCAACGCCACACAACCCGGAAATACCAGTAGAAACGCAGGATACATGTATTTGAAAGATGCGCCGTAAACCTCGGAAAACAAAAGTCGCCCAAACACCAATACCACTAGAAAAACCACGATTCCAAAATAGCAAATCAGGCGAAGCAATGTTCCTAATACGCCTGCATCCGGCTTTGCATCACGGTCGGCAGTTCCGGTGAAAACCGCGCTGCCCACCATCGAAGAGAACAACAGAAGGCTGTGCGAAATCTTGGATACCTGGATATAATTTCCAAGGCGTTTCAACGTCTCATCGGAACGGTCCAGCCGCACAATCAACCAATAGTCGGCGCGGTAGAGAATAAAGAAAAGAAGACTGGCGACGAAAGCATAACCCGAGTATTTAGCGATGCTCCTGAATTGCACCACGGTTGGCCACCGCAAAGCAAATGCTTCCTGTGCAGACAGGTGAAAAGCCACCAGGCTGCTGACGCCTTGCACCAGTGCAACAACAAACCAGAACTTTAAAAATGCAGCTCCGCTAGAATTTGCATTCCGGGCAAACAGGTAAGCAATGGTGGCCAGATTACAGGCAAAGGCAATCAAGTTTGGGTAAGCAAAGTTCTGCCGCCCATAAAAAAGCGCGGTGTAGTAGGAAAACAACAGCATTCCGGTCAGAAAGAAAACCGGCCACAGCCCAAGCCCGAACTCCGGCAGCAAAGGCGTAAGACCAGACAACAGCGGTAACACAAAAGAAAAGACAATGGTGACAAAAGCAACCCATACCAACAGGAGTGTCACCAGTTTTTGAAAACAAATTTTTTTTGAAACCAGAAAGTAGGTGAGCGACGACTCCAGATTGACGCTCACCAGCAGCAGCAACATTGAGAACAGCGTTACCAGGTAGTTGATTTTGCCGCTACCAGCCGCACCAAAAGTCCTGGCAACCGTAATGTTCAGAACAACCACAGAAAGGGCATTAACCGTTCGCCAGGTTAAACTTTTGAGCAGAAGTTGCTTGTAATTCATCGTTGCAGATTGGTTGCCGCTACCAAGGTTCAAACTTACAGGATCGTCGTCGTTCTGTAAGCAGGGCAACTAAAACAGCCATAGTCGCCGATTTTTTTTCGACAATAACGGATAAGCATTCTTCGCATCATGCCGGCCTGATTTGAATGAACGCTTTTCGTTTGATGTAATAAAGAAACAGGATATAAATCAGCGGTAACATGCTGAAAAGCTGTAACACAAACACGCCGGAAGTAGCCCCCATGGAAAAAAACATGAGCATAAAAATCAGCCCACCAACCAGTACGTCGTTATCAACAGCGCAAACCACGTCGAAATAAGCGGTTTGCTGCCGGTACCGCAGTTCAACCGGCTGCGTAATGTGAAAACCGTCGGTTACCACAATGCGTGACGGATTGGTTGGCATGGTTACCAGCACTGGCTTTTGCCGGCGCAGGTTGTAAATGTGCATGCCATTTACAACCAGCCGAAGCTTTAAAAAGCGCAGCAGCAAATGATTTTTCTGGATAACGACAATCTGGTATTGTGTTGTGGGTTTTATTTTTTCAGTGCTTTGATGATGGCAATAAACTCCGGTGCATTGAGCGAAGCGCCACCCACCAATCCACCGTCCACGTCTGGCGAAGAAAACAGTTCCTGTGCATTGGACGCTTTTACACTTCCGCCATAAAGGATCGTGATATCATCGGCAACGTTTTGCCCCCACTTACCGGCCAAGACAGAACGGATAAATGCATGCATTTGTTGTGCCTGTTCGGCAGTGGCTGTTTTGCCGGTACCGATGGCCCAGATTGGCTCGTAGGCAATCACAATTTTTTTGAGTTGCTCAGCCGTCAAGTGAAACAGCGACTCTTCCAACTGGCCACGAACAAAATCATTTTCGGTTCCTTTTTCCCGAATCTCCAGGGCTTCGCCACAACAGAAAATCGGCACAAGTCCCTGTTCAAGGCAGAGATCAACTTTTTCTTTCAAAATCTGGTTCGTTTCGTGGTAATATTCGCGGCGTTCGCTGTGGCCAACGATGCAATAGCGAATGCCAATTGATTGCAACATTTCCACCGAAGTTTCGCCGGTATAGGCACCACTTTTCTTGTTGCTGCAGTTTTGTGCAGCGATAGCATAGCCGGCTTTTTGAACCTGTTCGTTAGCCAGCATCAGGTAGGGAAAGGGAACGGCAAAGATTACCTGTTGCTGTTCGGCCAATGCAATGTCCTCTTTTAAAATGTCCGATAGCAAAGACTTCGCTCCATCCAGACCGAGGTTCATCTTCCAGTTGGCAGCTGCAATTTGTTGACGCATAATTTGGTTTTTTTTGTTCACGAGTTCACAGGTTCTTCAGTAACCGTTCACCGACTTGTGAACTTGTAAACCCGTGAACTTGTGAACTGCGATTTAGTAGTGGGCAAATATATGTTGCAGGATGGTTTTCTCCGATGACGTGAGTGCACTGCCCTTGAGCAATTTCCAATTGTTGATGTCTACAAAGGCTTTTTGCAGCTCGTAGCGTTGCAGGCCATCGTGTCCCCAGGCAAATGAAGGAATGTATTTTGGCGTTAGGCCGTTTCCATAAACATGGGCGCAAACACCCACCACTGTTCCGGTATTAATGGAAGTGTTGATGGCCGTACGGGAATAATCACCCATCAGCACACCGCATTTGAGGCCCACGTTTACGGCGCCGTTAGGCGTCCACACCACCACGCCGGATGCATTGTTTTTCATGTTGGAATTGGACGTGCCGGCACCCCAATTACACCACTCGCCAATTACGGCATCGCCCATGTAGCCGTCATGGGCCTTATTGGAGTGCCCAAAAAGAACGGAATTTTTGATCTCGCCACCCACGGTGCATTTCGGCCCCACGGTGGTGCCACCATAAAGCTTGGCGCCCATTTTCACAACCGCTCCTTCACCAATGGCCACAGGGCCGCGAAGAAGGGAACCTTCCATCACCTGGGCGTCTTTTCCAATGTAGATAGGGCCGTCCTGCGCATTCAGGTAACAACATTCCACCACCGCGCCTTTCTCCAGAAAGATCTTTTCAGTGTGGTTCACGTTGTTGGTCTCCGAAATTTTTGCCGATTTCCGGCCTTCGGTCAGCAGGGCAAAGTCCTGTTCAATGGCCCAGGCGTTCAGGTTGAAGATGTTCCAGGGGTAATTGACTTCACGGAGTTCTTCCTCCACTTCTACCGGTTTTCCCACCTTGATGTTGTTCTGGTCAACCACCTCTTTTTTGGAGATGCAGTAAACAACACTCTCCTTTTCCGGTACCGATAAAAACTCGCCGGGCTTTAGCTTCTTAACCTGTTTGATGATTTTTTTTGTGGGAATGACATTGCCATGGATCAGGTAAATTACGTCATCCCCGATCACCTCATGAATTTGAACGGCCCTTTCCAGGTCTTTGTAATCTTCCTCAAACTTGTCGAAAGACTGCGCCTCCAGGAAGGTTTCCCATTTTTCCCGGATCGTTAAAATACCAACCCTGATGTCCTGAATCTGCCGGGTGAGGGTAAAAGGAAAAAGGTTTCCCGGCGTGCAAAATTCTTCCGTAAAAACAATCTTACGCATGGCAAAAAGCAGGTTTCAAGCAGCGGAATGCCACTTTTGGTGAAGCCTCTAAGATAGACGGAAAACAGGATCGAAAGCATGAACTTGTGACGCTGCGCAGAATTTTACGCGGCTACAAAAGCACACAAAAAAATCCCGTCCTGAAAAAGACGGGATCAAGAATATAATAGCGTTCGACTTACTTCTTTGCGTATTTCTTTTTGAACTTGTCGATACGACCGGCTGTATCCACTAATACGTTTTTACCGGTAAAGAAAGGATGAGAGGTGTTGGAAATCTCGAGTTTGATCAGTGGATACTCGTTTCCATCTTCCCATTTAACGGTTTCTTTACTTGCTGCTGTGGAGCGGCTTAAAAAAGCATGACCGTTACTCATGTCTTTAAAAACAACATAACGGTAATTGGCCGGATGAACACCCTTTTTCATACAAATGATTTTATAAACGTCGTGTTATTGCTTATTTGAAGCCGCAAAAGTAGGAAAACCTCTTCAGAAAACAACAACCGGTGCAAAGTTTTTTGTTAAGCAGTTGTTGAATTGGTTGACCTGTTGTTGAGCGTACAGCTTACCAAA
>Ga0366763_1083_pt1 | contig 10108 bp, 10 predicted proteins | sample TotcelHN113001M5_FD_207085 | JGI IMG/M metagenome (GOLD analysis project Ga0366763, IMG submission 207085) | Enriched cells from coal bed in the Powder River Basin, Montana, United States - Total cells N11 rep1 HSBNCT.N11.300.1.M5 ...
TGCCGATCCACAGAGCCGCACCTGACTTTGAAGAACAGGATACCAGTGCACAGATATTTGAAACTGGGATCAAGGTCGTTGACCTGATCGCACCATACACCAGAGGCGGAAAAGTCGGCCTTTTCGGTGGCGCCGGTGTAGGGAAAACGGTGTTAATTCAGGAACTGATCAACAATATCGCAAAGGAACACGGAGGAATTTCCGTATTTGCTGGAGTCGGAGAAAGAACGCGAGAAGGAAACGATCTTTACTATGAAATGATTGAATCCGGCGTAATTGAAAAGACAGCAATGGTATTCGGACAGATGAATGAACCACCGGGAGCAAGAATGAGAGTCGCGCTGACTGGCCTTACCATGGCAGAGTATTTCCGGGATATAGAAGGGCAGGACGTTCTGCTTTTCATCGACAATATTTTCCGGTTTACCCAGGCGGGTTCTGAAGTATCCGCACTGCTTGGACGTGTACCGAGCGCGGTAGGGTATCAGCCGACATTGGCAACAGAAATGGGCGCATTGCAGGAGAGAATCACTTCAACAAAGAAGGGATCGATTACCTCCGTTCAAGCAATTTATGTACCTGCGGACGATCTGACAGACCCGGCTCCTGCCACAACCTTCGCCCATCTGGATGCAACCACGGTACTATCCAGAGCGATCACAGAGCTTGGTATTTATCCGGCAGTAGATCCGCTGGAATCAACTTCCAGAATTATGGATCCTCTGATTCTTGGAGAAGAGCATTACAACACAGCCAGAAGAGTGCAGGAAGTATTGCAGCGATATAAGGAACTGCAGGATATCATCGCGATCCTCGGTATGGATGAATTGTCCGATTCGGACAAACTGATCGTTTCCCGAGCCAGGAAAATCCAGCGTTTCTTATCTCAGCCATTCAGCGTTGCGGAAGCCTTTACCGGTACGCCGGGTAAATATATCCCGCTGAAGGAGACTGTAAGAAGCTTCAAGGAAATTCTGGAAGGAAGGCATGACGAAATTCCTGAGTCACTGTTCCTGTTTGCCGGCGGAATAGATGAAGTGGTAGAAAGGTTCCAGAAAAATGGCTAAAAGAATGCTGCTGGAGGTGATCACCCCCTCCAAGCTTTTCTATAAAGGAGAGGTTGAGCTTGTCATCGTCAGAACGCTGACCGGAGATGAGGGCTTTATGCCGGGTCATACCTGGGCTGTTAAGCTGCTTGCCGCCGGAGAGCTATGGTTTCAGGAAGCTGGATCAAAGGACTTCAAGATCGCTGCGCTGGCAGGCGGATTTGTGGATGTGAAGGAAAATATCGTAATTTTCGCTGATGCGGCAGAATGGCCAGAGGACATCGACCTAGCCAGAGCCGAACACGAAAAGGAACTGGCGGAGGATTGGCTTAGACATCCCAGCAATGACGACTCGGAAGTCGCCAGAGCGAAAATCGCCATTGCAAAATCTCTCACTCGTATGCATGTTCAGGCTGGCGGTCATCGACGAAAAAGATAACAGAACGATTCATAAATATGAAAATGAAAAATCATGCTTACGCAAGCATGATTTTTGGTTTTTTGATGACAGCGCTAAAATGGGCTTACTCGGAATCCGTATGGGCTGACAAATCAGCCACCATATCGTACCAGACCGCACCCCCGTGTGTGGATTTTGAAACGCCGAGATTTTCATATCCAAAACCTTCGTAATACTTGATCAAATGTTCTTTGCAGGTTAAAATCATCTTATCGCGGCCGGCTTGCTTTGCGGCACCCATCATATGATTCATCAGCTTGGCGGCAACGCCTTGCCTTTGATATGCGGGATCGACAAGCAGCCCAAATACGGTTTGATTTTTGCCATTGGGATTATGACCTCCCATTGGCTCAAAGAGGTCGTCGCTGATGGTCAGGTTATCCGTAACGCATCCGTTTACTATGCCGATAAGCTCATTATTCTCCACGGCAACATAGAAGCTTTCCGGAAAAGCAGCGATACGGTACGTAAAGGTTTCTCTCGTAGCAGCCTCCGCGGGTGGGAAGCACAAATTTTCTACTCTTACTAAAGCATCTAAATCACTTGACTCAACTTTTCTAATCCTCATAAATAACACCACCTTTATCATGCGAACAATCATTTCCGCTTATATTGTATTACAATAGAAAACCCCTTTCAAGGAGTTCCGGAATTTCCTTTCCCTTCCTCAAAAAAAGAATAACGCCAATCATCACTACATCCGATGATTGGCGTTATTCAAACTCTGCATTTAACATTTCTGGTGGAATCACCCTCTTTCTAGGATCGAATTGATATAGCTGTCTATATCTAACAAAGGGAATTACTTCCCTTGTTCTCCCTTTATGTATAGTATAGCACAGTTGAATATAATTGCAAGAATATTCTGATAAAAAGTTATTTGAAAACCCTACATTTCTCACTGTATAAAAAACAGAGTGTTAAATGGTGTTAACACTCTGCTATAAAAGATTCTATCTTAAAGAAACAGGGAGCCTATTTGGTAAACGATGAGCGCTACGATCCATGCGGTCAGGGTCTGAAAGCCCATGACGAGCACTGCGCTTCTCCAACCGCCCAGTTCTCTTTTTACCGCAGCCATAGCGGCAACGCAAGGCATATAGAGAAGGGAGAAGGTCAGGAATGAAAATGCCGACAGCGGAGTGAAGATCTGTGACAGCAGCGGGATGACAGAGCTTGCATCGCTTGCACCGAGGAGCACTGCAAAGGTGCTGACCACAGCCTCTTTTGCGGTCAAGCCTGTAACAAGTGCGGTAGCCGCTCTCCAGTCTGCGAAGCCCAATGGTGCAAAGATCGGAGCAACGAGCTTCCCGAGAGTGGCAAGCATGCTATCTCCTGTGTCGGCTACGGCATTCAGGCCGAAATCAAAGCTCTGCAATACCCAGATGACAATTGTTGCAATAAAAATTACCGTGAAGGCTCTTTTAATAAAGTCCATGGCTCTTTCCCACATCTTGAGCATTACGCTTTTTACAGCCGGGAGCCGGTAGGACGGAAGCTCCATGACAAAAGGTACAGGGCTTCCTTCAAATATGGTCTTTTTCAGGATCAGTCCTGCGATTATGGCGACGACCATTCCCATTACGTACAGCCCGATCATGACCAGAGACTGATACTCAGTAAAGAAGGCTGCCGTAAAGACTGCATAGATCGGCAACTTGGCACTGCAGGACATGAAAGGCGTCAGCATGATGGTCATTTTTCTGTCCCGTTCGCTAGGTAGGGTCCTGGTGGCCATAATGGCTGGAACCGAACAGCCGAAACCGATGAGCATCGGGACAAAGGAACGGCCAGATAAACCGATCTTTCGGAGGAGCTTATCCATGACGAAAGCGACCCTAGCCATATAGCCGCTGTCTTCCAATATGGACAGGAAAAAAAACAGGACGACGATAATGGGCAGGAAGGATAAAACACTTCCCACTCCAGCGAAAACACCGTTGATGATCAGCGAATGAAGCGCGGGACTCACATTCACATTGGACAAGGCATTATCCACTGCTCCTGTAACGCTGTCGATCCCCAGACTCAAAAGGTCACTCAGCCCTGAACCGATGACGCTGAAGGTTAACCAGAATATAACCAGCATGATTCCCAGAAAAATGGGGAGTGCAAGATATTTATGGGTGAGAAGATTGTCTATTTGAATGGAGCGCAGGTGCTCTTTGCTGTGACCCGCCTTAATGACACAGGCTTTGCAGATGTTTTCAATAAATGCATACCGCATGTCGGCCATGGCAGCTTCCCGGTCCGTATTCAGATGAAATTCCATATCGTCAACGATATGCTGAATGATATCCAGCTCCGGCTCCATCAGCTTCAGTTTTTCGATCACTGGCTGATCACCCTCCACGATCTTCGTGGCGGCAAAGCGAAGGGGAAGGCCCGCAGTCTTTGCTTCCTCCGTGATCAGATGTGCGATGGAGTGGATGGCATTGTGAACGTAACCTCAGCAAAAATCGAGGTTTTTGGGCAGCGCTTTCAGCTCTGCATGCTTGATCGCTCTGTGGGTTAATTCGTCCACGCCGTCATTTTTGCTGGCAGAAATCGGTACTACGGGGATGCCCAGCTGCTCCTCCAGCTTTTGGATATCAATGGCCACGCCATTTCCATAGATTTCATCCATCATATTCAAAGCGAGGATCATCGGCACGTTTAATTCCATCAGCTGGAGTGTTAGATAGAGATTTCTCTCAATATTTGTCGCGTCGATGATATTGATGATTGCGTCAGGCTTTTCTGATATGAGAAAGTCTCGTGTCACGACTTCCTCAGAGGTATATGGAGACAAGGAATAAATCCCCGGAAGATCCACCACGGTTACTCCTTTGTGCCCGCGTACCGGCCCATTCTTTTTCTCCACGGTGACACCGGGGAAATTGCCCACATGCTGGTTGCTTCCTGTCATTTGGTTGAAGAGTGTGGTTTTCCCGCTGTTGGGATTCCCAATGAGGGCGAAGGTTATGCTCATTCGGCCACCTCCAGAATCTCAATTTTTCTCGCATCGGCCAGGCGGATCGTCAATTCGTAGCTTCGCAGGTGCAACTCAATCGGATCTCCCATTGGTGCAACCTTTCGAACCATGACGGCTGTGTTCGGAGTAAGACCCATATCAAGAAGGCGTCGTCGTAAAGCGCCTTCACCTCCGATTGATTTTATGATTCCGGTACTTCCGGTCTTCAATTTATCCAATGTTGTTTTCATCGCCGGTCTTCCTTTCTAAAGCTCTGAGAGAAGCGGTTTCGATTATCTATATTCTGAAAAAGTTAGCATATGCTAATCAACGGCTAAAAAATTATGGCATCTTGGTAGCCGTTACTACTATTAAAAAAATACGGACCAAGTTAGCCACTGCTTACTACTATCAGTTTATTCGATTCCTAAAAATATGTCAACAGTTTTCTGCCCATGACGGTAAGAAGTTTTGTTACGGAAGCAACGACAAGGAGTGCAACGGCGATTGCGCCAGCCATGAGGATGGTCTCGGTTCCTGTGGACGCCATTTTCTCAAGGTTGCCTTCCAGAATCGCCAGCATGGTATAATACATTCCGGCGCCGGGAACAAGAGGAAGGATCCCAGGGATAACAAATATAGTAGCCGCATCCTTGAAGGCACGAGAAAACACATCGCTGATGATTGCGACGACACAGGAGCCTGCAAAGCAAGCCAGTACACTTCCGCTTCCCGAAATAATGAAATAAGTATAGGTCAGCCATCCCAAGGCGCCTACGAAACCGGCACTTGCAATATGCTTCTTAGGAACGTGGAAGAGAATGCTGAATCCAACGGTGGAACAGAAAGCAAATAAAAATGCCCATATCATCAGAATGCACCTCCCAACAGAGTCCAGAGCTTAATCGCGACACCGACTCCAGAGGCAATGGATACTGCGATGATGACCGCTTCGATGCCCTTTGACGATCCGGAAACCATATCTCCGGCAAGGGTGTCTCTGACCGCATTGGTGAGAGCGACGCCGGGTAGAAAGATCATAATGGATCCGATGATCACGGAATTCAAATTGGAACCGAGACCGATTGAAAAAAGGCCGAGCGCAATGAGCGTTGCAACGGCACAGCAGCAAAAGCCTCTGATGAAGAGATTGGTTTCAATTTTATCTAAAAGAACTGACAACGCATAGCTGCAGGCTCCGGCAAAGAAGGCGCAGAAGAAGTCTCTGAACGTTCCCTGAAAGATCAGGGCAAAGAACGAGGAGACCAACGCAGCACCCAATATCCTCAGCAGTAAGGGATATGGCTTACTATTTGAGATTTCCTTTAATATTGAAAGGCCGGCGTCGATCGACAGATCGGTGCTGGTAAACTCCCTGGAAAAATGATTGATCCTCGATATCTTATCCAAATCGATGCTGCTGCCCTTTATCCTTTTGATAAAGGTATGCATATCGCTGTCTGGCGAACCCTCGTCAAGGGATAAAAAGATACCCGTCGGAGTCGCAAACACTTCGACATAAGGAATTTTGCAAGCCTTGCAAATCCTTGTAATGGTATCCTCAACCCGGTAACTCTCGGCTCCGCTTTTCATCATCAGTTCTCCGGCATGCAGTGCCAGGATGAGAATCTTTTTTTGCATCTGATTAATCATAGGAACACCTGTCTTCCAAACGGTTATTTTACATTTTCTCATCCATTATACCATTGACTGATTCTTTCGTCAGTAAATATTCTATGTTATAATGAACGCACTTGGGATGACGATAGAAATAGGGAGATATTAAATAGTAGAATTTTGGGTATCAATATAAAATAGTAATTTTTAAAAGAATGGTGTTAGGAGTATCTATGACTGAGGAAAAACAGACCACATATCGGATTGGACCGATTCGTCCGCCGAGTGAAGCAAATAGCCTGCTGCTTCAAATTACCGAGGGCTGCACCTGGAATCGCTGTAAATTCTGCGAATTGTATAAGCATGAAGGGTTCAAAGCGTTCACCGTTGATAGCATCAAGCGGGATATCGATGTGATGGCGGAGAAAATGTATTCCTGCAGGACGGAAATTCTCTTGCGGTGAAAACAGAGAGAGTTTTGGAGGTACTTCGGTATCTGCGAGAAAAATTACCTAGCATTAAACGGGTCACGACCTACGGGCGGGCGGAAACGCTCTCCAAGATCAGTGTGGAGCAGTATAAAGAGTTGAAGGCGGCCGGCTTGGACCGGATCCATTCCGGTTTTGAATCCGGATCCGACAGAGTGCTGGATCTGATTAACAAAGGTGTCACTGCGGATCAAGAAATCATAGCGGGAAAGAACATCAGGGAGGCAGGCATCGAGCTTTCCGTCTATTTTATGCCGGGAATCGGCGGCAAAGCGTTGTCGAGAGAGAATGCGCTGGAGACTGCACGGGTTGTAAGTGAAATCAATCCCGACTTTGTCCGGATCAGGACAGCGGTGATCAAAGAGGGTACGGAGCTATGGCTTGATTATCTTAACGGAAGCTACAAATTATGCAGTGAAAACGACAAGCTGACAGAGATCAAGCTACTGATTGAAAATACAAAAAACTGTACTGGAATGCTTGCCAGTGACCATATCATTAACTTGCTTCAGGAGATTGAAGGGAGGCTCGACACAGACCGGCAGAAAATGCTGTCCACTATCGAGAAGTATTTCAATATGACGGAGTCAGGGCAGAGGATGTTCCAGTTGGCCAGGCGTTCCGGTATGGTGACCAGACCAGAGGATCTGGAACTCTTGCCTTCTGAGCATATTGAAAAACTGGCGCGGCTTGCTGGCTCCATTTCCGAAGAGGCGCTTTGGGACAGAAAAATGAACGATATGATGACGAATTTTATTTAAAAACTCCGCCGAAAGAAGGAAACCCAAATATTAGACATTGAATTAAGTAGCTTGCGAGGACTGAATTCTGTATTGTACAGGACTCAGTCCTTTTTATTGCGACTTATTTTCTCAAAAGTGAGATGTGCGGCCCGTATCCTTGTACAAATTGAGATAAGTTTTCTGACAATAATACCCGTGGTGGATGGGATGAAATGGGCTTAAAGCCTTAAAATTGAACATAAATTCAGAAAATTATAATATTTTTTTTGGAAAGGACTAAGTTGGCACGGAAATTGAAGTATATAAGGGTAATCGTTAGCTGCTCTAGAAAAGAGTTTATAAGTTAAAATTTGAGGAGGTTAATACCATGACCGCATGTAACAAAGAATTAGCATTAAAAGAAGCACAAAGAGTTGTAGGCTATATAGAAAGGCCAGAATTAACAAAAGAAGAAAAAGACACGATCGTTAAGGATTCTATTTCTAACTTTAACGAAAATGTTAACCCTGGATGGCTGGAATACAGAAAATCAGTATCAACAGATGCTGCTTTCGTAGAATGGACTGACTCGGTTGATCATTTTGAAGACCTGTACGGAACTCAATTTATCGACTGTCTGGGTGGCTTCGGTATCTATACTTGTGGACACAGAAATCCTGAAATCTTAAAGACTGTAAAGGCACAGCTTGATAGATACGCATTACATAGCCAGGAATTGGTTGACCCGTTAAGAGGTTACCTTGCAAACATTCTTGCGATGATTACTCCTGGAGATTTGCAGTACGCTTTCTTTACAAACGGCGGAGCTGAAGCTGTTGAAATGGCTCTGAAGCTTGCACGTTTGGCTACAGGCGGAAGATGGTATATCTCAACTGTAGGAGCCTTCCACGGAAAATCCATGGGTGCGATCTCCATGGGTGGAAAAGGCGCATATAGAGAAGACTATACTCCATTAATCCAGCAGGTACAGCACGTTAAATACGGTGATGCAGACGCGATGGAAGCTGCGATAAAGAATTTACAGGCTGTTGGCGAAAAGGTTGCCGGCGTTATCATCGAGCCAATCCAGGGCGAAGCTGGAGTTATCATACCACCAGAAGGATACCTGACAGCTGTCAGAGCAATCTGTGACAAGTATGGCGTAGCTATGATCCTTGACGAAATCCAGACTGGTATGGGAAGAACCGGAACCATGTGGAGATGCGAAGTTGAAAATGTAACTCCGGACATAATGACTTACGGAAAAGCCTTCGGCGGTGGAATCATGCCGATTACCGGTATCATCGCAAGACCTTGCATGTGGGGACAGAAATTGATCGACAATCCTTGGATTCTCGGATCCCCAACCTTCGGCGGAAACCCACTTGCATGCTCAGCAGCACTTTCAACCATTAAATATATGCTTGAAAATGACATCCCTGGACAGTGTAAGGTAAAGGGCGAATACTTAATGGATAAATTGGCAGAAATCCAAAAGAAATATCCTACTGTTCTAAAGGCATTCAGAGGGGCCGGGCTTCTTATCTGTATGGAATTCCCGGAAGCAGAAGTTGGCTATGCAATTACAAAGGGACTGTTTGACAGACACGTTATGACTGCGGGTACTCTTGTAAATGCGAAGACAGTCAGAATCGAACCACCTGCAACTTTATCCTATGAACATATGGATGAAGTTATGGCGAAATTGGACGCTTCCATTGCTGATGCAAAGAAAGAATTCAAACTGTAAGCAGTGATTCGGACATTTTACCATTTGATACGATCTAAAATTCATCATATTATTAGACCTGAAAATACCGGAGCATGTGTATCGTGCTCCGGTATTTCCGTCTCTAACGTTTCGTTTGTCAGCAAGATATCAATCAATTTATACTGAACTGTTGACAATATTATGATAATTCTGGTAATTCAGTAACTGGTTTGCTATCAACGCTGTATGTGATTACGTTGAAATTTCAACGTAAAAACCCACACTCCTGCTCAAAAATCAAAAAAAGGTATACTTTTCGGCTATTTTTGGTATAATAGAAAAGTCTTTAACGAGACAAGGAAAGAGAGGGAAAATAGATATGGCAAAGAAGCTTGTATCTGTGTGGCTTTCATTGACAATCTTACTTTTCTCATCAATTTCTATATATGCTGAAGAAAACGTTCAAGGAGATTTTTTAACAAAAAAAATTGTTATCAATGGGGAAACGATCGATAACAATCATCTACAGTTTCCATTTTTTCTTTATATGGACACAACTTATTTCCCATTGACACCCGAAATGGGAGAGATACTCGGAATAAAAGCCGAAATGGATTTTGAAAGCCGCACACTAAAACTTTTAAAAACAGAGCCGTCACTGGTCAATATCAGCGACAGCTGGAAGAAAAACGAAAGAGAGGACGTCTTAACACAAGTCGTCAGCGAGGTACAGATTCTGGCTTACAAGTTAGAATCGCAAGGCCCGGAAGATATCGTGAAAGACGACGACTCAGCTGATACCGAAACGGAAATCAGTGATCCTTCTGAAGGTAATGTAAGCGACACAATCATTCAGATACCCGAATTGTCAGTCAGGGAGCTCGATTTAACAGAATTACCTGTTCTGATCAAGGGAAATGTGATATATCTGCCGTTAAAAGCAATGACCGGTGAGAATGGTTATGGCTGGGATATATATTATGATTCTTATACAGGGATCTATGTCAGCACAAAAGAAGGGACTCCTGCAAAGTCCATATGGAACGAAGCAGAGTCAAAATATAATCAAGGTCTGGTGAGCTACATCCGGAAATACAACGAAAGTTATACG
>Ga0366763_1084_pt1 | contig 10063 bp, 6 predicted proteins | sample TotcelHN113001M5_FD_207085 | JGI IMG/M metagenome (GOLD analysis project Ga0366763, IMG submission 207085) | Enriched cells from coal bed in the Powder River Basin, Montana, United States - Total cells N11 rep1 HSBNCT.N11.300.1.M5 ...
CATCAAACTGGAAACGCAGACCTATGATTTCAAGGCTTACCTGAACGGGATTCTGCAACAAATCAAACAGCTCGACAGCTTCACCGACAAAAGCATCATTTACGTTACCAACGACATTCCTCTTTTTCACCAGTTCTCGTCACCGGCCTTTTTTGCATTGCGGTATTTCTTTTGGATGAAAGCCATCTTCCAACATCCGGATTTTGCTAACCGCAAATTTTCGCTCGATTGCCTGACGCCTGACCTGAGGGAACTGGGCCACCAGATTCTCACCATCTACAGCCGGATTCCTTCCACCGAAATCTGGAACACCGAATGCATCAACAGCACGCTAACACAGATTAATTACTACTACGAAGCCGACACCATCAGCCGCCCGGACAGGGATGTCTTGTACGGAGGCCTGCGCAAAACCCTGGAACACCTGCAGCAGCAGGCCGAATACGGCCGCAAGTTTTTGCCCGGTGAAAAGCCAGGCGGCAAAAAAGAAAACTTTCAATTGTTTTACAACCGGGTGGGGCTTGGCGACAACGCCATCATGACGATGCACGACGGAAGCAAAACATTTTTCCTCAATTACGATTCGCTGAACTACATGTTCACCAACGATGAAAATTTTTGCGGCGATGTGTACCAGCGCATGCAAACCATCATGCGACGGAGTACGCTGATCAGCAGCGTTAGCGAAAAACAACGCAACATTTTTTTCAATACACTTTACGCCAAGCTGCCGCAGCAGAAGATTGTCAACGAAAAAATTCCTTCATGAAAACCGCCGATCTGCAGGCGCAGTTTTTTCAGTACGCCAAAGCAAAAATTGGTGCCGATACATCGTTGGTGGAAGACGTGGCGGAAGCACTCAACATCAGCACCGACAGCGCCTACCGCAGGATACGCGGCGAAAAGCCCATCTCGTTCGAAGAGCTGTATATTCTCAGCAACCGCTACCGGATGTCGCTGGATACATTGCTGCAGCTGCAAACAGATACCATTCCATTCCAGGGTAAATTTGTCGACCCGGTTTCGTTCCGCTTTACCGAATACCTAACGGCTGTTGGGCAGCAGGTAAAATACATGGCTTCATTTAAGCAACGCGAAATGTATTACCTCTGTAAAGACATCCCGATTTTTCATCATTACCACTACAAAGAACTGGCGGCATTCAAGTATTTCTTCTGGCACAAAACCTTGCTGCAGTCGCCGGATTTTGTGAGCAAAAAAGTGTCCCTGTCCGATTATCCCGATGAGGTGTTTGGGATTGGAAGAAAAGCGCTGGAAACCTACAACCAGATCGACTCCATCGAACTCTGGAACCTGGAGAGCCTCACCAGCACATTGCGGCAGGTGGAGTATTACCAGGACACCCAATCGTTTCAAAGCAAAAAGGATCTCCTGCTGGTGTACGAGTCACTTGAACGGCTGTTCGGGCACCTGGAGCTGCAGGCAGAGCTGGGGTATAAATTCGACCATGACGATCCCGAACGAAAACCGTTGAGCAGCTTTAAATTGTACTACAACGAAGTGGTCACAGGCGATAATTCGATTCTTGTTATTCTGGATGGCGCCAAAATTTCCTTTATTGTTCACACGTCTATGAACTTTATGATCACGAGGGACCCGGGCTTTTGCGACAACCTGTACAGTTTTTACGACAACCTGATGCGCAAGTCAACCCTGATCAGCTCTGTCAGCGAACGGGAGCGATCGAAGTTTTTTAAACTGCTTCGCAACCGCATTGCCAATCGCAAACAAAACCTGAAAAGCTAAGGCGCACGCCGGGAAATTCACTGCCAGTTATAGCAAGTTTCATTTTTTTACCTTGCCCGCTGCTTCCTAAAACCTGCTTCGGCCAGTTTGTGTTGAACCGTAAAATCCGGTCTCAAATCTTGCCGGTGGCAAGTAATCCGGGCTATCTCCGTTTATCTTTGCGCCACTATGAGCACAACGTTCCGCAATTTCAAAATGGTTGATTACGTGGTGTATGGCCGCGGGTCTTTTAGCCAGTTAGACGAAATTCTAAAGCCGCACCGGAAAGACGATGCACCGATTGTTTTTTTGGTTGACCATTTTTTCGAAGGAAAAGACCTGGCAAACCGGGTGCCGCTCCGCGGGGCCGACAAGCTCATTTTTGCCGATGTGACCTATGAACCAAAAACCACGCAGGTTGATGCCATTGCCGATAGCCTGAAAGACGAATTTGGAATGGTGAGCGGCGTGGTTGGCATTGGCGGCGGCTCCACCATGGATTTGGCCAAAGCTGTTTCGCTGATGATGACCAATCCCGGCTCTTCGGCCGACTACCAGGGCTGGGACCTGGTAAAACATCCCGGGGTGTACAAAGCCGGCATTCCAACCCTCAGCGGCACGGGTGCCGAAGTGAGCCGCACGACGGTATTGACCGGGCCAACGCGGAAGCTGGGGATGAACTCCGACTTCACGCCGTTTAACCAGATTGTACTGGATCCTGAACTGACCGCCAATGCACCCGTGAACCAACGCTTTTACACCGGGATGGATTGCTACATTCATTGCATTGAAAGTTTAACAGGAACCTACCTGAACGAATTCAGTAAAGCTTACGGCGAAAAAGCCCTGCAGCTTTGCCAAGACATTTTTTTGGGGAAAGATAGCTGGGATGATGAGTGCGACGACAAATTGATGATGGCCTCCTATGCCGGCGGCATGAGCATTGCCTACTCACAGGTGGGTGTGGCGCATGCGGTGAGCTATGGGTTAAGCTATTTGTTGGGCACCAAACACGGCGTGGGCAACTGCATTGTAATGCAGCACCTGGAGGAGTATTACCCCGAAGGCGTGGCGGAATTCAAGCGCATGGTGGAGAAAAACGGAATTGATATTCCGCAGGGCATTTGCCAGGGCTTGAGCGAAGACCAGTTTGATACCATGATCAATGTGTCCATGGGCATGAAGCCGCTGTGGGAAAACGCATTGGGCAAGGATTGGGAGAAGATCATGACCCGTGACAAATTGCGGGAACTTTTCGGAAAGCTTTGACGCGTGAGGATAAGGAGATCGTAAATAGGGAGCTATTCGTTATTGGAAAGTGCGATGGTTCTGATAAAACCGACAATCTAACCACAAAGAAAAAGGCTGTTGCAACAACAGCCTTTTTTATAATCTAGTACTGAATATCCAATATCTGAATATTCAAGTATCCTTCCTCCTCCTATTGCACCAACAACTGTTTTACACAGGATGTTTTGGATTCCAAGTCTGTGATTTTTACCCAGTACAGGCCTGCCGCCAGTGGCGATAATTGCTGGTAATCGGTTTGGGAAACAGTGATTTCTTTTGCTGCCACCTGCCGGCCATCGGCATGGCTGATTTGCACCAGCATGCGACCTGGTTTTACATTGATAAACTTGATGCCCACCCTGCCCGTGGTGGGGTTTGGATACAGAGCTGTTGCAGCAAAAATTGGGTTGGAGAATTCTACTGTTTTGACCGGCGTGTAGCGTACGTAACCGTTGATCCAATGTTGGCGCACCCGGAAGAAGTAACGGCCAAAGTCGTTGTTGGCAATTGCGTAGGAATAGAGGTAGCCGGGGTTTGCTGTAAACTTTCGGTCGAGGGTCGCCACCTTCGAAAATGATCTACCGTCGCGGCTTACTTCCACATCATACGTGTAGGTGTATTCGTCGTTTTCTCCTTCCCAGGAAAGGTTCACCGTTTGGGCAGCCGTTTTGGTAGCTGTAAAGTTTTTCAGGCCAATTGGCAGGGTCACTTTCGGGCAGGTGCAATATTCAAAACGGAAACGAACAAAGGCCGATGTTTTAATCATAAAAGCACTGCTGCCGCCGGTCATGGTTGCCACGGCTTTCACATCTATGTTGTAGTTGTAGGTCACGCTGTCGTGTCCATAGAACTGCGAAATTTCAACCGAGTCGTTGAGAGTCCTGGTAACGGTTTTCTTTAGTACCGTATCGCGGGGAATGGAAGCGTGATCGGTTCCGGACGTATAGTCGTCATCATCGGCAGTAACGGAATACGGACCATAATTTTTTGTAGCGCTGTTGGTGAGTGACGGCGTTAACCCGGGGCCGGACATGTTGTCTGAACGGGTGTAATTAAAGTTGGCCGTTTGCGTGGTAAACGACAGGTTTTGCATGTTTACCGTATCCACCACACCGGTCATGGTGACGGTTAGCTTTACGCAGGTAACCATGCCCTGCTCGGGATCGAACTGCGGAAATTTTACCTGTGTGGAAGTCACCCCCGCACTAAACCGGATGGTGGTATCCATCATTACCGGCGTGGCGGCGCTGCCGTTTGCACACTGTGCAAAAATCGTTGTGTGACTTGCTGCCAGCAGAAAAAGCAGCAGAATAAAACAGGGGGTATAGTTAGTTTTCATAGGCTTAAATTGAACCTGGTGGAAATACTGTAAAATTAGCGTGGTGCAGTGGCGCAATCAAGTGTAGAAGTGCGCTAAAATTCCAGTAGCAAGCCTGCAAAAACCACAGGAAACAACAAGGAGATTTACGTATCGGCGCCGCTGCTTATCCGGTTGCTGAACCGGCAGCGAACAGCTTTCTTTGATTCTGTTATGATCGAAACCGCTTTACTGTTTCATCAAAACAGGAGACCGGCGACAGCAAAACAAGCTTTGTTTCGCTCACCGGAAACAGTGGTTTTTTTCTGGGCGGTAGTTTTCTTACTTTGAACCAAATTTCGACGGTGAAAGCGAAGCGTTACATCCGGTATTTGATTCCTTCTTCCCTTTTCGGCACACAACGCACTAAAAAGATCGTCAACGTAAACCCAACGGTGCAAACGCACCGGCAGGATGCGAAGCACAGTGTTATTACTGTTTACGATTACAACGAGGAAGGGCTCACCGAAGACAAGTTGGAATGTGTGGAGGACAGTTTCGGTTACCTCGATAACCAACACATCAGCTGGATCAATATCGAGGGCATCATCAAAGCCGAAGTGGAAAAAATAGCGGCCCATTTTGGCATTCACCCCCTGCTGACGGAAGACATTCTCAGCATCAACCAGCGTCCCAAAATGGACGATGTGGAGGGAACGTTTTACTGCCTTTTGAACATGCTTTATTTCAACAAACAGCACGGCTGTGTGGAAACGGAGCAGGTGTCGATTATCCTGGGCAAAAACTTTGTCATCACGTTCCAGGAAGATCCGGCGAGAGACGTGTTCAACCCCATTCGCGACCGGCTGAAAATGCACAACAGCAAGGTTCGCCAGCGTGGTGCCGATTATCTCTGCTATGCCATGCTCGACGTTATTGTTGACAATTATTTCCTGGTGATGGAAGGTTTGGGCGACCGCATTGAAGAAGTGGAGGAAGAAGTGATCCGAAATTCCAACACCCTGTCGCTGGCCCGTATTACGCAACTGCGCAAAGAGTTGATCATCCTGAAACGCAACATTGCTCCCGTGCGGGACCTGGTCACCAACATCATTCGCAGCGAAAGCGACTTGCTGGAAGAACGCACCATCAAATATTTCAAAGATGTGTACGACCACATTGTGCAGGCGTTCGACCTGTGCGATAACTACCGCGACGTGATGGTGAGCATGCAGGACCTCTACATCAACAACGTAAACCTGCGGATGAATGAAACGATGAAAGTCATGGCCGTGGTAACCTGCCTGTTGGCACCGGCTACAGTCATCGGTGGCATCTTTGGGATGAACTTCGAACGCATACCGCTGCTGCACAATAAATGGGGCTTCTTTATTTCGGTTGGTGCCATGCTGCTGATCCCGGTGTGGATGCTGAGGGTGTTTCGGAAACGGGGATGGTTTTGAGTGGAACGAATAATTAAAAATTCAGAATTAGCAATGAACAATCGTTCTGTAAGGTTTGCAGCTGCGCTTTCTTTTTCTTGAAACGTCAACCAACTGCCAATAATCAACCCGCCCGGCGCTCATCTTTCGTCCTTCAATTATCTTTGCCTTCATTCTTAAAAATTCATTTTTAATTCTTAATTCTATTCTATGCCCGGTTTTGAATTGTGGAGTGATGCCGAACGAAAAGAGGTGATGGACGTGGTGGAAAGCGGTATCCTGATGCGCTATGGGTTTGATGGCATGCGCAATGGCCACTGGAAAGCCAAAGAGCTGGAACAGGCCATCTGCCAGCGTTTTGGCGTGAAGCACGCCCAACTGGTATCGAGCGGTACGGCGGCTTTAACAACGGCCATGGCGGCCCTGGGCATTGGTGCCGGCGACGAGGTGATTATGCCCGCTTTTACGTTTGTGGCTTCTTTTGAAGCCGTATTAAGTGTAGGTGCCGTGCCGGTGCTGGTGGACGTGGATGAAACCATGACGTTGAATCCTGCTGCCGTTCGTGCAGCCGTCACCTCCAGAACAAAATGCATCATGCCCGTGCACATGTGCGGCAGCATGGCCGATATGGATGCGCTGCAGGCCATCTGCAAAGAGCACAACCTGCTGTTGATCGAAGATGCCTGCCAAAGCATTGGCGGTACCTACAAAGGCAAAAGCCTCGGTACCATCGGCGATGCCGGAACCTTTTCGTTTGATTTTGTAAAAACCATCACCTGCGGCGAAGGCGGCGTGGTGATGACCAATAACGAAGAGGTATACACGAAGTGCGATGCGTTCAGCGACCACGGTCACGACCACAAAGGCGTTGACCGCGGTGCCGACCTGCACCCGTTTCTTGGCTACAACTTCCGCATTTCCGAGCTGCATGCTGCGGTTGGTTTGGCGCAGGTGCGCCGGGTAGATGAATTCCTGGCCATTCAGAAAAAAAATCACGATGCGTTCAAAGCCATCTTGTCAACAATTCCGCAAATCACCTTCCGGCAAATTCCCGACCCCGAAGGCAACAGCTGCACTTTCTTAAGCTGGTTTTTACCAACCGAAGAAATCACCAAAAACGTGGTGGCTGAATTGAAAGCACAAGGCATTTTGGGTGGCAACTTTTACTGGTACGACAACAACTGGCACTACATCCGCAAATGGGACCACTTGAAATCGGCAACCGCCTTGTATCCGCTGAACGAAGCGCAACGCACGGCCCTGCTTTCGTTGAGCAACCAGGATTTTTCGGCTTCCGATGCGGTGATGAGCCGTTGCATTTCCTCGTCCATTTCGTTGTTGTGGACAGAAGAGCAGATCAGGGAGAAAGGAGAGAAGCTGGTGGCCGTCGTCAACAAGGTGTTGCAGTCGGCTTCCGTACCATCCTGAAGCTATTAGAAAAGCATAAAAAAAGCAGTAGCCACGGTTACTGCTTTTTTGTTTGCAAACGGTCCCAGGTGGCAAGCAGTAATTCAGCCTGCACCCGTTAGCATTTGCAGCTTACTTTTGAACACCAAAATACAGACGAATGAAACTGGTTTCCTACCTGCAAGACGATCACGACTACCTGGCCGTTCTGGTGAACGGCATGTTGTACAACATGGAAGATGTGCATCCCGACCTGCCCACCAGCATGGGAATGTTTTTAAACTATTGGGAAGATTCGTTTCCGGTGGTACAAAACGGTGTGCTGATGATTGCGGAAGAAAAAATTGCCCGTGGCAAAGGTATCCCGGTGGACAGTGTGCAACTGCTGGCGCCGGTGCCGTTTCCTACTTCCTGCCGCGATGGGTATGCTTTCCGGCAGCACGTGGCCGCCGCACGAAGAAACCGTAAAGTGGAAATGATTCCTGAATTTGACCAATACCCGGTTTTTTATTTTACCAACCACCACAGCGTTAAAGGACCGGGGGAGGTAACCGTCATGCCCGATCACCTGCAAAAGCTGGATTTTGAACTGGAAGCGGCGATCGTCATTTGCAAGCACGGACGAAACATCCGCGCCGAAGAAGCGGAAGAATACATCGGTGGCCTGATGATCATGAACGACCTGAGTGCCCGCAAACTCCAGATGGACGAAATGAAGCTGAATCTTGGTCCTGCCAAGGGAAAAGATTTTGCCACCACCACCGGTCCTTGGTTGGTAACACTCGATGAATTAGAAGAGTTTGCAGTAGCCGCCAAAGAAGGACACCGCGGCCGCAACTGGAATTTAAAAATGACCTGCACCGTAAATGGCGTACAGGTTAGCGAAGGCAACCTGGCCGATATGGACTGGACCTTTGCCGAGATCATTGAACGGGCCTCGTACGGTGTGGACCTTTATCCCGGCGATGTGATCGGCAGTGGTACGGTTGGCACAGGATGTTTTTTGGAATTGAATGGAACCGCCAAATTGAACAATCCCGAGGCGGAGGAACAATGGCTGCAAGCCGGTGACGAAGTAGTGCTTGATATTGAAAACCTGGGAACACTCGCCAATACGATTGTAGCAGAAGAAACCGATTGGAGTCTTCCAGGTATAACCGCAAAAGCAGAATAGTTGTTTATTCGGTTAGCAGCCAGGCAAAGCATCCCGGCATCGTTTGAACACGAAAGAATTATCGTGGGCATCAGGTTTTCCTTTCTGATGACAAAGGTGTATTCTCTTGTTCACTTCCATTGTGCTGGCGATGGTTTCCCATTTAATTGAATTGCGTAAAAACGTTCAACGATGTTGCAGTTTTCAATGCCTGACTGACCGCTCAATTGCCTTTTAGATAGTTGGTTCGGCACCGTCATAAAACAAAGCGGCTCTTTAAAAGAGCCGCTTTGCTTTGTAAGACTGACGATTTTCGTTCTGCTTTATTTTTTCTCTCATTATCTAACTCACCGGTCAATCGTGTAAGTGGAGATCTCCAATGGTGGTGCCCATTGCTTTTCCAAGCGACAAGCCGATGTTGATGGAAGGCAGGTAGTGAATGCCGCCGTACAGGCGGGAGATCCCGGCTTCTTCTGCCAGCGCAAACAGCGAGGCAAACGAACGCGAAGGGAAACCCCTGAAGTCATAACTATGATCAGTAAACGAAAGATGGTCGCCAAGCACCCGGGAGGCTGCTTCCATCACAGCGCCTGTGATAAAGGCGTGCGCCGCCGGGTATTCCGGGTGTGGTGGTGTTACAATAAACGGAAGCCAGGAAGGATCGATCAGTTTCCGGATATAAGTCACCGGCCGCAAAAGATTGTAGTGGTATTTGGAGCGAAAGCAAACAATGGTAGCGTCTCTTTCAGCAATGCCTGCTTTGGCATAGGCTTCTGCCGCGTCGGCAAGACTGACGCCGTTGGTTTCTATCGCCTGCGTGAGGGCAGAAAAGTCGTGGCCGGGCGGTGTGTAGCCGACACCGTTTCCCTGGTCGATGTAAAACAAGGCAATGTTCTTTTGTTCGTTTGTCAGCGTTTTTGAAACGTCATACACCTGTTTCACGATCTTGTAAAAGTCCGATGCAGGATCTTCCGAATACGGGGCCGGGAAAGGTGGCGCCATGGCCGTGGCATTGGTGGATAAATAGGTATGAGCCGTGCCGATAAAGGGATTGACCGGTAGCGGAACAAACGCTGGTGGTGTGGGTACCCAGGCACCCGGCACCGGCGGCGGCAGGGTGTATCCAAGATTGCTCGCATTCAGGTTATCGGTTAAATACCAGTTATAAACAGCGGTGGCAATGCTGCGCCCAAAAGCCTGCGACCGTTGGAAGACAGCAGAACCCGGTCCCGGTTTAAGCTTGTTGTTGTAGGCTGCTTCCAGCGAATCAATGCTCGTTCTGTTTGCGGTAGTTAGGCCGGTGTAAAACAGGCGCACCATCTCCGCCAGGGCGGCATTGGCACTCGCTTCCCAGTTGTAACCGTTGTTGTTTTCCTTCCCCGGCATTTGTGGCATTTCATCCAGCTTGGTTGACAAGCTAACCGAGTTTTTTAAAGCGTAACGGACAGACTCGTACAAGCCTATGCCGATGTAGCCAAAGTAAACACCATTGAGTGCCGAATTGCGTTCCAGTAAAATGCGCAACTGCAGGTGATACCAGTCAGTGGCAACGCTAGCCTTCGTGTGTTCAAGTTTGGCGTTTTCGGTTTCTGTGCTAACGAGCTTGTCTCGCTGGCAGGAAATTACGAGCAACGAAAAAAACAGCAGTAGTGAAATGACTTTTCTCATAATTGATGTTTGAAGGTGAATGAATGAACGGGCTGTTTTAAATGGTCGGTTCGTCTTCGG
>Ga0366763_1089_pt1 | contig 9829 bp, 8 predicted proteins | sample TotcelHN113001M5_FD_207085 | JGI IMG/M metagenome (GOLD analysis project Ga0366763, IMG submission 207085) | Enriched cells from coal bed in the Powder River Basin, Montana, United States - Total cells N11 rep1 HSBNCT.N11.300.1.M5 ...
TAAGCGCCGTGAAGCAGAGGTAGGGGAGATGGTTCAGCAGCCGGCGCCCTTCTTCACGCAACGCCGGCCAGGCTATGGGAAAGAGCACAACGGTTGCGATAAACCAGCGGTAAAAAGCCAGTGTAACAGGACTGATGCTGGCATGCAGCGCACGGGCAACAATGAAATTGCCCGACCAGAGCACCACGGCCAGCAGGGCCAGTGTCAAACCCAGTTTTGCTTTTTCGGGCTCCGTTGTATGGTGCAGGTGCATGGAGCAAAGAACGGGAAAGAAACGAAAAGGGAGGTTGCCGGTTGTTGAATAAAAGTTTTTTTCGGTTACTCCAACGAGGTGCAGTTAATCGATACAGCGTTACTTAACCTTTTTTTATGGCCAAAGCAAAACTGGTCTTTTGCGGGCAACATCAACATAAAAAACTTACAATAGAACCGACGTGGTGCGAAAAAGAAGACAGTTTCCTTGGCTCACTTCAGGGAATCACAAAATCAAAGGGCTGGTACAAACATTGCTTCTTCAGAAGAAGGTTGGAACATGTGTGAGTCGCTTCATCTTAAAACATCAGCAATGACGCTCATTGGATTTTTGGTTTTACTGTTGATTGCCGCCATCTGCGGCGGCATTGGTCAATCACTGGCTGGCTACGACCTGGGTGGTTGTTTGGTATCGATTATAGTTGGCTTTATTGGTGCCTACCTTGGCATGTGGCTGGCCCACAAAATGGGCTTGCCTGAATTTTTTACCATCTCCATTGAAGGAAAGCCGTTTCCGATTGTTTGGTCGGTGATCGGTTCCGCCATTTTCACCCTCATTGTGGCTTTGATCCGGCGAGCGGTGGCTGGACCGCAGTATTGATAACAGCGATTGCAGCAGGATTCGTTGAGAGTCCGTCAGCGAATACAGAGCCGGCAGATGCGTGAATAGGGCAGGTTTGTGATAACTACCAAACGGGATCAGACAAAGCAAATATTCATGCCGGCATACTTTTGTACTTACACTGTTTTACAGGCTGATTTGCGATTTCCCGGTTCCGGCAAAATGGGTAAGTGAGCCTATCGGTTTCTTTATTGGAGACAAAGCAAATTCCGTTCAGCCAATGCAGAAAAATTCAAACGGTTAAAAGGAGAATTTTGTGTTTACCGGCAATCGCAATGGCTTTATGTCAGCAAAATTTCCGTTCGGCTACCCTTGTTGCAAACCGGCTGGCTAACCTTGATGGCTCTACAGATTGAACTGCCTCTTTTATTTCCAATCTCTCCAAAATGTAAAACGAAGATTGGATAAAGGGTTTTATCCAATCGTCGTCGTTTTTCACTTTTGCTTTCGCTACTGTTATCAGCGCGAATTGCCAGGCTTACACAGCAGGCGTTGCCTCCTGCTAAGCTATCGGCGTATTTGCCAATAAAATCGCATCGAGGTCTTCACCCGGTTTGGCAATGATCTTTTGCGCAGACGGGTCCCATTCAATCCGCCGTCCGAGTTTGTACGACAATCCTCCCATGTGTGCTGAAATGGCTTCTTCAAAACCTTCCTTGATGGAGCAACTTGGCGTGCCTCCATTCCTGATGCAACTGAGCCACTCCCGCAAATGCAGAAAGGTAGAGTCAACCCGCTTTCCATCGCGGTAGGTCCACAGCAATCCTTTGTTGGCAAAATATTTTGCAGTGGCGGAAGTCACGGCATCGGTTCCACTCACGGCCGGGTCATATTGGTAAATTGGTACGCCGGCTTCAATGCGTTCTTCCTTGATCAGTTCAGCGTATTTCGTTGACCGCGGATCTGCATAAACCGTGATCCGGTTACCCAGTTCCATGCTGCCATCGTGTCCCATCAAAACGGTGCCGCGGTCATACTGGTTTCCGAGTGTAGCGCTGTAAACAAAGGTCATTCCTTTCTCTTTACCGGGTTCCTGGCTCGACCCGGTGGTGAAATCCGGAAACTCCATCGACACCTGCATCACATCGGGCACATTGCGGCCGTCGCGGTGCGTGTAAATGCCACCAGAAGCCGTCACCGATTTCGGAATCCCCATCTTCAGGATACAGTTGATGCGGTCAAAATCATGCGTCATCAAATCGCCTGACAGACCGGAACCATAAGCCCACCATTTGCGCCAGCGGAAGAAATGTTCTAGGTTGAAAGGCTCTTTTGGTGCGTTGCCAAGAAATTGGTCCCAATCAATAGTCTTCGGACTGGCCGCCGGGGAGATCTCGTACTGCCACGCACCGTTGTCATCATTGCGGTTGGTGTTGGTTTCCACCAGGGACACATGGCCAAGAATGTTCTTTTTGATCACATCCTGTGCGGTTAAAAAACTTTGCGTTTGCCGGTGCTGGTGGCCCACCGCAAAAACGGTCTTCGGGTTTCTCATCACCGTTTCGCGTAACAGGTAGGTTTCGCTGATGTTGTGCGTCATGGGTTTTTCAACGTACACGTGCACGCCGGCATTCAACGCTTCCATCGAAATGGGAGCGTGCCAGTGGTCCGGCGTTGCAATCACAACGGCGTCTACTTCCCCGCTGTGGATTAGCTCCTTGTAAGTGCGGAATCGTTTGATTTTATTATCGGTGGTGGTAAAAGACGCCACGGCATTTTCAGCCCGCTCGTCAAATACATCACAAATAGCAGCCAGTTTGATGTTCAGGTTTTCCTGTGCTTTGAAATCCGAGAGCCTGGTGTCTTTTGGATTTTTTGCCAGCGCTTCTTTCATTTCTTTCAGCCATTTGGTGGTGGCAAAGCCAAGGGCACGGCAAAGTTGTTCGCCCCGGATGCCAAAACCAATGATGCCAATTCGTAGCGGCTTGCCGCTCATCGGTCCGGAAGCCGGTGGAGAAGAGGCTTTGATATTTAAGGTCTCCAGCAGAAACTGTTTTTCTCTTCTTGCCGAACCGGCAAGGCTGGCGCCGGAAAACCATACGGCACCAAAGATGGGAATGCCGCCAAGGACTTTTATAAGGTCTCTCCGGTTCCATTTGTTGAAATGCTGATTGTCTGTTGCCATGGTGGTTAGTTTTTGGTGGTAATGCCTTTTGATGAGGTGGTTTTTACAGTGCCTGTTTTTGTTGCGACGGTATCTGTTGCAACAGCCTTGTTTCGTGTAAACAGGCCTTCCAATCCAAACACGGACGTCAGCGGGAATTGGTAAATGACAAACAGTGCTGCCATCTCAATCAGGTTTTTGTTCACAATCCAATAGCTGCCTTCGGCAGGACCTTGTGGCAAACTGGGGAACGGCGGGTGTGCCAGGTAATAGAGCATCAAAAGCAACACGCCACCAACACAACCCCATTTCACCCGGATGCCCACCAGCAGGCTTAAGCCAACGGCGATCAGCCCGAAGATGTTCAGGTTGTCAATAACAGAGATGAGGGAATCACTGGCGAGCCAGGTGAAAAACGGTTTTAAAATGGACGCACTGAGTAAATAGCCCCGAGACGTCCAGGAAGGATTGTACGCTTTGATAACGCCTTCATACAGGAAGTGCCACCCGATGAAAACCCGAAGGAGGACCAACAAAGAGGCCTGCATCTTCGTAAGTGTTGAACCATGCATAAAAAGTGGGTTTATGTTTAAAGAAGCTGAATGATCTGTTGCGTTGTACCTGTTCCGCAGTCTCCGCTGCCCATTTCACCTGCTATGACAATACCTTTTCAAAGGCGAAGTCCGGTACTTTCTTCAAAGTTCCTGGAGGCGTATTTCCGTGTCACCCCGTTATCATCGTAAATAAAAAACACCTCAAGGTCCAGGTCTTTGTGTGCCGAAAGGAACTGTTTCGATTTTTCCAATCCCATCACCATAAACGATGTTGCGTAGGCATCCGCCGTCATGCAATCAGGAGCAATTACCGTAGCGCTCAACAATGAATGCTTGGCAGGATAACCCGTAAAAGGATCAATGATATGGGCGTACTTCTTGCCTCCTTCCACGTAAAATTTGTTGTAATTCCCCGAGGTGGCCAATGATTTATCCTTCAATGTAATGACTGAATTCAAAGTAATGTTGCCGGCAAGGTTTTCATCCGGCTGTTCAATACCCACGGTCCAGCTGCTGTCGTTTAATTTTTTTCCTTTTGTCCTTAACTCTCCGCCCACTTCGATCATATAGTTTGTGATCCCTTTACTCTCGAGAAAGTTTGCCAGCACATCCACCGTGTATCCCTGTGCAATGGCATTGAAATCAAGCATCACTTGCGGCGCATCTTTCACAAGACGATTCCCGGCTAACCGTACTTTTTTGTAGCCGACAAACTGCCGCAAACTGTCTATCAGGAAGCTGGTAACCCGTTCTCTTTTTTTGAAGCCAAAACCATAGGCATTGATGACGGGAGCAACCGTGATGTCGAACAAGCCGTTTGTTTTTTCCGAAACGTCAACCGACTTCTTGAACACGTCCAGAAAATACCTGTCTACCTGAACGGTTGGGTCGTTTCGATTGATTCTCGACACAAGGGAAGTGGCGTTATACGAGGATAGCGAGGTGTCGATCTTTTGAAAAATGGAATCAAACGCTTCCCGGTAGTTTGCATGTTCACCTGCCAGGTAAGTGATGTGGTACGTTGTTCCCTGCGCAGCTCCCGAGATGGTGATGGTGTTGTTGGTGCCACGGTTGCAGCCCAGGAGAAATACAACGGCCGCGGCGGTGATCAAAACTTTATGGTGCAGGAAAAATGACATTCCAGTTCGTCGGTCATGTAACCCTGTGTTTCAGCAATCGCTCAGTTAGATCGGAACCGCGAATCAACGGAGACAAATCTTAACCGTTGGTTCCCGGTTGTTTTTACGCCCATGTAGGTTAAAAACCGTTGTTTTCAAAAGTAATTCGCACCAGGCAAGAAAGAACTGATAATTGTCAGTTATCAGCCTTCAGCTGCCGATAAAAATAAAGGATGCGGAGGTGTTTCTAAATGCGCACTTGTCACTAGGGTGAACGGTTCAAACAGCAAGCGTTTGCCGGAGATTCAGGAATTGACCAGCGGTTTCGATCAGGCCTTTTTGTTGGATTTTATTTACCTGTTGTTTGCTTCTTTCATGGGCGATCAAACTTCTCGATTCACATCCGTCACCAGATTTTAGTAAATTCACTTTATTCATTGTTGATTTACTGCTATGGAGACAATGACCGGACACATTGTTTTGTAAACCACAAATAACTGGCTGCACATGAAAACACTGTTTCTGTTTCTTTTGCTTACGCTGGCCTTGCTGAGCGGCCAGGCACAAAAAGTTGATACGTTGCACAGGAATATACCGGTAGATGGTTACCTGAAAAAGCGGGCTGCCTTCAATACAACCGGTTGGATACTACTTGGGGTAGGGATAGCCACGGCAGGGTACAGCTACCTTAACTACGCCAACAACGGCTTCAATGGAACGTGGAAACTTGAGCCGCTGTTCTTTGTGGGTGGCGGAATGGCCATTGCCAGCGTGCCCTTTTTTGTGCTTGCCAGAGCCAATAAAGTGAAGGCTGGATTGGCCCTGAAAGAAGAACGGCTTTTACCGGGAACTGTGTTTGCCAAACCAAAGTATCCGGCTCTTTCCCTTCAACTTCAGTGGTGACCTTGGCCTGTTCGGCAATCAATAGCCGCTGGCAAAAGCAATACGTTTAAATAAGCCTGTTCTGGTGCTTGTTGTTTGCTAAGGAATAGCCATTCAGCCGCATGTGAAGTACTGTTTTATTGTCTTCAGTTATTCTTTTCAGGCGGCCAATTCCTGTAGAAGTTCTTCGGCCTGCTGCAGCGTTTTTCGATAGTATTTCTTTACCCAATTCGAGTAAAACAGCAGGAAAACATAACCGGCGGTAAAAGAATAAAGCCAGAAATACTTGTTGGCGGAGAGATCTTTTCCACCAGAAAGCTTCGACAACAAAACAAGCATCGTTACCAATAAAAGATAGCTTAAAAGAACATTCAGCTTTTGCAACCGAACGAACCTGACTCTTTGGTGGGCAAACGCTTTGAGCGTTTCAGCATAAGATTGATCCACATGATTGCCGTTGCTCAACTGCCGTGTGCTTTTAAAGCTGATCACAGGCAACAGCAGTAAAAGTAAGATGGATAAAACACCGGCACCTTGCAGCAGAGCGGTATCGAGTTTGCCAAAGCGGAAGCCGATGAACCCAGCGGCAGCCAGGCAAACAAAGCTTCCCACAATTTCAGGGAGAATGATTCTCCTGAGTTTCAGTTGATACTTTTGATCATGCATTCTTTTCATTAGTTCAGGGTTTACATTAAGTTGATTTTGTCCGGGGCTCTTTGCTTTGTTCCAGGTATTTTTTAGTTCGTTCAGTTCCATCTTTATAATTGATTGTTTAGTTGTTGCTTTAATTTTTCTTTGATCCGCGACAGTTTCGTTCCCACATTGCTGACCGAGATGCCAACGATTTCTGCAATCTCTTCATAGCTTTTGTCTTCCAGGTAGAGAATCACGATTCCCTTATCCAATAGGTTCAAGGCTTCAATCGATTGTTTTAGCAGCGTCCAGCGTGCTGCTTCTTCGTCCTGCTCCGTCTCCCGGGAATGCATCAACTGATCATCAATTGAAACGGTGGGCACTCTTTTTTTTGCTGCTTTCAGGTGGTAAATGGCTACATTCATGGCCACCCGGTATATCCAGGTGTTTACGCTTGACTTTTGATTGAAGGTGTCAAAGGACCTCCAAAGCTGGTAATTGATTTCCTGTACCAGGTCATTTCGATCCTCGGCTCCATCGGCATAAACAGAAGCGATTTTAAAGATGGTGCCTTCACTGCCTTTGATTGCTGCTATAAACGACTCGTTTTTATCCACAAAGAATGGTTCAATTTTGTCTTACACCCATTAGTGTCACCAACTCAAAGAAAATCACAGTTTTTTGAAAAGAAATTTTGAAGATATGCGTGTAAGGTGATGAAGTACGGCTGACGAAGAAGCCTTTTGCAAGCTGACTATGTTTCCGTTGCCCTTGTCGATCTGCTCTTTTGTTGTAGAATAACGTTTGATCAAGCAAAATCAAATTAAAGCGGCATCCTTGCAAGGAAGCAGGTAGCAGCTGTTTGAACGTTCCAGCGGGAGCAGACCAGACAACACCTTAGATACTTAGTAGTGCCAGGATGGTTGATACGCATGTTTTTACGACTGGTTCAGAAGATGAACGGGCTTTTTAAAAGCTTTTCTTTTTCAGACAAAAGCAGAAAACAGCCGGGAAAGCCTGGTATTTCGGCATTTGGTGGAAAATAGCCATTGGCGTCAACGCCCAACATCTAGGCTTCAGGTACCGAATTGTGAGAGAGGCCCAGGGAATGACCTATTTCGTGGGCCGTCGCCCATAAGCCCCGCTTTTTTCTGAACGGGTCATTACCAACCAGCCCATCAAAAGCATATCCGCAAACAATTGCTGTTCTTTTCCCGTTAAATTGCCCGCCAACGCCGTTGTAACCGTAGGTGTTTACCGGCTGATAGACGAGTACAATGTTTTTCTCTTTTGAAATTTTGCTCGCTAAGCGGGAGTAGACTTCCTCCTGTATTTGATTCATTAGTTCATCCGGTGGAATCATAAAGTCTGTCTTGTAGTACCTGCTTTTTATGGTATCAATCATTGGCGTATCTAGGCGAAAGGACCGACTCTCCAGCCGTTCCTGAAACCAGCTTTGAACAAGGAGGGTTGCTGCCTGTAAGCTGTCGAGAAATTCCTTTTGATAAGTGACGTCTTTTGGCACCAGGTAAACAACCGAGATGCTGCATTGCCTGTTGGGAATGGTGACGGTTTTAGTAATTGAATCAACTTGCTTGTCGGTCGTTCTGGTCAGCACCACCATAACCTTGTTACTGGAAGAAAAAGGCATCAGTGGTTCAGGCTCGCCGGATGTTCTGCCGTCGCTAAACTTCCATTGAAGTTTGTCGCCCGGTTGTGCATTACTCTTAAACAATACTGTAATGGGATAATCGGTTGATTCCAGCACTTCTGTTTGAAACGTAAGGTTGGTCGTGCTTACTGTGTCGGTTGCTTTTTTACAGCCGGACAGCAGCAGGAGATACAAAACTGCCGTTAAAAGACGGTGATGCTGACTTACTGCCATAAGCAACTTGCGTTTAGAAACATCAATCAGATGCGCAACCTTTCCTTGCACGAACAAGGTACTTCAATTTTCACGGCTTACGATGAAGCAAATGCTGCGTGTCAAATTTCACTGATTGCGGGATACCAACACCAAGGCAAGGAGTGTAAGGCGGCTGACGATGGCAACTTTATACAACCGCTTGGCAAAGGTGTTCAAACACGGCCAATGGGACAGGGTGTGGAAAGCCGGTGTTGAACCACGCTGCTCTCCATCCGCTAACAAAATTAGCTGGAGGTCAAGACAGCTCATCACAACGGAAAAGTGTTGATGAAGTGGTGGCAATTGAAATATGTCAGTTTGAACGAGCCACAAAAGCAAAATAGCGATCTGCAGTCGAATGCTCCTTCGTTCAGCCACAAAATGATAAACACCCTCTTGGCGGTTCGACTACTGCATCCATAAAATCACTCCGTCCTCAAATTTTTTACGGGATTGGAAAGCGCAGCCTTTACCGTCTGGAAACTCACCGTTACCAGTGCCAGTACCACCGCAAGCGCTCCGGCAACGGCAAACATCCACCAGCTAAGATTAATGCGGTAAGGAAAATTTTCCAGCCACTGGCTCATAAAGTACCATGCAATAGGAGAGGCCAGCAAAAGAGAGAGCAGCACCAGCTTTACAAAATCTTTTGAAAGCAGTACCACCAGTTCCCTCACTGTAGCACCCAGCACTTTTCGCACCCCAAGCTCTTTCTTTCTCCGCTCCGCAGCATAGGCCGCTAAACCCAGCAAGCCGAGGCACGAAACAAAAATGGTGACGGCTGTAAAAAAGGTAAGCAATGTTTTAAGCTTGTCTTCCCCTTTATACATCTTGCCAAAGCTTTCATCCAAAAAATTGTACTCCATAGGGTAGTCGGGGCTGTAGCGGCTCCATACATTTTTGATCTTGGCAATCGTTGTTTCGATGTTTGCGCCGGTCATCTTAACAGCCACTTTAGAGTAGGCTTCTGGGTAAATCTGCAGTACTGCAGGTTCTACTTTTTCATGCAGGCTTTTGTAGTGAAAGTCTTTTACCACACCAATCACGGGTCCTGTCTTTAAGGAGTCAGGCTTTCTCCATGTAGGCCATGACAGCGTTTTACCGATCGCCTGCCCGGCACTGCCCAATCCCAACGCACGAACGGCCGTTTCGTTAATGATGTAAGCGCTTTCGTCGGCGACAATGTCTTTTGAAAAATTCCTGCCTGCCAGCAGCTTTAGACCAAGCGTTTGAATGTAATCTTCATCCACCATCAACTGAGTGGCTTTTGTTGGTTTCACTTCAGGCTTTTCCTTTACGGTTATTGGGCCATCACCAAAACCATCACCGGGAAAGCCATAGCCGACAGATACCGATGTTATTCCCGGGTAGCGCAGCAATTCATTCTTGAAACTGGCGTAATTGTTTTGCAGGTTCTCGCCCTTCATGGGAATGAACAGAACCTGCTCCTTTCGGAAGCCCAAATCCTTGTTGTGCAGATAACGCACCTGGCTGATGACCACAATGGCGCTGATGATCAGCAGCACCGATAATGAAAACTGTATGACCACGAGCCCATGCCGCAGCCAGGGCGTACGTCCCGGCGTAGTGTCTGACACAATACTCCCTTTTAAAACGTTCACAGGCTGAAAAGCGGACAATACCAACGCAGGATAGAAGCCGGCAAGTATTCCTACAACGAATGTAAGCGCCACCAATGTGAGCCCAATCAGCGGATCACAAATGAGGTCGAATACGATGCTTTTCTCGGTAAACTGA